>Ga0256407_10003748_pt1 | contig 26494 bp, 27 predicted proteins | sample RumenRJG_04DNA_FD_193489 | JGI IMG/M metagenome (GOLD analysis project Ga0256407, IMG submission 193489) | Bovine rumen microbial communities from Lethbridge, Alberta, Canada - RJG_04 | ecosystem: Host-associated > Mammals > Digestive system > Stomach > Rumen | place: Canada: Alberta... | reverse complement strand
AGAACGCGCGGGTCTATCTGGGCTCTCCGGCCACGGCTGCCGCCACTGCCCTCACCGGCGTCATCACCGATCCCCGAAAACTCCTCGCATAAAGCATAACTGATCTCAAGCCCTGACTCCTCGTGTATATCTGTACAGACGAGTCAGGGCTTTTTTGTTTTGTGGGCTGCATCAAATATAGGAACAACTGAAATCATCTGTACGTACAGCCGTACGGGGCAGATGGTTTCAGTTTTTTTGCTGCCCTTTGGAAGGAAGAAAAAACAAGAATTCCGTATATAAATAACTGCTCTCACTTTTTGGGTTCAGAGCGGAAGAAAAGGAGGAAACAACATGAAAGATTAGCCAGTCCGGCCAGCCCACTTATGCTAGCAAAATGAAAGCATGTCTGTATACCGATGCTTTCATTATGCTAGTATGGATCAACGGAGTAAAAGAGGTGTTCCGGCGAAGGGGTACAGGGGAAGCAACCTTGTCACCTGTCCCACGACACTTTACAGCTCTTCGGGCTGAAAGTGTCATAGTGGGTTATGCACTTTCAAGGAAGGGCGTAACCCACTATTTCATGTCCGGTTTTCAGTTGTTCTCCGCTGCCCTTTGCAGCATTTTCTCGTAGTCCCGCTTCACCTTGGCCGGTGCGGTGATGCGGACCTTGCCGTCGAAGCCGAAGACCCAGCCGAAGAAGGGCTTGCTGGCGGTGACAGGCACCGTGACCCGGAAGGTTTTGCCGTCCACGGGCGCAGTCTCCGCCTCATCGCCGAAGCGGTCGACGATGTGGTCCATGACGCTGTTGTCGCAGACGAGCGTCACGCGCTGGGGCTCGCCGATGAACATGCCGAACATCGTATTGACGCGGGTGATGTCGAAATCCTCCGGCTGCGGCACGGCGTCCTCCTCCAGAATGCGAGGCGCCGCGGCGATGCGGTCGACCCGGAAGGGCGTGACCCCGTGCTTCTCCGTGTGGCCCAGCAGATAGTAACAGTCGCCGTTCCAGACAAGCATCCACGGGCTGCACACATACTCCGCGCCGCCGTTTTTCAGCTTCTGCTGCCGGCGGCCGTTGTACTGGAAATACGGAAACGCAATTTGCCTCCCGTTATTGATGGCTTCGTGGATGGCGTCGACGATATAATAAATTTTTTCGTTCTCCGGTTTGATGCGCCCCTCGGCGTAGAGCGTCCGGCGCAGGGCGTCGGCGCTGTGGCGGCTGCCGAGGCGGCCGAGCTTCTCCACCAGTTCCTCGCTCTTCTTCGCGGTGATGAACTTGGAGGACTCCACCGCATCGATGAGCAGCTTCAGCTCCGGCAGGTCGAAGAGCCGGGAGGCGAGATAGTATTTGTTCTGCGTGGACTTGACCGTGTAGATGTCCAGCCCGAAGGAGCGCAGCTGCTCCATGTCCTCGTAGATCGTGACCCGGTGGGCCGAGATCCCGAACTCCTTCTGCAGCGCCGCGATCAGCTGATTGGTGCTCAGCGGATGCGCCTCGTCGGTCTGCTCATACAGGATCTTCGCCAGATATAAAGCCCGCAGATTCTTTGTGGTTTCCATGTGCTCATCCCCTGTAAATGAGATTCTGCTGTTATTCTATCAGAGGGCGGCAAAGCTGTCAAAAATAATCGACAGGTTAAATTCGGGAGACGCAGGTTCTGTTAGATATTCACTTCACAAGCCGCTTGCTGGTTGCACGATAAAGAAATGATATGTTATAATAAAAACAACAATTCTTTCGTCAGTCTTGATGGAAAAGGAGAAGTGCCATGTTTTTATGTGATTTACCAAAAGAGCTGATTCAGCCATATCTAGATCTGGCAAATACATTGGTTCATTCCGATGGGGTGGTGGAAGAAAGCGAAAGCTCAATTCTTCAATTATATACAACCGAATTAAACCTTGAACGGCTTCCAGCACTCCACATTGTGGATTATCGTGATGCTTTGGCGGCATTTGACAGTCTTTCGATGAAAGTGAAGAAAGAAGTATATTTCGAACTTTTCTCTCTGTCCTATGCGGACTCTTCTTGCTCCGATGAAGAGAGGGCTCTGTTGGATGTCGTACGACAGCGTTTTGGAATTACGGCAAATGATGCAGACATGATCGAGAATATCACTATAAAACTGCTGTTCGATTATGAGCAGCTGGGAATGATTCTCAATGGGTGACTTTTTGTGCGATAAGTGCGGGCTATGCTGCCAGAATTTGCGCAACAACCCCCTGTACAGCGATCTTGATGACGGTACGGGAGTGTGCGTCTATTATGACAAGTCAACCCACCTCTGCTCCATTTATGATCATAGGCCAGTAAAATGTAATGTTGAAAGAGCGTATGTAGAATTTGGCTTTGACATGCCATACGATGAGTATCTGAAAATAAACTATGAAGCTTGTAAAAAGCTGAAGGAGTCAGAATGCCAATACCATTCTTGATAGCCGGGGCAGCTGCGGTAGCAGGAACAACCGGAGTTGTTAAAGGAGCGAAAGCAATTCAAAACAACACAGAAGCAAAAGAATTGCTGCAAAAGGCTTCCACGCTTTGTGAAACGGCAAAGAATAATTTTGAGCATCAAAAAGAAAAAACTGCTTCTGGCCTAGAGAAGCTGGGCAATGTCAAGATCGATGCCTGGTCAGGCTGCATGGAATCCTTCGTTAATGAGTTCAGCTATTTCAAAAACATCCAGATGGATGAGCAGCTCAATCTCAACACTGTTCTGAAGTATGGCGGAGATGAGGCGCCGGAGCATCAGCTTATAAACATGCAAAGCGCAGCCCTTACCGCAAAAGAGATTGTAAAGATAGGGGCAGTCTCCATAGGTGCCGGAGCGGTGGTTGCCGTTGCAGTTTATGGCGGAGCGGTGATGTTTGGAAAAGCATCTACGGGCGTGGCTATTTCTGCTTTGTCAGGGGCTGCTGCAAAAAATGCGACCCTGGCATGGTTCGGCGGCGGAGCAATCAAAGCCGGCGGCCTGGGAATGGCGGGGGGAAAGCTGCTGCTTGGCGGAGTGGCTGTAGCCCCAGTCTTGGCTGTTGCCGGTTTTGTCATGGAAGCAAAATCCAAGGAAAAGCTTGCAAACGCAAAAATGGTCTATGCCGAAGCTAAAGAATCTGCCGAAAAAATAGATACCATGACTTCGTATTTAAAAGGTATCTATGATGTCTCCTCAGATTATGGGGACTTTATCAAGAAATTCGGCAAGAAATTCCAGCCGTTTATTGCAGAGTTGCAAAAAATACGAAGTGGGAAAGCGGTAGACGAAAACGGAAAAATTGACTTCAATTCTTTGACGGAGGTTGAGCAGAAGACGCTCCATTTGTCGTGGCTGATGGCACAAATCTATTATCAGCTGCTGTCTGCACCGATCATGACACAGGACGGCGATATCTCCGCGGAAGCAAAACCGGCACTCCGAGATGCGAGGAGGGCATTAAGAGGACTTGAAAGACAAACGTTCAAAATGTCCGGCTCCGCTGCGGAAGCAGCAAATCTGGTTTGGCGTGGAAAAGCAATGACCATGCTGGCTGCAAATTTCTTTGTGGTTGGTGTTCTGGCTGTGCTTAGTGTCTTGCTGTTCAAAACCAGCGTCCTAAAATCAATCCTGCTGTTACTGGATGCTTTCGTAGCATTTCCGCTGTTCTTCTATTTTAAGGATTTGCCGGAAAGCAAAAAATACACTTGGCGGATCATTCGACTGGTTGCTGCAGTCGTACTTATGCTGGTTGTAGTTATCGTTATTTGAGGATGGAAAAATGTCTTTTCTGAGCTCTTTTTTCAAAGATGCAAGTCAAAAAGCCGGGACGATTCTTGGTGACCAGGCTTCCCAAAATATGCATACAGCCACCGCAGAAGCCACCAAGGGAATGGACACATTCAAAGCAAAAGCTGCGGCTCAGGTAGTGCGAAATGCGGACTATTCTACCGGCAGGGGCTTTCTGTTTGAATACATCGAAACGGCCAAATTTAACCGGGAAGCGGCAATAAAGGGGTTTACCGCCAGAGCGTTTACTACGGATGCGTTGGGAGACCCCGGAGCCGCGGCGGATATCCTGATCAAAGACGGCGGAAAAACAGTAAAAGAAATCCAGGCAAAGTTTACTGACAGGGCGTCAAACGCTGTGTATGATCAAGCCGGGATGCAGCGTGGCCACTGGGGCAAGTATCACGGAATGGACCGGCTGATCAGGAAAGATGAGGCATACAATGACCAAGGTTCCATGCTGGATGAGGCGAGAAAACTGGCCAAGCAGCGCAGCGAATCAGGGAGTATTTATGCGGAAGAGTACAGGGACGTCTATGAGCATTTGACCGATGAGACACATTATAAGGGCGTATCCTCAGGAGGACGACCCAGGAAGAATTAAAAAGAGCGTTTGCAAACCCCGAAAAGTATGCGGAGGCTTTTGAAAGAAAGCAACTTCGGGCAGACATGAGGGCAACATCAAAGAACATGGCAGCCAGCGCCGCAGTTACCTCAGGAATTGCCTCAGGGGTGTCAAACTTTTTTGCTGTGTTCGCCGATGGGAAAGAACTGGCCGAGGCCATTGGTGATGTCACGAAGGATGTTGCCAGAGGCGCAGTCAGAGGAGGAATCACCGGAAGCCTCAGCACAGCGATCAGATACAAGGGGCTGAAAAAAGGGAATGCTTTCCTTAGTGACTCAACCGCAGCCACGGTCATGGCGGGCGGTATTATTGACGGCGGCGTTGCGTTGTACGAATATGCAAAAGGCGATATTGACAGCGAGGAGCTTGTTCAGCAGCTGACTGACACGACCGTAAAATCAGTCTCAACAGTCTACTTTACCAAAGCGACAGAAGCTGCCTTGGGGACTGCAAACCCGTTCTTGCCGATTGCTGTTTACACAGTGGCAAGCTATGTGGTTTCCACCACGAGAGAGATCATCAAAAACGCTGAGCTTAACGCGGAAGAGTACGCGCGGCTCGAGGCAATCTACCTGGATTCTGCGAGAGAATTGCAGGAGAGACACCAGCAGCTCTTGGAGAACATCTCTGCGTACCGGGAGAACCAGCAGCGGATCATGACCGGCTTTCTTAACTCCTTTGATTATAATATGGAGACCGGCGAAAACTACGAGCATGCGCTCTATGCGATTGTAAACTTCGCAAATCAAACGGGAATGGCGCTCCAGCACGCGGATTTCAATGAGTTCAAAGCGGCGATGAATTCAGATGAAGTGTTTGTCCTTGGACGACGGTAGAACCATTCACATAAATCGCAGCCTCCGCCCGCTTCCGCCTTCATGTCATGACAAAGGCGATGCTTGCCGGCAGATGGCAGGCTCAGTCTCTCGCCGGGCAAAAAAGGAACAGACGCAAATATGGCACCCGTCGATTGTGGATGACGGGTGCCATGCTGCAAATCACGCAAGAAATGCTGTTTTCAAAAACTGTATGAGAAAAGTTCTTGCATGCAAGCCTTCCTCATGGTATAATACAAACGACAGTCAAAAAACATTTTCTGTATGAGGAAAGTTGATCGATATGACGAAGCTTGAACAAATACAGGCGGTTCTGGCGCAGACCGGGGGCATTGCGAAGACTTCGGATTTCGTCGCCGCGGGCGTAACAAAGCCGGAGCTTGGCGCATTCTGCAAGGCCGGAGAGCTGGAGCGCATCCGCCAGGGCTATTATCAGCGCGCCGGGGATTACAACATCTCCGAGGCGCAGTATCTCCGCGCGCTGCTGCCGGAGGGAATCGTATGCGTGGAGTCGGCGCTGTTCCATTATGGCTACAGCGATTTCGCGCCGCGGGTGTGGACGGTCGCGGTGCCGCGCTCCATCTCCCTGACCAAGCTGAAGCTCGACGTTGTGCCGATCCGGCCATACTACATCCAAAACGAGCTGCACGAGATCGGAAAAACGACCGCGTCTTTTGACGGGATCGAGCTTGCCGTCTATGACCGGGAGCGCACGATCTGCGACTGCTTCAAGTACCGCACGAAGCTGGACACCGAGACCTTCAGCAAGGCGATCCGCGCCTATGCGGCGGACGACAAAAAGAACCCGGGCACTCTGGCCCGGTATGCAAAGGAGCTCGGCCTGTACAGGCGGGTCATGGATCTGATGGAGGTCATGCTCAGCGGCTGATCGCGGGCCGCGCACATCCTCAGCGGGAGAAAGACGGGGGAGCCCCCAACCTGAAAGAAAGAGAGACACACCATGCCGAACGATAAATTTGCCGTAGTCGGAACCAATATTGCTGAGAAGGCCACGATGATCTGGAACGTGGCGGATATGCTGCGCGGGCCGTTCAAGCCCCATGAGTACGGTCTCGTGATCCTGCCCATGACCGTGGTAAAGCGCTTTCACGACTGTCTGCTGCCCACCCACGACGCGGTGCTGGAGACCTACGAGAAGGTCAAGCACTTCGCCGTGAAGGACGGTTTTCTCACCAAGGCCAGCGGCTATCAGTTTTACAATATCAGCAAGTTCACCTTTGACTCCCTGCTCACCGACCCGGAGAACATCGAGGCAAACTTCCGGGACTATCTGGCGGGCTTCTCGGCCAACGTGCAGGACGTGCTGTCCAAGTTCGACTTCGATACCGTCATCCGCCGCATGGTGGAAAGCAACACCCTGTACCTGGTGATCCGAGAGTTCAACTCCCCCAAGGGCTACCTGGGGCCGGACAAGATTGCCGCGGTGGACTGCGGTTATATCTTCGAGGATCTGGTGCGCCGCTTTTCCGAGTCCTTCGGCGAGGAAGCGGGAGCCCACTTCACCAGCCGGGACGTGGTCTATCTCATGACCGACCTGCTGCTGAGCGACGCGGATCTGAGCCGCGGCGGCAATGTGACCGTGTACGACATGGCCATGGGCACCAGCCAGATGCTCTCCTGCATGGAGGAGCGCATCCATGAGCTGAACAAAGAGATCGGCGTCACCTGCTTCGGGCAGGAGTTCAACCCATCCACCTTTGCCATTGCCAAGGCGGACATGATGATCCGCGACGGCGATCCCAACAACATGCGCTTCGGCGACACCCTGTCCGAGGATCAGTTCCCCGGCTACACCTTCCAGTACATCATCTCCAATGCTCGTGAAGTATTTGGACTAACCGCCAGAAACCGCATAAATAAAGGCTTTCCGGGGCATACGCCTCTTTTTTTATGCCCTGAGACAAGGGCTGTGAGGCACCGGATGTCAGCATAGAGGCAGATGCGCCTAAGCTGGCGCAAAGAAAACTGAATAACGAGTACAGGCGATAAGACGTTTATTTGTTTCCCTTCGGGGACTCAGGTAAACGTCTTTTTTTATTGCCGATACATACGGAGGGACGATATGAGTTTCGATTATTTTTACGGTCCGGATGATGCAGAGCAGTATTCGTTCTACCGTATTCCGAAGAAGCTGATAACCGGGGACGAGTTCCAGGAGATCAGCACGGAGGCAAAGCTGCTGTACGGCCTGATGCTCGACCGGCTTCAGCTGTCCATACGGAACCAGTGGTTTGACGCTCTCAACCGCGTCTATATCATCTACACGGTCGAAGACATCATGACCGATTTACACTGCGGGAATCAGAAAGCCTGCAAGATGCTTTCGGAGCTTGAGAACAAAATCGGGCTGATCAAGCGGAAACGCCAGGGGCTGGGAAAGCCTTCCCTGATCTACGTTCTGAAGTTTTCCACAGGCAGTCCACAGAACGATACGGAATCACATTTCAAGAAATGTGAAAATCACACTTCTGGGGATGTGAATATCACATCTTCGGACGTGTGGAAATCACACGGAAATAATACTGATCTTAATAATACTGAATTGAATAAGACCAATCCTATCTATCCATCGCCGGAAGCACAGCCGGCATCGGCAAAGATCACCGTTTCGATTGATGGGATGAGAAGGGATGAGATGGAGGAACGAAGATCGTATGAAGAATATTTCAGAGATCATCTTGCCATTGAAGACTTAAAGATCAGTTATCCGTATGACCACGGACGCATTGAGGAGATTTTGGAGCTTATGATCGATACCGTATGCAGCTCTGCAAAGACAATCCGCTGTGCCGGAGAAGATCGGCCGGTGGAGGTCGTGAAGAGCCGGTTCATGAAGCTGGGCTATGAGCATATCCAGTATGTCCTGGACTGCATCCATGAGAACACCACGGATATCAGAAACATCAAGGCGTACATGCTCACTACGCTGTATAACGCGCCGCTGACCATCGACCACTACTATCAGACGAAGGTCAACCATGATTTATACGGCTGGAGGGAATAACACATCAGGAACGACAAAGGAGGAAGAGACAATGCCGAGAAAAGGCGCAAAAACAATCCCGCCCGATCAGACAGGGGAAAAGGTGCAGGATATTCCGTTATCCGAGCTGCATCCTTTCAAGAATCACCCGTTCAAGGTGCTGGATGACGAGGCTATGCAGCAAACTGTAGACAGCATCCTGCAATACGGCGTGATGGTACCGGCGATTGCAAGGCCGTCCCCGGAGGGCGGATACGAGCTGATCGCAGGGCACAGAAGGCTGCGGGCATCCGAGCTGGCCGGGAAAGAGACAATGCCTGTGATTGTCCGGGAAATGGATGACGATGCCGCAACGATTTTTATGGTGGACAGCAATTTGCAGCGGGAGGAACTGCTTCCCAGCGAGAGGGCATTTGCCTACCGGATGAAGAACGAAGCCATGAAGCGGCAGGCCGGAAGACCTGGCAGGGAAAATGTGGGACAACTTGTCCCTAATTCTTTTGGCCGGAGGACGACGGAACTGATCGGTGAGGTTTCCGGTGAAAGCTATAAGCAGGTACAGCGGTTTATCCGGCTGACCTATCTGATCCCGGAGCTTCTGGATATGGTCGATCAGAGGAAAGTGGCCTTCAATCCCGCGGTTGAGCTTTCGTATCTGACAGAGGACGAACAGAGGGATTTCCTGGAGGCCATGGATTATGCGCAGGCAACGCCGTCGCTCTCCCAGGCGCAGCGGATCAAGAAATACAGCCAGGAAGGCAAATGCTCGCTGGATGTGATGTGCGCGGTCATGGATGAGGTCAAAAAGGACGATATGAGCAAGGTCACGATCTCCCACGACGTGCTTCGGAAGTATTTCCCAAAATCCTATACGCCGAAACAGATGGAGGATACGATCATCCGGCTGCTGGAACAGTGGCAGAAACGAAGACAGAGAGAACAGGCAAGGTAACGGTCATTTCTTCGCAGTGATGCAGAGAAATGGCCGCTTTTTTTATTTCACGAAGGGAGAAAGCACAGATGACAAAAGCGGAACAGAAAAAAATGGAGAAGGCAGCTAAACAGGCATTCATCAAAAACGCCTTCGGCTGTGTGCTGGATGCGGTCTTTGAAGGCTCCGGCAGGATCAGCAGCAGCCCCCAGATCAGGGTTATGATGAAGAACGGCAGCCGGTATATCCGGTTTCACCGGTACGGGGACGATTTCAACATCCAGATTTACGCCAGCGGCGATGTGGATATTGAGTTCATGGAGTTCTGCCACGACACCAGAAAGTACCGCGTATTCGAGTATGACGGCGATATGGAAGTACAGGCAGCATTCCTGGAGCAGTTCCGGCAGGATATGCGCATGGTGATTACAGAGTTTCTGGAGCACGCGGACTGGCACACCATACTGGATTTCATGCCGCCGGACGGAGATCACTGGCAGGAGGCGTTCATTGATTCCCTGGAGCCTGCGGTAAACACGGAAGAGCCGCTGCGCTGGAATCCGGAATGGGTAAGTAAATATACGGACGATGAAGAAGATTCAGTTGGGTAACGGTCATTTCTTCGCAGCAATGCAAAGGGATGGCCGTTTTTTATTTCAGCCACAAGGAGGAAAACGGCATGTACAGATTAGACCAGAAACCAAAAAAGAAGCACGACGGCGCAGAGAAATGGAGGGCATACTTCACAAAACTTAATCCGCTTGGCGAGATCAGGATGCTTTCCGTGCATCCGCAGTGTGGCATCAGGATGATAGGCCGATACAGTGATGAGGCATTCGACATCTTTTCGGATGACGAGGAAGCGATCTTCTATCTCCAGCCGGACAACATTTTCTTAAGCTGCCTGACATCCGACCTGATCCGTATCGGGAAGCGCGTATATCTCATGGGCGATGCAGTTGCCTACAAGCTGAACCGTGAGGACGATTATGCGGATATGAGTTCCGACGAAATGGCAGAAACCTGTCTGGAGCTGATGGAACGAATGCAGCGCGTGAGGATGGGGCAGTTTTGCTTTTCAGTGATTGATCTGACAGATGAAATCAAGGAGGACAGGTTCGATGAAGAAGAATAACAGGAATGCCGCCGCGAAGGCGGCTGTAACCAGGCAGGACATGAACCGCCAGAATAACGCGGTCCGCAGGATGATGGCCTATCAGGAGAGGATGGTGAAGAAGCCTTGCAGGAAGAAGTTGAAAACAGGACAGTAAACCTCGCGATCAGTACGACACGGCTGTCGGCGCGGACAATCGTTGCCGGTATCCGCATGTATCTCCAGCACCAGAGGAACGCGGCAGCGAAGAAGTCGGTAAAGGTGGAGGGCGTGCATGGAAAGCAGTCGGTAAAAGAGCTGATCGGACAGAATCAGGGCGTTTCGCGTATGCCCCTGGGAGATGCCAGCATCCGGGAGTTTGAGCGGGAAGCCAGAAAGTATGGCGTGGATTTTGCCGTCACGAAGGATAAATCCGTTCATCCGCCGCAGTATACCGTGTTCTTCAAGGCGAAGGATAACGATGCATTGCAGCAGATCGCGGATTCCCTGATGGCAAAGCAGCTGAATGCGGAAAAGAAGCCGAGCATCGTGAAGCAGCTTGAAAAGTTCAAAGCGCTGGTCGCTTCGCTGCCATCCAAGGTACGCCATAAGGAACAGGAACATTCCCTGTGACAAGGAATGAGCTGAAAAAGAAAATCATCCTGCACATCCCTTATGTAGCGGCAGGATTGCTGGCAACGAACTTCGGGGAGGCATGGAGGCTTGCCGAAGGGGCCAATGCATCGGAGAAAACGCTGTCTCTGATCTCGACCCTGGGGGTGGCCTTCAGCAATCCCCTCCCCAGCCTGCATCCGCTTGACCTGGTGATTGGCATTATCGTCGGCGTAGTTCTCCGCCTTGCGGTCTATATGAAAGGCAAGAACGCCAAGAAGTACCGGCACAATACGGAATACGGCTCTGCACGCTGGGGGACGCATAAGGACATTGAACCGTTTGAAGATCCGGTGTTCCAGAACAACGTGATCCTGACCCGGACGGAATGGCTGATGATGAGCAACCGCCCGAAGAATCCGGCGAATGCAAGGAACAAAAACGTGCTGATCGTGGGCGGCTCCGGTTCAGGCAAAACAAGGTTTTGGTTGAAACCGAACCTGCTTCAAATGCATAGTTCCTACGTCATAACCGATCCGAAAGCCCAGGTGCTCAGCGAGTGCGGAAAAGCGTTGGAACGCGGCGCTCCCAAGCTGGATGAGAAGGGAAACCTGGTTAAAGACAAAAACGGGAAGATCATCTATGAACCCTATGAAATCCGGGTCTTCAATACGATCAATTTTAAGAAGTCACAACACTATAACCCGTTCGCCTATATCCACAGCGAGAAGGACATTCTAAAGCTGGTGACTGCCCTGATTGCCAACACCAAAGGTGACGGGAAAGCCACCGACGAGTTCTGGACGAAAGCGGAAACGCTGCTCTATACCGCGCTGATCGGCTATATCCACTATGAAGCGCCGGAGAACGAACAGAACTTCGCAACGCTCCTGGAAATGCTGAACAGCATGGACGTGCGCGAGGACGATGAGGACTACCAGAATCCCGTCGATATGATGTTTGAGGCGCTTCGGAAAAAGAACCCGAATCACTTTGCGGTACGGCAATTCGTTAAGTTCAAGATGGCTGCCGGCAAGACCCTGAAATCCATACTTGTGAGCTGCGGCGCGCGCCTTGCTCCCTTCGATATTCAGGAAGTCCGGGACATCACGATGTACGACGAACTGGAGCTGGACAAGCTGGGAGACCGGAAAACGGCGCTGTTCCTGCTGATGTCCGACACGGATTCCACCTTCAACTTTTTAATCAGCATGATCTACACGCAGCTCTTCAACCTGCTGTGTGAAAAAGCGGATGATGTGTACGGCGGCAGGCTCCCGGTGCATGTGCGCTGCCTGATCGACGAGTGCGCGAACATCGGCCAGATTCCGAACCTGGAAAAGCTGGTGGCGACGATCCGAAGTCGGGAAATCAGCGCCTGCCTTGTTCTTCAGGCAAAATCACAGCTAAAAGCGATTTATAAGGACAATGCCGATACCATCGTGGGCAACATGGATTCCCAGATTTTCCTCGGTGGCAGCGAACCGACGACGCTGAAGGATCTGAATCAGGCGCTCGGCAAAGAGACCATCGACACCTACAACACCGGCGAGAACCGGGGACGGGAGCAAAGCCACTCCCTGAACTATCAGAAACTTGGCCATGATCTTTTGTCCGTTGATGAGCTGGCGGTGCTGGACGGCAGCAAGTGCATCTTGCAGCTGCGAGGTGTCCGCCCGTTCCTTTCGGAGAAATACGATCTGACGAAGCATCCAAATTATTTCCTGACTTCCGATGCGGACAAGAAGAACGCTTTCGATATTGAAAAGTTCCTGTCCCGGAAGCTGACGCTCCGCGCGGATGACCGCTATACCGTGGTCACGCCGGATGAGACGATCTGACAACTGAATACCGGATGATGACAGCCCTCTGCGTGAAAAACAGGGGGCTTTCTTCATGCCAAAAAGGAGGCGGATATGGATTCCACAAGTTATCGGGCTAGAGCTCCCGACAGGTAGAACCTGACCCAGGTTGTACAGCCAACGCACCACGATCACAGCAGCTGCATTCAACAATAAGAAAAGAATGGAGGAAAGAAACCCAGGGACGCCATGAACGGCGGCAGCTGCTGGCAGAAACATATCCCTTTGGGTTTCGTAAAGCAATATGGCATTTTTCAACAGCGCAGTAGGTGTTCTTCAGACACTCGTTATCGCCCTTGGGGCAGGCCTCGGAATCTGGGGCGCGATCAACCTTCTGGAAGGTTACGGCAATGACAATCCCGGCGCGAAGTCGCAGGGCATGAAGCAGCTTATGGCAGGAGGCGGCGTTGCCCTGATCGGCACCACGCTCGTACCGCTGCTTGCTGGTCTCTTCTGATTTTCACGGAGGGAAGCCGCTAAATGGACACAATATTTCAGGCAATCACAGATTGGCTGAAAGAAATGCTCGTTAGCGGTATCATGGACAGCCTTTCCGGGATGTTCGACGCCGTGAACCAGCAGGTCGCAGACGTGGCATCTCAGGTCGGAACATCCCCGGCAGGTTTCTCGCCGGGGGTGTTTTCCATGATACGGAATGTATCGGAATCTGTGATCATCCCCATCGCAGGGCTGATTCTGACATTCATAGCCTGCTATGAGCTGATTCAGCTAATCATTGATCACAACAACTTGGCAAACTTTGAGACATGGATTTTCTTCAAGTGGATCTTCAAGACCTTTGTTGCCGTAATGCTGATCACGAACACCTTCAACATCACGATGGCGGTATTCGACGTGGCGCAGCATGTCATCAACAGCGCCGGAGGAATCATCGGGGGAAGCACTGCCGTAGATGCTTCAGCCCTTGCCGGTATGCAGGACACGCTGGAAGCCATGGAAATCGGGCCGCTGATTGGTGTCTACATGGAAGTGCTGATTCTTGGCATCGGCATGAAGATCATGTCTCTCATCGTTTTCATCATCGTATACGGACGAATGATTGAGATTTACCTCATGACCAGCCTTGCGCCGATCCCGTTCTCCACATTCGGGAACCGGGAACAGAGCCAGATCGGACAAAACTATCTCCGGTCACTGTTCGCGCTGGGCTTCCAGGGGTTCCTCATCATGATCTGCGTTGGCATCTATGCCGTGCTGATTCAGAGCGTTTCCTTCTCGACCGATATCGTAGCTTCCCTCTGGGGAATCATGGGCTACACGGTTCTTCTGTGCTTCACGCTCTTTAAGACCGGAACACTCGCAAAATCAGTATTCAATGCGCATTAAGGAGGCACTATGGCAGCGTATATATCCGTTCCCAGAGACCTGGGAAAAGTAAAAACAAAGATATTTTTCAACCTGACCAAGAGGCAGCTGATCTGTTTTTCCATCGCTGCTGCGGTTGGCGTCCCGCTGTTTTTCCTCGTGAAAAAAAGCGGAAATGTGAGTCTGGCGGCTCTCATGATGATCGGTGTGATGATGCCGTTTTTCTTTTTCGCCATGTTTGAGAAAGACGGTATGCCTCTGGAGGTCATCCTGGATCACTTCATCGAAGCGAAATTCCGCAGGCCAAAAGAAAGACCGTACTGCACCGATAACTATTACACGGCTCTGGTACGCCAGTATCAGGCAGAAAAGGAGGTAGAGAGAATTGTTTTCCATTCCGAGAAAAAAGCCAAAGGAAAACGTCCGGCTGGAACTGCCAAAGTCGCTCAGCAAAAAGGAGCGAAAGCAGGTAGAGCGGATCATCGCGGACGCAAAGAAAAATGATGGCGTCCCGCGCACGGCACAGCAGTCGATCCCGTTCCAGAGGATGTTCCAGGATGGCATTTGCCGTACCGGCAGCAACTACTACACCAAGACGATCCAGTTTCAGGACATCAATTATCAGCTTGCCCAGCAGGAGGATAAGACAGCCATTTTCGATGAATGGTGCGGGTTCCTGAACTTCTTTGACAGCTCCGTTCACTTTGAGCTGTCCTTCATGAATCTCAGCACGGACGCGGCTGACTTTGAAAAGAATATCCGTATCCCGCTGAAAAACGACGGTTTCAACGATGTCCGTGAGGAATACAGCAAAATGCTGCGGGCTCAGCTTTCGCAGGGCAACAACGGTTTGACCAAGACAAAGTATCTGACCTTCGGCATTGAGGCTGATTCCATGAAGCAGGCAAAGCCGCGGCTGATCCATATCCAGACCGATCTGCTGAACAATTTCAGACGGCTGGGCGTGGTGACGAAGGTGCTGACCGGCAAGGAACGCCTGAAGCTGATGCACGACATGTTCCATCTGGGAGATAAGGACCGCTTCTATTTTGAATGGAAGTGGCTGGCGGAATCCGGGCTGTCCGTAAAGGACTTCATCGCGCCGACTTCCTTCTCCTTCCCTGGCGGGCGGACGTTCCGCATGGGCAACCTGTACGGGGCTATGAGTTATCTCGCGATCACGGCATCCGATCTTTCCGACCAGCTTCTGAAAGACTTGCTGGATATGGAATCGAGCCAGATCGTGACAATGCATATCCGTTCCCTGGATCAGAACAAGGCGATCAAGGAAGTAAAGCACACGATCACGGAGCTGGACCGTTCCAAGATCGAGGAGCAGAAAAAGGCTGTCCGCGCCGGTTACGACATGGATATCATCCCGTCTGACCTGGCTACCTACGGCAGCGATGCGAAAGACCTGTTGAAAGAGCTCCAGAGCCAGAACGAGCGCATGTTCATGGTGACTTTCCTCATCATGAATACCGGGGCGACGAAGCAGGAACTGGACAACAACATCTTCCAGGCATCCAGCATTGCGCAGAAGCACAGCTGCAACCTGCGCCGTCTGGATTTCCAGCAGGAACAGGGCCTTATGAGCAGCCTGCCGTTGGCACAGAACCTGATCGAGATCGAACGCGGCCTGACCACCAGCAGCACGGCGATTTTCGTCCCGTTCACGACACAGGAGCTGTTCCAGACCGGGAAGGAAGCCCTGTATTACGGGCTGAACGCTCTGTCCAACAACCTGATCATGGTTGACCGGAAGCTTTTGAAAAACCCGAACGGCCTGATTCTCGGCACGCCGGGTTCCGGTAAGTCTTTCAGCGCCAAAAGGGAGATCGCCAATGCCTTCCTGGTGACGGACGACGATATCATCATTTCCGATCCGGAGGCAGAGTATTCCCCGCTGGTGGAACGTCTGGGCGGACAGGTGATCCGCGTCAGCCCGACCAGCACGCAGTATATCAATCCGATGGATATCAATATGAACTATTCCGAGGAGGATAACCCGATTGCGCTCAAAGCTGATTTTATCCTTTCGCTCTGCGAACTGGTCGTAGGCGGAAAGGAAGGCTTGCAGCCGATTGAAAAAACGGTTATCGACCGCTGTGTGCATCAGGTTTATCAGTCGTATTTCAATGATCCGAGACCGGACAACATGCCGGTTCTGGAAGACCTGTACGATGAGCTGATGAAACAGGATGAAAAGGAAGCACACCATGTGGCGACTGCCCTTGAAATCTATGTCAAAGGCTCCCTGAATCTCTTTAATCACCGCACCAACGTGGACATTGATAACCGTCTGGTCTGCTATGACATCAAGGAGCTGGGCAAACAGCTGAAAAAGATCGGGATGCTGATTGTTCAGGATCAGGTCTGGGGCCGTGTGACCGCCAACCGTGAGGAAGGTAAATCCACCCGTTACTACATGGATGAGATGCACCTGCTTCTGAAGGAGGAACAGACGGCGGCGTATTCCGTAGAGATCTGGAAGCGCTTCCGTAAGTGGGGCGGCATTCCGACCGGTATTACGCAGAACGTCAAAGACCTGCTGGCGAGCCGTGAAGTCGAGAACATCTTTGAGAATTCGGACTTCATTTATATGCTCAACCAGGCCGTGGGCGACCGCGCGATTCTGGCCAAGCAGCTGAATATTTCCCAGCACCAGCTTTCCTACGTCACGCATTCCGGCGAAGGCGAAGGGCTGCTGTTCTACGGGAATGTGATCCTGCCGTTTGTGGACAGGTTCCCGACCGATCTTGAGCTGTATCGTATCATGACGACTAAGCCCGGTGAGGTCGCGGAAGCAAGGGAGGCTGGCTGATGGCAAAGAAAATGAATTTCCGCAATGACATGCGGGAAGCGAAAACAGCAAAAGACAGCGTGGAAGAAGCCGAACGCCTGCCCACGGAAAAAGGTTATACCCGGACAAAGCGTAAGCTGAAAGGCACAAAGCCGAATGAGCAGACACTGCGGCACGGGAAGAAGCCGATTGAAAAGCCGAAACAGTCCGGGAAGCTGAAATCCGCGCTTGTCTCGCAGCAGCTGCATGAGCGGCTGGAACAGGCAGACCAGGACAACAATATCGGCGTGGAGGCAGTCAATCGCGGAACACAGACGGCGGAAGCCGGTGCAGCCGTTGCCAGAGATACTGTCGGCAAGGTGCGTAAGTACGGGGAAAAGCTCCATGATCGGGCAGTAAAGCCGGAAGTCAGTGCCGAAAAGGAAACGCTGCGGCATGTGCAGGAAGAAAACGTGGAAGGTGTCAAGACTACTACTTCTGCTCGGACGGCGAAAGCCGGGGAAACTGCCGGAAAAGCAGCCAAAGGAGCCGAAAAGTCCAATGCTTTCTCACGCTTCATGCAGAGGCGTAACATCAAACAGGAATACGCGGCAGCGAAGACTGGAAGGAATGTCGGCAATGCGGCATCTCACGGTCTCGCTGTCACACCGACTTTGAAGGAGCGAGTGAGTAAGGTCTTTGCAAAGGCAGGAGGATTTGTGAAAAGCCATGCCGGAGGCATTGCCATCGGCGGGATCTTCATTTTTCTGCTGGTGTTCATCTTTACGCAGATGTCTTCCTGCTCGTCGATGATCGGCGGCTCCGGAGGGACGCTGCTGGGAAGCTCTTATACGGCAGAGGACGAGGATATCCGGGGTGCCAACAGCGACTATACCGCTATGGAGGATGCGCTGCGGAGCCAGATCAACAACATCGAATCCACGCATCCCGGCTATGACGAGTACCGCTACAACCTGGATGAGATCAACCACAATCCTTACGTTCTGACTTCTTACCTGACGGTTATGTATGAGGACTATACGCGGGCGGAAGTACAGACGGCGTTGCAGACTCTCTTTGACAAGCAATACGAGCTGACGCTTGAGGAAGAGGTCGAGACAAGGTATCGCACGGAAACCCGCACAGGGACAACGACGTACACAGACCCGGAGACCGGCGAGACAACCGAGGAAGAATATGAGTATGACGTTGAAGTTCCCTATGACTACTACATCCTGAATATCACGCTGAAGAACAAGACGCTGGAAGCGGCGGTCTTCTCAGGCGGGATGGATGATGACCAGAGGGAACGCTACAATATCCTGCTTTCCACCTACGGGAATAGGCCATATCTCTTTGAGGGCGATATCTACGCCAATGTCACGCCGAGCAGCGATTATCTGCATTATGACATACCGGGCGAAGCCCTGAGTGATGTCCGGTTTGCGCGGATGATCCAGGAGGCAGAGAAATATCTGGGGTATCCGTATGTATGGGGCGGTTCTTCCCCGTCCACGAGCTTTGACTGTTCCGGCTTTGTCTGCTGGGTAATCAACCACTGCGGCAACGGATGGAACTATGGCAGAACGACGGCGGAGGGACTGCGGCAGCAGCTTTCCATCATACCGGCAAGCGAGGCGAAACCCGGAGATATCATTTTCTTCCAGGGTACGTACAACACATCCGGCGCAAGCCATGTCGCGATCTATGTGGGCAACAATATGATGATCCACTGCGGAAATCCAATCCAGTACGCATCTATTGACACAGCTTACTGGCGGCAGCATTTCTACTGCTTCGGGAGATTACCGTAAGAATACAGGAGGGCTTATGACAAGGAAAAGAAAACGCCTTGAAGAGGAGCTGAAAAAGCTTCTTGAAAAGCAGGAAGAGGTAGCAGCAAGAATCCGGGAAACACAGGATCAGATCACTGAAGAGACCAATACGGAGATTCACGAAATGGTTCATAAGGCAAATATCACGCCTGAACAGCTGGCGGAAATCCTGACAGCCTTTAAGGGCGGTGCGAATCCCGGAAATATGAGTTATACCATGGCAGATGAGGAGGAAAAAGACCATGAGAATTAAGAGTATCCTGGCCGCCCTGCTGGCGGTTGTGATCAGTGCCGGAGCGTTCTGCGTTCCGGCTTTTGCTTATACCGGGGAAGACAGCGAACCTACCGTGCAGGATGCCGTCACGGTTTCTTCGGAAGATACCGATACGGATGAACAGGAAGACGACGATCCGATAGTAACCTCGGAGGATGCCGAAGAGGCAGAAGGCAGCACGGTTCATATCCGCACCGAGAATGGAACCATTATCTTCTCCTTCGATGATGAAGAAGATGGAGAGGAAACAAGACAGATCGGTATCGTCACTACCAACGGCGGCAGGCTGAATGTCCGTTCCGGCGGCGGTATGGATTATGGAATTCTGGATCAGCTGCTTCCGGGCGAACAGGTGGAAGTGATCGAGGACGAAGGCGACTGGGTAAAGATCATCGTCCCGGAAAAGACGGGCTATGTCTATAAGGAGTATCTGCGGATCATTGAACAGAACCAGAGCGGAAGCACGGGCATTGATATCCCGGAGGAATACCTGACGTTGTTTTTGCAGATGCTTTCCGGACAGAGTTCTTCCGGCAGCCTGCCCCTGACACCGGACGGCAACCTGACGCTGGTGGACGATGTGGGAAGCCCGACCGGAGAAGGAAAACAGTTCATCACGATGGTGACGCGATCCGGCAATTACTTCTATCTCGTCATCGACAGAGACGAAAAAGGCAATGAAAATGTCCATTTCCTGAACCAGGTCGATGAAGCTGATCTTTTCTCCCTGATGGATGAGGATGCGGCGGCAGCCATGAAAGAACAGCTTGCCGCGCAGGAATCAGAAAAGCAGCAGGAACAGCAGACCGTCACGCCTACAGAAACACCGGATACAGAAAAGGATAAAGAACAGGAACCGGAGCCGGAGCAGAAATCCAAAGCTCCCTATGTCCTTGGCCTGATCCTGCTGCTGGGCATTTGCGGCGTGGGCGGCGCGTTCTTCTTCATGAAGAATAAGAAGCAGCAGACAACTGTTACAGACAGCCCTGATCCCGATGCGGATTACCGTGAGGATGACGACGGCTATGATATCCCGGAGGAAGCTGAAGACGAGGAGGATTACGACGAAAGCGAGGATGAGTAATGCCGGAAGTCATGACAATCGAAGAACTGCGTGAACTGATCCGGACACTGCCCGACGACGTGATTATCCGTGTAGAGTTCATGAAGGAGGGTGAGGATGGCAGAGAAAAAGCAGAGGCAGTACAAGCTCCATGAGGTCTGCATCCGCCTTGCGGAGGGAACGACGCTGTATTCTACGGAACCGATGAGCACGCCTGACCGTGCCGTGGATGTCATGCGGAAGGAGCTTTCCCAGTATGACCGGGAAGTGCTCTGCGTCGTGAATCTCAATTCCAGGCTGAAACCCATCAACTTCAACATTGTCAGCATAGGGACGATCAATCAGTCCCTCGCTGACATATCCAACATCTTTAAGAGCTGCCTGCTCAGTAATGCGTCCGGTCTTTTGCTGATGCATAACCATCCGAGCGGAGACCCGACGCCTTCGCATGAGGATATTGCATTGACAAAACGGGTAATTGCGGCAGGCAAGCTCATGGGTGTCAGCTGTCTGGATCATGTGATCATCGGCGGGCAGAACGGAGCAACTTACAGTATGCGGGAAGAAAAAATCGTGGATTTCGATCCCGCCAATTACGGCCTTGTAGCCGAGAATGGAGAACGGATTATGGAAGAACAGAAAAAGTACGACAGCAGCAAGAAGATCGAAGAGATCACTCTGCACTTTGGCAAGGGAACGGCAGAGCCGTTTACCACAAAGGACGGAAAGGAAATGATGAGGATCACGATCCCCAATCAGGACCGCAATGATCATACCCCGTGGGCGAGCTTTGTGCTTCCGGCGAAAGCGGTGCATGAGAACCAGTACGGAAAAGGCCTGTGGGCAAAGATTCCTGTGGATGGCACGACTACCGTTACCAAGCCGTATCTTGCGGGCCAGAAGGACGGAAAGAACATCTGGGAGAACGAAAAAAGAGCCGTCCCGAACAGGGAGCTGAAAAGCATAGTGGAGTTCTATAAGTCCCAGAGCCGTGATTCTGTCCTGGGGCAGCTGGGCGAGAAGAAAGCTTCTGACCGGAAGCCCCTGGTCAAGCAGAACACCGGGCCGGAGCTGTAAACCGCCGAACAAGGGCAGCCGCATAAGCTGCCCGATACATTTCAGCCTTTCACATCCCGTGGGAGGCTGATTTTTAAGCTCACATACAGAAGGAGGATAAGACTATGAGCAATACTGTAAGAATCGGCAATCAGAGTATCAGCTACGAACAGGCCAAGGACATGCTCTTTCCGGAGCTGATCCCGCAGAAAGGCAACGAAGCGCTTCTCTCCGCCCATCCTCACGACAAGGTGGAGGATCTGGCTGTTTTGTACCGTCTGGATCTTCATTCCGGCGACGGCACCATGATGTCTGCCCGCGTGACGCAGGGGCTTCTGGACGCTTTCGGTGTCAGTGCGGAGCAGATGAAAAAGGATGCACTGGAACACGCGCCGGTCACACACCCGGCCTCTTTCCGTTCCATGGAAGAGGTTCTCAGCGAGATGATGGGCGGTATGCCCGTGCCGACGCCTGATGACGGGCAGCCGAGGCTGTACGTGGCAAGCACAGAGACCATGAATCGCGGCGCGGGCGTTCTGGCCTACCCGGACTTTCTTCAGGAGGCTTCGGAGAAGATCGGCGGCAACTTCTTTATCCTGCCGTCATCCATCCATGAGCTGTTGTTCCTGAAGGATACCGGCGACATCACCAGGCAGGAGCTTACCAGTATGGTGCGCAGCGTCAACGCAGCGGAGGTCAGCCCGTCCGAGCAGCTGTCCGATAATGTCTATCACTATGACGGCAAGGACAGGGTGTTTGAGCTGGCGGAGAAATACGAAGCCAGGAAAACGGAACGGCAAACAGAGAAGCCATCTCTTCTGGGGACACTGGGCAAGGCGAAGGAAGCGCAGAAAGACCAGCCGATAAAGGCGAAGTCCGGCAAAGTGCAGGAAGCAGTGATCTGAGGAGGATGCGATGGGCTACAGACTTGTGATAACGGAAAAGCCCTCGGTTGCTGCGGCAATCGCCAAAGTGATTGGGGCGACAGAACGGAAAGACGGCTATTTTCAGGGCAGCGGGTATCTTGTGAGCTGGTGTGTCGGTCATCTCGTAGAGCTTGCCATGCCGCAGGCATACGATGAGAAATACGGAAAATGGAGAAAGGAAGACCTCCCGATCCTGCCGGAAAAGTGGAAGTATCAGATTTACCAGTCCACAAAAAAGCAGTTTCAGACGCTGAAAAGCCTTATGGCAAGAAAAGACGTGACCGAGCTTTGCTGCGCTACAGATGCAGGGCGTGAGGGCGAACTGATTTTCCGTCTTGTCTATCATCAAGCGGGCTGCCGAAAGCCATTCAGAAGGCTTTGGATTTCATCCATGGAGGACAGCGCGATCCGGGAGGGCTTTCAAAACCTGAAACCTTCCGCTGAATATGATGCCCTTTATAACGCGGCGCTCTGCCGTGAGCGTGCAGACTGGATCATCGGGATCAATGCCAGCAGGCTGTATTCCTGCCTGTATGATTCTACCCTGAACGTGGGCCGGGTCGTAACGCCGACACTGGCTATGTTGGTGGAACGGGAAGAAGCAATAAAGGCATTTGTGCCGGAACTGTTTTATACGGTGCAGCTTCAGACGGATGCGATCCGCGCATCCAGCAAACGGTTTTCTAACAAGGCAGACGCCGAGGTTCTTGCCGCAAAATGCAGGGAGGATCATCAGGTGCGTGTGGATAGCGTTGAAACAAAAGAAAAGACAGAAAAGCCGCCGCTTCTCTATGATCTGACTTCCCTGCAGCGTGATGCGAACAAGGTGCTGGGCTTTTCCGCACAGCAGACGCTGGATACCCTGCAAAGCCTGTATGAAAAGAAGCTGGTCACTTATCCAAGAACGGACAGCCGTTTTCTCACGGAGGATATGGCTCCGTCCCTGCCGGAACTGGTGTATCAGGCAGCAGCAGCTTTGGATTACGCCGGGGATATTCCGGTTCATGCCGGTCAGGTAATCAATAATGCGAAGGTAACAGATCATCATGCGGTGATCCCGACAAGGGAGTTAAGCAATGCCAGGATCGCGGAACTGCCGAAAGCGGAATCAGAAATTCTGAAACTGGTGGCGGTGAGATTTATGGCTGCCGCAGGTGATCCCTGCCGGTATGAAGAGACTGCGATAAAGCTTTCCTGTGCCGGGGAGGCATTCACCGTAAAGGGCAAAACAATCCTGAATCCCGGTTGGAAGGAAATCGTGGAGCATTTTTATCCTGCGAAGGAGAAGGATGCGGAAGCGCTCCCCCGCGTGCAGGAAGGGATGATCATTCCTCTTGCAAAGGCCGAGGTTAAGGATGGGAAAACAAAACCGCAGCAGCATTTTACGGAAGGCAGCCTGCTTCATGCGATGGAGACTGCCGGCGCGGAGGATATCCCGGATGACGCGGAGCGGAAAGGTCTGGGTACACCGGCAACCCGTGCCGGGATTATCGAAAAGCTGATCCAGCGCGGGTTTGCCGTCCGCAGCGGTGATAAGAAAACAAAGATACTTCTCCCGACTGAAAAGGGCGTCTCGCTGGTCACTGTCGTGCCGGAGAAACTGAAATCTCCCATGATGACAGCGGAATGGGAACAGAAGCTTCTTCAGATGGAGCGGCAATCCTACGATTCAGCCTGCTTTATGGAGGAGATCGGCGCATTCGTCCGGGAACTGGTGGATACCGCAGAGGTTGATCCGTCCATATCATTTGCTCCGTCTTTCCATCGGAAGGCGAAGAAAGGCAGGAAAAGATGAAACGCTATCATTACACCCTGGCAGAACAGGAAACAATCATAAATTGGGATAATGAGCTGGATGAGGCTACGGTCTATACCTTTGACCGCCGCCTGATCAGCAAACTGAAAGCGCTGGCGGCCAAATATCCGGAGCATTACGTGCTACTGGATAAGGGAGCGCAGCGCTCCGTAACTTACCGGGTGCCGAAACGCTGTATCGGCATCCGTCCCCCTTACAGCGATATGAGAAGAAAACAGCAGGCCAAGGACGCGAAAACCAAGGGCCTGCCTTTTGATGGAAAGGAAAAGGACAAAGATGAAGATTTTCAAATGGGATGAAATCAACGGACAGGACGAAGGAACCAAAATGGAGGCGTTTCTGACAGCAATCAATGATACGTTTGCGATTATGCAGCTGAGAGAGGGCGAGGAAACAAGGCCCATGCGCTTCATTTCCTACGAAGCCCTGCAAAGGGGCGGGAATCAGCCGGAAATTGACCGCTATGAACTGGTCTATGTGGCTCCGCTTCTCCCCTATAAGGATCAGAACACGATGCTGGAAATGCTCTACGAGAAATTTAACATCGCGCACCCGGCGGATTTCCATGGCCACAGTCTTTCGGTCAGCGACATCGTAGCCATCCGCACCAATGGTCAGATATCCTGTCATTACGTGGATTCCATCGGCTTTAAGGAGCTGCCTGAGTTTTTGAAGCCGGAGAATTATCTGAAATACGCGGAAATGTCCATGGAGGACGATTACGGGATGATCGACGGTATCATTAACAACGGGAAAGCCCCGGCGCTGCAGGAGGCCGAACAGAGGGAATCCATCCTGGAGAAACTGAAGGCAGCCAAGGAACCGCCGTTTCTCGGAAAGTCCGAGATCGGGGAAAGGAATATCGAATGAAAACCAGATTCACCAAAGAGGAATCCATGCTGATGATGCTCTACAATCCAGGCAGCCGGGAAGGCCTGATCCGGGAGCTTGCCGGTATGAAGGTACAGCTTGCCCCGGAGGAAAAGCGGCTGTCCAGACTGACGGACAAGGTGATCAAAAAGCTCAATGCAATGGACGACGCGACATTTGAAGGACTGGATTTATATCCGGAGTAAGATGAGGAGGCCGGAATGGCAGGAAAATACACATTCTATGCGCAGCTTGCCGAAGAGACGGCAGGCCGCATTACCGCCAGCCGGGAGGCGTGGAAAGGTTTTCTTACCACGTCGGCCCGGCTTTATAAATGGAGAACCGGGAAGAAAAGCTGGGCAAGGCCCGTGATCGGCTGGCCGCACAGAAACCGCCCAAGAAACCCGGCCCTGTGAAGCGGGCAGGCCGGGTGGCCGGGGCCGAGGCCCATGCCTTTGTGCATGGGAAAATCTATCAGGAGGAGCATGACAACGTAGGCGTGGAGGGCGGTCACTTTGTCGAGCGTTCCGGGGAGGCTGCCCTCCACTATGGTAAACGCAAGGTGAAACAGGCCGTCCGGGAGCACCCGGCCAAGGCTGCCGCCCGCGCCGAGTCCCGGTATATCAAGGCCACGGCGGATTACAACGCCCGCAAGTTTGCCCAAGAACAGCCCGAGACCGCTAAAAGCGCCGCCAGGATGTGGCATAAGCACAAGCTGAAGCGGGAGTATCAGAAGCGGGCGCGGGAAACCGCCAAGCAGAGCGCCAAGGCTGCCGAAAAAACGGCAGTCACCACGGAAAAGCTGGCCGCCCAAACGGTGGCCTTTGCCAAGCGGCATCCCGTGGGATCGCTCCTTGCGCTGGGCTGTGTGCTCCTGCTTCTGCTGATGCAGTCGTGTATGTCCTCGATGGTGACGGTGGGCAACGGCCTTGTGGGTGCGGTGGCCGCCAGCACCTACAAGGCGGAGGATGTGGATATGCTGGGGGCCGAGGCCGCCTATTGCGGTCTGGAGGACGAGCTTCAAGACTATCTCGACACTTACGAGGAAACCCACGATTACGACGAATACCATTTTGACCTCGATGACATTGAGCACGACCCCTATGTGCTGATCTCCATGATCTCCGCGCTCCATGAGGGGGCGTGGACGGTGGATGAGGTACGCTTTACGCTCCAAGACCTCTTTGACCGCCAGTACAGTCTGACCGAAGAAGTGGTGACGGAGCGGCGGTACTACATCGAAACGGACACATGGGTGGACGAGGACGGCGTGACCCACACGGACAGCTACCGGGTGTACTACGATTATTTCATCTGCACCGTCACGCTGGAAAACTTTAATCTCTCCCATGTGCCGATCTACATGATGACTGAGGAACAGCTCTCCATGTACGCCCTGTATATGTCCACGCTGGGCAACCGGCCCGACCTGTTCCCGTCCTCTCCCTATGTGGGCAAGTATGTCACAAACGGCCCCACGGAGCATGAAGTCCCGGAAGCATATCTGTCCGACGAAACCTTTGCCGCCATTCTGGAGGAGGCTGAGAAGTATATCGGGTTCCCCTATGTGTGGGGCGGCTATCAGCCCAGCACGTCCTTTGACTGCTCCGGGTTCGTCAGCTACGTCTACAACCAATGCGGCTGGGACTTCGGGCGGCTGGGGGCGCAGAGCCTTTACAACATCTGCTCCCGGACAAACAGCCCCCTGCCCGGCGATCTGGTGTTCTTCACCGGAACGTATGATACCCCCGGCGTTTCTCATGTGGGCATCTATGTGGGGGACGGCTGGATGCTCCATTGCGGAGATCCCATCCAGTACGCCAACCTGAACACA
>Ga0256407_10003747_pt1 | contig 26497 bp, 11 predicted proteins | sample RumenRJG_04DNA_FD_193489 | JGI IMG/M metagenome (GOLD analysis project Ga0256407, IMG submission 193489) | Bovine rumen microbial communities from Lethbridge, Alberta, Canada - RJG_04 | ecosystem: Host-associated > Mammals > Digestive system > Stomach > Rumen | place: Canada: Alberta... | reverse complement strand
TCCACGGTCATCTTCCTCACCCATGAGGTGTATTCGGCATCATTGGCCGAGGCGGTGAGCAAGGCTGTGCCCCCCACCCTACAGCCATCGAGCGAGAGGCTGTCGAACAATGCTCCGCCCTGCTTCGAGAGCCATGCCGTGAGCCGTCCGGCGCGCACGGCGATATGCTCGTCATCCTCGCTCACGGTCAAAGCACCATCCTTGTTCTTCGCTGTCCGTCTCACAATCTTCAGGTCAACGGTATTTCCAGGCACCACGGCTGCCACGCCGGCCCATTTCACCGACCCGTCGGGCCACTTGGCGTTCACCCAAGTGTCGGTGGCGATGTCGTGGTTCAGCGTAAGGGTGCCCACATCATGCACCTCGCCTTGGGCGAAGGGTATGCCGAAACTCACTGGCTGTGCCACTTGAGGGGTGCCGTCGAGCCAGTGCAGGGGCACCCCCGTAGAGCCATAGCCCAGCATCGGGGTATCGTAGCATCTGAAATTGGTGATGCGCGTACGCGACAGTGTGGTGCGGAAGCCGAACCACCCCTCGCGAAGGGGTTGCGGGTCGAAATAGTCGACGATGCACTCCCCGTCGATGAAGAACCGGGTATGGCCCATCTTGCTTTCTATCTTCACATGATACCAATGGTTGGCCCTCAGCAGATGGGCCGTGTCGGTATACTCCTTCAGTATGGCGGGCCTACGGGCAGTATCGTCCACACCGGCCTCGTCGCCATCGTATCGGCGGAAGCGGGTTGTGGTGTTGTGATTGCCACCATAGCCGAGATAGTACATCTGCAACGTATAGCAGCGCGTGAAGATACCGCTGCGCCACTGCGCCCTTGCCCAGATGTCACGGGCATGGGGGTCGCTGGCCAGGAAGAAGCAGTTGAGGTCGCTCAGGCGGTCACCCTCCTTGCCCTCGTCCACCACACAGGCGTCGTACTCCACGGTCTGCCCCTCGTGCATCCGCTGCTTCCGCCAAAGGGTAAGGCCCTTGGGAGAAAGCATCTCACACGTGTCGCCACGAAACGTCACCCGGTAGTCGGGCGACTCCGACTCCACAAACCAAAACTTCTTGAACTGCCGGCTGTTGAGTGCCGACTGCGCCTGTGCCGCCATGCTGAGCAGAGCAAAGACCAAACATACAATTTGTCTCATGTGCTGATGGGAAGGGGAAATATTTTTGCGATTTTAAGAAAAAAAACGAAGAAAACCAAATTCCCCGATTTAAGGAATGTTAAGACGGCACAAATCGATACAAATCGCACAAATTTGAATTACTCAACTTTGCAAGTTGAGAGGAGTTCTGAAGTGACAGAAGTTCAGGAGTTCAGACATTACCGTATCTAACAGCCAAGTGCGCCATCCACGACAAAATGGGAAAGGCAGAAATGATCCCAGCAGGTTCTTCTTTCCGAATCTAAGTAGACGGAGATTCAGTAGATGTCTGAACTCCCGAAATTCTAAAAAAAAGCATACTTGTATACGTTGGGTTCAAAGCACCTTGCGATTTAACATCATTTAGCGATTGGGGCATGAGAGCGTGAAACCCAATATGGCAATGATATTCATCATGTCATTAAGTTGTATTTTTTACACTTTTTAATGATAAGGCATCATCAATAATGAAAAAAAATCGTAATTTTGCAACATCTTTATATAAAGACTCCCAATTCATCATGATGACCTTCCCCGCACACTCCCAAAGAAAGGGGGATTGTTCTGACAGGCAGACTAATCATACAACCATACCTTAATCCGAATAATCACATTTGCAAATATGAGAAAAGGCATCCTTTACATCTTCGCGATGACCTTGGCCATGGTGGCCGCCCCCCTCGAGACACTCGCCCAAGAAGAAGGCGACAACATCTCGCGCGAGATTTTCATTTATTCACCCAACGAGCGAGCCGGTCTGCACGCCGCTTACCTCGACATCGATCAACGATGGATAGAGATAGGCCAACTCTGTGCTTCTGACTACGGACAGTGGGGCGCAGAGAAGCGGATGTACGCCCCCTGTGTGCTTCGTGCCACCGATGGCACTTGGCGAGCCATCTGGCAAGTGAACGACAAATCGCCTTGCTTCGCTGCTGCCTACAGCAAAGACCTCATCGTGTGGCGGCCACAAGACTACCCCCGCGTCTCAACGCCCAACTGCCTGAAGCCCATTATGTTTGAAGGCGACGACCAGACCTTCGACATTTTCTACATCTCGGGCGACTCAAAATATTACCTGCAAGCCTCCAACGACTTCCGCCACTTCGGACAGCCCCAGGAGAGCAGCATCAGCGACGTGGCCTGGGGTGGCGACACCGCCACCGTTGACGGGAAACGTTACGATGGCAAGATCTTCGACATCACCCAAGGCGAGCTCATCCAGTTGCTCACCCACCATGAGATGATGCGCCTTGATGCCGAGATGAGCGCCGAGCGCATGACCGACGACAATGCCCACTTCGGTGGCCTCACAGAGGCCAAGGCCACCCTCACGGTAGTCCCCAGCGAGCGCAAGCGTATCAGCGACAAACTCATCGGCGTGTTCTTCGAGGACATCAGCTATGCCGCCGATGGAGGCCTGTATGCCGAACTGATACAGAACCGCGACTTCGAATATTCGTCACTCGACCGCAAGGAATGGAACGCCACGACAGCCTGGCACTCCAACCGTCAGATACAGATAGATACCACCAACCCCCTGAGTGCCAATAACCCCCATTATGCCGTAATGGAGACCGACACCCTCGTCAACGAAGGATGGGACGGCATTGCCGACCGCGAGAGCGGCTGCTCCTATGACTTCTCGTTCTGGGTGCGCAACATCGACTGCAAGAAGAAACAATGGCGCGTGCAACTTGTGACCACCAATGGCGAGGTGCTTGCCGAAAAGAAAATCGTGTCGCAGGGTGAGGGATGGAATCAATACGAGGTCATGCTCACCACCGATGACGGGAAATTTCATGAACATCCCGCCAACCGCGATATCAGACTGCGCATCGTGTCGTTGAAGAAAGGCAAGGCTGCCGTCGACATGATAAGTCTATTCCCCCAGATCACCTTCAAGAACCGCAAGAACGGTCTGCGTGTAGACCTCGCCCAGGCCATCGCCGACCTCAAGCCGAAGTTTGTGCGCTTCCCAGGCGGGTGCATGAGTCACGGCCAAGGCCTCGACAACATCTACCACTGGCACCACACCGTTGGTCCGCTTCAAGACCGCAAGCCCGACTTCAATATCTGGCACTCCCACCAGACCCGTGGACTGGGCTTCCATGAATACTTCCAGTTCTGTGAGGACATCGGGGCCGAGCCACTGCCCGTGCTGGCAGCCGGCGTGCCCTGCCAGAACTCCGCTGCCAATGCCAACGGCTATGGAGGTCAGCAGGGCGGCATCCCCATGGAAGAGATGCCCGCCTACTGCCAGGAAATCCTCAACATGATAGAATGGGCCAACGGCGACCCCGCCACCAGTCAATGGGCGAAAATCCGTGCCGAAGCCGGTCATCCCGCACCCTTCAACCTGAAATACGTGGGCATCGGCAACGAGGACATTATCTCCACCGTTTTCGAGGAGCGCTACGAGATGATTTGCAAGGCCATCAAGGAGAAATACCCCAATATCATCGTCTGTGGCACAGCAGGTCCCTTCCACACCCCCTCAGCCGACTACATCGAGGGATGGGACTATGCCAAGAAGCACTCCAACATCATCGACTTGGTAGACGAGCACTACTATGAGAGTTCCGGATGGTTCATCAACCACCAGGACTACTACGACGACTACGACCGCAACGCCCCAAAGGTATATCTGGGTGAATGGGCCGCCAGCACATCGGTGAAACGCCCCAATGTGGAGACCGCCCTGGCCGAGGCCATCCACCTGTGCAACGTGGAGCGCAACGGCGATGTGGTGGAGATGACATCGTATGCCCCTCTGCTGGCGAAGGATGGTCACCACAACTGGGACCCCGACATGATCTACTTCAGCAACACCGAGGTGCGCCCCACTCCCGCCTATGAGACCCAACGGCTCTTCTCCGTTCATGCCGGTGACTACTACATCGGCTCGCGCATCGAGGCCGATGGTGGCATCAGCCGCCGCATCTCGGCCAGCGTGGTGGAAGACAGCCGCACGGGCCGCCACTACCTGAGGCTCGTCAATGCCCTGCCCGTGACCCTCACCATCGGCATCACAGGCATCAATCTGCCCGACGACCTCAGTTATGAAGGGTTCAACGGCAAGCCCGAAGACCAGAAAGTGCTGTGCCAGAAAGGCAGCGCACAAAAGGGCAACATCGTGATGCCCCCCTACTCTTTCCGCGTTTTCGAATGGTAAGCCAACAATTAGGAAGAATACGACCACATCACCATCAATATGACTTTCAAAACCATCCTCGCCGCACTCGTCATCGGCTGTCTGCCTGCAACGGCAGCGGTGAATCCCACACCGAACTCGCTCATCATCAACGAAATCATGTCGGCCAATGTCGACCAGTTCTTCAGTCCCACCGTCAACTTCGACGGATGGGTGGAACTCTACAACCCCAGCGACACCGAGGTGACCCTCACCGGATGTTTCTTCAGCGACGATGCCGCCAACCTGACCAAATGGAAGGCACCCGCTGGCATAGGCACCATCCCCGCCAGAGGCTATAAAGTAGTGTGGTTCGACAACAACAACCTGAAGAACACCAACGCACCCTTCAAACTCGACATCGACGGAGGCACCCTCTATATCAGCGCGCCCGACGGCACACTCATCGCCAGTCAGAGCTATCCTGAAGCCATCGACCGCACATCGTACGCCCGTATCACCGACGGAGGCGACGAGTGGTCGTTCACCGCACAGCCCACCCATGGCACGAGCAACAACGGAGCCATCTATGCCGACCAGCAACTCGACGAGCCCGTGGTGTCGCACAACGACCAACTCTTCAGTGGCTCGGTCTATGTGACGGTCACCATCCCCGAGGGCTGCACCCTGCGATACACCCTCGACGGCACACTGCCCACCAACACCAATGGCTACCGCAGCACTACCGGACAGTTCAATGTCACTGGCACCACCTGCTACCGTTTCAGACTCTTCGCCGACGACCGTTTGCCCAGCCGGGCCGTCACCCGTTCTTTTATCCGCCGCGACAAGAACTATACCGGACATGTGGTGTCGGTAGTAGGCGACCCCGACTTCCTCTACGGCAACATGCATGGCGTGATGGTGAGAGGCAGCAACGGCAAGCCCGGACACGGACAAGACACCAAGTGCAACTGGAACATGGACTGGGAACGCCCGATGAACTTCGCCTACATACTGCCCGATGGCAATGGCGTGTTCAATCAGGACGTCAATCTGGAGATGTGCGGTGGATGGAGCCGCGCGTGGGAGCCCCACTCCTTCAAACTGAAAGGTGACAAGGAACTGGGTGGCAACAAGCACCTCGACTATCCCTTCTTCGCCGAGAAGCCTTTCCTGCGCAACCGCACCCTACAGATACGCAATGGCGGCAACGACAACTGGAACCGATTCAAGGACCCAGCCATCGAGAGCATCATCCTCACCTCGGGTGTCGACATCGACGCCCAGTCGTACCTGCCCGTGCATGAGTTCATCAACGGCAAGTATATCGGCATGCTCAACATGCGCGAGCCCAACAACAAGCACTTCGTTTATTCCAACTACGGATGGGATGATGAGGAAATCGACCTCTTCGAGATGGACCCCGACTCCTCCTACGTGCAGAAATGCGGCACCAAGGATAGTTTCAACCAACTCTATGAGCTGAGCAAGCAGGCGGCCAGCGACGATGTCTACGCCGAAATCAAGGAACTGCTCGACATCGACGAGTATATCAACTACATGGCCATGCAACTCTACCTGGGTGGTACTGACTGGCCCCAGAACAACATCAAGGGCTATGCCCTGCACGAGGGAGGGCGGTTCCGCTTCGTGTCGTTCGACCTCGACTTCGCCTTCAACACCTCGAACAGTTTCATCGAGTTCGCCAACAAGCGCAACTATACCTTCAACTGGCTCTACGACAAGCAGACCAGCATCAGGGCCGAGATACAATTCGTGACCATTTTCATGAACCTGATCAGGAACGCCGAGTTCAGACGGCAGTTCACCGACACCTACTGCGTGATGGGCGGCAGCGTGTTCGAGACCAAGCGCTGTGCCGAGATCATCGACTCGCTCGCCACCCGCGCCTATCCCCTGCAGCAACTGGAAGGCGGCACCCCCTGGAACATGGCCAATGAACTGAAAGGCAATTTCAACACGCGCATGTCGACGATGACCAATACCATCCGCAACTACGCACCGATGAGGCTCACCTCGGTCACACCGCAACGGGCCATCATCAGCAGCACCACCTCTGGTGCACAACTCTACATCAACGACACCCGCATCCCCACGGGATATTTCGACGGCAACCTCTTCGCACCTGTCAAACTCAAGGCCGTGGCTCCTGCCGGACAAACCTTCACCGGATGGGCCAACAGCTCGGCCATGCGCTCATATCTCTTCAACAAAGGCGCCTCATGGAATTACTACGACAAGGGCTCGCTCGACAACACCAACTGGAAAGCCGCCAACTACAACACCTCGTCGTGGAAAGCGGGCAGCGCTCCCCTGGGATATGGAAAGGATGGGCTCAAAACCACCATCAGCTACGGTTCCAATGCCAACAACAAATACCCTACTTACTATTTCCGCAAGAAAGTGACTCTTGACGAGGCACCCCAAAGCAATACCACCTTCACCCTCGGATTCACTGTAGACGATGGCTTCGTCATCTATGTGAACGGCAAGGAGGCCGGCCGCTACAACATGCCCGGCGGCAACGTGACCTACAACACCTGGGCAAGTTCTTATGCACCCAACAACCCCGACAGTGGCGAGATGACGCTCAATGCCAGCCTCTTCCAAGCCGGTGAGAACATCATTGCCGTAGAAGTGCACAACAACAGCGCCACCTCTACCGACATCTATTGGGACGCAGAGCTTGCAATCTCCTCGCCAGGCACCGTGACCGAATACTACTCCACCTCGCCCGAGGTGGATATTCCGCAAGGCTCCTTCAATCTGGTGGCCTGCTTCGAACCGATGAGCGACGCCGACCGTCTGGCCCATGGCATCACCCCCATAAGGGTGAACGAGGTGAGCGCCGCCAACAGCGTCTTTGCCAACGACTACTTCAAGAGAGCCGATTGGGTGGAGCTCTACAACACCACCGACCAGGCCATCGACGTGGAGGGCATGTACTTGAGCGACAACGACAACCCCCAGAAATACCGCATCACCAAGGGCGACGGAACGGCCAGCACCATCATCCCCGCCCATGGATACCTGCTGGTGTGGTGCGACAAGCAAGAGCCCACATATGAGCTGCACGCCAACTTCAAGTTGAGCAACGACGGAGGCACTGTGACCCTCTCGGCCGCCGACATGAGCTGGACCGACAGCATGCCCTACCCCGCCCATGACGGCAACTCCACAGTGGGCCGCTATCCCGACGGTGCCGGAGACATCTACCTCCTCACTATTCCCACCATCAAGAAGTCCAACTTCCTGAATACCTATACCAGTCTGTTCATGAACGACCCCAATGGCATTGCCACGACCCTGGCCGACAACCACGAGCCCCTCACCTTGCGCTTTGCCGCCAATCATCTGGTTGTGAGGGGAGAAGGCGACGAGGACCTGGGCATCAATATCTACACCCTTTCAGGACAGTTGGTTGAGAGTCTCAGGGCACCGATGAGCGGAGGCTATGGCGAGGTGGCTGTCCGCCAGTTGGCCAAAGGCTGCTATGTGGCCCGCGCCACCGGAAAGAACGGCAAATCGGCCTCTTGTAAGTTTGTTTTCTGACAGATTCATCCCTTTTAGGGAAAAATAACCTTATGGGTTAGGAGAAAATGAGAGGAAATGACTATTTTTGCAAGCGATAAACCATTGACCCTCTGCCAACAACAGCATGAGGCGACATATAAAGACAATAGAAAATGAGAATAAGACAACTGACCATAGCCCTGCTCTGCCTCGTGGTTTCGGCCACCACCGCCCAGACTGCTGCCGACATCGCCAGCATGCGCCGTGATGCCGAGGCAGGCAACATCAGAGCCCAAGTGGTGCTGGGCAACTGCCTGCTCAGCGGAAAAGGCATGAGCGCCAACCATGCCGAAGCCGTGAAATGGTTTGCCCGTGCCGCCGAGAGTGGCGACATTGAAGCACAGTTCAACCTCGCCTTCTGCCATGAGAACGGATATGGCGTGGCAAAAGACCTGAACGAGGCCGTGAAATGGTATACGAAAGCAGCCAGCAAAGGCAGCCTGTCGGCCATGAACAGCATTGGCCATCTCTACGACTCCGGAGGGGAGAACTTCGACAAAAACTACCCCAAAGCCGTGGAGTGGTACCGCAAGGCCGCCGACAAGGGATATGCTCCCGCAATGTTCAATCTGGGCTCTTGCTATTACCTGATGAAAGGTGTGGACCTTGACTATGCCGAGGCAAGGAAATGGTGGGAGAAAGCTGCCGCCCTAGGCAACAATGCCGCCATCTACAACCTGGGCTATTGCTATCTGAAAGGTGATGGCGTGGACAAAGACCCCGCCAAGGCTTTCAGCTATTTCAACCGCCTGGCCGAAGTGGGCGACACCCGTGCCCTCTTTGAGGTGGGCCGTATGTACTCCGTAGGCGAGGGAGTGGTTCAAGACAACCTCGTAGCGATGGAATATATCACCAAGTCGGCAGAGAAAGGATTCGCTCCCGCCCAGCTGGCCCTTGGCCGCTACTACGACAACGGCGTGTTTGTGGACCGCGACTTTGAGCAAGCCGCCAAATGGTATCTGAAAGCCGCCGAGCAAGGCAATGCCGAGGCCCAATATAACATCGGACACATGTATTACAACGGAATGGGTGTGACCAAGGACTTGGAAGAGGCAGCCAAATGGATGGAGCAGGCCGCCCAGCAGGGCAACCCATCGGGTATGACCGGCCTTGGCATCTGCTACTACTATGGCCATGGCGTGAAGCGCGACAAGAACAAGGGCCGCGAGTGGATTAACAAAGCCGCCATCCTGGGCGACGAGTATGCCAAGGAGGTGCAGAAGGGCCTAAAATAAGCTGAAAAGAAGTTGAGCGAATGCGAAGCTTCTTTTCCTGAATATATTCAAGGCGCCAGCGAGACCATTGTCTCGCTGGCGCCTTGGTTTATTGTCCGGACAGGAACCTCAGTTCGGCCTCGAGCATAGCGAGCTTGGGCATATCGAACCCGGCTTCCCTGGCCTCCTTGATGGGTCGTGAGTAGAGATAGTCGATCTCCATAGGCCGGTGGAAGTCGTAGTCGAGTTTCATGCTGGGCGAATAGGGCACCATGGCATCGGTGGTGGTTATCATCAAGTCGGCAAACGCCTCATCGATATTGTGCACCCCCATATGCCGTGCGGCATTCACTACCTCCATCATCTGTTCACGGATGAGCCGGCGGGTGTGAGGATTGGAGAGCAATTTGTCGGTAGAGGTGTTGAGCGCCACGGTCATGCCATTGAAGGGCATGTTCCATACCGCCTTTTTCCAACGCGCCTCGTGATACTCCACGAGGTGGGCCACCACGCCCGCCTCTTGAAGGTCGGCCAAGACCGTGCCCAGCACGTCGGTGTCACCACATGAGTAGTTGGCCAGGTTGATACTGCCATAGCACTGGTGCAAAACCCGTCCTGGCTCGGTCTTCGCCGAGCAGATGAATGCCAGTCCGGCCGCCAGCCGCAGTTGTGGGAACATCTTCTGCACGTCGGCCTCCACGCCTATGCCATTCTGGATGAGCACCACCACCGTGTCGGGACGGAGCAGCGGCGGCAGCAGCGAAGCCAGCAGATGGTTGTTCACCGACTTGAGGCACACCAGCACCACATCGCACTGCGGCATGTCGGAAGTCTGGGCATAGGCCCTCACGTTGTCGAGATGGAAATCGCCATCGCAGGAGTCAACCTGCAGCCCATGCTCACACACATATTCATAGTCACGATGGAAGAGGAAGTGCACCTCCTTGCCCGCCTTGGCGAGCTTGGAGCCATAGAAACCGCCTATGGCACCTGTGCCAATCACACCATATCTCATTTATTCTAACCTAATTGTTTTTGTTATTCAAATTCACGGAATCCAGACAATTGCACGGATTGTCATCCGTAGCGACTGCTATTTCAGATACTTGTCGAAGAACTCCAGCATACGTTGCTGTGCCTTGAGCCCACACGAATGGGGGATATCCCAAATTTCTGTCTCCAACCGGTCGTCGGCACCCTGGCTGCGCCAGGCATCGTGCATGATGCCGAAAGCCGCCTCCACCCCCCTGACTGGGAACAGGTGGTCTTGCGACCCATTGATGAAAAGCATGGGCTTGGGGCACGCCATCGAGGCGATATGCGGGTAGTCGAGATACTGCCGCAGTCCGGGCAGGCAGTTGGCAAAGCCACCATTCTCTTTCTTCTTGTCGAGGGTCGACATCTGCACGTCGGTAGTCACCATCCAGCAGATGGAGGCCGCTGCCTTGATGCGGTCGGTGAGTGCCGCGAGCATCCACGACCTATAGGCCCCCATCGAGCAGCCCAGGCATCCGATGCGGTTGCGGTCGACGAAAGGCAGGGTGGCCAGAAAGTCGGTGGCGTAGATATCATCATAGTGCATGAAGGCACAGAGGTCGCGGCCAAGCATCATCATGTTTCCGGCGATGATATCGTACTTGCTGCGGTCCACCCCTTCCTCACGTCCGCGCTCACCCCACAGAGGAGCGTCTACGGAGAGCACCACATAGCCATGACTGGCCATGTAGTCGCCCACGAACTGTCCGTCGTAGAGCCGTGTTGCCCATTCGTTGGCATCGTCGGCCACCTCTTGCTCCACGCCAAACGGCCGTATCATCTTCTCCTTGCCGATATAAAGATGTGCGCCATGGTCGTGCAGGGCATTGATGGCGGGGAAAGGTCCATCGCCATCGGGAACAAGGAGATAGGCCGTCACCCGCGAGTAGGCATTGATATTGAATGATATCTTCCGGGCCTTGTAGCCCTCGCGCTGTTCCTCGGCCTCCACGCGCATATCGAAGACAGCGGCGGGCCGTGGCGGAGCCATCATACACTCGAACACCTTCTTGCGCGCTGCGGTGCGCCAGCGACCGAAGTCCTTGATGTCGCTGTTGCCCCATGCCAGCGGATAGGTGAGTTCTCTCTTCAACTGTTCGACATACACGGGCAGTTCGAACGAGTACTCAAACTTGTCGCGTTTCTGCACTGGTTTCTTCTGGGCGTTGATGGGAACCATTCCCATGCACCACAACAAGAGGAGCCATATGGTTTTTCTCATACGAGGGGATATTGTGGGTTGGGTTCAATGACGAAGTCAGCGGGCAATGAATTTCTTTCCATTCTGGATATAGAGATGTCCAGGCAGCGGCTGCGACACGCGCTGTCCGCCAAGGGTATAGGCAGGAGCATTGACCGCGGCCTTGTCGGCCTCGGTCAGCGTGATGCCAGAGGGCGAGGTGATGGTCACCTTGTTGAGCCGTATGCCATGGCCCTGGATGACGATGCCCTTCTGCAGAACGGTAGCCAGTGTGCCCTCATCAAACGAGAAAGCAGTGGTGTGGCTGGTGCCCGTGCCCGTAGAATAGTAGTTGCTGGGTATGAAGTCGCCCGTGAAGCTGTTGCCTCCCACGATGAATGGCAACAGCGAGCTCCAGTCGCCATAGAAGAGTTGCAGGTCATCGTAGTCGGAGTAGTCCTGTGTGTAGGAGAGCACCATCTGCACATCGGCACCCTTTCCCTCAAACACCGAGGCGGGCACAGAGAGTTGCAGTCCGTTGCCCCAGTCGAGCATGGCGTCGCCCTCCCAATAGGTCACGCCCTCGCCCGTATCGTCGTCGCCCGGGTCTACAGGCTCCACATATTCGGCTCCGGCTCCCTCGGTGATGCCCTTGAGGAAGTAGGTGTTGCCCACGGCCATGTTCTGCCAGCGCTTGAAGATGCCGAAATTCTCGGGGCCATTGTTGAAAGCATTATTGTCCCATGCGAAGGCGGCAAACCCATGTTGGCGGGCCTCGCCCACCACACATTTCAGGTAGTACTGCATATTCTCCTGCTGCGTCTGCTTGTCATCCTCAGTGAAGTGGTTGGATACGCCATACTCGCCCATCACCACGCCCAATCCTTTCTTCGCCCATGTGTTGGTGATGCGGTCGAAGAGGTTGGTGATGGTCTTCTCTGTGCTGCTGGCGAGGATACGTCCCTTGTCCTTATAGGCCTCTCCCCAATAATAATAGGTGCAGTTGCCACAATACTCATAGGGGTCGTAGTAGTGGAACTCCACGCTCAGGCGTCCCTCCACCTTGTCGGTGGGGATGGTGAAGCCGTTGAGTCCGTGGTAAGGGCTGCAGGCGAAGGTCTGCACCACGATGTTGCGGTAGTAGTTTTTTCCGCCCGTCTCACGCACGGCATCGACGAAAGTCTGGTTGTAGCTGTTCTGCACGGCCTGCTGCTCAGCGGTGGGAGCGGCCCAGTTGACGGTAGTCTCATTGGTGCCTGCGAAGATGAGCCGCTGGTCGTAATCGCGGAAATAGGTGGCAATGCTGGTCCAGAGGGCGGCCAACATCCGGTTGTTCTCCTCTTGCTTGCTATAGTAGGGGTTGCGGTCGTACCACTCCTCATGGTGGGAATTGATGATGACATACATATTCTCTTCGAGGCACCAGTCGACGACCTCCTTCACACGGGCGAGCCAGTCGGCATTGACAATCATGTCGGTGGTATTATTCACATGGTTGATCCATCTCACAGGTATACGGATGGCATTGAACCCCGCCTCGGCCACAGCGTGGATCATGGCCTTGGTCGTCTTGGGGTTGCCCCATTCCGTCTCGGTATAGGGACACTCGAGCGAGTTGCCGAGGTTCCATCCCATCACCACGTCGCGCGTCCATTCCTGTGCGCTGAGGGTCATTCCTTCGTTGTTGGGCTCCACAGTCTGTGCCCAGCTGCCCATCGAGGCAAGCATGATAGCGGCAAGCAGTAAAAGTTTCTTCATGTTTTCTGGTTGTATGATTTGACTATTGTCCTTACAAAGGGCTCTTTTGCAAAAAAGCCATATCGATGGCATGAATTAGAGAAATTGGTGTAGTCGCCCTTTCCTTTCGTTTAGCGGCATTGAGGTTTCGGTTGCGAAGTTAGGAATATTTTGTGAATTTTCCAAATGTTTCTATTTTTACCCATAGATTTGCAAATAATCCTCATGTGGCGAAGGTAAGAGGCGCCTCAACAATGAAAACAAAAAATGGTTTTTGTTTTGCATTGTCTTCGGCTTTCACTTCTTTGCCGCTGCGCGGCGAAGGTAGGAGGCGCCTCAACAATGAAAACAAAAAATGGTTTTTGTTTTGCATTGTCTTCGGCTTTCACTTCTTTGCCGCTGCGCAGCGAAGGTAGGAGGCGCCTCAACAATGAAAACAAAAATGGTTTTTTGTTTTGCATTGTCTTCGGCTTTCACTACCTTTGCAGCGATGAGCAGACTGGAGCAAAGAAGGAAATGGTTTGCATGGATGCTGCTGGCAGTGTTTGTGCCGATGTTGCTGTTCTCGCTGGTGCACGTGCATGAGCAGGGAATGGCGGCAGGAGCCGACTGCGTAGACTGCGCGCACCATGTGCACCATAGCCATCTGGCATCGGCCGATTTCTGCGTAGACAACTGCGTATTGTGCCAGATGCTGAGTCTCCCGTTCGTCGCCGCCATCCTGTTGTCCGTTGTTCTCTTTTCTGCCATTGGCACCCCTCTGTACACACGGGAGAGAGCACTCATTGCCAATGGCTTCACAGGCAACAGGTCGAGCAGGGCACCACCCTTCGCCTGATGTTTTCACACACATTATTTCTTTGACCGAAGTGGGTTTCCCCATTTTGGCCGCATCAATAGTCAACGCCCTTTGGAGAAAGGACGCTGTCGATGGCCATGGATACCTATGGCACCTACCCATAAAAAAACATCAAATCGAAAACATCAAACATGACTACCATATTCATCATGCTGCTGATGGCCCTCATCCCCATGAGTGCCACGGCAGAGAACGACCATCATCAGACCACCCTCAGCGGCAAGGTGACTGATGCCGTGGACAACGAGCCGCTAATAGGCGTCACCCTATATATAGCCGAACTGAAACAGACCACCGTGACCGATATCAACGGGCAATACCTCTTCGAGAACCTGCCCCAGAAGACGATGACCATACAGGTGAGTTATGTGGGGCACCAGACCATCATCAGAGAGGTGGACCTGAACCGCACGCACCAACTTGACTTTGTGATGCGCGAGAGCAACGCCATGATCAACGAAGTGGTGGTGACGGGCATCGCCGGCAACCAATTGCTGAAAGACTCACCCACTCCCGTGGCCATCGTCAGTCAGCGCGACCTGCTCAACACCTCGTCGACCAACATCATCGACGCCATTGCCCGCCGTCCGGGCATGGCACAGGTGACCACTGGCAGCGGCATCTCGAAACCTGTGATACGCGGATTGGGCTACAACCGCATCGTGACCGTGGTGGACGGTATCAGACAAGAGGGCCAGCAGTGGGGCGACGAGCATGGCATAGAACTCGACGCGCAGAACGTGAACAGCATAGAGATACTGAAAGGTCCGGCATCGCTCACCTATGGCTCCGATGCCATGGCTGGCGTGGTGATTTTCCATAGCCGCCCGTCATTGCCCAAGGGACAAATCAGAGGGTCGGCATCGGCCGAATACCAGACCAACAACGGGTTGTGGGCTTACTCGCTGAACATGGGCGGCAACCAGAAAGGTTTTGTGTGGGATGCCCGGTTCAGCCAGAAGGCCGCCCATGCCTACAAGAACAAATACGACGGCTATGTGCTGGGCACACAGTTTGCCGAGCGGGCACTGAGCGGCATGGTGGGCTTGAACCGCCAGTGGGGCTACAGCCACCTGCAGATGAGCTACTACCACCTCATCCCCACCATGACCAAGGGTGAGCGCGACGAGGCGACAGGCCAGTTTGTGAAACCCGTACTCGTAGACGGCGAGGAGAGCGAGGCCGTGGCCACCCGCCATGACCTGAAGACCTATGGACACGGATTCCCTTATCAACATGTGCGCCACTACAAAGCCATGTTCGACAACTCCGTTTATGTGGGAAAGGGAACGCTGAAACTGCAGGTGGGCTACCAGAGCAACCGCAGACAAGAGTATGAGGAACTGGAGACCCCCGACGAGAGCGGTCTCGACTTCCTGCTTCACACCCTGAGTTACGACGTGCACTACGCACTGCAGAACACCGACGGGCTGAAGTTCAATGCCGGCATAGGAGGAATGTATCAGCGGTCGGTGAACAAGGGCGAGGAATTCCTCATTCCCGACTATATGCTCAACGACATCGGAGGTTATGTGACAGCCGGCTACAAGGCAAACAGCTGGAACATCAGCGGTGGTGTGCGCACCGACCTGCGGCATGTGCACGCCTTCGCCCTTGAAGACCGCTTCGGCCGCATCTCGCGCACCTTCCGTGCGATATCGGGCAGTGTGGGTGTTGTGAGAGAACTGGGCAGCAACATGCACCTGCGGCTGAACCTGGCCCGTGGATTCCGCGCACCCAACCTGAGCGAACTGGGTTCGAACGGCGAGCATGAGGGCACCTTCCGCTATGAGGTGGGCAATGCCAATCTACGGCCCGAATACAGTTGGCAGGCCGACCTGGGGTGGGACTACACCTCGCCCATCGTCTCGGCACAGGTGGCCCTGTTTGCCAACTTCATCGACAATTATATCTTCGCCAGCCGACAGGCAGGAGTGGAGACCGACGGCTTGCCCACCTACCTGTTCACGCAGGGCGATGCCCGGTTGCTGGGAGGCGAACTGACCCTCGACATCCATCCTGTGGAGCGGTTGCACTTCGAGAACAGCCTGTCGATGGTGGATGCCCGCCAGCGGAACCAGCCTGCCGACCGCCGCTACCTACCGCGGACACCGGCCACCCGATGGGTATCGGAACTGAGCTACGACCTGGTGCGCGACGGCAAGGTACTCAACAACACCTATGTGAAGATAGGCCTGGAGTGCAACCTGCGGCAAGACCATGCCTATGTGGCCGACGACACCGAGACCGTCACTCCCTCGTATACCCTGCTCAATATGTCGGTGGGCACCGACATCAAGTGGCGTCACCGCAACCTGTGCTCGCTGAGCCTGAATGGCGACAACCTGACCAACCGCGCCTACCAGAGTCACCTGAGCCGACTAAAATATGCCGCGGTGAACCCTGTGACGGGCCACCACGGCATCTATAACATGGGCCGGAACTTCTCGCTGAAAGTGGTGTTCCCACTCATCATCAGATAGTGGGAAGAAGGCAGGCCTATAGAGTTATCTCACCACCCATTCGAAGAGTCCTGCCGAATTGTCATCGGGCAACACCACCTCCAGACGGAGCGCCTTGGTCTTGACAGGATTGAAGTTGACGGTGCAAGGAGCTCCCTTGTCGGTAGGATAACCATCGGCACCCTCCACAGGCACCCACTGCTGCCCGTTCTGGTAGAGGATACGCCATGACTTCGGCACCCTACATCCACCCCAGGGTCCATCGTCGAACCAATAGACGGTGGCACTCTGGACGGTGGACTCCTGCGGGAACTCATAGCAGAGCCATTCTGTGCCAGCCTGCTTGGGCCACCAATGCGTGTAGGGCACAGAGCGGTCGTTCTCGTCTTTCGGCACCAAACGGTCGTTAATAGACGAGAGTGCCGGCACTTTTGACGACGAGGTCACTTTGCTCTCACTGGCAAGGGTGGCGGGTTGCGACGGACTGGTGGCATTGAGGTCTTGCGGCAGCCACACACGCATCTTCCCTGATCCGCGGTGGCACCAAGCATAGTAAGGAATCAGTTTCAATGTCTGGTCCTGTGCCTCCAGTCTTCCGGCATCGTTGAAGTTCAGCGTCTGCGCGCTGGTGGTAAGGGTGGTGACGGGTGTTCCCGATATCTCGCCCTTGCCCAAGACAAATTTTGGATTCTGGTTGATGAGTGCCCCCATGATGTCGAAGTTGTTGTCGGGGTGCTCGGCGCAATAGACCAAAGGTCCACGCTCGATGCTCACCATTCCACGGTCGGCCTCCACCTTGTTGTTAGCCCTGACGGTGCGTGCCTCCATGTCGAAGTGTACCTGCACCTTGTCGCCTTTCTTCCACTTGCGGCTGATGGTATAGTAACCATCTGCCGTCAGTTGTCCCTCAGCAGCCTGTCCGTTGACCAGCACCTGGTATCCCAGCCGCTTGCCATCACTATATTGGTAAAGGTTGGAGGGCACCACCTGGTTGCGCACCCATCCCGGGATCCGAATTTTCATATCGAAGAGTCCGGTTCCATTCTGGTCGACCGTCACCACGATGTCGCCATCCCATGGATACTCCGTGGTCTGGCTCAGCCTCACCTTCTTACCCCCTACAGTGAGTTCACCCGTATTGGAGAGGAAGAGGTTGACGTAGACATTGCGGTCTTTCACGGCATACACATATCCCGGCAGCGAGGGAATAAAACGGCAGATGTTGCTCGGACAGCAAGCGCAGCCAAACCATGCCTGTCGTTGGTGCTGTCCCATCGACTCCAGCGGATTGGGATAGAAGAAACCATTGCCCTCGAGGCTCACGCCGCTGATGAGACCATTGTAAAGCGTGCGCTCCAGCACGTCGTAGTATTTCGAATCGCCATGGAGCAGGAAAAGGCGGTAGTTGACGTAGACATTGCCAATGGCAGCACAAGTCTCACAATAGGCGCTCATGTTGGGCAGCTCGTAGTTGGCGCCAAAGGCCTCGCCATTGGAAGTGGCCCCTATGCCACCGGTGATGTAGAGCTTCTTCGTGACGATGTTGTCCCAGATGGCATCGATGGCCTTGATATAGTCTTTGTCGCCAGTGAGTGCCGCCACGTCGGCCATGCCAGCATACATATATGCCGCACGCACGGCGTGTCCCACAGCCTCGTCTTGGTCGACCACCGGTTTATGGGCCTGTGAGTACTCATGCACGATAGTGGTCTTTCCCCGATAGTCGAGGAAGAACTTGGCTTCGTCGAGATACTTCTTCTCGCCCGTCACGAGATAGAGTTTGGCCAGTGCCATCTCTGCTATCTGGTGTCCGGGCACCACGCAGGCCTGTCCTGGATTGGGTCCCACCTCACGACACACGCAGTCGGCATAGCGCTGTGCGATGTCGAGGAACTTCCGGCTGCCCGTGGCCTGGTAGTGGGCGATGGCTGCCTCCACCATATGGCCGAGGTTGTAGAGTTCGTGGCTCAGGTCCTCCTCCTTGCTCCATCGCTTGTCGCCAGCCCACTCGTGCGGGTTCTGCGGGTTCTGCGTACGCGAGGTGTAGAGATATCCGTCGGGTTCCTGTGCCGCTGCTATGAGGTCGAGCACCGAGTCGATATACTGCACGAGCCGTTTGTCGGGATAAGTCTGCAGGATATAGCTGGCACCCTCGATGGTCTTGTAGGGGTCGGTGTCGTCGAATGAGAGTCCGCCCACGGTGAATGTCTTCGACGGGTCTTTCAGATGGGCAGCGGCATTGGTGAAGTTGGTGTAGCGTCCGGTTTCCTCACACTTCGAGAAAGCGAGAGGAATCGTCACCTTCCGGCTGGCCTCCAGCCGTTGTCCCCAGAACGAAGCCTGGTTCACTTTCACTGCTGTGAAGGGCACGGGATTGATGGGATAGCCATGCACTTGCTGTGGTTTCTTGGCTGCTGTGGCGGTCAGTACGACCATAGCCGTCAGCACGATAGTAAGGAGTCTTTTCATCGTTATAATCGTTATTTTGCTTTTGAAGTCAATAAAACCTCTTTTTTCACCAGTTTCACGAGGAAGCCACCACCGCTGGCCATCTTCAGTGTGAGTTGGTCGTTGGCAGTCAGTTGTTTACGGACAATCAGGTAGTCTTCGGCATTGTGGTTGGCATTGATGCCGTCGGTGGCAATCGTAGCCTCATACGTGCCTGGGGAAAGGAAGTCAAGAGAGAGCGTGACTTCCCTTCCGTCCCAGTTCGTTTGCCCACCCAAGTACCAATCGCTACCGGCCCGGCGGGCAACAGTGATGTATTTACCTAATTTACCATGTGTGATTCTAGTCTCGTCGAAAGTGTCGGGAATGCTGGTGATGAGGTCCACGCAATCCTGTTCGCGCTCATAGTTGGTGGGTGCGTCGCAGAGCATCGTGAAAGGAGAGTCGTGCACCACATAGCAAGCCAACTGGTGGCATCGTGTGCCCATTGACACCGGGTTCTGATAGCATTCCACCCAGTTCTCCTTCGTGCCGTTGCGCATGGCACCCGGCGTGAAGTCAACGTTTCCGGCCATCATGCGTATGAAGGGAAAAGTGACGTCGTATTCAGGCATATCCGTGTCTTTCTTCGCCCATCGGGCCTCCTCCATGCCAAACACCCCCTCATAGTTGAGGATGTTGGGATAGGTTCGGCTCATTCCAGTGGGCGCATAGAAGCCATGATAGTCGAGCAGCAGATGATAGGAGGCGCAGGTTCTCGCCAGTCGTTCGGCCATCTCGACTGCCGTCTGGTCGTTGCGGTCCATGAAGTCCACTTTCCATCCCTTGATGCCCATTCGCGCATAAGTGCGGCAGGCCTCGTCGAGATGCTCGTCGAGCACGTTGAACACCGTCCAGAGCACGATATCCACCCCTTTCTGGCGTCCATAGTCGATGAGTCGTTGCAGGTCGATGTCGGCAATGGGGTTCATGATGTCGCCTTTCGAGGAGTCGTACCATCCCTCATCGAGCACCACATACGGAATGTGGTTCTTGGAGGCAAAGTCGATGTAATACTGATAGGTACGGGTATTGATACCTGCCTCGAAGTCAACTCCTTTCAGATTCCAGTCGTTCCACCAGTCCCATGCCACCTTTCCAGGTTTTATCCAGTCGGTGCTTCCTATCTGGTTGGGGGTGGCGAGCCCATAGACCAAGTTGTTCACGGGCATCTGCGTGTCGTCGTCGGTGATGGCCATCACCCGCCAGGGATAGGTCCTCGCACCTTCCGACTTGGCGATGAAGCTCTCGGTTTCCTTCACATAGCTCATACCCCGCCATTTGTAGTAGGCCATGGTCTTCGGGTATCGGGCGAAAGCGGCCTTCAGGTGGTTGCCCCCGGCCTTGACGAACATGCCAGGATAACTCCGCAGGTCGGACTCGAGCAAGGTCACCTTCACGTTGCCACTCTGCACTGTGGCAGGAAGGAACGCATATTTGTCCTTGGCCTCGGCAAGCATGGTCGCGTCGTAGTAGTTCTGGAAAGCCATGGCGAAGGGTTTCTCGTCGTTGGTAGAGTATGCCAGCCAGGCCTTGCTATCGTCGGGGAAACGGAAGTCAGCCATCTCGTCGGCCACGACAGTCATTTTCTTGTTAGTCGTATAGAACCGGTAAGCCACCCCCTCGTCGTAGGCCCTTATCTGCATGCCGAAGCCATCAGCCAGACGCAAGTCCATCTGATTGCCCGACATCTGGAATGAGGCTTGCCGATAGAATGGCGCCACAATGTGGTCGTCGACATGACGGATGCCTGCATACCGATAGCCACGACCAAGAGAGAAAGAAGAGTTGGCTGTGGCATCGCTCCTTTGGTTGTACCTCTTTATGATGGCCATATCGGTTTCCACACTCACCACCCCCTTCCCGTCGAAGGTCACGGTAAGCGTCCGGTTATCATCTACCGAGGCTGAGATCCTGCCATTGGGTGATGCCACCGTATAGTCCTTGGCCATGACGGAATGGGCAAGAAAAAAGAGTAAGGTAGGTAGTGTCAGCAGTAGTTTGGCTTTCATTTTTAGCTTGCATTCTATATCTGCCGCAAAGATAACTACTTTCGCCCAAAACGGATGAAACAATCGTCCAAACTCCATAGCAAAATCATCCAAAAATGCATTATTTCCAGGTGCTTGGACGATAGTTGTATCATCTTGGACGATATTGGCACTCCGTCTGCGCCTTTTTTCATTATTTTGCACCAGAAACCTAACCCGACCCCAGAATAACCTAACGAAAGAACAATCCAAACATCATCGTTTGTATGGAAAAAAAAGTATTATTACTCCTCGGAGCCATGATGCTGGCCATCACAGCCAATGCATCACGCCCATCACGTCTTTCGAATCCCATCCAGGAGGTTCCCTTCACCAGTGTCCACCTCAGCGACGGTTTCTGGTCGCCCCGCATCGAGACCAACCGCACGGTGAGCATCCCCTCTGCCTTCCATGAGTGCGAGGTGAACGGCCGTTTCGACAATTTCGCGCTTGCCGCCGGCCTCATCCAAGGTGAGCACAAAGGCGACTTCTCCTTCGACGACACCGATCCATACAAGGTGATCGAGGGCGCCAGTTACTCGCTTGCCGTGCACTACGATGCCCGCCTCGACCACTACCTCGACTCCGTGATTGCCATCATCGCGAAGGCCCAGGAGGCCGATGGCTACCTCACCACTTGCGTTACTAACAAATGTACGCGCCTGAGTGGTTGGTGGGGCACGCACAAGTGGGAGAAGATCAACTCGCACGAGCTCTACAACTCAGGTCACCTCATCGAGAGCGCCGTGGCCCATTACCGTGCCACGGGAAAGAAGAATTTCCTCAATGTGGCCATCAAGAACGCCGACCTGGTGTGCAAGACCTTTGGCCCCAACGAAGGACAGATTCACCGTCCGGGTGGTCACCCCATCATCGAGATGGCACTCTGCAAACTCTATAAGGTGACGGGCAACAGGAAATACCTGGAGGGCGCCAAATACTTCGTAGAGGAGACAGGTCGTTGCACCGACGGCCATCAACCCAGCGAGTACTCGCAAGACCACATACCCATCCTCCAGCAGCAGGAGATTGTGGGCCATGCCGTGCGTGCCGGATATCTCTACTCGGGTGTGGCCGACGTGGCCGCCCTTACTGGCGACAAGGCCTACTTCGATGCCCTGGAGCGCATCTGGGAGAACATGTCGTCGAAGAAACTCTTCATCACCGGTGGCATAGGCAGCCGTCCGCAGGGCGAGGGTTTTGGCCCCAATTATGAGCTGAACAACCACACTGCCTACTGCGAGACCTGCGCCGCCATCGCCAATGTGTACTGGAACTACCGCATGTTTCTTGCCACTGGTGAGAGCAAATACATCGACGTATGCGAGCGCGCGTTATATAATAATGTGATGAGCGGTGTCTCGCTCAGTGGCGACAAATTCTTCTACGACAATCCGCTGGAGAGCGACGGTGAGCACGAGCGCCAGAAATGGTTTGGCTGTGCCTGCTGCCCCGGCAACATCACCCGCTTCGTGGCATCCATACCCGGATACATCTATGCCCAGCAGGGAAAGGATATCTTCGTGAACCTCTATGCTCAGGGAAAAGCCAGGATTGGCAACGTCGAGTTGGAACAGACCACCGACTATCCTTGGAATGGTAAAATCCAAATCAAGGTGACGAAGGGCGGCGGCAAGTTTGCCATCCGCCTCCGCATCCCCTCCTGGCTGAAGGATTCCCCAACAAACAACTCTCTCTATACTTATAACGAAGCCGCCTCTGCCTACACCGTCACAGTGAACGGTGTGGCAGCAGGCTTGGCGAATGAAGATGGTTATGTCTGCATCTCGCGCTCCTGGAAGAAGGGCGATACCATCGAACTCGACTTCCCGATGGACGTTCGCCGCATCGTGGCCAACGACAATGCTGAGGACGACCGTGGCAAGGTGGCCCTTGAGCGCGGTCCCATCGTCTACTGTCTGGAGGGCACCGACCAATCCGACCACAAGGTGTTCAACAAGTATATCCTCGACAGCGCACCCATCAGCGCCCACTACGAGGCCGGCCTGCTCAACGGCGTGGTTGTGCTCGAGGGCAATGCGAAGGAGCTGCAGCGCGACGGTGAGGTAAAGGATGTGCGTTTCCGTGCCATCCCCTACTCTACTTGGAACAACCGTGGCAACGAGCAGATGGAAGTGTGGATTGCCAACACGCCATCCAAGGCCGTGGCCACCCCGCTGCCCACCATCGCCTCGAAGGCACAGACGTTCTGCAACCGTGGTCCCATCCAGAACGACGCCCCTGAGACCGCTCCCGTAGACTCCTGGGCCGGCGGCACCAACGACCAGTGGGAGCCCAAGCGCTCGTCGGACACCTCGAAGCCTTATCACTACTGGTGGCTGAAGCGTGGTACCACCGAGGCCATCACCTACCAGTTCGACCAGGAGTATGAGGTATCGAACGTGCAGGTGTATTGGCTCGACTTCGACCACTACGACGGCAACTTCCGCACACCCGAGTCGTGGACGCTCTACTACAAGGACGCCAGTGGCGAGTGGCAGGAAGTGACCGACCACAGTCCCTACACGGTGAGCAAAGATTGCTACAACAGCGTTGACTTTGCTCCTGTGCGAACCACGGGGCTGAAAATCCTGGCCAAGTTGCGCCAGGGAGAGTCGGGCGGCGTGCTCGAATGGAAAGTAAACAAATAACCTAAAATATGTATCACTTTATCAAACCTAAAAAAAAATCGGTATGAAAAAACATTTTCTATGTTTGCTGCTGCTGGTTTCGGGTGGGATAACCGCCCTGGCCACAGAAAGCACATCACCAACTGTTGCCGAGATCACTCAGCAAGGTGTTGTAGTGAAGGGTGTTGTCACTGACGCCAAAGGCGAACCGATTATCGGAGCCACGGTAGTCGAGAAAGGCACCCAGAATGCTACAGTTACCGATATCGACGGTAACTACTCGCTCAATGTTTCCAATCGCAATGCCACCCTCGTGGTGAGCTACATCGGTTTCCTCTCGCAGGAGGTAAAGGCCGGCAACAATGTGACGCTCGAGGAAGACAACGCATTGCTTAACGAAGTGGTGGTCATCGGTTACGGCACCCAGCGCAAGGGCGACATCACCTCTGCCGTGGCATCCGTGAAGGCCGAGGACTTCAACGCCGGTAAGATCGGCGACGCCGCAGAACTCGTGAAAGGCAAGATTGCCGGTCTGACGGTGGTCAACGCCAGCGGTGACCCGAAGGCAGGTTCTTCTATCCGCCTGCGTGGTATCACCACCCTGGAGGGCAGTCTGACTCCTTTGATTCTGGTAGATGGTATTGAGGGTAACCTGAATACGGTGGCACCTGAGAACATCGCCTCTATCGACGTGCTGAAGGATGCCTCTGCAGCCGCTATCTATGGTACACGCGGCGCCAATGGTGTGATTCTGATTACCACAAAGAGTGGTAAGCGCGACACGCCTGTTCAAGTTTCCTATAATGGTTATGCCTCGTTCTCGAAGTGGAGCAAGAAACTCGAGTTCATGGACACCCACGACGTCATCTACGGCAAAACAGCACAGGAGTATTTGGGCTATGATACCGATTGGCTCGCAGCAGTCACCCGCAAGGCTGGCTTCAAGCACAACCACGACCTGAATATCAGCGGTGGCACCAAGAATGCCACCTATTCAGCCAATATCTCTTATGCCAAAGAAGAAGGTATCATCCGCGAGACTTCCAACGAGAACTTCAAGATGCAGATGGACTATACACAGTATATTTGGAACGACATCGTGAAGTTCAACTTCAATGCCTTGGTGACCCGTCAGAAATACACCAACGACAATCTGAACGGTTACTCTCATACCAACCCCTACCGACAGGCACTCATCCACAACCCCTCGGAGCCTGTCTATAACGAGGATGGCTCGTACTACGAGAACTTCAATAAACTGCAGTACTACAACCCCGTGGCACTGATCAACGAGGCCTTCGGCGACACCCGCATCCGTTTCTCACAGTTGGTGGGCAACGTCACTGTGGAACCCATCAAGGGTTGGAAGACCAACCTGATGATTTCCTGGGGTGAGACAGCAGCCACCAGTGAGGACTGGACCAGTCCGCTGCATCAGTCGCTCGTCCGCGAGGGATGGAACGGTGCTGCCAACAAGAGCGAAGGCAACAGCGTGAGCAAGAACCTCGAACTGACCTCTCGCTATGATGCACAGTGGGGCGAGCACCGCTTCAACGGTATTGTGGGTTACAGTTATCTTTTCAATGAGAATGACGGCTTCAACGCCGGTAACCAGGACTTCTCTACCACCGCCTTCAAGTGGAACAACCTGGGCAACGGTACGTTCATCAACGACAAAGACCACCACGCCTGGATGGGCAGCTACAAGAACGACAGCAAACTGGTGGGTTTCTTCGGACGTATCAGTTATGGCTATGCCGACAAATACAATGCCTTGGTCAGCATCCGTCATGAAGGTTCGTCCAAGTTCGGTGCCAACCACAAGTGGGCCACTTTCCCCTCCATCTCTCTTGGATGGAACATCATGAACGAGGATTTCATGAAAGGCACCCGTAGCTGGCTCGACATTCTGCGCCTGCGTGTGGGTTACGGTGTGACCGGTATCACCCCGGGCGACAACTACTTGGCACAGAACATCTATAAGTTTGCCGACTATGGCGACGTGCTCTCCATGGACGGCAAGTGGATCAAGACGCTCGAGGTGGCTCAGAACCCCAACCCCGACCTGAAATGGGAGGTGAGCAAGGAGTGGAACTTCGGTATCGACTACGGCTTCCTCAACAACCGCATCCACGGTTCACTGGATGTCTATGTGAAGACCACCAACGACCTGCTCTTCTGGTACAACGTGCCGATGCCACCAAACCTCTATAGTTCAACATTGGTCAACGTGGGCGACATGCGCAACACAGGTATCGAGTTGATGATTGAGGCCATTCCCGTGCAGACCAAAGACTTCGAGTGGACCACCACGCTGACGGCCTCACACAACAAGAACAAACTGCTCAAACTGAGCAACGACCTCTACGAGACCGACAACTTCCAGGAGGTGGGCGGCATCAGCGACCCCATCAGCACCGAGACCCACTGCATGGAGGTGGGCAAACCGCTGGGCGACTTCTGGGGACTGAAGTTCGTAGGCTACGACAAGGACGGCTTTGCCCTGGTGGAGGCCAGCGACGGCAACGGTGGCTGGACAGTGAAGCAGTTCAATGCCAAATTGAACAACCTGGAGAACCGCCAGCGCTTAGGCAGCGGCACGCCGAAGGTCATCCTCGGATGGGGCAACACCTTCCGCTACAAGAACATCGACCTCTCGATGCAGTTCACCAGCCAGTTGGGCTACAAGATCCTGAATGCCTCGCGTTGCTTCTACGAGAACAACTCGATTGCCTACAACCGTCTGAAGACGGCCGCCGACTTGCACCCAGCCATCAACCCCGACGGCACACCATATATTGACCCGGAGACTGGCAAGCAGAAGATGGTGACCATGTCGCAGTCGATGGGACAGGGCTTCTGGAGCGACCACTTGGAGAACGGTGACTTCCTGAAACTGAGCAACATCACGCTGGGCTACACCTTCACACCGAAGGGTGCCCTGAGCAACTTCATCAAGAAAGCGCGTATCTACGCCAATGCCCC
>Ga0256407_10003745_pt1 | contig 26525 bp, 17 predicted proteins | sample RumenRJG_04DNA_FD_193489 | JGI IMG/M metagenome (GOLD analysis project Ga0256407, IMG submission 193489) | Bovine rumen microbial communities from Lethbridge, Alberta, Canada - RJG_04 | ecosystem: Host-associated > Mammals > Digestive system > Stomach > Rumen | place: Canada: Alberta... | reverse complement strand
GCGGCTGTCGTGTACTCCCAAAATATGTTCGGTGATGACACCTGTCTGGTGGGTGGTAAGGGCACGACCTATGATGCCAGCCACATTGACAAGGCCTACGCCCACATCGACGGCGGACCGAGCGATCCGGGCTACTTCACCGCTGCGGGTACCGAGGCCTACGCCTGCTACACGCCCGAGAACACGACGTTGACGTTCTACTACGACACCGAGCGCGGCACTCGCCCGGGCACGACCTACGACCTGAACACAGGGGAAAATTTTCCCGCTTGGAGAGATGCCGGTACCAATGTGACCCAGGTGGTCTTTGACCCCTCGTTTGCCAACGCCCGCCCGGCGACCACCTACCAATGGTTTTATGGGATGGAAAACCTTCAGACCATCGAGGGTATGGAGTATCTGAACACCAGCGAGGTGACCGATATAGCTTATATGTTCGGATGGTGCACCAGTTTGACAAGCCTAGACCTGAGCCACTTCAACACGTCCAAGGTGACCAATATGCGCTTTATGTTCTATAACTGTGAAAGTTTAACGAGTCTTGACTTGAGCAGTTTCAACACCTCGATGGTGACCAATACGGGTTTCATGTTCTATAGCTGCAGCAATCTGCGAACTATCTATGCTAGCGAGGGGTGGAGCACGGAGGCCGTGACGAACTCTACACAAATGTTCAATTACGCCACCAGCCTGGTGGGTGGACAGGGCACGACCTACGATGCCAACCATGTGGATAAAGAATATGCCCACATCGATGGCGGCGCGAGCAACCCGGGCTACTTCACCGACAAGAACGCCGGCATGCGTGGCGACGTGAACGGCGACCATAATATTGACATCAACGATGTGACCCTCTTGATCGATGTGGTGCTTGGAAAGGATGTCGAGTACAATGCAACTGCTGCTGATTGCAATACTGCCTCGGGTGACAACACCGTCGATATCAACGATGTGACTGCGCTCATCGCCCGTGTTCTCACCGGATATTGGGACTAATGCTCGCTGCGCTCGCAGTTTAGAGTTTAAAGTTTAGAGAGCTGCCGCATTCCTGTTCTGGAGTGCGGCAGCCAATCTGTTTACGCAGGCATTTTTACGAGGAGTGCAGATGCCATTATACTTCTTGTTTTCCTTTTTGTATTGTTGGTGTTTTGTTTGTGCCTAATTCATGACGATGCGCAATCGGGTGTGGGGTCTTAAGGCTTGGATGTAGTTGTTGAGGCGTTCTTGGGTCAGGGTGGGGAACAAGTTGTCGAAACCGGCAATGACATCGACACCCAGTGCTCTCATCTGCAATGCCCATAGCCAATAGTCGTTGGTTTGCATGAGGTCCTCATGCTGGTGACTGATTCTCTCTTTCATCTTAGTAAACAGGTCCTCACTAACCCCGCTATAGAAGATGGCGTTGACGGCATATTCGGCATAGGTGAGCATGCTGTCGCGGTCAGTTGTGCTGGTCTCGAACTCGTAGTTGAGCATCCATCGGTTGTGGTAAATGGACAAGTTGCCGTCGGCAGCAACATCATAGGTGCCGTGTTTCTCATGGCGCAGGTAGGTCAGCAAGGCCGTCCCCAACGACTCACCCACGAGGTCCATCATGAACTCGTCGTCATAACTATACTGCTTGTCGCCCATGATACTTACATAGATGGATGACTTGGGGTTGCGCATGGGGACTTCAAAGAAGTTGTCCACCTGGCCGGTAGCCATGGCGGGAAGATAGCCACTGCCGTAGGTCTCGCGCACGCCGTTGTCGGGCAGCGATGCCAGGTATCGGCGGATGAGCGGCCTCACCTCGTCGACGGTAAAGGCTCCCACGATCGAAAAGGTGAAATCGCCGGCATTGGCGACACGCTGGCGGTAGAGTTGCAGCACGCGCTCGCCGTCCAACAGGTCAACCTCTTCGGGTCGGATGCTGCGGTACATGGGATTACCCTGATAGATGGTGCTGCCGATGGAATCGCTGTAGATCGTCTTGGGATTATAACTCGATTGGGAGAGTTGTGAGCGTATGCGGGTTTTTAGACTCTGGAAGGCTTCCTCATCGATGCTTACATCGGTGAAATACAGATAACAAAGTTGCAACAGGGTCTCCAAGTCTTCGCTTTGACACCCGCCGCTCAACTGCTCGTTGGGGTCGTTGAGAATGAATGAGATGCCCAATTGGCGGCCATTAAGTATCCTGTTGAGTTGGTTGATGGTATGCCCCCCAAAAGCACTGTTCTCGACGACCTGGTCCATCAGGCGGACATTGACATCGGCTGTGTCGCCGTAGGCCCATTCGCCGCCCAGACTAAAGGCGTTGAACAACACCTCGTTGTTCTTGAATGTCGTGGGTTTAAGCCTGACGATGGCACCATTGACAAGTGTCATCGTGGTAATGCCGCTCTCGGGCTCGCAGGTCTCGTTGATGATGCCGCCCTTGGCAGGCTCTGTCTTGAGGAGCGTTTCATCGGTCGCCAGATCAACATAGGGTGTCTGCCGCTCGTTCATGATGCGTCCGAAGTGGGCAATCACATCACGCGAAGTGGGATAGCGGCTTGTGCCGCCCATCGACTGTGGGCCCGAGATGAGAACGCTCACATTATCCTTGCCGATAATGTCGCGCAGGTACCGGTTCACATCGTCGAGCGTGACGCGTTCCACCCCGTTGATGAGCATCTGTGACTCGGCTGCAATGCCGGGGATGTAGCCGCCGTTCTCGTAGCACTCGATGTATTCGTCGGCATATTCGCGGTTAGTGCGTTTGCTCGCTTCAAGGCTCAGGTTGGTATACAGTGCGCGGGCATCACGCTTGGCACGCTCCAGCTCGCTTGCCGTGAAGCCGTGTTGTGTGGCTCGGGCGGCCTGTACCATCAGCGTGTCCAGGGCTTCAAGTGTCCGCCCCTCCTGGGTCAACACCGCCATCGTGAGGGCGTCACATGTGGTGGCAACCAGGAATTTGCGGTCATACACCATACCATAGTCGATGGGTGATGACGGGGTGCGGCACAGTTCATCCAGGCGTTGCGTGAGCATGGTCTGCACGAGGCTGGAAGTGATGTTGTGCTTCAGGAACACATCTGTATTGCGCAGCGAGCGGGGCACTTGGCTGTGCTTGAACATCAGGTAAGCCATCGAACTTGAAGCCTCGGGGTCGGTGTGCAGGGCATAGTTCACCCCTGGATGGTCGGGCACGGCACGCAGCGTGGGGTCGGGCATCGTGTCTGTTCGCTTGGGCAGACTCGACATGGTCTGCTTGACCATCTGCTCCATGCGGTCGGCATCAAAGTCGCCCACGATGACCACGGCCTGGTTCTGTGGGGTGTACCAGCGGTGGTAAAACGACAATAACTGCCCATGTGTGGCATTTCTAACCACGGCCATGTCGCCAATGGGGATGCGGTAGGCATAGCGGCTGCCCGACAGCAGGATGGGCAGTGTGTTCTCGTACATGCGCATCGTCTGGTCGGCATGCATGCGCCACTCCTCCTGGATGACGCCACGCTCTTCCTCGATGGCATCGTCATCAAAGTTGAGTTCACAGGACAGGTCACGCAGCATCAGCAGGACGGTGTCCAACAGTTCAGGCCGCTGGGTGGGCACATTAGAAATCTGGAATCGGGTGTCGTCAAACCCTGTTGACGCATTGATGTCACGGCCATAGGACACGCCGTTGTTCTGCAGGATGTCCACCATGTCTATGTCGGGGAAGTTACGGGTGCCTTGGAAGGCGATATGCTCGATAAAGTGTGCCAGGCCGCGCTCACTGTCCTCCTCGACCAGCGATCCCGTATTCTGCACCAGCCAGAACTCAGCACGCCCCTTGGGCTGCTCGTTATGGCGGATGTAGTAGGTCATGCCATTCTCCAGCCGCCCAATCCTCAACTCCGGATCCACCGGCAACTCCTTGTCTTTGGCCCCAACAGCCATTACAGTTAAGGCGATGGTGACCAGTAATAACGCTCGTCTCATTTTCTTGAATTAACTCTGCGATGAACATCAAAAACTTAGCGCCTTTGCGTCTTGGCGTGAAAATTGAAAATAATGTGTCAGGCGAAGAGGTCTTGTTTCTCGGGATTGGTGATGACAGTGTCGCTGGTGACAACACAGTCCAGCGGGCGGTCGTGGGGCTCTACAGGCACCTCTTCTACAAACTGGAAATCGCACACCACGCCGATGGTGGGGCAGGTGGTGGCGCTCAGCAGACGGTCATAGAAGCCCTTGCCGCGGCCCAGCCGGTTGCGCTTGGCATCCAGTGCCACGGCAGGCACGATGATGAGTTCCAGGCACGAGGGGTCGACGGCATCACCCACGGGTTCCCCGATGTGGAACTTATTGTTGTCGTCAAGGCTCTGCGGGCCGTGATAGGGCACAATCTCCAGGTCATCGCCCACCACGCGCGGCAGGTAGATGTTCTTGCCGGCAGCCAGCCACAGGTTCACGCTCTCGTGGGTGGGCAGTTCGTCGGGCAGTGACCAGTAGCACAGGATGTGCTGCGCCTGTTGCCACACGGGCATTGCCTTGATGGTATTGAACACCATATCGGCCTCGACCTGTCGCAGTGCTACAGGTGTTATCGCCTTCAAGTCCTTGATTTGTTTTCTCAGTTCTTTCTTGGTCATCTTTTCATCAATTAATAAACTGTCCGCAAAGGTAGTGCAAACTTTTCAGTTATCAATTAACGGTGGTGCAAAGAAGACATTGTTAAGCATTTTTATATCTTTGAGTCGTTCTATAGCAGTTGCCGTGATTGTCATCAATGACGGCAGCTGTATTCCAACAAGATGGTCCCTGCTGGCGGCATCTGTGTTTCCTACAGGATGATAAAAGTGGTTTTTCTGAGAAAAAATGATGTTTTTGCTTGTGAATCAGGATTTTTGTTGTACCTTTGCAGTCGCGCTTTTCGGGAACGAGTCCGAAAAGGCTGTTTAACTAACTTATTATTAACAATTTAAATGAGCGAAGAATTAAAAAATTCTCCAATCGCCGATTTCGATTGGGACGCCTATGAGAAAGGCGAGACCAAAAGAGACAAATCTTTTGAAGAACTGGAAAAAACCTACGACAACTCCTTGAACAAGTTCCAGGAGAACGAAGTGACCGAAGGTACCGTCATCTCGATCAACAAGCGCGAGGTAGTGGTTAACATCGGTGCTAAGTCGGACGGCATCATTCCCGTTAGCGAATTCCGTTACAACCCCGACCTCAAGGTGGGTGACACTGTTGAAGTGTATGTTGAGAACCGTGAGGACAAGAAGGGTCAGCTCGTGCTGTCGCACCGTCGTGCACGCCAGGCCAAGAGCTGGGACCGCGTTAACGAAGCGCTTGAGAACAACGAGATCATCAAGGGTTACATCAAGTGCCGCACCAAGGGTGGTATGATTGTCGATGTATTTGGCATCGAGGCCTTCCTGCCCGGTTCGCAGATTGATGTTCGCCCCATCCGCAATTACGATGACTACGTTGACAAGACCATGGAGTTCAAGATCGTGAAGATCAACCAGGACTTCCGCAATGTTGTTGTGAGCCACAAGGCACTCATCGAGGCCGAGCTCGAACAGCAGAAGAAAGAGATCATGTCCAAGCTCGAGAAGGGTCAGGTACTCGAGGGTACCGTCAAGAACATCACCAACTACGGTGTGTTCATCGACCTGGGTGGCGTGGACGGTCTGATTCACATCACCGACCTGTCGTGGGGCCGTGTCAACAACCCCGCCGACATCGTTCAACCCGAGCAGAAGCTCAATGTGGTTATCCTCGACTTCAATGAGGAGAAGAACCGCATCGCTTTGGGTCTGAAGCAGCTCCAGCCGCATCCCTGGGATGCTCTGGATCCCGACCTCAAGGTGGGCGACCACATCAAGGGCAAGGTTGTCGTTATGTACGACTACGGTGCATTTGTTGAGGTGGCTCCCGGTGTTGAGGGCCTGATTCATGTGAGCGAGATGAGCTGGTCACAGCGTCTGCGTCCTGCCCAGGACTTCATGAAGGTGGGCGACGAGGTCGAGGCTGTTATCCTGGCTCTGGACCGCGAGGACCGCAAGATGTCGCTTGGTGTTAAGCAGCTCACCAACGATCCTTGGGATACCATCGAGGAGAAGTACCCCGTTGGCAGCAAGCACACCGCCAAGGTGCGCAACTTCACCAACTTCGGTATCTTTGTTGAGATGGAAGAGGGCGTTGAGGGTCTGATCCACATCAGTGACCTGTCTTGGACCAAGAAGATCAAGCACCCGAGCGAGTTTACCAAGGTTGACGCTCCCATCGATGTAGTAGTTCTTGACATCGACAAGGAGAACCGTCGTCTGAGCCTCGGCCACAAGCAGCTCGAGGAGAATCCTTGGGAGACCTACGAGACCATCTTTACCCGTGGCAGCGTACACGAGGGTACCATCAGCGAGCTCACCGAGCGTGGCGGCCAGATTCGTCTGGATCCCTACGGCGTTGAGGGCTTCGCCACCCCCAAGCACCTGACCAAGGAAGACGGTACTCCCGCCAAGCAGGGCGAGACCTTGATGTTCAAGGTTATCGACTTCAACAAGGACAGCAAGCACATCATCCTGTCGCACAGCCGCATCTTTGAGGATGAGCAGCGCAACGAGGCCCGCAAGGCCCGTCGTCAGGCTGCCGCCAACAAGCCTGCCGCCGAGGCTGCTCCCGCAGTTCCTCAGGTAGAGAAGACGACTCTGGGCGATGTTACCGGTCTGGCAGCTCTCAAGGCTCAGCTCGAGAAGGCTGAGGCTAAGTCAGAGCCCAAGGCTGACGAAACTCCCAAGACTGAGGAGTAATCATTCCTGATCGAAATCAACTGTGTACCGGTGTCCCTCACAGGGATGCCGGTACTGTTTTTTACAGTGCTGGAAGTGAGCTGCTGTGAGGTGTTGCAATCCCATGAACCTGACGCATAAAACTTAGTGATACAAGGCACCCCAAGGCGTTTTTTCCCGTTTTGTATAATTATTTGTCGAAATATTTCTGCAATTTAAAAAAAAAGAGTAATTTTGACCCCTGAAAACCGAAACATAAACTAATATACAACTATTAACTAATTCATATCTACAACGTGAAAATACTTTCTATTAACGACCTCAACAACTTGAGGAAGAGTGCACAGCAATTGTTGGCACTGCGCGAGGAAAGTTCTGACCAGTCGTCAGAGCAGTGTTGTGGTCTTGCAACTGGGGCCGAGCACCTGCAAGTGCTGTGCTGCGGTGGTACTGGTTGCAAGGCGTCCAACAGCCACAAAATCGTTGATAACCTGAAAGCTCTTTGCGAGGAGAATGGCATTGCCGACAAGGTGGATGTCATCACCACGGGTTGCTTTGGTTTCTGCGAGAAGGGTCCCATTGTGAAAATCATGCCGGACAACACCTTCTACACCCAGGTGAAACCCGAGGATGCAGCCGAAATCGTCAAGGAGCACATCATCGGCGGTCGTCGTGTGGAGCGTCTGCTCTATGTGGATCCCAAGACCCAGAAGACGGTGAGCGACAGCAAGCACATGGACTTCTACCGCAAGCAGATGCGTATCGCGCTGCGTAACTGCGGTCTGATTGATCCCGAGAACATCGAGGAGTACATTGCTCGCGATGGTTACCAGGGTATCGCCAATGCACTGCTCAACCAGACTCCTGAAGAGGTGATCGAGACCATCAAGGCTTCGGGCCTGCGCGGTCGTGGTGGTGCTGGCTTCCCCACCGGCATGAAGTGGGGCTTTGCCCGTGGCTATGACGCCGACGAGAAATATGTGGTCTGCAATGCCGACGAGGGCGACCCCGGTGCATTCATGGACCGCTCCATCATGGAGGGTGACCCCAACTCGGTTATCGAGGCCATGACCGTCTGCGGTTACTGCATCAACTCCCATAAGGGCTTGATCTACATCCGTGCCGAGTATCCCCTGGCAGTTCATCGCTTGAAGATCGCTATCCAGCAGGCTCGCGAGTATGGTTTGCTCGGAAAGAGGATTCTGGGAACCGACTTCGATTTCGATATTGAAATCCGCTATGGTGCAGGCGCATTTGTCTGCGGTGAGGAGACCGCTCTTATCCACTCGATGGAGGGTAAGCGTGGTGAGCCCACCCTCAAGCCTCCCTTCCCCGCCGAGGCCGGTTACAACATGAAGCCCACCAATGTGAACAATGTAGAGACTCTGGCCAATGTGCCCATCATCCTGACCAAGGGCGCTGACTGGTTCGCTTCAATCGGTACCGAGAAGAGCAAGGGTACCAAGGTGTTCGCACTGGCTGGTAAAATTAATAATGTGGGCCTGATTGAGGTTCCCATGGGTACCACCCTGCGTGAGATTATTTACGACATCGGTGGTGGCGTGAAGAACGGCAAGGAGTTCAAGGCTGTGCAGACTGGTGGCCCCTCTGGTGGCTGCTTGACTCAGAAGCACCTGGATACTCCTATCGACTATGAGCACCTTACTGCTGCTGGCTCAATGATGGGCTCTGGCGGTATGATTGTCATGGACGAGGACGACTGCATGGTCAGCGTGGCTAAGTTCTACCTTGAGTTTACCTGTGACGAGAGCTGTGGTAAGTGCACACCCTGCCGCATCGGTAACAAGCGAATGCTGGAGATTCTTACCCGCATCACCGAGGGCAAGGGCACCATGGAAGACCTCGACCGCCTCAAGGAACTGGGCGAGACCATCAAGGACACTGCACTGTGTGGCCTGGGTCAGACCTCTCCTAATCCCGTGTTATCGACGATTAACAACTTCTGGGACGAATATGTTGAGCATGTGAAACAGCACACCTGCCGCGCTAAGCAGTGCAAGGCCCTCGTGACCTACAGCATTGAAGCCTCCAAGTGTAAGGGTTGCGGTGCTTGTGCCCGCAAGTGTCCCGCCAACGCCATCATGGGCGACATGCGCAAGCCTCACATTATTAACCCCTTCGAGTGCATCCGCTGCGGTATGTGTAAGTCTAACTGCCGCTTCGACGCCATCTCGGTTTATTAAATTTCGATAGCATCATGGAAGAAAAGAATATGATCACTTTGACGATTGATAAACACGAGGTCAGTGTTCCCGCAGGGACCATGCTGCTCGATGCCGCCAAGACTGTGGGCATCAGCATTCCCACCCTGTGCCACATCAACCTTGAGGGCACTTGCGTACAGAACATGCCCGCCTCGTGCCGCATTTGTGTTGTGGAGATTGAAGGCCGCCGCAATCTGGCTCCTGCCTGCGCTACCCGCGTGACTCCGGGTATGGTGGTTCACACCAACAGTGCCCGCGTTATCCGTGCCCGCAAGACCGTTGCCGAGTTGATGCTCAGCGACCATCCCAACGATTGCTTGACCTGCCCCAAGTGCAGTGACTGTGAGCTGCAGCGTCTGGTAATGCGTTTCAACATCCGTCAGATGCCGTATAACGGTGGCGAACAGAGCGAGCGTAAGCAGGAACTCACCCCCGCCATCTCGCGCAACATGGAAAAGTGTGTTTACTGCCGCCGCTGCGAGAGCGTCTGCAACAATGTGCAGTCGGTTGGCGTACTGAGCGCAATCCGTCGCGGTTTCAACACCACCATTGCTCCCACCTTTGACAAGATGTTCACCGACACCAACTGTACCTATTGCGGTCAGTGTGTCGCTGTATGTCCCACTGGCGCTCTTACCGAGCATGACTATACCAACCAGCTCATGGACGACCTGACCAACCCCGACAAGGTGGTTGTAGCTCAGCCCGCTCCTGCTGTACGCTTCGCCCTGGGCGAGGAATTCGGCATGCCCGCCGGCACCATCGTGACCGGCAAGCTGGCTACCGCACTGCGTGACCTCGGCTTTGATTATGCATTTGATACCGACTTCGCTGCCGACCTCACCATCATGGAGGAGGGCACCGAGATCCTGCAACGCCTCAACAAGTTCTTGGCTGGCGATAAGGATGTGAAGTTGCCGATTATGACTTCGTGCTGCCCTGCTTGGGTGAACTTCTACGAGCACGAGTATCCCGATCTGCTTGAGTATCCCTCGACTGCTAAGTCGCCCGCCCAGATGTTTGGTGCTATTGCCAAGACCTATTGGGCCGAGAAGATGGGTATTCCCCGCGAGAAACTCGTGGTCGTTTCCATCATGCCATGCTTGGCCAAGAAGTATGAGGCTGGTCGTGAAGAGTTCAAGGTGAATGGCAATCCCGATGTGGACTACAGCATCTCGACTCGCGAGTTGGGCCGCCTGATCAAGCGTGCCAACATCGACTTCGTCAACCTGCCTGACAGCGACTTTGATTCGCCCCTGGGTGAGTCGACCGGTGCAGGTGTCATCTTCGGCATCACCGGTGGTGTGATGGAGGCTGCCTTGCGTACCGTCTATGAGGTACACACCGGCAAGACCCTGCCGCACCTCGAGTTCAACGAAGTGCGTGGCTTCGAGGGCATCAAGGAGGCTACCATCGACCTCAACGGTTTCGAACTGAAGGTCTGCGTGGCTCACACCCTGAGCAATGCCCGTAAGGTGATGGATGCCCTGCGTGCCGGCAAACTCAACTACCATGTGGTTGAGGTGATGGCATGTCCTGGTGGTTGCATCGGCGGTGCCGGTCAGCCCTACCACCACGGCAACATCGAGATTCTTAAGGCACGTGCCGCTGCTGTTTACCGCGAGGATGAGGGCAAGGCATTGCGCAAGAGCCATGAGAATCCTGATATCCAGAAACTCTACAAGGAATTCCTGGGTGAGCCCTGTGGCGAGAAGTCTCACCACCTGCTTCACACGCATTATTTCGATAAGTCCATTCATTAATCGACTAAAACATCCAATAACGATATGAAGAAGAAAGAAGAAATCAAACTGGCGTGTACCGTTGTTCAACAGGTTGAGGAAATCTGCGACAAGCACGGCAATAAGCCCGGTGAACTGATTAACGTGTTGCACGAGTGCCAGGCATTGCACGGCTATCTCCCTGAGGAGATGCAGCGCATCATCGCCCGCAAACTGGGCGTGCCCGCTTCCAAGGTTTACGGCGTGGTGACGTTCTACTCGTTCTTCACCATGACCCCCAAGGGAAAGCACCCGATTTCGGTATGCTTGGGCACCGCTTGCTACGTGCGCGGTTCAGAGCGTCTGCTGGAAGAGATCAAGCGCATCCTCAACATCGAGGTGGGCGAGACCACTCCTGACGGCAAGTTCTCGCTCGACTGCCTGCGCTGCGTGGGCGCCTGCGGTCTTGCTCCCGTTGTTATGGTCGGTGAGCATGTCTATGGCCGTCTCGACGTCAAGGACATTCGCCAGATCCTTGAAAACGTTGCAGCCACTGATTAAGAGCAGACACACTAAACATCACTAATTGTCAAGGGCAGGATGTCACCATCATGAGGATGGCATCCTGCCTTTTTTGCTTTTTTATGCCATATAGATATTGAAAAATTTGTCAAAAAACAGTAACTTTGCAACTGGATTTGATAGTGTGCAATGCTATACTGTTGAATACCACATGATTTCACTTCTGGCGTCCAATGAATATGCAACACAACGACACTAACACCCAGGGGACTGGCCAACAGTCTGGGACGACATCTTCCTCTGCCGATAAGCCGCTTTGTGGCTTGCTTGCCAATGACCATATCCAGGTCCTGTGCTGCAGCGGGACGTCATGTTATGGCTCGGGAAGTCTCCAAATCATTGACAGGCTTATCCATGCGATAGCCGATCATGGATTGGGCAGCCAGGTTGACGTGGTCGCCACCGGGTGTTTCGGTTTCTGTGCCAAGGGACCCATTGTCAGGATTATGCCCGACAACACCACCTATGTCCAGATTAAGCCTGAGGATGTCGAGGAAATCGTTCAGTCCCATATCATTGATGGCAAGCAGGTGGACAGGCTGCTCTATATAGAGAGCACCGCTCACCAGTTGCTGGACGATGTCAAGCATTGGAACTCTCCCCGCCACGTTTCGCTGGATGCCATGCTCGACGATTATATCTATGAAATCGGCGGCAAGAAGTTCTTCTCGGTGCTTTCCTATAAGATAGACCCCGAGAAGTGCAAGGGCTGCAGTGCCTGCAAGCGCAACTGTTCCAGTAGCGCCATCGTGGGCGACCTGCGTCATCCCCACATCATTAATCCCTACAAGTGCACCTGTTGCGGCAACTGTATGACCAAGTGCCGCTTTGATGCCATTCATGGTCCGGTGGGGGCACTGAACGAGCGCAATTACGTGGAAGACCTGCTGGTCGATGTCGCCGACCCTGAGAAGATTGTCGTTGCCCAGACCGCTCCCGCAGTGCGTTATGCCCTGGGCGAGGAGTTCGGCATGCCTCCCGGCACCATCGTAACGGGTAAGATGGTCACGGCGTTGCGAAAGGTGGGCGTGGACTATGTGTTTGACACCGACTTTGGTGCCGATATCACGATCATGGAAGAGAGTGCCGAGATTGTGGACCGCCTGCGGCGCTTCATTGCCGGTGACCGCACAGTGAAAATCCCGATCACTACCTCGTGTTGCCCGGCATGGGTGAACTTCTTCGAGAACGAGTATTCCGACCTGCGCGAATATCCATCAACCTGTAAATCCCCGGCCCAGATGCTCGGTGCCGTGCTCAAGACCTATTGGGCACAACGCATGGGTATTCCACGCGATAAACTGGTCGTTGTTTCGGTGATGCCGTGCATTTCCAAGAAATATGAGTGCGCCCGCGACGAGTTCTTCACCGACGGCAACCCTGATGTGGATTACTCCATCACGACAATAGAACTGGCAGAACTTATCCGCCGCATGAACATCAATTTTGACCGCCTGCGCGACACCGAGTTTGACTCGCCATTGGGCGACTCCTCTGGTGCAGGTGCCATCTTCGGCACAACGGGTGGCGTGATGGAGGCGGCTTTGAGGTCAGTCTATGAGGAATTTACAGGCGCCGAGTTGCCGCGACTGGAGTTTGACGAGGTGCGTGGTCTGGAAGGTATCCGTGAAGCGGTCATCGACCTCAACGGCTTTGAGTTGAAAGTATGTGTCGTGAATACATTGCCCAATGCCCGAATCGTGATGGACCGCCTGAGGGCTGGTGACATGGATTATCATGTCATCGAGGTGATGGCATGTCCCGGCGGCTGCATTGGCGGCACCGGACAGCCTTACCACCATGGGGACATCGAGGTGATTAAAGCGCGCCAACGTGCCATCTACAGTGAGGATATCGGCAAGCGCCACCGCAAGAGCCACGATAACCCGGTCATCCAGCGCCTGTATCATGAATTCCTGGGAGAACCCTTGAAAGGCACAGCCCACGACCTCCTGCACACAAAATACCGTGACAAGACCATCCTGTAAAAATTGAGCAATCAAGTAGACCCTGATTGCCCAACAAGCACAATATCTTATCGTTTTTTTATTCTGGTATCGACACCTTGCCAAGGATGCCCTTGATGTGGGCGATGGCGATGCCGTAGTTGGTCATCGGTGTTCCCTGGCGACGGCATTGCATCACGCGTGAAAGCATGAACTTGCTGTTGAACATGCAGCCTCCGCAATGAATCACAAGGTCATAGGCCGTCACATCTTCTGGGAAATCCTTGCCGGCAACGATGTCTATCTGCAGGCCTTGACCCACTCGCTGGCGCAATAGGCGGGGAATCTTCACGCGACCGATGTCCTCTGACAGTGGGGCGTGGGTGCAGGCTTCGGCGATAAGCACGCGTGACTGCTCGGTCATGCGGTCGATGGCCATGGCGCTCCTGACAAAGAAACGGATGTCACCCTTGTGGGCGGCCATCAGTACCGAGAAGGAGGTGAGCAGACTGCTCTCGGGCTTTTTCTTCTCCACGATGTCAAACACCTGTGAGTCGGTGATGATGAGCCCTGGAGGCTCTTTTAATGCTGCCAATGTGCGGTCGATATCCTCGGTTGTGCAACAGATGGCTGTGCAACGCTTGTCCATCAGGTCGCGTAGAGTCTGCACTTGGGGAAGGATGAGTCGTCCCTTTGGAGCCTGTGGGTCTTGAGGCATGACCAGCAACACCGTGTCGCCCGCATTGACCAGGTCGCCTGTGAGCGACTGCTTCTCGCTGTCGGGTACCAGTCGTGCAAGGGTTTGCCGCAGCAGGTCCAAGCCTGTTCCTTGCAGGGCACTCACCGGGATGACGTCGCAACCCAGGCGCTTGGCCATGTCGGCGAGTAGGGTAGTGGGCACCTCCGGCATCAGGTCTATCTTGTTGAGTACCGTCAGATAGGGTACATCAGCCTGTTTGAGCAATCCTGCCCATGCCGTCTCGTCGGTCAGGTCCTTGCCCTCGGTGACTAGGATGGCGATGTCGGCCTGCCTGACGACCTCACGGGTGCGCTCGGTGCGCAGGTCGCCCACCTTGCCGCTGTCGTCAAAACCTGCCGTATCAATCAGCACGCATGGGCCCAACGGCAGAATCTCCATCGACTTGATGACGGGGTCGGTCGTGGTGCCCGGCACATCGCTCACCAGGGCAATCTGTTGTCCAGTAAGCGCATTGATGAGCGACGACTTGCCCGCATTGCGCCGACCGAACAGCGCAATGTGTATCCGTTCGCTTTGAGGTGTCCTGTTAAAACTATTCACAACAAATATATTAATGAAAACAAGAAATACAACAAATGCAAAAAGGAGATTGATTGTTGTATTTCTTGTGTTTCTTGTTTTTAAATTCTTAGAAGTAGAAGTCGCGCTGGCCGCCGGCGATTTCGTTGATGTGCTGGGCAGCGATTTCGCGCACGCGGGCATTCTTGATCTTGACCAACTCCTGTTCGATGAGGGCATTGCCCTTGGCAACGGTATCCTCGCTGGCAAAGTCCATGAGGTACTCCTTGAGCGTCATCAGCGCGTTGGGCGTGCAGATGTCACCGATCTTGCCGGCTTTGCACAATTCCATGAATCGGTCGCCGGTGCGTCCCGAGCGGTAGCATGCCGTGCAGAAACTGGGCAAGTAGCCGATGGACAGCAGCCAGTTGATGACCTCGTCAAGGGTGCGTGTGTCGCTCACGTCGAACTGTGCTGTCTCGTCGTGGCGCTCGACGGTAGTGTAGCCACCCACGCTGGTGCGGCTGCCACCGCTGATTTGGGAAACACCCAGGTCAAGCACCTTGGCACGCACGCTCTGGCTCTCGCGGGTCGAGATGATCATGCCGGTGTAGGGCACGGCCAGACGGATAACGGCGATGATGCGGCAGAAGATGTCGTCGGGCAGCACATCGGGGAACTCATCGAGACTGATGTCCTCGGCGGGGCAGATGCGCGGCACGCTGATGGTGTGCGGGCCCACGCCGAAGCGGGCTTCGAGGTGCTCGGCATGCATGAGCAGGCCCACGAAGTCGTAGCGGTAGGTAGTCAGGCCGTAGAGGACCCCGATACCCACATCGTCACAGCCGCCCAGTTGCGCGCGGTCCATGGCCTCGGTGTGGTAGCAGTAGTTGCTCTTGGGGCCCGTGGGATGGAGCGCCTCGTAGTTCTTGCGGTTATAGGTTTCCTGGAACAGGATATAGGTGCCGATGCCGGCAGCCTTCAATTTCTCGTAGGCTTCAACCTCTGTTGCCGCGATATTGACGTTCAGGCGGCGGATTTCACCATTGCCCACCTTGGTGTTATAGATGGTGTGGATTGACTCGAGAATATACTCCAGCGGGTTCATCACGGGATGCTCGCCGGCTTCCAGTGCGATGCGCTTGTGGCCCATCTTGACCAAGGCCTCGACCTCGGCACGGATTTCGTCCTGGCTGAGTTTCTTGCGCGGAATGGTCTTGTTCTTGGCGTGATAGGGACAGTAGACGCACCCGTTGATGCAATAGTTGGACAGGTAGAGGGGAGCGAACATCACGATGCGGTTGCCGTAGAAGCGCTTCTTCACGTCGCGTGCCAGTTGCTCGTAGCGCTCGATCAGGTCGGGCTGGTCGCAGTCGAGCAGCACTGCGGCTTCGCGGTGGGTCAAACCCTTGCACAGGGCGGCCTTATCAATGATTTCTTCTATCAGAGCACGGTTACTCTTGTTTTTTTCGGCATAGGCAAGAGTTTCCAGTATCTCGCTGTCGTCGATAAACTCATCGGCATGATTTGACTTGACGTTATACATGATATTATAGTTATTAGTTGTTCCAACCTGCAAAGTTACACAAAAGTTGTCAGTTGTTATCCATGTCTTGCTAAAAAAAGATAATAAAACAAAAACTTGCTTGCTGTGCTGTGCTTTTGCACTATCTTTGCAGGTTATAACGCTCAAGGGAGTTGAATTGAGGACGAGAAGTCTACATATTATAATTGCACTGATGGCGGTGGTGACACTGCTGCCGTTCTTGTCGCATGGTCAGGTGGTGACAGGCAGCACTGTCGATTTGACCCAAGCGGTGGACTCTGTCGTCAGGGCACAAGGCGACACCGTTGTTCCGGCCAGGACGGGTGCCGCAGGTGATACCAGCCGATTTGTGCTCGAGCGGGTTGACCTGGACCACGTGGTCGAGTTCAATGCCAAGGACAGTATCATCCTCTATGGCCGCAACCATGCCGTGATGTATGGCAACGGCAAGATTCTCTATGGCGACATCGACATGAGCGCAGCCCAGATCAGCATGGATATGGACAGCAGCCAGGTGCAGGCCATCGGCGTTCCCGACAGTGTGGGCGAACTCAAAGGCAATCCTGTGTTCAAGGACAATAGCGGCGAATATGAGTCCAGGGTGATGAAGTACAACTTCAAGACCAAGCGCGGCTACATTACCGACATTGTCACTGAGCAGGGCGAAGGCTTCCTCACCGGTGGCATCACCAAGAAAACCGAAGATGATTACTATTACATCAAGGACGGCCGCTACACCACCTGTGATGACCATGAGCATCCCCACTTCTATTTCCAACTCACCAAGGCCAAGGTGAAGCCCAAGAAGAACGTCGTCACCGGCCCGGCCTTCATGGTGCTGGAGGATCTGCCGCTACCTATCGCCGTGCCATTCGGTTACTTCCCCTTCAGCGAGAAATACCAGAGCGGTATCCTGGTGCCCACCTTCGGTGAGGATTACAACCGTGGCTTCTACCTGCGCAACGGAGGCTATTATCTGGCACTCAACGAGCATGCCGACCTGGCACTCACAGGCGAGATTTACACCCGTGGCTCATGGGGACTCTCGGCCCAGTCATCCTATTCGTGGCGCTACCGGTTTTCGGGTTCATTCAGTGTGAACTATCTCACGACGGTGACGGGAGAGAAGGGCGACCCCGACTACAACAAGATGCACAACTTCCAGGTGTTGTGGAGCCATAGCCAGAACCAGAAGGCCAACCCCTATTTGACCTTCTCGGCCAGTGTGAACTTTGCCACCACCGGCTACACCCGCAACAGCCTCAACACCTATTATACCAGCGCATTCACCGAGAACACCAAGAGCAGCACGGTCAACCTGACCTATAAGATTCCCAACAGCAAGTGGTCCTTCTCGACCAATGCCAATATCTCGCAGCGCACTGCCGATTCCACCTTGACGGTCTCGTTCCCCAACATCACCATCAATATGACCCAGACGGCACCCTTCAAGCGCAAACATGCCGTGGGCGATGAACGCTGGTACGAGAAGATCAAGATTAGTTATACGGGCCGTTTCCAGAACTCATTGACTGCCAAGCAGGATGAGTTCTTCCACAAGAGCCTGGTCAAGGACTGGCGCAACGGTATGAGCCACACGATGCCCGTTCAGGCGACCTTCAACGTGATGAAATACTTCAACATCACTCCCAATATCACTGTCAACGACAGGATGTACACCAGCAAGATACGGCAGCAATGGGATCCTAATGCCAGTGCGGTGGTCAGGGACACGACCTACGGTTTCTACAACATCTTTGACTTCAGTTTTGGCGTGTCGTTGAGTACCAAGGTCTACGGCTTCTTCAAGCCGATGAAGTTCCTGGGCAAACTGAGCGACAAGTTGCAGATGGTGCGTCACGTGATGACGCCGACAATTTCGTTCTCAGCAACGCCTGACTTTGGCGACCCGTTCTGGGGTTACTACGGCAATCTGGACTATGTGGACAATAAGGGTGTTCACCATAACGGACGCTACAGTTATTTCCAGCATGGGCTTTACGGTAATGCCCCCAACGGCAAGTCGGGAACCATTAACTTCAATATCGCCAACAATCTGGAGGCCAAGGTCAAGAGCGAGAACGATAGCACCGGTTTCAAGAAGATATCGCTGATTGAGAATTTAACGTTGAGCCAATCGTGTAACCTCGCAGCCGACTCGTTGAAGTGGAGTAACCTCAACACCAGCATCATGCTGCGCCTCGTCAAGGGGTTCAACCTCAACTTGAGCGCCACGTGGGACGTTTACAAGTATGCTTTGAACGAGCAGGGCGCTCCCGTGCGCATCAACAAGTTGCGCCTGTTCAACGGTGGCGGTTGGGGCCGTCTGTCCAGCACGGGAACGTCATTCTCCTACACCTTCAACAACGACACGTTCAGGCGAAAGAAGGACAAGAGCAAGACGCAGCAAGACAAGAAAGCCCCCGAGGGCAACCTGCAGCGCGACCAGTCGGGCGACCAGGAATCTGGAGAGCCGGGAGGACCGACCACCGACCTGGAACTCATCGACGGTTATGCCAAGTGGGATTGTCCATGGAGCCTCACCGTCAACTATTCGCTGGCTTACGGCTACGGCAGTTTCAACTACAAGAAACTCGAGTACAATGGCAAGTGGACCCAGAACCTGAGCCTGAATGCGAATATCCGGCCCACCAAGAACTGGTCGATAACGGCCTCGGCAAGTTACAATTTCGACACCCACAAGATTGCCTATATGAACTGCTCTATCTCGCGACAGATGCACTGTTTCGAGATGAGCGCCAGTTTTGTGCCCGTGGGTCCCTACAAGAGTTACAACTTCCACATCGCTGTCAAGTCGTCCATCCTGCAGGATGTGAAGTACGACAAGCATTCCAGTTTCAACAATGGCGTCACCTGGTACTAGAGTCCTCGCCCTGTTGCTGGCAGTTTTTTCTGTCATGTCGCTATCGGGTCAGGTGTTGCAGGAGGGCGACCTGCTTTTTTGTTGTACCGTTGAGCCAAATGCCATTACCGATGTCACACAAGGGGCTCAAGGCATGAACATTGACCATGTGGGTGTCGTGCACCGCATCGGTGGTGACAAGGGGCTGCTGTATGTCATCGAGGCCAAGAAACCTGTCGTCTGCCTCACCCCAATTGATACATTCTATCGCGAGAATCCTCATGCACTGGTCGGCAGGGTGAATGGCGATGTGGATATCCGCAAGTCGGTGCGGCGATGCCTGATGATGGTGGGCAAACCCTATGATGACCTGTATTTGCCAGGTGACAGTGCCGTCTACTGCAGTGAGTTGGTGCAATTGAACTATGTTGATAGCGAGGGCAACCTCGTGTTTGACCCGGTGCCGATGTCATTCCATGATGCAACAGGGCAGGTGACCGACTATTGGCTGAAATTCTATGCCGAGAGGGGAATGACGGTCCCCGAGGGTGCTCCGGGTTCCAATCCCGGGGAATTGTCGCGGCGTCCACGGGTCTCAATTGTGACCGATAGGCTCATGCCGCGGATTAGTGACTGAAAAAACTCGCCACCGATAACTGTCAACTCGAATCATTTTATTATCTTTGCAGATTGTTAACTGAAGAACCTTCTGCGTTGGGTACTTTTTTGTCCATATTGATTGGTTGTGTGTCGATAGGCGTGATCCTGTCGGCGCCCATGGGACCTATAGGTATCCTGTGCGTGCAGCGCACGCTGAACAACGGCCGCAACTCGGGTTTCTTCACTGGTGTGGGTGCTGCTGTCAGTGACCTGTTCTACTGCTTGCTGGTGGGTCTGGGCATCTCGCTGGTGACCGACTTTATTGCCGACCACGTCAATATCCTGCAGATTGTGGGCAGCGTGATCCTGATTGTGTATGCTCTGTACATGATCTTCCACAATCCTGTGAGCCAAATCAAGGAAAATATAGACCAGCGCGACGACCACTGGCGTGATATGGTCACGGGTTTCCTGTTCACCTTGAGCAACCCGCTGATCATGTTCCTGATTATCCCGCTGTTCGCGCGCTTCAGTTTCCCGTTGCCGGAGTACAAGTTCTACCACGTCATCTTCGGCTATGCATCGATTGTGTTGGGAGCCTTGCTGTGGTGGGCCGTAATCACTTTCTTTGTCGACAAGGTGCGTTCCCACTTCAACATCCGCTCGATGTGGCTCATCAACCGCATCATCGGCATCATTATCATCATCTTGTCGTGTTATGGTCTGGTCACGGGCGTTTACGCCTTTCTCCAAGAACTACACGTCATCTGATAGATTTGTCAGTCGCTTCTATATAGTAGAGATGCAATTTGCGTTTCTACAAACTAGTGGCACACTTTATTGGGTTAACTGGCCTTACAGGATGAAGAGGCCGGCGACAATCTCGGGCTCTTTCAGCGCCTTAGTGTATCCATGCAGGCCGTAGGTCTGCACAAGGCCGTCGGCCTTGACTTGAGGAAACCCCACGGCGCGAGGGTCGTAGACCCGCGAGGCGTGGGGAGTAGGTGCTACTAGAGAAATGGGCCCCGAAGGGGGCCAATCACGTCAGCCGGTAGTCATTCCATTCCACCCCAGCATGCTCCAGGTGCTTTCGGTACTCGTCCTCAAAAGTTTCTCGCTGATGGTGGGTGCGCTGATTACGGATATAGTTTGCTACCATCTCCTTATCCCTCAATGCGTAGGTGAATGCCCCATACTCTTTTCCCCAGCCCGCGAACAGTGGGAACAAATCCCTTTGCTGCTTCATCCACTGGCTAGTGGATAGTTTGATGTCGCGAACTAGATCAGACAAGCATACCGATGGATGCAGATGAATTAGCAAATGAATGTGATTCTCGATGCCGTTTACCGCATACAGAATGGAATTGTGGTTTTGAACTACCCGTGCAATATATCGGTACAATTGATCGCATGACTCCAAAGTAAGAGTCATCTCTCGCTGATACGTGTTGATGACGATGTGATAGATGGCTGTGACGGCACTCATAGTAGATTATTTTGAGTGACAAAGATACAGAAGATAAAACATATATGCAAGTAATTGGCCCTCTACGAGGCCCGTTCACCGGTCAGTCGTTCTCCCCAGGCCACACGAGGTCTTACGACCTGTGCGCCCTGGGGTTGGCACAAGTCAAGGCCGACGGCCTTGTGCAGGCCTTCAGCCTGCATCTATCCGCAGACATTAATGATTCTCTTTGTGTCTTAACGTGGGGTGTTTCGTCTATTCGTCCATGTGTGGGGGGATAAACATAGCGAGGTGTCCATCATCATGAACACCTCGCCTTTTAAATTCAATGTTGGTCCTTTGCTAAATCCTGAAACCTTAGTATTTCTTTACCTCGATTTCGCCATTGAGTACAGCAGCGGCATTGGCTGCCAGTGCCGACATCTCGTCCTCACCGGGATAAACATGAACAGGAGCCATCCAGCCGATGCGCTTCTTGAGTTCATCGACCATGTAGTTCCAGTAGGCGATACCGCCAGTGATGATGATGGCATCGATGTTGCCGCACAGCACTGCGCCCTTCTCGGCAATGGCCTTGGCAATATGGTAAATCATCGCGTTGATGACGAGTCGTGCGTGCTCGTCGCCATTGTTCATCATCTTTTCGGCCTCGATCATGTCGGTCGTACCCAGGTGTGAGAACACACCGCCCTTGCCCGAAATCATCTTGAGAATCTCATCTTTGGTGTATTCACCGCTGAAGCACAGGTTGACCAGGGCTTTAGCGGGCAGGCTACCGGCGCGCTCGGGCGAGAACGGGCCTTCGCCATCCAGGGCGTTGTTCACATCAACGGCGCGGCCATGGTCATGGGCGGCCACCGAGATGCCGCCACCCAGGTGGGCAACGATGAGGTTCAGGTCCTCGTAGCGCTTGCCGTTCTCCTTGGCGAAGCGGCGGGCGATGGCGCGCTGGTTCAGGGCGTGCCAGATGCTCTCGCGCTTGAACATGGACAAACCGCAGACGCGGGCATAATCGTTCAATTCGTCGGTAACGACCGGATCGGCGATGTAGCAGGGGCATCCCAGACCCTTGGCAATCTCGTTGGCAATCACACATCCCAGGTCGCATGCGTGCTGGTGTTCGCTGGCATAGGTGGCCTGAATCATATTCTCGTCAACGGCATACACACCGCCGGGAAGCGGCTTGGTCAAACTGCCGCGGGCAACGATGGCATCAAACTTGACGGGAATACCGGCTTTCTCAAGTTCGTTGAGAATCATTTTGCGGCGGAAGTCGAACTGGTCGGTGATTTTGGCAAACGGGGCCAGTTCCTCGGCTGCATGACGGATAACTTTGATCAAGCGGGGCTCGCCGTCTTCGACAACGGCCATCTTGGTAGAGGTTGAACCGGGATTAATGACTAATATAATCATGAGTGTTTATAATTTAGAGGTAAATAATGATGCTGATTTACTCGGCTGCCATCGTTGCCACAGCGAGGCTGTAGAACTTGGACTGTGCACTGTCGGCACGCGAGGGTACCACGGCGGGGCACTTGGCGCCCAGCAGCAGACCGGCGGTGCTGGCACCGGCAAACAGGGTGATGGCTTTATAGAAGACGTTTCCGGCTTCGATGTCGGGCATGATGAGCACGTCGCTGTCGCCCTGCAAGGGTGACGTCAGGCCCTTGGCCTCCATGGCGTGCATGCTGCAGGCGCACTTGGCGTCGAGCGGTCCGTCAACGATGCACTTGCCGAGTTCACCGTTCTTGGCCATCTCAATGATCACAGGGTAATCCTCGGTGAAGGGGAAGTGCTTGCCGTTGACCTTCTCGGTGCAGTGGATGAGGGCCACCTTGGGCTCCTCGACGCCGAAGTTGCGGGCCACGTTGGACATGTACTTCACCATCTCGATGCGCTGGGCCTGGTTGGGATAGGGGATAACAGCGGCATCGGTGAAAATCAATAACTTGTGATAGTTGGGAATGTCGGCCACGGCGGCATGGGTGAGCACGTTGCCCTTGGGCAGGATGCCGGTCTCCTTGTTCAGGACGGCACGCAGCAGGTTATCGGTATTAATCAGGCCTTTCATCAGCACGTCGGCCTTGTCCTCACGCACCAGGGCGACAGCCTTGGCGGCAGCGTCATCGGCGTCGGTGGCGTCAACGAAACTCATGCTGGCGGCAAAGGGCTTCAGCGCCTCGTTGGCTTTAAGTTTCTCCTCACAGCCCACAAAGATGGCCTCAATAAAGCCAGCCTCAAGTGCCTGGGCACAAGCAGCGGGAGTTTTCTCATCGGCGGCCCAAACAACGGCCACGCGCTTTTTCACGTTGTTCTCTTTGAGATGAGCGAGCAACTCATCAAAATTCTTAATGGTATTCATTAAATTGATTAATAAAGAAGTTAATGGTTTTCGATGCCCAAAATTACTACATTTTTGTAATATGACACAACATTTTTTCAACAAGTTCAAAAAAAATGACTACATTTGCAATCAGTAAAAATCATTAATCAATTAAGAATCATGACACTGAACGGAATATTGGCTTTGTGGATGCCCTCGACAGGCGAAGTCGTCATCATCGTGGTTGTGATATTGCTCCTCTTCGGCGGCAAGAAGATTCCTGAACTCATGCGTGGCTTGGGCAAGGGCGTGAAGAGTTTCAAGCAGGGCATGAATGAGATGGAAGAGGAAATCAAGAAGCCCCTTGAAGACATGGGCGAAGACAAGCCTGGCTCAACCCCCGACAATCCGACCCGCTAATTTTGCCACGTAATGGCCCAGGATTCACGGCAGTTGCCCGAAATGTCGTTCTGGGACCACATCGATGCCTTGCGCTCGGTGTTGGTGCGTGTGGTCGTCGTCCTGGTAGTGGCGGCGATAGGATTGTTCTGCGTGATGCCTGACATCTTTGATTCGGTGATTCTGGCCCCCTGTAAGGGTGACTTTGTGCTTTACCGCCTGTTTGAGCGCGTGACATCCTCGGTTTCTTGGTTGCCGCCGTTCTCTACCGACGGTTTCCAGGTGGAACTCATCAACATCAAGTTGGCGTCGCAGTTTTTTATCCACCTGTCCACCTCGTTTTGGCTCGCCCTGGTGCTCACGTTCCCCGTGATGTTGTATTTCCTGTGGACATTCATCGCTCCGGCCCTCTATCCCAAAGAAAAACGTGGCGTCAAGAAGGCTTTCTTCATCGGTTGCCTGATGTTCTTCTTGGGCGTCGCGGTGGGCTATTTTGTTATTTTCCCGATGACCTTACGTTTCCTGGCCGACTATCATGTGAGCCAGATGGTGCCCAACCAGATATCACTCGACAGTTACATGGACACCTTCCTGATGCTCATTTTTGTAATGGGCCTGGTATTTGAACTGCCCCTGGTGGCATGGCTGCTGGGGTCAATCGGTATGCTGCGCCGCGGCTTTTTTAAGCATTATCGCCGTCATGCCATCGTGGTGCTGCTCATTCTGGCGGCCATCATCACACCCACTGGCGACCCCTTCACCTTGACGCTTGTCTTCCTGCCCATCTACTTGCTGTATGAATTCAGTGCCAATCTTGTACCTGCTTAAAAGATAGTCAGTTTTTTTCGTAAATTGAAAATTATTATTAAATTTGCAGAATTCAATACAAATAATTGTTTATTAATCATTAAAACTGACGCATTATGAAAAAATTATTCTTATTGTTAATTGGCTTAGCCTTTGCCGTGAGTGCCGTCTCACAGTCAACACTGCCCACACCTGGTAATCCTAGAATTACAGAATGGAGGGATCAAGAACCGATCGTTATTGATTCAGAAATGTATGTGACTGATATGACTGCAGGTTATACACTTGCATATGATGGATATCAACATCCTGTCGCTGATGACAATACCACACTTTTGGATCCGGAGAAAGTAACATTTAGTCTCTTTACTGATAATGATAATATTTTCACTTTCACTCCTGAGATGTTTAATCAAGTTGATGTACCCACAACTCGATTCCCGTTTACCAGTATACATCCAAATGGTAATGTGGGTTGGTGGATGATTACTTTTGGTGATTTTGGGGGATTAACTAATCATGTTGATATTCTTGCTGAGAATGGTATTGAAGTAGATCCGTTCTTTACTTGGCGTATCGGCATCCAGACACAGTATACTGATGGCGACCTGACCACCACTTCGGACATTGTTTATATGGAGATTTATCCGCAATTGCAAGAAGCCAAGAATGTTACTTCGACCTCCTTCCTTGCTGATTGGTCATGCGAAGCCGAGAATACTTACTTGATCAATAACTTCATTGGTGCTGGTTGTGGCTATTTCCTCCATGTCATTGACAAGGCTACACAAGAAGAGGTCTTGGTACAGAATGTCGAGCCAACCAATGCGATTGTAGATGAGGACGGAAAAGCTCTTGAATTCCAGATTCCTGGTGCATTCTACACCGTAGAAGGCTTGATGCCCGGTAACACTTACCAGTACTATGTGGAAGTAATTCAGAATACGGGTGCTTCCTTTAATTCCGTTGTCCGTGAAGTGACTCTGCCCGCTGCTGATGTTTACATCATGGGTGAAATCAATGATCAGAATTGGGCGGCCAATGTGGGTACTCTGATGACCTATGATGCTGAGAATAAGATTTACACTGCTACCGTTAACCTCAATGCCAGTGAGACCTTCGGCTTCACGACCGAACTGGCCGAGTACAATGACGATGGCAGTTGGGCCTATATCGAGCCTTACCGCTTCGGTCCCCCGAGCGCAGGTGACTTTGTGATGGAGGATCAGTATCTCGGCCAGGAACTGACCTTGACTTTCGACAACTATGGAGCCATCAAGATGCTGGGCGCTGATGAGTATAAGATTACCGTCAGCCTGGAGGAGAACTACATTAAAGTCGAGAAAGCCAACCCCGAGCCTCCCGCTTACTTGCGCGGTGATGTTGACGATGACGGCGACGTGGACATCGACGACGTGACCCGCCTGATTGATGTTGTGCTGGGCAAGGACGTAACCTATAATGCTGCAGCCGCCGACTGCAACACCGAGACGGGTGACGGCAGTGTTGACATCGATGATGTTACCGCACTGATCAACCGCGTGCTCAAAGGCTTCTGGGATTGATTAACTATCAACTACTAAGAAATATGCGTCAAGCACAATGCTATGGCGCATATTTCTTACATATCCGTTATAAACCCTTCTATGATTCAAGCGTATGAGAAAATTGTTTATTGTCTTGTTGGGTGTCGCTGTCTCATTGCCTGTTTGGGCTGGTAACGATGCGACTGCCGTGTTCAATACAGGCCGGGATGACACACCCTCGGCCCCCTATAATCTGTATGTTGAACCTGGTACCCACTCTTGCACTGTGTCATGGGAAGACGATGAGAACAGCGCATGGAACCTGCGTTACAGGCTCTATTCCGAGGAGCCTGCCGAACCTGTGCTGCTCCATTCGTTGACCGGCTCGGCTTACACCGGGAGTTATGCCGATATCACCTTGCCTGCTCCCTGGGGCGGCACCAATCTGCGAGGTGGTCAGGGCATCATCTATTTCAAGAACAAGTCAACGGGCTATGCTACCGATGGCAATCTCACCT
>Ga0256407_10003741_pt1 | contig 26542 bp, 10 predicted proteins | sample RumenRJG_04DNA_FD_193489 | JGI IMG/M metagenome (GOLD analysis project Ga0256407, IMG submission 193489) | Bovine rumen microbial communities from Lethbridge, Alberta, Canada - RJG_04 | ecosystem: Host-associated > Mammals > Digestive system > Stomach > Rumen | place: Canada: Alberta... | reverse complement strand
TTAGAAAAATTAAATCAAAAAGAATCATCATTAAATTCAAATAAAAAGTCCGAAGATGATGAAATGAATAATTCAAATCAGCCTTCAATTTTAATGGATGAAAAATCATTTTTCTTAAAATTTGGTGAAAATGGTTCATTAATAAAAGAATTTTCATATTTAAAAATTTTTAATAATAACTGTTTCCAAGTTTCAAATAAATATTTACCAATATCAAGAATAGTAAATGAATATAATACAAAACCATTTATTTTAATATTAGATGATATAAATGAATTTAGTACAATCTTTAATAAAAATGTAAAATATATTATTACAGGAAATAATTTTAATCCACAAAGAAAAAGTATAAAAGATATTCCAATAATAACAATTGAAAATAAAGAATTTAAAGATATTATTTCATTTATTTTTGATTCAAATAGTGTTGAAGATTTTGAAGAATTATTTATGGTTAGTATTCAAAAAGATTATTCTTCTTTAATTTATATTCCTGATGATATGGTTTCAGATATTTCAGTGATAACATCAGGAGATTTAATTTTAAAAGTTGTTGGAGAAAAAAAAAACAATCAAGAAGGAATTGCATTAGCAAAAAGTTCTGAACAATTATCTATTTTAACATCTATTGATATTAATATTTTATATTCTAAATTAATTTCTTTAGTTTCTAGAAGATTATTATTAATTATGTTTGAAAAACAAAAAAAAATTAATCTTGATATTAAAAAAGTTCAAACTCTTGTTAAATTACTTAATTTTGAAAATAGTAATTTATCAAATGATAATAATAATGAAATTCAAATTATTCTTAATAATTTCTTAAAATTTATTTGTTTAGAACCAAAAAAAAATGAAGAATTAATAAGAAAATTTATTGATTATTCTTTTTTAAGTAATAATAGAGAAATAATAAGTTTTTCAATGATTCCTAAAATTGAATCAGAAAATTTATTAGTTAATTTTAATAATATTGAAATTGGTTTATTATTAATTAATCAAATTTTGAAATTTAGTGAAAAAGATAAAAGTGTTATTGATTGTGGATATAAAATAAAATTATTTGAAGTTTTACTTAATGAATTATTAAACTCAAAACAAAGTAATCAAGATTTCATTTTTGGAATGATAATTAATCTTTTAAATGATATTAACAATACATTTGATGAAAATATGAATAATTTAGATGAAATAAGTTATTTATTTGAATCAAAAGAAATTCAAAGTATGATAGAAAAAGAAAATAATAATTTAGAAAAATTAGAACCAACTCCTATTAATAAAAACTCAAAAGATATAATAATAAATGATATAGATGCAAAATTAATACAAATAACATTTATTTACTTCGACCTAGGAATTAAATGTCTTTCAAAAATAAATTTAAACATAACAAAATATATAGATATGAAAATAATGAAATATTTCTTATATTGTACATTATCAAAATATGATTTCGAAGAAATTGAATATCACATTTTCATTTTATTCCTCTATCATCAAGGTTTAATAAAATTATTTACAGATAATCCAATATATAAACCTCAATCAAAAATCTCATTAAATTATTACGATAATAAATATTATCTCCCATTTATATTATCATATAATAAAATCCTACCTGATGAAATATATAACAACACAGAAGGAATATATTTAATATTAAAAAAACTGAATAAAGAAATAATATCTCCATTCACAAATATATTCCTTTATAACAATAGTAAATGTGATCAAATGCAAGATTATATAAAACAAAATGATAAAATAGATATAAAAACAATATTCATACCACAAAATAGAATAACAATCTCATTTCCATATACAAAATTTCATACAAATTTATTTGGTTGTGGTTCAAATGAGAAACAAAGTTTAGGTTGTGGTGGTGATAGGGAAGCAAAATATGAAAAACCACAAGAATGTTTAGGATTAGATGACTGTAAAAATATAATAGATTTTAAATTTGGTTACTTTCACACATTCGTTCAATCAAGTGATAATAATATATTTACATGTGGTAATGATTCAGGATCATCATTTAAAGTTCCAAGTGAATATTCTTCATTTAATTTAAATACACATTTCCAAGATATTGCTCAAAATGAAGGAGGAGCTAAAGGAATTTGGGTTAATAATTATAATGCTTCTATATTATTAACACAAGAAAATAATTTATATGGTTGTGGTATGAATTTTGAATATTGTTTAACTAATGCTATTGGCCCACAAACTGTTTCAATTCCTTTTAAATTACTTGAAATTAAATTAAAAGTACAAGAAATTTCATGTGGATTTAAAAGTTCTTTTTTCCTTTTAGAAGATGGAACTGCTTATACTTGTGGATCTAATTCTTTTAAACAATGTGGTAGTTGTGATAATGTTAATTCATATCAAACTTATTTTCATTTATTACCACCTAAAGGAGGAAAATTTACTAAAGTTGTTTCAGGTGAGGAATTTTTTTTAACTTTAATTGATGAAAATGACAAAATTAAAGGTAGATTATATTCATTTGGTTCAAATGAAAATGGTAGAACTGGAGTAGGATTAGATACATCATATTCATTACAAAAAGTAAAAAATGTAGAAAATTTAGAATTTAAAACAATATCATCAAGAAATGACAATTCAGCAGCAATAACAAAAAATGGTGAATTATATGTTTTTGGAATAAATGAATCTGGTTGTTTAGGATTAGGAAATAGAACAAGTCAATATACAGCAAAAAGAGTAAAAGCTTTAAAAAATTATATTTGTGATGATGTTGGTATTAGTCATAATCATATGATTATTGTTTCTAGGAATAAAAGTGATTGTAGGAGATTTTATTCAAGTAGTGGAACTACTGAATATAAAGCTTTAGCTTTGGAACAAAATAATGATAATAATAATGTTCATAAAATTTATGAATTACCTACTGAGATTACTTTTTTTGAAAATGAAAAAAAAAATGAAGTTCCTATTAGAGTTTCTGTTAGTAGGTATCAAAGTTATTTTATGACTATGAATTGTTCTTTGAATATTCAGTTGGTTAAAGAAATGGAAGTTAATTGTGTTATTTGTAATCAAAAAATTTCAGAAATTCTTTATTTTATTTTTGAGAAACCTAATAATATTAATTATTATTGTGATAAATGTATTAAAAATGAAAATAAATTTTGTTCTTATGTTACTAATATTATTTATGATAAAATTAATTATGATTTAGATATTTTAAAAGAAAAAAATGAAAATTATATTTTTGAAAGTGAAGATGATAAAAATAATAAAAGTTGTTTATGTTGTAAAGAAAATATTAATGATTTATTTTTTATTTCTACTATAAATCAAAATTTAATTTTATGTAAAAATTGTTATTATAATAAATGTCATTTAATTGAATTTCCTCAAATTTTTTATGCTTGTAAAAATTGTTTACCTAAATTTAAAAAAGAAAATAATATATCAAATGAAATTTATAAAAATACAAAAAAAAGTACTGAACCTTATATTGAATTTGATGTACTTCCACAATATAAAAGTTCTTATGAATTAGGCGAATTATTAAAGGATAAACAATTAAAAGAAGTTTATGAAAAAAATTGGAAAACATTAAAAGATAAATATTTACATGAATTACATTGTTTAGAAGAAGATTTTAAAAATAAAAAATTAAATAATAAATTAACTGAAGAAGAAATAAATGATAAATCAAATTTAAGTATGTATTGTAATAAAATGAAATTATTTGGTATTCTTCAAAAAATAAAAGAAGATAAAGATGATATTAGTAAAATTAATTTTCCTAATTTATTAAATTTAAATGAAAATGATTTCCATTTACTTTTTGAAATGTCTGAAGTTAGAATGCAAAGTTTATTATATGTTGAAGCTATTAGAAAGAATTTAAGTTCTTCTATTAATTTAGAAAACTTCTTTACTAAAAGTAATGATAATATTGATGAATAAAAATTAAATTAAAATAAATTATATAATAAAAGATTTTAATTTTTAAATTGTCTTTTAAAAAAATTAAAAAATAAATTAGTATTTAATAAATTTTTTTGATTTGTAAATATTTTTTTTGTAAGTAAAAAAAAGGAATTCAATTTTTTATGTTTAAAAATTAAATTATTGATTTGTGAATAATATTTTATATTGAATTTGATGAATCTAATTTTTTTCTTGTTATTAAATCTTTATTAAATTCACTTTAATTGTTTTTTATTCTTTTTATTAATTATTTTCCAACTTTTGTTATGATTTTTTTATATATAAAATATTTATTAATTATTTTTTATCATGGACAGTTTATGATAGTAATTTGAAATAAGATTGATATAAATATAATTAAAAATAATATAAAAAATATATCTTTTTATCCTTTATTTTAAATTAATTTGATATATAAACATTAAAACATAAAATAAAAATAATTTAAATAAAATGAAAAAATCTATAATACCAAAAAGAGAAAAAGAATATAACAAAGATTGTGTATTTGACAAATTTGATATAACAGAATTAATAATAAATGACTTTAATATTACAAAAACCAATGAAAACAGTTTTATATATTTAAAAGAATTAAATAAACAAAAAAAAATTGATCCAACAAAAAATGGAGACTCAATACAATCTTATGAATCAAAAATAAAAGAAATAAATAAAAATAGATTCAAAATAAAAATAGATAAATTAATATTAACATTACCAAATTCCTACAGAATAAAATTTACTGATTTATTTACTCCAATCCAATATATTGGAGAAGGAGCATATGGTTTAGTAATTTCGGCAATTAAGAATGTAACAAATGAAAAATTTGCAATAAAAATAATTAAAAAAAATTATAAAAAAAATCAAGATTCATATTTACTTGAAGTTGATTTATTAAAAAAATTTGAACATGAAAGAATAGTAAAATTACATGAAGTAATTAATACAAATGATTACTTAATTTTAATAATGGATTTATGTGAAGGGGGATCTTTAAAAGATTTCATAATTGAAAGATATAAAAATAACAAAGATAATTTCTTTATAAAAGATTCAGAAGTTTCAACAATAATAAAAGCATTATTAGAAGGAGTATCATATTTACATAAAAATAATGTAATGCATAGAGATTTAAAACCAGAAAATATAATGTTTAAACAAAAGAATAATCTAAATAGTTTAATGATATGTGATTTTGGAATTTCAGGTGAAATTGATAATAATTCATTTGAAAAAGGGAAATGTGGTACATTAATTTATATGGCACCTGAAGAAATTCAAAATAGACCATATGATATTTTAATTGATTTATGGTCAATTGGTATTATTATGTATATATTAGAGTCTGGTGGGAAACACCCTTTAATTTATAAACAAAATATGTATAAATATGAATTTATGAGAGAAATTAAAAAAAAAATTAATTGGAAATTTCCTGATAAATTTCCTTTAATTGCTAGAAATTTTTTTATGAAATTATGTAAATTTGAACCTTTTTATAGATATAATGCTAGTAAGGCTTTAAAACATCCTTGGATTTTAAGAAGTAATAGTGATATTCCTTTAACTTTAATTGAGAAATATGAAAAAGAAGATAAAATTAAGGAATTTAAAAATTTATTATTTATATCGATTTTTTTAAAAAATTATAAAGATATGAATTTAGAAAATTCTATTTCAAATCATATTGAAAAAAAATTTATTTCTACTACTAATTCTTCTAATGATAATTTTCTTTCTTCTGATTATAAAAATCAATCTCATTTTTCAAATTATAATTATACTTCTGAAAAAAAGGAAAAATCAATTTCTCCTTTTCATTTAAAATTAAAACCATTTATAAAATATATAACTACAAATAAAGATTTAAGTGAATCATTAAATGAATCATCACCAAGAAAAAAAGAAAAATTACCATCTATAAAAATAATTGATTCTAGAAATCGAAATCCAAAAAATAAAAAAGTTTTAAATTATAATCCAAGTTATTTTGGTCATATAAAAAATAATATGAGTACATTAAAAAATTCAGATAGTTTAATTGGAAAAAATTCTAATTATTATATTTCTCCTGAAAAAAATAAAAATATTGATAGTAGACCAACTTCAGCTTCTCATAAAGAATATTTTAAATTAAAAGTTAAAAAAAATAAAAATCCTGTTAAATTATTAAATAAAGGATATAAAAGTGCAAGAAAAATTTTTTCTAAATTACCTTCAAAATCAGTAAGAAAAAATTATGATTCTCCGAAAAGAAAAACAAACCCTGATTTGTTGCAAAAAAATTCTTTAAATAAAGCAAGTATTAAAAATAAAGTTGTATAAATATAATAGTAATGATTTTTTTAATAAAATAATTTATAAATCATGTAAAAATAGTATGAATGTTGAGAATATATATATTTATTTATTATTATTTATTTTTTGGGACATTATTTTTTTTTATATATAATATGAAAAATTTATTCTATTTATTTTATTTATATAAAAATTATTTATTAAAGTGAAAATTAAAATTAAAATTAACAAGAAAAAATGATGATTAATCCAAAATTCACAAAAAATAATTCTTGTAATCAATTTTTTCATGGAAAAAGGAATTCAAATAATCCATTATTATATATATATAAATATCAAATTAAACAAAATAAATCTGAAAAAATAACAAATAAAGATAATAGTAATGTTTTTTCATTTCATTCAACTTCAATACCAAAAAATTCTTATACCCCAAATTCTACTATAGATTCAATTAATACAACTACTAAATCAAAAAAAAAAAAAAATTTAATTGTTTTTAATAATAGATTTATATCTTCTTCAAGATTAAGAAATAAAATACTTAATATTGATGAAAAAATACAATTAGCACAAGAAAATAAAGAATTAATATATAATAAAAAAAATGAAATGATTATTGAAAAATATAAAGAAAAAGAAAAAAGATTCAATGAAATGAAAAAAAATAATGAAAAGGAAAAATTATTATTATTAAATAGAATTAAAAAAATAAATTCTATGAAAAGATTAAAATTAAAAATAAATAATTTAATTCAAAAAGATGATAATATCTGTAAAGAATTTCAATCAAAAAATACAAGTTTTAATAATAAAATATTAGATTTTTATTCTGGAGATTATTTTTTAAATCATTCTATAAAATATCAATCAAATTTTCATTTTGATAAATATGAAAATGGAGAAGCACATGATAAAACAAAAATGATATCAAAAATTGATTCAATAAAAAATAAAAAAATATCAAATATAATTTTAGAAAAAGAATTAAAAGATAATGAAAAAGAATTAATTCTTGAAGATCCTACTTATTTTTTCTCAAATAATGTTTTAAAAAATAATAATAGTAATAATAATATAAAACAATTAACTCTTGCTCAAAAAATTAATGAAGAGGATAGAAATGTTATTAAAAAAAATAATAAAGATTTAATTAAATTTTATATGAGAAATATCATTTCTAAAGAAAAAATATTTAATGGATTTAGAAAAGAAATAAATGATATTGATATTAAAATAAAGACAATAAAGAATAATATTAATAAAACTATTTATAAAAAGAAAACTAAAGATTTCATTAGAAAAGAAAATAAAATGGAAAATAAAAGGGATAAAATAATAAAAAATATGATTGAATCTCTTAGAATTAATCAAAAAATAGTAAATAATGATAATAAAGAAAATACAGATGAATTATATGAAACACCTCAAAAAATAAAAAAAACAAAAAAGAATTTTCAAATAAAAAAAGATTTTGATATTAAAAAATTTGATAATGAAATATCAATGATGATTAAATTTAATAAAAAAGAATTAGATTTGATTAATTTATATCAAAAAAAAATTAAAAATGGTTTTTTTTCAATAAATAAATAAAATGTAATCAAAAATTATTGTAATTATATTTTTTATATTTTAAATAAGTGTATTATTATTTTTTTTAAAAAAATATTATTTATTTTTCCTTTCCATTTTAAATTTTTTTTCATTATATTCTTTTTCTAATTTTTCTTTTTGTTTTTTTAATTCTTTATTTTTTTCTTTAATGGCTTTTAATTCATTATCAATATTTTCTTCAGGAATTGATTTATCACCTAATTCTTTTTTAACATAATCAATTGGATTTTTTATAGGATTATTTTTATCAAGTGATCCTTCATATACTTTTCTTAAAACTTCATTAATTTTTACTACAACCCCATATCTTTCTAAATAAGCAGTAAATTCATCTTTTTTTTGTTCAATAGATTTTGTATTTCTATCCATTGAATTTTTTCCTTATTTATTATTTAAAAAATAAAAATTTAAAATTTTAATTTATTTTATTAAAATATTACTTATGTATATTATCAAAACATTTTTTTGAATTAAAATTATTTATTCCTTTTTTATTAATATCTAAATTTGATTCATTATTTATGTCATCAACAAATGCACTAATTGAAGAAATATTTTCATTTTTTTTCATATTAATACTATTATTAATGTTCATTGAATCTAAATAATTATTATTTATTCTTGAAGAAATTTCATTTGAATTACTATTATTAAGATTAGAAAATAATTCATTATTATTTTCTTTATTATTAATTAAAACATTTGGATAATTTTCAGAAATAAATTTTTCTAATTCTTTAATTTCATTTTCAAATGGTTCTAATTCTTTTTTATGTTTTTTTTTTAATTCAATTAAAATTTGTTCATGTTCTTCTTTAGTAATATATTTTTCTTTATCACTATATACATCAATTTGTTCTTTTAAAGATTGAATTTCATTCCTTAATTTTTTAATTTTTAAATCATGTTCATTTGAAATTGATTGAATTTGTTGATTATATTCATCTTTTAATTTTAATAATTCAGATTTTAATTGTTCATTATTCTCTTTATCAATTTGAAATATTTCTTCAATCTCTGGATTAACTTTTTCTTTATTAAAATCATTACTAAAATAATTATTATTATTTAATTGATTAATTTGTTCATCTTTTAATAAAATTTCTTTATATAAAGAATCAATTTCTTTTAATTTACTTTCATAAATTTTTTTTAATTCATTAATATCATTTTGATATTCATTTGAACCTATTATTATATTTTCAATCGGATTTTCCCCATTTATAAAAGAGTCTAATAAAGGAGTTGCATTATTCATTGAAATAGATAATTTATTTAATTTGGAAACTACATCTGACATTTTTTTAAATTAAAAATTATAAAATATAAATATTATTTTTGTTTTAAAAATTTATTTCAAATGGGAAAATATAGAATTTTTCTTTTATTATTATTAATAATAAACATTCAAAATAAAATAAGTAATATCTGTATTGACTCAATTGATAATTGCTATAAAAAGAAAAAAAATAAAGAAAAAATAAAAAAACATTATGATAATATTAATAATCAAAAGCCATCAATTATTGATTTCTTATATCAAGCATTTTATAGTAGATTTATGAGTACTACAAGTTCATATTATCAATACATAGATGGATTTAAATATATATGTAAAAATGTTTACAATTTATATTATTCATATATTCATAAAGATGATATTAAATTAAATAATTTTAGACATTTATTTGAAAATAATGAAGAAAGTGAAAAAGAAGAAATTAGAATAAAGAAAAATAAAAGGAAAAATAATCAAAATGAAAATGAAAAAAAATTACGTCAATTAATATATAGAGATCTTTCAAGTTTTCCATATAATGAAACAAATTTATATGATCAACTTCAATGTTTAACATCTCCAAATTTAAAAGCATATTACAAAATATATTTTTGCAATAATGAAAGAGTAAGTCATGAATATTATGATAAATATTTAAATAATCCATCAAATGAATGTGAATATTATATTAATATAATTAAAATATGTGTTTGTCCAATTAATTATTATAATTGTTTTTCAGAAGAATCAACAAGTTCATATTGTAAAATTAAAAGTTTAACTGCAAATAATAATAAATATGATTTATTAAAAGAAAGAGATAAATTCTATTATGAATATTCAAATAGAACACTTCTTCCTTTATCTGAAAATAAATTTACATTTAATATAAGTATTACTTGTATAAATCCTTCAATTAATATTTCAAATAATTTTTATCTTTCTACTGATATTGATAAACTTGCAGAAATTGAAATAATTTCTACTGAATATGATGATAAAGATAATAATACTAATAAAATTCAATATAGTAACAAGGATATTAATGATAAAACTACTAAAATTTTAAAATATTTTTATAAAGATGAAAATTTCTCTTTTTTTAAATCATTTAATTTAATTTTATCATTTACAATTTATGAAATGCAATGGTTATATCCTTATAAAAATTATACTTTATCAATCCCATTAGAACAAGCTATTAAATTTTTAAATGGTGAACCATTAATTTTTGATATTGATTTAGATAAATTAATAAAGTCTGATGATGTAGATGAAATTTTCAAAGATAAAAAATATAAAACTTTTCTTGATAATGATTTATATTTTTATGAAATTATGGTTAGAGATAAAGATAATGATCAAATTATATTTTATTCATATCAAGGTGAAATTGATAGGAAAAATTAAATAAGAAAAATAAAAAAATATAAATATATGGAATTTAAATAATTAAATTATTTAATTATTTTTATTTATTAAATAAAATATTTAATGTCATTTGATGATTATTTAATTGAAACAACTATTCAAAATGAGGATAATATTAATTATAAAAAAATAGATACAATATTTACGAAAGAACAAAAAATTGCAATTCATGTATTTTTACAAAGAGAATTAACGAAAGAAATGGCAGTTTTTAAAGATGAATTAAATAAAAAATTTATTAATTATGATAATAGGATGTTCTCATATGTAAATGATTTAGAAAGTAATCTTAAAGATTTAATAATAAAAGTTAATAATTTATTTGAAAAATCAAATATTTTTCTTGCCAAAGTTGATAAAATTGATAATTTAGGAAAAAATGTTGATTCAATAAATGAATCATTAACTTATCATGATGTTAGAATAAATAATCTTATTAAAGAGTTAAATAATGCATGTTTTAAATATGATAAAATTTACCTTAATAATTTAATTATACCAGGAAAAATTGGTGATTTTTGTAAATATAAAAATTTAAAAGAATATTTGGAATATACATTTACTCAATTTATTCAATTTGACAATTTTTCAAAAAAACAAACTATTATTTTAACTGAAATGAAAAATAAAATTGAAAATTTAGATATTAATTTATCAAGGCAAATTAATAATTTAAAACAAACAAATTTTGATTTTATTAATTTAAAAATAGAAGAATTGAAAAATAGTCAAAATGATAAAATGAGTGAATTGAATGAATTAATTCAGAAAAATAGAATAGTAATAGATTCAAATAATATTAATATAAAGAAAGATATGAATGATTTAATACAATTAAATACAAAAAATTTAAAAAAAGAAGATGATGAAATAACTAATATAATAAATGAATTTAAAGAAATTAAAAAAAATTTTATATTATTTGCAACATTAATGAAAGAAAATTATTATAACAAAAAAATTAAAAAAAATGAAATTAAAGAAAATCAAATGAATAAATTATTCTTTAATTTATTAAAATCAAATAAAAGTTTCACAACAAAAATAAAAGATGATCAAATTCCAGATTTTATAGATAGGATAATACAAGATAAAAAAGAAAATAGAAAACAATTACGTTCATTAACAAATAAAACTTTAAGAAAATTTAAACAAGATGATGAGAAAGAAATACAATCAAATTATATAGATAATACTTCATCATCTACTAATATTCCAGTTCAAAAATATTTTTCAAGTATAAATGTGAATAATTCAAAAAATAAACATGTAAGTATTGATAAATCTTTTCCTAATATTGAAGAAGAAATAAATGCATCAAGTAATATCTCAAATAATTCTTATAAATCATTATCGATAATTGAATATAATATAGACAAATCAAATAAGGAAAACGAAAATGAAAATGAAAACGAAAACCAAAATGAAAATGAAAATGAAAATGAGAATGAAAATGAAAATGAAAATGAGAATGATAATAATATTTTACTTATGATTAAAAAAAGTGAAGAAAATATAGAATTAATTAAACAAGAAACTAATAATAAAATCAATAGTTTAGAAGAAAAAATTAATTCATTTAATAATATAAGTTCAACTCTTCAAAACTATTTATCAAATTTAAAAATTAAAAAAAATGTTAAAAAAAATTTTAATGAAAGTGAAAGTGAAAGTAAAGAAATAAATAAATCTGATTCAATAATTAATAGTAAAAAAAGTAAAATTCTAGATAAATTCCATTTAAATGTCCCTCTATATAAAGATTCTAAATTTTCATCAAAAATACCTAAATTAGAAAATTCTCCTATTCAAAATAGAAATACTTTAATTAAAAAATATTTAATTGACACAAATTCAAGTTTTAAATCTTATGATAGTAAAAATATATTTAATAATAATGAGAAGAATGATAAAAATAACAATGTGTATAATAAACTTTTATTTAATAAAAAAAAATTAAATGATAAAGAAAATATTTTAATTACTTTATCAAGTAATTTTTTAAAACCATTTAAAAATGGTTTATTGAATATTCCTCAATTGCATTTATCAAAAAAAAAAAAAAAAACAAAAAAAATTAACTAAACTAATAAGTTTTTTACAAATTTATTAAATAAATGTATATAATAATTTATTCATATATTTATTTTTAAAATAAATTTAATAAATACTTCGTATTTATATAAAAAAAATATATATTATAGAAAATTATAAATATAGAAAATAATTAATGAATTTAATTATCATCATCTTTATTTTTATTTATCATTTTGGAGAAAATTGAACTATAAAATTCTTCTGGATTTTTTAAATTTTGTTCATTATCTTTAATATTATCATTAATAATGTTCCATTGAGATCTTCTTCTAGTCTTCTGAACATTATTATTATTTTCCATTCCTTTAGATTTTGCATGAAAAAAATTTTTTTTCTTTAAAGTATCAGTTTTTTGAAATTTTACATTATTCTTTTTTGAAAATGAAAATTTATTTTTTAAATTTGATTTCTTTTTTGTAATATTAGTTTTATTTTTAGTTGCAAACAAACTACTCATTGATGATTTTTTCTCTATTTTCGGTTTATTAAATTCTAAATAAAAATCCTTATTATTTTTTATATTCATTGTAGCAACTTTATGTATTTTATTTGTATTTTTTTCAATTTCATACGTTGATAAGGGAATAAATTCATTTTTATCTATTTTTAAATTATTTTCATTTAAAGCATCTTTCTTTTGATTTTGATTTATAATACTAAGTTTATTTTTATAATCTATTTTATGAGGTATTAATCTATATCTTAATGGAGGAGATGTTATTTTCTTTTTTCCTAAAATTATTAACTCATTTTCATTAATTGATTCTTCATTATCTATCATTGGCATTGTAAATTTTTCATTATGAATTTTTTGTAAATTTGAAAATTTATTTTTAATTCTTTGAAAAAGAAAATTATTTTTAAGACTAAATTCATTATTTTTAAATTCTTCATTAATATTAGTAAAAAAACATTTATTATTTAATAAATCTTTTTTATTTTCCTTATTATTTTCTATTTTATTTTTTTTATATTCATTTTCAATTTCTTCTGGAGAATCATTTTTATTATTATCATCACTTTCAAATTCAATTAAACTTTTTTCAATTTTATTATTTTTAATACTTTTTGATTCATTAAAAGATATTTCAAAAGAATTACTTGATTTATCATTTGATTTTGTTATTGAAGTTTCATTAAAAGTTTTATTTAATGGTTCAACAAGAATTTGACTTTTTCTTTTTATTTCTAGAAATTCATTAATTTCTTCATTATTTTTTCTTTTTACTTTTGTATCTTGTTTTAATAAAGAATTTTTTCCTTTTTTTGAATTTTTATTATTAATAAAAAATATATTTAAATATTTATTTATTAATATATCAATTTGTTGCATATTATAAAGAGAATTTTTTAAAATTTTTTTCCATATTTTAGGAAATCCAACTGAAATTTCAATTGCATCTGTTTTCATTAAAAATAATAAATCTGCTTTTCTACTTTTTACTTTTAAACTCAATGGTGATCTTTTATTAAGAAACATTATAATATCACCAAAATGTTCATTTTTCCGTATTTCAATTAATTTTATATGTGGCTTATTAATTTTTTTTTTTTTACTTTTTTTTATCATTTGTCTAATAAATGCTCCAGTTTTACTAAATTTAAAAGTTTTTAAACTTGTATATTTCTCTTTAAATTCATTTTCTTTATCATCTTCCAAAGTTCTATTGTTAGAAAAGTTTTTATTTAAAATTGTCATATTTCTCTTCGATGGTTTTAATATTAAAGGTAAAGGAAACTCAACTGCTAAACAACCATTTTTTACAAAAATAATTTCATCAATAAAATCACCATCATTTACTAATCTTTCTCCTTTTATTGCATTGAAAGGTTTTAAGCATAATATTACTTTTAATATAAAATCTTGATCATCAAAATTTTTAAAAAAAACAAAATTTTCAATAATTGGTTTATACATTTCAAAAATTAAAGTATTTCTCATTATAACTGGTAAATTATCATATATATTATTATAATTCATATAATCATTTTCTCTTTTATATAATAAAAATCTTCTTATTTTTTGATATAAATCATCAGAAAAGTTATTATGTTTAATTCTAATATCATCTAATAAACTCATATTTTTTTTATATTTGATTTCATCAACATCATTATCCATAAAATAATTTGAAATTGATGAAATCATCCAAGTATATATTAACATACCTAAAATTAACATTATTACATTAAAAAATCTTTCATAATAATTAAATGAAACAATATCACCATATCCAACTGAAAAAACTGTAGCACAAACAAAATATACTGCTGCTATATAAATTTGAAAGTCATCTTTAATATCTAAACCTTGTTTTATTATCCAATTTGGAGAAGTACTTTTACCAAAAAAAATAAATATACAACCAAATAAATGAAATGAATAAAATGTACAATATATACTTAAAAATGTTCTATAATATTTTTCCATATATAAACTTCCTGTAATTTTATTTAAATATTTTATAAAAAAATTTAAGAAAGAATTATGAAGAAGAACTTTAAAACATTTAATTAAACGAACTAATTTTAATAAATAAATAAATCTAAAATAATGAGTAAATACTTTGTATTTACCAATAAAATTAATTTCTTTAAAATCCAAAATTGAATTAAATGGTATCGTACTTATAATATCAAAAAAAAAATATTCTTTTAAATAACGTTGAAATATTTTTTTAGGTGAAGTTATTAATTTTTCCTCAATTATATCAGTATAAGCAGTTATACAACAAAAAATAATATCAAAAAGAAAATATAAATCAATAATAATATCAACAGTTAAAATTCTTTTAATTTTATTTTTATTTTCATTATATTCAGGAAAAGCTAAAATATATGGAATTTGAAACATAGTATAAATAACAAAAAAAAGTAATATTGCATCAAATATAATTTTTGTTGTAGATTGAGGTAAAAGATACATACGACTAAAAATTGATTGTACTTTTAAATCCATATCTTCCTCTTCAGAGTCAGTATCATATACTAAATCTAATTTTTTTAATAAATGTCTAAATTGTTTTTCTTTTTGTTCTTGTATTTCATTTTCATTCATATTTTCATTATTTATATAATTAATATTTTGATTACTTTGATTTTTTTTGATATTTTCATTTAAAGTTTTATTTATTTTTATTGTATTAAAATTATCATTACTTGATTCACTAGAAGAACTTAATTCTTTAAAATTAATAATTTCTTTTGTAATAGGATTTTTATTTGAATATAATATAGTTTTTCTCATTTGATTAACAATATTATCAATTTCTTCAAAATTATTTTTATCAATATGTATTATATTTCTTATATCTTCAGATTCATCATTATCTATCATTTGAAAAGTTGAACTATTATAATTATTTTTAAATATATTTTCTATATATGGTTTTATTTTTTCACTTGCATGAGAAAAAGTAGAACCTTTTGTTAATATTTCATTTTGTTTTTCAATTGTTTGATTAGGACTTTTATATGATAAAATTTTTCTTAATTGATTTGCTTTTATTGTATCTTGTGAATTTTTAATATCCTGAAGATCTTTTAAAGTATTAGATTTATATATTAAAGAATCTTTAATAAAACCTTTATATAATATTTGGTTATGAGACTTTTTTTTTTTTAATATTTTATTATTAGAATTATCTAATCTATTATTATTATTTCTATGATTAATACTATAGTTTTTTTTATATTTTTCTTCTTTTTCTTTTTCACTTTCTGAACTATCCATTAAATAAGCAAGTGTTTTTTTTCTAATATATTCTTTTTCTATAGTTATTGTTTTTTTTAATGTATCAATTTTAGATTTTATATCTTCATCATTTGAATAATAATCATATTCAACTTTTGTTAAAAATTTTTCTAAAACATTTTTTACTCCAAAATCAACCATTGAGAGTAATCGCAATTCTACCATTAAAAATGTTAATTATAAGTGTATATTTTTTAAGCTTTATTTTTAATTTATAAAATAAAAGTAAATATTTAATTACATTTTTTTTTGAAAATTCAAAAATAAAAAAAAATACTGATTGTTATTAAAAAAAATATTTATATTATTTTAAATAAATTTTTTAATTTCATTAATAAAATGATAGAACTCAGGAAAATAGGATTATTAATAGTTATAATTAGATTTTATCTTATTTAACAATTTTTATTATTAATGAATATAATTTATATTCTTTTTATAATAAAAATAATTATTTCATCAATTAATTTTATTTTACTATAAAATAGAAAAATAATTATTATAATTAACATATTTTATTAACAATAATGTTTTTTTTTGGATAAAATAATGTTGATATAAAAAAATTAAAATTTAAATATCAAATAAGTTAAATTATTTATTTTTTATATATTTTATATTATTTGATTTATCTTATTTTTAATAATATATGAAAAAAATGAAATTAATTTTAAAGACTCAAAAAAAGATAAAAAGAATATGATAGAATAATGAAATTAAAAATGAAAATAATTTATGTTTATCCTTAAAAAAAGAATTGAATTATTATCAACAATTAAATTAATATTTAGTCAAAGATTTAATGAAAATAGATGTAATAAAAATAAATAAATTATATCCAATAAAAAGAATATCATATAAATAAAAATTGAAAAAGTAAATATGGGTTTGTATTGAATAATTTACAAAAAGAAAATGAGTCATTTATGGAAAAGATAAAAAAATGAAGAAATAATTATTCTAATGAGATTATATTAGAAAAAGAAGAATTAGTAGTTTATAAAAGAAAAAAACAAAAATGAGTTATTACAAAAGGAAAAAAATTATTTTCTCATTATTTTAAATTTATATAAAATCAATTTTAAGCAATAATATAATTAGTAATTTAATAAAACAAATCAAAATTTAAAATATTACATTAAAAGATAAAGAATTAGAAAATAATTATTTAAATTCAACTTTCATTAAAATTAGAATCAAAAATACTATTATAAAAATCAAATAGTTAAAATAAAAAGAAAAATTTATCACAATATTTTATATATGTTTATAATGCTTTAAAAAATTAAACAGTGAAAATAAAATTAAATTAAGTAAAAAAAGGAATATGGGAATAGTACAATAATTTAAAGCAAACAAAAAAATAACATTTTTAATTTATCATTAATAAAAGTGTCTTTTCAAAAAATAATAAAAATGAATATTAATTCTATAAAAAAATTATGAATAAAAATAATTATTTATTCAATAATTAATTACCATATATTATTTTATATATTAAAAATATGTCATTTTCATATGAAAAAAATAAAACCAAAAAATCACATAAATATCAAGAAATAATGAATGCTATAAATAATTTTGGAGTACCATCTCAAGAATATAAAAATCATCAATTTTTAAACTCAACAATGATAAATCAAAGAAATTCAAAAGCCTTTTCACCTGTAAATTATAAAACAATTTCCCCTTCAAAAATAATTTCTAATTATAAAACTAAAACAAAATCAAAAGATATTTTTGGATTAAAATTAGATTTAACTAATAAGGATAAAGAAAAATTTATTTTGACAAAAAAAAATTCTACAAATAAAACAGATTTTTTAAATGATATGTATAATTTTGAATTGTTAAAATTTGAAGGAATGTTAAAAAGAGGAAAAAGATTTCAACCTACTAAAACTGTAAAAAAAATAAAGGAAGTTAAATTTAAACCTGATAATGAGAAACTTGATGAAGAAAAAAGAAATTGTTTAAGAAAACTTAATTATTGGGATTATAATTGATATATTTATTTAAATATATTTTTTTTATTTAAAACAAAAAAGTAAATTAATATTTATAAATAAGAAATATTTGTAATAATTAAAAAATATTATTATTTTTTCTTATATTAAATACAATATTTAAATAAAAATTATCAAAAATAATTAATTATATATATTCATTTTTATAATAAAATGATTCAATTTTTAGTAATTTACATCTATAATAAAAATATTATGTACATAAACATGAAACATATAAAAATATAAATAATAATTAAAAATATAATAAATTAAAGAAAAAATGTTTATTTTCAAAATTAAAAACCATGTTTGTTTTTCAATATTTCTTATTAATAAATTTATTGAATTTCTATTTGATATATACTTATTTTTAATTTAACAAATCATGAAAAATTGTTAAAAATAATTGAATTGATGAATTAATTTTTTGATAATAATAATTAAATATATTAATTAAATTTCTTTAATGATAAATAATCAAAATGAAAACTAGATTTTTTGATGGGATAAAAAATAATAATAATTTAAATATTGAAAAAAATAATCAAATATCAACATTAAAAAATGAATTAGACCCAGAAATAATAGAATTAATTAAAAAAAAAGACAATGAAAAAAATGAATTATCATTTGCTGCAAATTTTGTAAAAGATTATGTAAATGTATTAAAAAGTGAAATGGAAAATAATTATGATGATGATAATGATAATTTTCCATTATTATCATCAATTAAATTAGATAGTAAAAAAAAAAGAATAAATAGTTCTCAATTTTTAAGTTTAAATAATAATATAAAAAAAAATGAAAATATCAATCATTCAAATTTAAATTATTTTGATAAAAATGAGAATACAAATAAAAATTTTATTAAAAAGTTCAGTAAAAAAGGTTCTTATCAAAATATAAAAAGCAATAAAATAGGTTTATTTAAAGAAGATGCTATGAATAATTTAAATGTTTTTTCAAGGGAAAAAACTCATATTAATAATTTAAAAAATAAATTATCTGAAATTCAAAAGAAAAATGAATTAAAATTTCATTACAATAAACCAGTATTAAAAAATAAATCGCATCAAAATATAAAAGCATTTAAAATAAATTTAGCTAATGAAGAATATAATAAAAATTTAATATCAATTCCAAGTTCTAAAAAGACTAATTTAAAAAATCAAATGAGAAATGAAGTATCAAATAAATATTCTAATAATTTTTTAAATAAAAGAAGTGCTCAAAATATAAAACATTATAAAGGAAATAAATTTAATTTTAATAATGATTTAAGTATATCATTAACTAAAAAAAGATCAAGTAACAATATAAATTATTATTTACCTAATTTTTTTAATAAATCAAATAATGAACAAATTAATGAAAATAAGAATAAAAATAAACAACATTTAAATTTATTATTAAATAAAAAATCTTCACATCAAAATATAAAACATTATAAATTAAATTTTCCTCAGGAAGAATTTGTTAATTTGGAAAAAAGAAAATCATTTGAAATTAATTTTGATGAAAAAAATTCAGATAATAATTCAAAATTCGATAATGAAAGTGATAAATTATCATCCAAGGATAATTATAGTGAAGACAATAATAAAACTAATAAAATTAATACTAAATCATTTTTACCCAAAAAAGATAATATAATTAAAAAAAAAATATTAAAATCTTACGTCAGACAACCAAAATCATTTTCACATAAGAAATTTGTAAAATTCAATTCAATTCAATCTAATAAGACAATAAAATCAAAAAATAGTATTAAAAATTCAAAAACTCATATATATAATATTAAAAAAATAAATAATTATTATGATACTGATAATGAAAATGAATTATTATATAGGAAAACCGGAATTACAAATAAAAATAAATATTTATTAAATGAAATAAAAAAAGAAATAAAAGAGAGTATAATTGGAGAATCAACATTAATTCATAATATTGATACTAAAACTTCATTTTTTGATAAAATTCATCAAAAGAATGAAGAAGGAATAAATAATATTCCAAAAGAAGAAATTAATATTATTGAACAAAGATATAGAAATTTACAAAAAAAAGGTTATGTTTATGATTCATTAGATGATGAAGAAAATATTGATGAGCAAATGAATCTTTTTTATCTTGATCCTAATTCATATTATGTTATATTATTTGATTCTTTCATTTTAATTTCTTCTATTTTTAATTTAATTTATATTCCTTTTTTTTTAGGTTATAATAAAGTTTATTGTATTGATAATTTTTTAAAATGGGATTTTATTGTAGAATTAATTATTAATATTGTATATATTCTGGATTTATTTTTTTCTTTTTTTATCGCATTTTATAATTTTGATGAAGTTTTAAATACAAATTTACATGATATTGCACAAAAATATATACATAATTGGTTTTTTTGGGATTTGATTCAAGCAATCCCAATAAAATCTTTATTATCAATATTTGATAATAAATGCAAAAATAAAGACTTTTATAATACAACTTTATATCATCATAATTTTTATTATATATTTATTTGTATAAGATTAATTAAAATAATTAAAGTTTTACATAATAATAAATTTATAGAAAAAATATTAGATCTTTTCAATGAAACTACTCATTATATAAATTTTTTTAAAATATATAAAAATTTATTTATATTCTTTATATCTATTCATATAGTTGCAAATATATTTATATTTATAGGAAGAATTGATTATCCAAATTGGATAATTAATTATGGATATGATGATTGTTCATATATTAAATTATATTTAATTTCAATATATTATTCAATTACAACATTAACAACAGTTGGCTATGGAGATTTATTATGTATAACTTACAAAGAAAAAATATTTGGATTATTTTTGGAAATTTTTGGCGTTATTGCTTATTCTTGGGTTGTTTCTTCTATTAGTAATTATGTTCAAGGTATTAATGAAAAAAATGAAAATTATGAAAAAAAATGTAAAATTTTAGATAATATTAAAATATCTCATCCTCAATTATCTGATGATTTATATGATAGAATAAATAGATATTTGAAATATAAACAAGATAATGAAAAATCAGATAAGAAAATTATATTTGAATCATTACCTGTTGGATTAAGTAATATGTTAGTTTATGAAATGTATAAAGAAATAATAAATAATTTTATTTTCTTTAAAAATTTTGATAATATAGATTTCATAGCTAAAGTAGTTTTAAATTTTAATCCTATTTTAGCATTAAGAAATGATATTTTAATTAATTATGATGAATTAGTTGAAGATATAATATTTGTTAGAAAAGGAAAATTATCTTTAGAACTTCCATTAGTATTAAAACCAAATAAAAGTACAGTAAAACCAAATAATAAATCAAAGCTAGAAAATACATTAATATATCAAAAAAAACAACAAGAATATTATAATATGTTTTCAAGAACAAAAGGATTAAATAAAAAAGATTCATTAAAAAAAAAAAGTGAAGAAGAAATTCAAGTTTTTAAAATATTAGAAATAAGAAAAAATGAACATTTTGGTGACATATTAATGTTTTTAAATTTAAAATCACCATTAACATTAAGAACAAAAACAAAAAAGGCAGAATTATTTTATTTACATAAAACAGCAGCAATAGAAATTTCAACAAGTTATCCTTTAATTTGGAAGCAAATAAATAAAAAATCACTTTATAATTATGAACAAATAAAAAAATTAATGTATAAAGTATTAAAAATTTTTAATAACTCTCAAATAAAAAATGTCTCAACAATTGATGAAGAATACAATTTATATTCTTCATCATCTTCTGATTCAATAATAAGTGAAAATCAATCTTCTTTTTCTTTAACTGATTCAAATTCATCAAAATATAAAGCAAATCAAGAAACTAAAAATAAAAAAATTGAATCTTTACTTACAATAAATGAAATTGATGATAATGAAGGTTCAAAAAATAACTTATATCAAGATATTAATGAAGTAAATTCTGATGATTCCTCAAAAAAGGTAAATAGTGTTATTAATAAAGAATTAACTCATGAATATAATGAACATTTTAAAAATTCTCATTCTAATTCTGATTCTAAAAATGAAACAAATAATAATAATAAATATAATTTAACTCCATTTAGACCTGAAGAAATTAATGAAGAAATTTATCCAAATGATAATTATTATTTATTTAATGAAAATGAATCTTTAAATGATGATCGTAAAAGTATTGTAAATAATGATAGTTTATTAAAAAATGAAAATAACTTTTATTTTAATAAAAATAATTTTATTAATATACTATATAATAATAATAATAATATTTCAGTTTGTTCTACCGAAATATCATTTACTTTAAATAGTGAATATGAAAATATTAATGAATTAAGTGATTATAGTTATTCAAAAGATAAAACACTACAAGAAAAAGTAATTGATGTTTTAAAAGGAAAAGATGAAAAAGAAAAAGATAAAGATGATAAAGAAGGAGATTTTATGAGTATTAAATTAATGAGAAAAGGTTATAATTTTAGTGATGATTTAATGAAAAATAAAAGAAGAAATCAAAAAGAAAATAGTATTTCATTTTTTAAAATGGGTGAAAAAATGGATAGTATATGGAATAAATTTCAAAATAATGAAGAATCAAATAATGGAAAATTAAGGGTTGAGAAAAAAAGGAAAAATTCTCATAGTAAAGCAAGCAAAGTTAATTTAAAAAGTACTCAATTTTCTAAAAGAAAGAGTATACTTGACTCAATAAATAAAAATATTGAAAGAAGTCAAATTAATTTAAATAATCCTGAATTATATTATGCAGAATATTTTCATAATATAATTACGCAAAATACAAAACTAAAGGAAAACAAAGTATTAAATAAAGAAGAAGAAAAATTTATGATTAAATTACAAAAGAAAAGTACATTTTGTAGTATGAATATACAACAAAATAATTTAAAATTTAGTATGTTGCCAGGGAATATGTAATTTACAAATTTTTCTTTATTTAATATATTTTTAAATATAACTTAAATATAATTAAAAAATAATTCTATTATTAATTAATTATTTATTATATAAAGATATTCAATATTTTTTTTATTCTATTGTATTTTAATTCAATTTTAAATTAATATTTTTTTATATTTCAATAAAAAAATAATTTGATTTAAAAGTATATATAATTAAATTAATAATCAAAATATAATATTATATATAATAATAATATAAATAATTTTTTATGAATATTTTAAAAAATAGATGCATCATCTTCAAATTCTTTCATATCATTTTCCATTTTCTTTTTATTTATTGCTTCAAAATCTTCTTTATTTGTCCTTATTTTTTTTATCAAATCTTGTTCTTTAATAGAATCTCTATTTCCAAGCATTTTAAAAAAGTTAACTTCTTTTTTTTTATTTCCTCCTCTAATAATTTTAATAATCCTATTATTAATTAAATTAGTGACATTACTATTATTATTATTATACAAATTAAGATTAGTATTATTTAAATTAAAATTAGTATTATTAGTAATATTTAAAAAACTTAAATCAGAAACATCATTTTCTTTTTTTGGAATTAATTGTTTTTTTAATAAATCACCAATTGTATTTATATTAAATCCTTTTCCTCCTAAAAAAGAAGGGGAAATATTTCCATTATTAGAATTAATAAATGACATTTCATTAACATTAATATTATTTTTATATCCTTTTTGATTAATATTATTTGGTTTAAAAAGAGTGGAAATTTTATTTTCTAATTCAGAAATTTTTATTTGTAAATTATTTGCTTCTTCATTTTTTTTATTTACTATTTTTTTCAATTCTTTATTTTCTCCTATTAATTTTTGCATTTCCATTGTAAATTGTTTTATTTGTTTATCCATTACACTAAATTTTTTTTTAAAAGTATCTTTTGAAAAATGAATTAATTTATAATTTTCATCTTCTAAATTTGATATTTTATTTATTAATTCCATTGTTTTCATTTCTTTTTTTGAAAAATCATCTAAAGTTTTTCTTTTATAACCATCAAAATTAACTGATAAAGTATAATTTTTTTCATTTAATTCTTTTATTACTTCTTCTTTTTCTGTTATCTTCTTTGATAATTCTTTAATTTGTTCATTTAATTTATTGATTATTACTTCAGTTTGATATTTTTCTAAAGTTAATTTTTCATTTTGATTTTTTAGATTATCCTTTTCTAATAATATTTCTTTTACATATTCTTTTTGTTTAAATAATTCTATATTTTTATCATCTTCATCATTACTATTTTCTTTTTTATTATCATTTTCATTTTCTTTTTTTTCATTTATATTATTATTAATTTCATTTTTATTTTCCTTATTTTCATTTTTATCAATTTTATATTCTTCTGAAAAACTAATATTATTCCCTTTCTTATCATCATTAATAACATTTTCACTTTTAATAGAAAAATGATTAGAATTATTTAAATTATTATTATTATCATTTGAAATCAAATCTAAAATTTCTTGACAATTCTGTTGATCTAAGCAAATAAGAGCAAGTAACTCAACAAAAGAATTATTAATATCAACATAAATTTCTTGATTAATTTTCTCATTTTCCTTAACCAACAAATTTTTAATTCTTTCAACAAAAGTTTTCATTTTATTATTAAACAAATTAAGTGTATCAACCTTAACTCCAATTTCCTCAAATAACTTCCCTTGATCATTAATTAACAATTGATCTTTAGCTTCACATAAAAAAATTTTTTCATTCAACTCATAAATTTCTTGACATTTTTCATTAATTTCACATTCTAAATCTTCTTTTTCTTTTTCTAAATCTTCATTTTGTTCATTTAAAGTTAAAATTTCAACTCTTTTATTCATTAACTCATTAATATATTTATCACATTTTTCACATTTGAACTCCTCTAAATCACCTAAAGTTTTAACTCTTCCCATATTATCTTCACTAAAATTAGTTTCTTCAGTATTAAATCTCCCTTTAGTACTTTCTAATTTTTTAATCTTATCTTCTAATTCTTTAATTTTTAACATTAATTCCTTAACACTTTTAACAGTATTAGCAACGACTTTATTTTTAATTAATTTTGCCCTTTGACCAAATCTCAAAGTACTTAAACTTTCACTTTGATTTAAACCATTTGAAGTACAAGTTATTATTAATGTTGTTTGAGAATTTCCACCTATACTTTCTTGTAAAACTCTTGTTAATTTACTATCACGATAAGGTACATGTTGACTATTTTCAGTTAAGGCATTTATTACCATCCCAAGTGTCATTAAACTCTTATTTATATTCTGTGCTTCTTTTAAACCCATTCCTCCTGTTATTCCAGTTTTACTCATTTTTTCACTTCCTGCTAAATCAACAAAGAAAACTTTTGCTTGTTTTGTTGAATCAGTTACAATATTTTTTTGGAAAATAGTAACTACAAATAATGAATGTGATCTAGAAGAACCAGCATTCATTTCAGTAGCTGAAACTGTTCTATTATTAGAACCACATGAGAAAACTTCATCCATTTCTTTACTTGAAGTAACATAAATTTCAGTAGCATCTTCAACCCAAATTCCTTTTTTTTTATCTTCTCTAATACTTAAATCAGTTTTTCTAGTATCTAATAAATCTTGTATTTTTTCATTATAAATTTGAAAATAAGAACATTTAACAGAAAATTCAATATCACAAGACATATCATTTATCTTATTAAAAATATAATTCATACTTCTTGGTATAATACCCATTAATTCATTATTATTTCTTATTCCTTCCATTGTAAATGTTTTACCACTTGAAGTTTGACCATAACAAAATAATGTACAATTTATTCCTTCAAATAAACCATTTAATAATGGTTTTGCTGCAAAAGTAAATATTTCACTTTGAAGTGTTGTGTTTGGGAATACACGATCAAAGGTAAATTCATGTGGTTCTTCTTTAGAGTTTGTTGGGTCTGCTGGATAAATTTTTAAAGATGTTTGGGATAAGGGAGTTATACATGAGTGGAAACCACTTGATTTTTCTTTTTCATTTTCAGGACGGATACGACATAGGACTTGGATGCTTTGACTTTTTGACATTTATTTTTT
>Ga0256407_10003740_pt1 | contig 26543 bp, 21 predicted proteins | sample RumenRJG_04DNA_FD_193489 | JGI IMG/M metagenome (GOLD analysis project Ga0256407, IMG submission 193489) | Bovine rumen microbial communities from Lethbridge, Alberta, Canada - RJG_04 | ecosystem: Host-associated > Mammals > Digestive system > Stomach > Rumen | place: Canada: Alberta... | reverse complement strand
ACAATATCTTCAAAAGAAGATGAACTGGTAGGTATAATATTCATGGGAGTTCTCCTTATTTCCTGAACAAAAATAATTATAGAACTCCTTTTTCTTTTTGTGACCTACCTTTAGGAAACGCAATCTACTTAAAGAATATTGTTGCTCAAGATATATTATTTTAATAAAATAATAGTTGAGGTCTATATATGAAACATTTAATTATTGTCAACAAGCACGCTGGTAATACTCAAGATGCTGTTGAAACAGTAAAAAAAGATTTTAAAGATTTAAATTACGAAGTATATGAAACTGTAGACCAAAGAAGCGCTATTAGTTTCTTACAAACATATTTTAGAAATAATACTAAAGAAGTTACTAGAGTTTACGCTTGCGGAGGAGATGGAACTCTTCATGAAGTAGTAAATGGTTTAGTGGGTGTAAAAAACGCAGAATTAGCAATTTACCCAACCGGAACTGGTAACGACTTCGTTAAAATTTATGGAGGCGTTAAACGTTTCTTAAATTTCCCAAAATTAATTGAAGCAAAGACAACTGAGATTGACTTAACTAAATTTGAAGGGAATACATTAAAAGAGCCTTGGTATTCTATCAACGTTATTAACTTTGGATTCGACGCTATTGTTGGGGCTAAAGGTAACGAAAATAAGAAGAAAGGTATCAAAAAACCTTATGGTTTTACTCACGCTATTGTTCCTGCTATTTTACATGGTAGAAAAAACAATATTTCAGTTTACGCTGATGGTAAAATCATTAATGAAGATGGAAGATTACTTCTTTCTAGTGTCGCTCAAGGTCAATTTGTTGGTGGTGAATATCACGCTTCCCCTAAGAGTGACAATCGAGATGGTAAACTCGATGTCATTCTAGTTAAACCAATGACTTTATTTAAGTTGTTAGCTAAATTCTTCAATGCATATCACGATGGTAAACATGTTGATGATCAAAAACTTAAGAATAAAGTTATGTATACAAGAGCGGAAACAGTTGACATCAAAGCTCCAGAAGATATTGATATCTGTGTTGATGGAGAAATGATTAGAGGCAAAGAATTTAAGTGCACAATAATGCCAAAAGCAATTAAATTTGTCCTCCCAGAATTAGAAGAAGGAAAATAATATGGTTATATCTTTAACAACCTTCCTAGGAGCCGCAGCATTTGCATTTTTCGGTTCCTTTACATTCTGGCAAGTTGCAAATTGGTGGGACGTTTACCGCATTATTATCTTATTTATTGCTGGATATTTAGCAATGATTCTTGTCTGGTGGGTATTTATTGATATCTACGGTAGACTTATTTCATTAAAGAAAGAACACAAAAAAGTTAATAAAGTTGCACGTTTCTTATTAAGTGATGCTATGCAATATATTTATATGACTGCTGGTGCTAGAGTTACTGTAAATGGCGCAGATAAATTACCAAAGAATTCTAGATTTTTATATATCCAAAACCATACATCTAACTTTGATCCAATGATTGCATATCCAATTTTACATAAATATGATGTTGCTTTTATTTCTAAACCAAGCAACTTCAAAATTCCTTTAGCAAAAAGACTCATGCCAAGCTTATTCTTCCAACCAATTAATAGAGAAGATCCAATTCAATCATTACATGTAATGAAAAATAGCATTGATTTAATTTCAAATAACGTTACTAGTATCGGTGTATATCCAGAAGGAACTAGACACCAAGATCACATTCTAGGTGAATTCCACGAAGGTGTATTTAACATTTGTTTAAAAGCTAAATGCCCATTAGTTATCGCCACTACAAGTAATGTATATAACATTCATAAAAATTTTCCATTTAAGAAAACTCACATCGATTTTGATATAATAGATGTAATTCCTTATGAAGAAATGGAAAACTACCAAACCGCTAAAGCACTAAGTGACTATGCTTTCGGTTTGATGAAAGAACATTTAGATAAAATACAATAACCATGAATAGAATTTTCCTTAAAGACATCCTTAATGAAGCAATCGGAGAAGATCATAAAATCGTTTCTCGCCTTTATGGAGGAATGATGAACATCTCCTATATTGTTGAAGACGCATATGGTAAAAAATATGTTGTCTATATACCAAATGGTAAAGCAAATAAAACAGTCGATAGAAAAGCTGAAAAGTTTAATACAGACATCTTTGTTGAACTTGATTTAACAAGTCCATTTATTTACTTTGACACAACTAGAGGAATCAAAATTAAGGAATATATTGAGGGTGAACCTTTAGATAAAAAAGAAACTGTCGATTATCAAAAAGTGGCAGATTTGCTGCATTTAATTCACGATTCGCACAAATTATCAATTATTGACTATCATCCATTTTCTCGTTTAGCAATCTATGAAAACAAAGCTTTAAAGTTTGCTAAGGAGTCTAATGAATACCGTAAACTTAAAGACTTCTTTGCTCGTCACATTAACTATATTGAACACGCTCCAAAAGTCTTATGTCATAATGATTTCCAAAAAAGCAATATTATTGAAGAAGCTGAAACTGGAATGTTATATGTCATCGATTTTGAGTTTGCTGCAAATAACGATCCTATTTACGATATCGCTACTTTTGCAAATAACTCTATAGAGGATGGGGAAGAACTCCTTAAGACATATTATAAAGAACCAACTAAAGAGCAATACCAACGCTTCTATTTATGGCGTATCTTTGTTTCTTTACAATGGTCAAGAGTAGCTGTCATTAAACACTACCAAAAAGAAGGTAAAAAGACTAAACATAATTTCTTAGAAGTAAGTAAATACTTTATTGAGAATGGAAAAAAAGCGCAGGAGAAGTTCCTAGCGCTTTAATGAATTGAATTTTTAAATAATTAAATAGATTTAATTAATTAGAAGCTTGAAAGCTCCATTGAACGGCGAATGACATTAACTAAGATAGTTGATTCCTCATCGCCCATTTTACTTGCTTCTAGATAGTATCTAATAGCTCTTTCATAGTCACGATTAACACCGATACCTTTAAGATAAACTTCTCCAGCTTTCTTAATAGCGTATAATAGACCTTTATTAGCAGCAAATTCATATGCTTTAGCTGCTTTAGTAAATTCTGGATAAGGAACACCTTTACCAGCAGCAACTAAATCACCATATTTTGCGGCTGCATATTCATCATCGTTATTTTCATAAGCGATGAAGTAATATTTGACCGCTAATTCATAATTCTTTTTCAAGCTCTTAGCACCAGTAGCATAAATTTCAGCTAATGGAGCGGCAGCTTCAAAGTAATTAAGTTCGACTGCTCGTGTGTAATATGCGATAGCTTTATTAACGTCACGTTTGCATCCTTTTCCTTCAAGGAACATATCAGCAGCGTTTTTAAGACCGACTGGATCATCTTGTTTTGCAGCTTCTTGATACCAATAAACTGCTCTTTCATAATTTCTTCTTAAGCCTTCACCGAAGAAGTAACGATTACCTAGAGAAACTTGTGCTCCAGCGTCTCCTCCATGAGCAGCCATAACACAATAATTGATTGCTTCTTTGAAGTTCATTTTCACTCCATCACCAGCAATTAAGCAGTTAGCAACGAGTTGTGCAGCTTCGTTATTTCCAAGATCTGCAGCGATTTTGTAGTATTGATAGGCCATTTTATGATTAATTGCGACTCCAATACCATCATAATAACAATCGCCTAACATCTTAGCAGCGAATAAGTGTCCAGCTTCTGTAGCTCTAAGCAACCAGTAGTTAGCTCTAATGATATCTTTACGAGTAACAACACCATCGTAATAGACTTTACCAAGGTTATACATAGCTTCAGCGTAGTTTTGATGAGCTAATTGAGTTAATAATTTGAAGCCTTCTTCTTTGTTACCAGAATTACCAACTTCGTAGATCAAACAATATGCATAGTTAATCTTACCTTTAGCGTATCCTGCATCGGCACATTTTTTGAACAAATTGAATGCACGTTCTTCATCAACCTTAATATTAAGTCTACCAATCATGTGCATTTCACCTAAGTGGTTAACAGCAGGTAAGTAATTCTTTTCAGCAGCTTTTAATAAATATTCGTTAGCAATTGCAAGATCAGCGTCAACACCTTCCGCTCTTTCATACATTGTTGATAACATAAAACATGCAGAAGCATAATCTTGGATAGCGCTTGCTCTAAGGTGTTGTAAGCACTTCTCAAGATTCTTTTCATAAATAAATCCAATGTAATAAAGGTGAGCAAGATAATATTCTAAAACTGGATCATTTTCATATTGAGGGTCTTTAATAATCTCCTCAATTGCAGGGATATCTTGTTTTTTCTCAAGATCGAGTAAGGTTTTTAATAAATCATTTGCCATATTAAATCTTCTCTGGATTCTTTAATCTCTTAATCCAGACACTCTCCTTTACTTCATTTCCTTTACCGCTCTTCAATAAGGAATATGCACTATCACAGTTTGCACAATAACAGTTTCCATCTTCTTGTTCACCATCAACATAGAAACCACAAATAGGACAAACGTGAGCGTAGACGTAATTATCACCTTCTGCAAAGATAATACAGCTTTCAAGCATACTTCTTATATTAGCGTCTATCTTATAAACTTCAGGGCTACAAATGATAACATCATCTTTTTGGGTGTTATCAACCGCAGTAATAATAAATGCATTGGTGTAGCCACTTAAAATGCGTGAATTGATTTTCTTTTTGAAATACTCGCTTAATTCTTCAGGGTTAGGATATTCACTCGTAACATCTGGAACTAAGTCTAAAGAAATTGTACTGATAGATTTGTTTTTGAAGTTTGTACTGCCAGAGAAAGTACCATCTAGAGCATCAATATCAAATTTAATGTCAATGTGGTCTTCATCCATGCTTGTTATATAACAAGCAACTTCGCCTTTAGTTAATCTATATTTATCTAAGGTAAGAAGTCTATTCTTGTTATTAACTCCACCAGTACGTTTTGGTTCACTAAAGCCTAAATCATTTAAAGCGCTGAATAAATTAGCTAAAACATAGTTGTGATAGTCCTTTAAATCAACAGGTTCTTTAACATCAATATCTTTAGTCATTAAAGAAAGTAATTTGAGATAGAAGTTATAGCATGGAGCGTAGCTTGGGTCGCCCGCTAACATGTTAGTTAAGTGGACATCAGTGTCACTTAAAGGTTTAGCTTTCTTAACATCTTTATAGAAAGGAGTTGAACGTACGTGAGCAACGTTACTTCTTGATTGAAGAATACGTCTTAAAGCATCCACGTAAGGAGAATCCTTCGTTGTTAATAAAGTAGCCTCTTTATCTCTAATTCTTTTGCTTCTTTTTGAAGAAGCTGGAACATATTTAAATGTTTCAAAATCCGCTAAATCTTGGATAATTTCAATATCAGAAATCTGAATATGAGAATCGATAAAGCGGTCATTAATATTCTTAATCTTAGAATATAATTGAGCGACGATTTGGCTTAAGAATAACATCATCTTGTCAACAAGGTTGATAATGAATCTATTTTCATAAATCGCGTATTCAATTTCAAAGATATCTGTGAAGACTTTCTCAGGGAGGAAGCGATCACCTTTTCTTTTCCAGTAGGAAGGTACTTTCAAGGTAGCAATAATATCAGAGTTATCAATTTTAACTGCTTGTTCTGCTTTCTTGACATCTTTTTCGACCTTAATGTGAGTTCTTGGTTTTGAAGCAATTGACATGATCTTTTCAGTAACCATTTCAAGTTCATCAAGCCAAGGGAAGTTGATTACTTCAGGATAGTAGTTTGAAGTTAATCCAGTAGGTCTTATTTTCTTTAAATTAGATTTTTCAATAAAAGCAGAAAAGGAGAAACTATTTCCCACTTTGTTAAATAGATTCTCAGAATACTCTTTGTAGTAACCTTTAATATTCTTTTCTTCTGCCATAAGTTAAAACCTACCTTATGAAAGTTTTCTACGGTATTTTTCAATAACTGCTTCAGATTCAGGTAAAGCATGTTTACCGTAAGATGAGTTAATGTAACGTGTAAGTTTATTTAAACCATCTTTGATGTAGCTTTCGAATTTACCTTCAAGTTTACGTAAAACCTTACGAGCAATCATAACGTCGAGAGCTTCATTCTTAGTACCACCTAATCCAACGAAGACAGGTAAGAAATTGTCGATTTGGTTCATGATACGGTTACCAAATTGAATATCGAATGTATCAGAAATGAATTGTGTAAGATCGAGGAATTTCTTTCTTTCAGCAGGTGTAAGGTTGTTTTCTTGTTTTTCCTTACATTCTTTGAACATTGCTTGAAGTTCTGTAATCTTGATTGGATGTGGATCGAAACGATAGCTAGATTCGAATGGTAAGTTGAGTTCACTAAAGTCAATGGCGATAGCACGGTCATAAACCTTATCAGTAATTGTGAAAGTAGAGTCATCGATGTTGACAGTACCAACGAACCATGTATTAACTGGAATTCTAACCATTCCGTTTTCGATATATTTAGGTAACACTGTACCTGGTTTAACTTGTAATAATGGGACTACCCAGTCTTCTGAAGGATATTCGAATATGGATAAGAAGTCAGCGAAGTAATATTCAACACGGGAAATGTTCATTTCATCGAGAACCATTAAGTTACATGTTTCAGGAATATAACTTGCTTCGTATAAGTGTTTGAGAAGTTCAGTTTCTTTGAATTGACCAGTAAAGTCTGAATAATAGCCAGTAATATCAGAACGGTCTCTCCAAGTAGCTTGAACAGGGAAGAAGTAAGCATCACCACCAATGTATTCAAGGAAGACACGAGGTAATGTAGATTTACCAGTACCAGAAAGACCTTGTAAAAGGATAAGTCTAGCAGCGGCTAAACCAGCGATGAAACTTCTTAAAGTATTAATCTTAAAATAATATTTTTCATGACAGAGATAGCTTTGGAATTCATAAGCTAACAACTTGAATTGTTCATAATCAAGAGGTGGACGTGTATTTGGATTGACTTCTTCCGCTTTCTCCTCTTCTTCTTTTGGAGCTTCTTCACTAGGAGCTTCAACAGATGGGTTAGGATTATTAGCTTGTTCAGCAGCAAGAGCAGCGGCTTTTTCTTCCTCTTCTTTTGCTATTCTTTCTTCTTCAGCTTTTTTCTCAGCCTCAATTTTAGCCCACTTAACATCAATGTTAGTTAATGCTGGGAATAAAATATCTGCTTGTGGAGTATTGGAACTGCCAGCTCCACCATTGTATTTGCCTTCCATTGCATCTTTTACAGCTTGGACGGCTTCGCCCGCTCTTTCACGAGCTTCTCTCATACTTCTTTCAATATCTGCAGCAGCAGCTTGAGAGGCGGCCATGTTCTTTTGATAGCCTTCACTCTTCATGACTGTGTTAGATACGCTACCAACAATTAATGCAACAATTGTAACGAAGAATTTGAAGATGAGGTAAACCAATAATAATGAAACAGGAATGATGAGTAAGATGACCAATAATAAGCCTAAAGCGGCTAAGAATGACATTAATTCAGGACCAAGGTTACCAAATTGTGCAGCTAAGGATGATGCAAAGTTACCTTTCACAATAAATAAAGTAACAACACCTGCAGCGGCACCTAAGACAACAACAGCGACGAAAAGGAAGAAGAATAAATTGAATCTAACTCTTTCTTTCTTGGTTAATTCTTCACGACCAGTCTTACGGTATACACGTTTGGCCTTCTTTTCGAGTAATGGTTTTCTGAGCATGAAAATAAAGAAACATGCAAAGAAGATACCGAAAATAATAAAGAAAAGGAGCCAAGTTAACATGTGGATATCTTGAGTGATACCCATACTTGATAACCAATTCCTTAATCCCATTGCCCATTGGAAACCTAATTCGTTGTGTTCATCAATGAGTAAGAGAACAAATAGGGAAATTAAAAATAACCCTAAAGACAATCCAAAGATAAAAATCTTATTCTTAAAAATCTTTGGTACCCTGCTCTTTTTTGCAAAGACAGGGGCTTGAGCTTGCTCAGTTTCTGGCATATTGAGCGCCTCCTACAAAAAAATATTCTTTCTTATTTTAACTTAAGTTATACTTAAAAACAACTTTATAAAAGATATCTTATAAAATAATTTTGGTTATTTTTTAAACCCTAAATAAAAAGAGGTTAACAATTAACCCCTAACTTTCGCCATTTTCTTTATATATGTCGCGGAATACTTACCGCTAGCTAATGCCAAAGGTAATCCACCTGGAGTTTGAACATATTGTCCAGATAAAAGGAAGTTATTTAAGCCTTTTAGTTTGCCTTTAGTCATTATGACACCCTTTTTCTTATTGAACAGAAAGGACATAAACGATCCTCTTGAAGCATTTGTGTAACGATTAAATGTAATTGGAGTTGCGACATCTAAAAGAAAGATATTTTCTTTGTACTCTGGGACTTGTTTCACAATTAATTCAAGCACAATTTGGGCAATTTTCTCTTTAAAGCTCAAATATTCGTTTTTTCGCTTGTACAATTTGACCCACCACTCATAGTCATTAGAATCTTGGTCTATCAGTACTTGTAAAACTGATTTTCCATTACGAATTTGGGTGTTGTCATAATTGTAATTTCTTATGTTCAAGTGGTTGATAGTTTTATTAGCAATCTTAAAGGAAGGAACATTAAAGATATAAGGTACAGGAATCTCAATTGAAGCATCTACAGCATAGTTAATGAAAACACAACTAGGGGCTGGATGAGTAACTGGATCAAGATAACGTTGCATAATCTTCTTATGTTGGTATTTGTTGTCAAGTAGGTTAATCATTGTATAACATGAATCACAGCACGCTAAATAATAATCAGCTTTAACTAATTCACCATTATATAATCTAAGTCCACTTACATTTTTTCCTTCAACTTCAATTTTAGTAACTTCAGAATCAACCAAAATCTTACCACGTATGGACTTAAATTTATCGACCATGTTATCAATAACGGTTTTACTTCCTCCAGTAGGAATTCCACCATTTCCGCACGCGACTGTCGCGTAACAGTACATCATGCTATATAAATTTCCTTCTCCAGGTTGAATATTAACTATCGCATTTCTAATGGCAGGGTGCTTAAATTTAGCAGCATATTCTTCGCAAGATATCTTCATCCCTTTTGTGTAATAAGGGAATGTTCTAATTATATCTTTAACAAACTTTAATTTAGTTTTTAAGCTCATGTAACGAATAGGATCTTCAATTGGTAAATCAACACTTGCAATCTTTCTAACCATCTTAAAGAACTTCTTGATCATCTTAGTGTCATCTTTAGAAATATTGATCCATGCTTTTTCTGCTTTATCTAAATCACAATAAAAAGGAACTTTAGTCCCGTGAAAGTCCACTACTCCCCAAGTAGGAAGATAAATGATTTCTTTTTGATTATGAAGTGCACCAACTTCTTTCCATCTTAAATAAGTTAAGCTAGTTGGTTTAGTTCCAGTCATCCAGTGAATGCATCCATCAATTCGCATACCTTTTCTTTCCCAGTAGGTACATAACCCACCCGCTATTGTATGCTTTTCTAAAATAGTCACCTTAAAACCAGCTTTCCTTAAATATATTCCAGCGGTTAACCCGCTAATACCGGCTCCTATAATTGCTACACTTTTTCCCATTGTTAATATTATATAAGGAATAAAATAAAATAAAAGGAGCACCTAATGGGCTCCTTATCACGTTTAGATATTAATTATTTACCATCGCCTTCGTATCTAGTGACTTCAGCACCATAACAGAAAGCAGCAATTGTGTTAGGTCCACATGTAGTACCAACAATTGGTCCCATCTTAGCGATTACAACATGTTTAGAACCTAATTCTTCTTCGAATCTCTTCTTTAACGCTTCAGCTCTATCTAAAGCAACAGCGTGTAAAACAACAATTCTATCATCTTTTGAAAGGTCAATAACTTCTTTAATATGGTTATAAATAGCATCCAAACTAGCTTTAGTACCTTTAACTTTTTCAATAACTAAGTTATTACCCTTTCTGTCTGAGATAAATAAAGGCTTAACACCCATTAAATTACCAAAGAATGCAGCGGTACCTTTAACTCTACCAGCCTTCTTTAAATAAGTTAATGTATCAACGGTACAGAATTGATTGTAGAAGAATCTATTATCTTCGACCCATTTACAAACTTCTTCCATTGATGCGCCTTTTTGTGCAAGTTTAGCGGCATCAACAACCATTAAACCAAGGGTAATGCTTGCAGCGAATGTAGGGATAGCAACCATTTTTCTTTCAGGATATTTCTCTTGTAAGATTTCTTTTGCTAAATTGAATGAATTGATAGAACCGGTTAAAGCGGTTGAACATCCTAAATAAAGAACGTCATTTCCTTTCTTAAATTCTTCTTCAATAATGTCATGGAATGTTTCAACTGTGATTAATGTAGTTTTAACATCATGTCCGTCAGATAATAATTTATAAAATTCTTCGAAAGTGAATTCTCCCCAGTCTAAGTCTGCGACAGTTTGTCTTCCATCAACAACTAAACCCATCTGGAAGTATCCAATTCCGTATTTCTCTCTAATATCTTTTGCGAGATCACTTGCTGTATCAGTATAAATCTTGTATTTGGCCATTTTTCCGCCCTCCGTGACTACATTCTAATATAGAAAAGATAAGTTAATCAACTAAAGTGTTACACGTGTAACATATTTTATGGGGCAAAAGAAAAGGGAGATTTTCTCTCCCTCACTTAAATTGTCTTATTTATGAGATTTTTCAATCTTACGTTGAATCTCATTTAAGGTTCTTTCGTGACCTTCGATATAACGATCGGTAACTTCTTCCATTGCTTTTTCAACGCTGAAGTTATCTACGATGGCGTTAGCGTCTTCTTCAGGAATTAAACCTCTACCAGCTGGAATAAGTCTACCAGTGATAACGTTTTCTTTTAAGCCGTGTAGGTAGTCAGTTTTACCTTTAATTGCGGCATCAGTAAGAACTCTTGTAGTTTCTTGGAATGATGCAGCAGAGAGGAAGGAATCTGTTTCTAATGCGGCTTTAGTAATACCTAAGATTAATGGTGAGAAGACAGCAGGACGTTTTCCTGAAAGAATTGCTTCTTTGTTCTTAGCGGTAAAGACGTTAACACTAACTCTTGTACCAGCGAGCATGTCTGTATCTCCACCATCGACGATAAATACTTTCTTAAGCATTTGTTTGACGATGACTTCGATGTGCTTATCACTAATACCGATATCTTGAGCGCTATAAACCTTTTGAACTTCTTTTAAGATATAACGTTGAACTTCAGTGACATCACTAACTTCGAGTAATTTCTTAGGTGAAATACGACCTTCAGTGATCTTGCCACCATTTTTAACAGTGTCACCTTTCTTCACTCTTAATCTTTGTCCATAAGGAGTGATATAAGTCTTTTCTTCTAAGTCGTTAGCAATAACAACTTGGTAACATTCTCCTTTTGGTTCAACGGATTTAACTTTACCTGAGATTTCAGAAATTAAAGCCTCACCCTTTGGATTACGTGCTTCGAATAATTCTTGAACACGAGGGAGACCTTGAGTAATATCACTACCAGCAACACCACCGGTGTGGAATGTTCTCATGGTTAACTGTGTACCAGGTTCACCAATTGATTGAGCGGCCATAATACCGACTGCTTCACCAATTTCAACTTCTCTACCAGTTGCAAGGTTACGTCCATAACAGTGAGCACAAACACCGTCTTTAGTTTGACATGTGAATAAGCTACGGATATAGACTTCTTTAATACCACTATCAACGATTCTTTGTGCGATTTCTTCGTTGATCATGGTGTTACCCTTACATAATAACTCACCAGTTTCTGGGTGATAGATATCATTTAATGAATATCTACCAACTAAACGGTCATATAATTTAACAATACATGCGTTACGAGCAGTATCTCTAATTTCTTTAACAGAATATCCTTGGTCAGTACCACAATCGATTTCTCTAACGATAACGTCTTGAGATACGTCAACAAGTCTTCTAGTTAAGTAACCTGAGTCAGCGGTTTTTAAAGCGGTATCCGCTCCACCTTTACGAGCACCGTGAGTTGCAATAAAGAACTCAGAAACGCTCATACCTTCACGGAAACAGTTCTTAACAGGAAGTTCAATAGTGCCACCACTAGTGTTACCCATAAGACCTCTCATACCAGCTAACTGAGTAATGTTAGAAATATTACCACGAGCGCCAGAATCAGACATCATGTAGATTGGGTTCTTGTTATCGAGTTTCCATTCAGCTTGTAAACGGTTGGTGACGACTAATAAGACATCATTCCAAACTTTACAAACTTGTTCATGTCTTTCTTTATCAGTTAATAAACCAAGGTCGAACATTTCCTTGATTTCTTCAACTTTTTTATCGCCTTCTGCTAAGATTTCTTTCTTACCACTAACGACTGGGACGTCACTAATAGAAACAGTAAATCCTGCAACAGTAGCGTATTGGAAGCCAATATCTTTCATCTTGTCTAAGACAGATGAAGTTTTTGGATTACCTTTACGATCATATCTTTGGAAGATTTCGTTAATAATCTTACCTAAATCTTTCTTCTTGAATGGTTCATATAAAGGTTGGTTAGCGATATATTCTTTAATATCTGTACCCATTGGTACGAAATAAGAAGGAATATTTCTTTCTAAGTTTTCTTTATTAACAACATTTAAGAATGGGAAGTCATTAGGGAAAATCATATTGAAGATGATCTTACCAACAGAAGTGATTAAATAACCATCCATCATATCTTGAGATAAACCTTCTTTATGGATGTGTTTACCTCTAATAGCGATACGGTTATGTAAGTGAATTTGTTTTGTTTGGTAAGCAAGTAAGACGTGGTTAACGTGTTTAAATACTTTACCTTCACTATCAGCGTAGAGTCTGTAGCGTTCAGCTTCTTCGATTTGACCTGTTTCTTCAAGGTGTTTAGCTTTAGCTAAGAACTCTTCTTTAGTTTCTTCAATTGTTAAGTAATAGTTACCTAAAACCATGTCTTGAGAAGGGGTAACGATAGGTTTTCCGTCTTTAGGTCCAAGGATGTTATTACTTGCAAGCATTAAGTGTAAAGCTTCTTCTTGAGCGGATTTAGATAATGGTACATGGACTGCCATTTGGTCACCATCGAAGTCAGCGTTAAATCCTGTACAAACGAGTGGGTGTAATCTAATTGCTCTACCATCAACTAAGCGAGGTTGGAAAGCTTGAATACCTAATCTATGTAATGTAGGAGCACGGTTAAGTAAGACAGGGTGCTTAGAGATAATCTTTTCAACGATATCAAAGACACAATCTTCATATCTATCGATAATCTTATCTGCTTGTTTATGAGCGGTAGCCTTCTTATCTTTTAAAAGTTCACAAGCGATGAATGGTCTAAGTAATTGGATAGCCATTTCTCTTGGAATACCACATTCATACATTTTCAATGTAGGTCCGACGGCAATAACGGAACGACCAGAGTAGTCAACACGTTTACCAAGGAGGTTTTGTCTAAATCTACCTTGTTTACCTTTAAGACCACTAGAAAGAGATTTTAAAGGACGTCCACCAGGACCAGTAACAGGTTTATTTCTTCTTCCGTTATCGATTAAAGCGTCAACTGCTTCTTGAAGCATACGTTTTTCGTTAATTAAGATAACGGTTGGAGAATTCATATCGATTAATTTCTTTAAACGGTTATTTCTAGAAATAACAGTACGATATAAATCATTTAAATCACTTGAAGCATAACGTCCACCATCGAGTTGAAGCATTGGTCTAAGATCTGGTGGAATAACTGGAATAACATCAAGTACCATCCATTCAGGTTTGTTTTTGCTATTTCTTAAAGCTTCAATAACTTCAAGTCTCTTAGTAAATTTTGCTCTTTGTAATGGGGAGAAATCTTTAATTTTGCTAGAAATCTTTTCAGCTTCTTCATCAAGATTGATTTCTTGGAGTAAGCGCTTAATAGCGCCAGCACCTTCACTGAATTCACATCCAGCGTATTTTTGGGCGAAGTAGCTAACTGAGAAGAAGTCAAAGACTTCGTATGAATTTTTAAGTCTAGAAATGAGTTCTTCACATCTTAAGTAATCATCACTTCCAACTGCTAAACCAAATTCCTCAGGTTTCTTATAGATTTCTTCAAGGATGTTAGTGAAGATTTCTCTACCGTTTTTCTCACTAACAACTTTTCTTGCTTCTACTTTAGTGCTCTTACCTGGATTTAAGCAGATGTGAGCAGCGTAATAAGCAACTTCTTCAAGTTCTTTTGGAGAGATATCTAAAAGTAATCCGATTCTACTTGGAATACCTTTTAAATACCAAATATGAGTACATGGAGAAGCGAGTTCAATATGACCCATTCTTTCTCTACGCACGTCTTTAGTGGTAATTTCAACGCCACACTTTTCACAAGTTAAGCCAGCATAACGAATTTTCTTATATTTACCACAATGACACTCATAATCTTTAGAAGGACCAAAGATTCTTTCACAGCACAAACCATCCATTTCTGGTTTTTGGCTACGATAGTTGACAGTTTCAGGTTTTGTGACCTCACCATGTGACCAGCTTCTAATTGCTTCAGGAGAAGCTAAGCCAACTTGGATAGCGCCTAATTTTTTAACATCAAACATTCTTCTATCCTCCTATTAATCGTCATTTTCAGAGAAGACTGTAGTTAAGTCCGCTCTTTCAATATCAGTAACAACTTCACCGTCACCAGTAAGTTTACGGATTGAGTCATTAGTGCGTTTTTCTTCTTTTTGGACTTCTTTTGCTAAAGCAACCATATCAATAACTTCACCATTAGTGTCCAATAATGTTACGTCCATAGCTAAGCCTTGCATTTCTTTAATTAAGACTTTGAAGGCCTCTGGCATACCAGGTTTTGGTAAGCTTTGTCCTTTAATAATAGCTTCGTAAGTTTTTCTTCTTCCGACTCTATCATCACTCTTAACAGTAATAATTTCTTGTAAGACATGGGCTGCGCCATAAGCTTCAAGAGCCCAGACTTCCATTTCACCAAATCTTTGACCACCGTTTTGAGCTTTACCACCAAGAGGTTGTTGTGTAACTAAGCTATATGGACCAGTTGCACGAGCGTGTAACTTGTCGTCGACCATGTGGACGAGCTTAATCATATACATAACACCAACTGTGATTCTTTCATCGAATCTTTCACCAGTACGACCATCATATAAAACAGTCTTTCCATCTGGATCCATTTGAGCCTTCTTCATGAGGTCTAAGATTTCTTCGTTTGTAATACCATCGAAAACTGGGGTAGCTATTCTATAACCAAGTTTCTTTAAAGCCATACCTAAATGGACTTCAAGAATCTGACCAATATTCATACGGCTAGGAACACCTAATGGGTTTAACATGATGTCAACAGGAGTTCCATCTGGTAAGAAAGGCATATCTTCGACAGGTAAAATACGGGAAATAACACCCTTATTACCGTGTCTACCAGACATCTTATCGCCTTCTCTAATCTTACGTTTTTGAACGATATAGACTCTAACAACTTCGTTGACTCCTGGAGGAAGTTCATTTTCATTGCCTTTGCCTTCACGTTTTAAGATCTTAACATCTAATACGATACCAGCTCCGCCATGAGGGACTCTTAAAGAAGCATCTTTTCCTTCTTTAGGGTTCTTGCCGAAGATGGCCATTAATAATTTTTCTTCTGGAGTAGGTTCAGTTTGTCCTTTTGGAGTAACTTTACCAACTAAGATATCGCCTTCTTTAACTTCACTACCGATAGTGACAATACCTCTTTCGTCTAAGTGAGCTTTAGCTTCAAGTCCGACGTTAGGGATATCAGCGGTGATTTCTTCATCTCCAAGTTTATTGATAGAACGGCATTCAAGTTCATATTTTTCAATATGAATAGATGTATAAACATCATCTTTAACTAATCTCTCGCTCATGATAACAGCGTCTTCATAGTTATATCCGTTCCAAGTCATGAATGCGATAGTAACGTTTTGACCTAAAGCTAAATCACCATTTTGCATTGCAGGACCATCAGCGATGATTTGTCCTTTCTTGATTTGGTCTCCAACTTTAACAATAGATACTTGATTAATACATGTACCTTGGTTACTACGTTCAAATTTTTGTAAGTGATAGACTCTTTCTTCTTTAGCGTTTGCTTCTTTAACACTGATACTTCTTGAATCAGTATAAGTAACAATACCATCTTCGACGGCAACGACCGCTAAACCGGAGTCACGAGCAATTTGATGCTCTAAACCTGTACCCACGAGTGGAGCGTGAGGTTTTAATAAAGGTAATGCTTGACGTTGCATGTTAGCACCCATAAGAGCACGAGTAGTATCGTCGTTCTCTAAGAAAGGAATACATCCAGCAGCAATAGAAACGATTTGCTTTGGAGAAACGTCAACATAATCGACATCTTCTCTTCTAGCTAAGACGTTTTCACCTTTATATCTAGCAACAACTTGTTCATCTAAAATCTCTCCATTAGGACCAAGATTGATGTTTGCTTCTGCAATAACATAATCCCATTCTTGGTCGGCAGAAAGATATTCAGAATCTTCTGCTTTATTTAAAACTCTCATAGTTTCTTTATCGACTCTACGATATGGAGTTTCAATAAAGCCATATTTATTAACCTTAGCATAGCTAGCTAAGTTATTAATTAAACCAATGTTTTGACCTTCAGGTGTTTCAATAGGACAAATTCTACCATAGTGAGAAACGTGAACGTCACGAACTTCAGTAGAAGCTCTATCTCTAGTTAATCCACCAGGACCTAAAGCGGATAATCTACGTTTATTTTGAAGTTCCGCAAGAGGGTTAGTTTGATCCATGAACTGACTCAATTGTGAGCTAGCAAAGAATTCACGGATACTAGCAGTTAATGGTCTAATATTAATTAAAGCCTTAGGCTTAATGTTACCGATATCGGAAATAGACATCTTTTGTTGGACAGTTTTAACCATTTTGGCTAAGCCTAAACGGAATTGGTTTTGAATTAATTCGCCAACACATCTAATTCTTCTATTACCGAGGTGGTCGATATCATCTTCACTACCGATACCATCTTGGATATTTAAGAAATATGAGAAGATAGCATAAATATCAGCAATAGTAGCGTGAACACAAACAGAATTTAAGTTAGTACCAACAATGTTACATTTCTTTTCTTTCTTTTCGTTTGCGTAGACTTTAACTATGTTAACTGTACCGTCATCATTTAAACGGTCATTAACTTTTAAGTGTTTTGTATGAGCGCCTTTTTCGAAGAATTCTTCATCTCTAAGAGCATCAACATCTTCTAATGTAAGTAAGTGATCTTTAGAGAAACGTAATTCTCCATCAGCGTCCACTAAGTTTTCAGCTAAGACACAACCTGGTAAACGGTTATAAATACCAAGCTTCTTAGTGAATTTAAATCTACCTGCACGACCTAAATCGTAACGTTTTGGGTCAAAGAATTTTTGGTAGATAAATTTATAAATACCTTCGTCAGTGACAGGTTCGCCACTCTTAAGTTTTTTAAAGATATCGACTAAAGCACCTTTCATAGATTTGACTTTTGGGTCGTCATCTTTGTCTAAGGTGTTTTGTAAAACTTCACTCTTACCGAATAAAGCAATGATATCTTCATCGCTTTCAAGGCCTAAAGCACGTAATAAAGTTGTAGCGTGAATCTTCTTTCCTCTATCGATTCTAACGCTTAGTAAGTCTTTAGAATCGTTTTCGAATTGAATCCAAGCACCTCTACCAGGCATTAAGCATGCTTCATAGAAAGCTTTACCTGCACGGAGCTCTTTACTCATATAAGCTCCAGGTGATCTAACAAGTTGAGAAACGATAACTCTTTCGGCACCGTTAATGATAAAAGTACCGGAATTTGTCATCATTGGGAATTCACCCATATAAACATCACTTTCTTGGATTTCACCAGTAGTTTCTTTGTGGCGTAATCTAAGTTTAGCGTAAATAGGAGCGCTATAAGTGGTGTCTCTAGCCTTGCATTCTAAATAAGTATGTTTAGGTTGTTCAAGACGGCAGCTTACATATTCAATAGCAAGAGTGCCGCTATAAGAAAGGATTGGGAAGGCTTCTCTAAAAACTTCATCAAGTCCCTTTTCTTTAAATTCTGCATAAGAACTAGTTTGGATTTCAACAAGGTTAGGAAGTGATAATTCACCACTAATCTTTGAATAGTCCTTACGGCCATTATTGAGTTCTTTTAATTTTGTAATGTCTCTTGTTGGCATTTAATGACTCCTTTTCCTTTAGTTAGCATTCTTTTCTGCTTTGTAAATGTGGTAGCCCTTATGTCGAGCTAATAAAGTAATGTTTCCGAATACTTCTTTGACGTATTGAGAAGCACTACTCGCTCCTTGGGCTTTTCTAATCACAAAGTAGAAAGTGCCTCCATAAGTTAAATGTTGATAAGCCCCTTCATATATCGCATAGGTAACTTTCTTACCCGCTCGAATTGGGGGATTACAAACAATTGAATCAAATGGTCCTTCGATTGATGAGAATACGTCACTTTGAAGGCAAGTGACTCTCTGGCTTAATCCAAGAAACTCCGCATTCTTCATACATAGTGCGACTGCGCGCGGATTTATATCTGCAAGCGTGACACTTGCAGTATTAGAGGATATAGCGATAGTTAAGCCTATAGGGCCATACCCCGCACCTATGTCCAAGATTTTCCCCGTCAGATGTAGAGGGAGCAAGGTATCAAGCATGATCCTACTCCCTTCATCTAACTTGGATTTGGAAAATACACCGTTATCTGTAAATAGAGTGACTTTTGTACCCTTTATTTCGAATTCAATAACTCGTTCTTTAGAGCGTAAAGAGGGGTCTAAATCGTAATAATGGGCCATATTACTCCTATAGATAACTACTAGTTATGTGGTCTAAATTATTTAATTTCGACTTCAGCACCAGCTGCAGTAAGAGCTTTCTTGTGTTCTTCTGCTTCGACTGGAGAGATCTTTTCTTTGATGTTGCATGGAGCGCCATCAACGAGTTTCTTAGCATCCATTAAGCCTAAGCCTGTGATAGCTTGAACAGCCTTAATGACTTGAACCTTACTAGCACCAGCAGCCTTTAAGACTAAGTTAACTTCTGTTGGTCCAGCAGCAGCAGCTTCTTCAGCTGGAGCAGCAGCAGCAGCTGCAACAGGAGCAGCAGCAGTGACACCGAATTCTTCTTCAACTGCTTTTACTAAATCGTTTAATTCAACGACTGTCATTTCTTTTAATGAAGCGATAATTTCTTCTTTAGTTAATTTTGCCATTGTTAATTCCTCCTTAATTGGCATTATTTTGCATCCGCAACTGCTTTAACAGCGCAAGCAAATTGACGGATAGGTGCTTGTAAGCACGATAAGAACATTGCATAGAGACCTTCTCTTCCTGGAAGACTTGCGATTTCTTTGACTGTAGAAGCGTCAACGACTTTACCTTCAACGACACCACCTTTAATCTTGAGGAATTCTCCATACTTTTTGGCGTATTTGGCTACAACCTTAGGGCCATTTGTAACTTCTTTTGAGAAGAAGAATGCATTAGGGCCAGTTAAGTATTCATCGAGTTCATAGCCGAGTTCTTTGCTAGCTCTTTCAACAAGAGTGTTCTTGTAGACGAACATAGAAGCTTCTTCTTTTCTTAAAGCTCTTCTAAGTTCTTGGATTTGAGCGACGCTAAGACCACGATATTCAGCGATGACGATACTTTGACTATCTTTAGCGTTTTTGACAATGCTAGATACTAATTCTTCTTTAGCCTTTTTTACGTCTTGATTCATAGTTCTTGCCTCCTTTTCCTAGTTTGTTAAGGATCCAATATACTTGAGTATCAGGAATTATTTCCACACCTCGGTAACATTATTAAGACTCCACGTCCGTTACGGTCTTAGGTATATTAGAATCTATTTTGATTAACGACCTTCGAATGTGAAGTGAACAGCTGGTCCCATGGTCGTATGTAAGACAGCATTCTTCACGTATGTACCTTTGATAGCTGCTGGTCTAGCTTTGACAATTGCTTCACATAAAGCTTTTAAGTTTTCAGCAATTTTAGCAGCATCGAAACTGACTTTAGCAATAGAAACATGCATATTGCCTTCTTTGTCTACTCTATATTCAACTTTACCAGCTTTGATTTCCTTAATTGCCTTAGCAATATCTGGGGAAACTGTACCAGTCTTTGGGTTTGGCATTAAGCCTTTTGGACCTAAGATACGAGCAGCTTTACCGATTTCACCCATCATGTTAGGTGTAGCAACGATAACATCGAATTCAAACCAGTTTTCTTTTAGGATCTTTTCGATCATTTCTTTACCGCCAATGAAGTCAGCGCCAGCATTCTTAGCTTCTTCGGCTTTATCAGTAATAGCTAAGACTTTCTTAGTTTTACCGTTACCGTTAGGAAGGACTAAAGTGCCTCTAACTTGTTGGTCAGCTTGTTTTGGGTCAACGTTGAGATTGAAACTTACATCAACTGTAGCATCGAACTTGACAGTAGAAGTATCTTTGACAAGTTTTGCTGCTTCGTCGATTGAATAAAGTTTTGAAGCGTCTACTAATTTTTCAGCGGCTTGATATTTCTTACCTCTTTTCATAGCGTTCTCCTTTATTTCTCATCAACAGTAATGCCCATATTACGAGCAGTACCTGCTACGACTTTCATAGCTGCCTCAACGTCATTGCAGTTTAAGTCTGGAAGTTTATACTCAGCAATCTTGCGGAGTTGTTCTTGGCTAATATGACCAACTTTTTGGCTCTTACTATTAGCGGAACCTTTGCTAACTCCAGCAGCCTTTAAGAGTAAAGGTGCAACAGGGCTAGTCTTGATTACGAAGTCGAATGATTTGTCTTCGTATGCAGTGATGATAACTGGAACAATTTCACCTTTTCTATCTGCGGTCTTAGCGTTAAAGTCGGTACAGAACTTTGGCATAACGATACCAGCAGAAGCAAGTTTTGGTCCTGGTTTAGCTTCGCCACCAGGTAGTTCAAGCTTACTCACTCTTGCGATTTTCTTACTCACTTGAATTTTCCTCCTTTTTGGAATTTCAGTGTCGTGGTTATTTTGAGCGATCGCCACTCTTCCACGAAACATTATATGTTACACTCACATTCATAAGTGCGACATGCTCGAAAATAATACCAAATAGTTACGTGTAGGCGCAAGACTTTTTTGAAAAAACTTTTTCACTCATTTGGTTTAAGAGCAAAAATGATACAAGAAAATTGCGATTTTTAAATACGAAAATTTTCTTGTTTTAAAAAAATTTAAAACATAAGAGAATTAATATGTAAAACAAAGTTTTAATAAAAGATATTGATAAATAATTTAATTGACAATATTTCAAATTTTTAAAAGACTAATTTTCGAAAACTTTACAAATATGGTAATTTATATTTAATCGTGATAATGTAAATAAGTAATTTACAAAACTCTATTAGGAGGAACAGTATGGCAAAAGAAACTTATGCAGTTATTGGACTTGGTGGATTTGGTGTTTCCATTGTTAACGAACTTATTGCTTTAGGAAAAGACGTTATTGCGATTGATAATGACCCAGCACAAGTTAAGAGAATTAGTGATATTCTCCCAACCGCTTTCGTTGCAGATTCAACGGATGAAATTGCTCTTGATCAAGTAGGAATCAAAGACGCTGAATATGTTGTTATTGCCTTTGGTGATAACTTAGAAGCCACTATTCTTACTACAGTTTTACTTAAAGATATGGGTGTTAAACACCTTATTGTTCGTGTTGATAACATTCAATACATCAATATTATTAAGAAACTTGGAGCAGAAGAAATTATATCTCCTCAACAAGCCGCTGGTATCGCTTTAGCTAATAGAATTGGTAATGATGACTATAAAGATTTCTATAAATTAGATAAAAAATATTCTATCGTTTCAATCGAAATTAACTCTAAATTCCAACCTAAGATACTTCAAGAAATGAATACCAAGAACTTATTCGGCATTTCTATCGTCTTAGTTAAAAGAGGTAATTCAAGCTTTGTCCCAAGTGGTAAGGATAGCATTCTCCCTGGCGATAACTTATTCGTAGTAGGTACTAGAAAAGAAGTTAGAGCATTTAGAGAAGCAATGAATGGTAAGAAAAGGATTTGGTAAGAATGACTTTATACGATATTAAAGTTAAAGATTATAAGGGTAATGAAGTATCTCTAGAACAATTTAGAGGTAAGACATTATTAATAGTAAATACTGCGACAAAATGTGGTTTTACTCCTCAATACGACGCTCTTGAAGCAATGTATGCAAAATATAAAGATAAAGGATTTGAAATATTAGACTTCCCATGCAATCAATTCTTTAGGCAAGCCCCTGGCACATCTGAAGAAATTCATGATGCATGTGTACTAAGATTTATGATCGCATTCCCTCAATTTGAAAAGATTGATGTTAATGGTAAAAATGAACATCCTTTATACAAATATCTTAAAGAAAATGCCCCTAAAGGAATGGGCGGTAGAATTAAGTGGAACTTCACAAAATTCTTAGTTAATAAAGAAGGCGTTATCGTTGATAGATTCGGCCCTGCAGAAAAACCTGAATCATTCGAAGATAAAGTTGCTGCAATTCTATAAATATTAAAGATTTACATAGAAATCCCTCTAATTTGAGGGTTTTTCTATAAAAGCAAATCAATGTAAGGTAATAAGTTATGAAGATAAGAAAAGCTAAAGAAAAAGATCTAACCGCAATTAAAAACATCTTTGAGATTGCAAAGAAAAAGATGCTTTCTGATGGTAATGGTTTTCAATGGAATCAAGAAGATTATCCATATAAATTAGTATTCAACGATATGGACCATGGAAACTGCTATGTTGTAGTAGATGATAAGAACAATGTAGAAGCGACATTTGCAGTTATTATTGGTGATGACCCATGCTATAAATTAATAGACGGACATTGGTTAAATGACATGACTTATTGCACCATACATAGGATGGCTAGTAGCGGTAAAATTCCTAATGTTTTTAACATCATTCTCGACTATGTTAAAGAGAATTTCAAAATGGACATTAGGATAGATACTTACCAATATAATTTAAGGATGAAACACTTGATTGAAAAATATGGTTTCACTTATTGTGGAACTGTCTTTATGAAGGATGGATCTCCACGACTCGCTTATCAACTTTTGAATAACTACAAAATGTAAATTAATAGCCGAAAAATCAAATATTATCGATAACATCGCGATATTATAAGATTTATAGGCTTTTTTTGTACTTTTTTTACATTAAATCTGCTCTCATAACCCTTTTTCATTTCAATAAAAAACACCTAGTAATCAATACTATAAAGATATGAAACTAGATGGGATTTTACTTACTTTTGTCTATTGTACGCCATTTTGAAGATTTCTAATACATCTTCATAAGCTAAATCTTTATAACCAGGTATAATTCTGTTTTTATTGTTGGTTGTTAATAAAGCAAGTCTTTCTAGATCTTCTTCTTTAACATTTAATTCTTTCAATCCTATTGGCATACCAACACTTTGATAATATTCTTCTTGTCTATCTATGCCTTCTAAAATAGCGCTTTCGTCTTCAAGATTTGGATCAACATCCCAAACCTTTCTTACATAATTTACCCAACGTGAAATATTAGATTTATAAACGTATCTAGCCCAGCTACACCATAATGCTGCTAAACCTGCACCATGAGCGATTTCAGGATATACTCCACTTAATGCATGTTCTAATTGATGAACAGTTAATAAGAATGTTCTACCACAGCCAGTTAAGCCATTATGAGACAAGCTTCCTGCCCACATCATATTAGCTCTAGCGTTATAATCAGTTGGATTATCATAACATTGTTTTCCATACTTGAAAGCATCTTTTACTATAGTTAAGCAAATATCATCAGTTAACCCACTTTCAACACCTAAAGCAAAATATCTTTCAATACTATGCATTGCAATATCTATAGCTCCACAACCTGTTTGATAATTAGAGACTGAATAAGTAAGTTCTGGATTTAAAATTGAGAAATCCATTTTATTTAAATCTGATACAAAACCTGACTTTTTATTAATCTCTGTATTGGTTAAAACTGATGAGTTACTCATTTCACTTCCAGCAGCACTTAATGTAAGAATTGAACCTTTTTTCAAGGATTTGCAAGGTTTTTTAGCAGTTGTTCTATATTCCCATACATCATCTTCAGGGTTTGCTATACCATGTGAAATATCTTTGGCAGCATCAAGAACAGATCCGCCTCCAATAGCTAAAACAAAGTCAATTTTATTATCAATTCCTAGTTTAATACCTTCTCTAACTTTACTAAGTTCAGGATTAGGAGTGACACCCCCAAATTCTATATGAGAAATACCTTCTATATCTAAAAAAGATTTAACCTTCTCTAAAAGTCCGCTTTTTACAATTGAGCCGCCTCCATAAACGATTAATACTTTGTTAACATTAAACTCTTTGATGATTTTACCAACCTTATTTTCTTCATCTTTTCCGAAGTAAATTTTAGTTGGAGTATAGAAATAAAAATTATCCATAATTAACACATCCTCTTATATCGCACATATATAAGTTATCAATTTTCTTATGAATATAAAATAAAAGCATACGCAATTAACCAAAAACGATTGTTCTTAGTTGTCAAAATTCCTCTGTCCTCCCAAAGCAAAAAAACCGAGTTTCCACACTCGACTTCTTTGAACTATTTTACTTTTATAGAAGCTTTAGAACGACTCGGTAAATAGTGTTTCGTTATTTCAAGTTCTTCCTATAGTAAATAAAACCGTCCTCTTGTTTTATCTCGATGTAACCCAACTTTCGATAAAAAGAATTCGTTCTAATGTTCCAAATTGGAGTATCAAGGTTTATTTCTTTCACTTTTGGATAAAGGTTTTCAACAAGCTGCATTAGTGAGATGCCAAAACCTTTTTTATGATATGCATTATCTATAAATATTCGTCCAACGTATAGCTTCCCTTCGTCCTCGCTCAAGAAAAGAATCGCGCCGCCAACAAGTGTATCTTCCTCGACTGCCTGGAACAAATGCCCTTCTTTTCTCATCTCTTCATGCCAAGAGAACGAATCATACTCTGGAGGGTAATCGCCTACGGCGCCACCGACATTAACATCTGTTTCAAAAGCCCTTTTGGAAATACCCACTATTGTTTTTACATTGTGCTTTTCTGCGCTTTCGAGTTTCATACTTGAATTCTATTATATTGGTGAGTTTGAAGACAATAAAGAGGCAACAAAAGGCCACCCAAATGAGACAATGGATGGTTAAGTAAGATTAACGTAAACATATTCTATTTTATGGAAATATAATAACATATACGTTATAATTATTCTGACAAAGAAAAGTCGTTAAAACTCGGAACGGAGACCTCGCAAATCTGAACACAGAGAGTGAGGTGATTTCATTGAAAGACTTTCTAAAAGAAGTTTTAAAACTTCTAAAGATTGCTCTGATATGTCTCTTGTTATCTTTGCTGGCTTTGCTTGTAAAATAAAGGAGCCCTTCCCACTAATTAACCGTTAAGTGTCGGCGAGGCTCCGTTCTTCTGGTTATATTATAGCAAAATGGTTTTGAAAGTAAAACATTATGGATTTAGTCGATCAAATAATTCAAGTCAGAAAAGAACGTGGTATTTCACAACAGCAATTAGCAGACATGACTGGCATTCTTCAACCTGTTATTGCTAGAGTAGAGTCTAAAAAGAGTAGACCCACTATTGATTTTGTTCAAAAACTTTTAGATGCTCTCGATTTAACAATATCACTTAAAGATTCTTTTTATTGTCCAAAGGAAATTAACAAAATCATAAAGGATTTAAAAAGAAGAAGAAACTCTTTTGGAAGAAGCGGTGATAAAACATATATTTTTGATAAAAAATATGTTCTAAAAATCAGCGATAACATTGGACGACTTAGAGAAGAAAAAGATAAAAACAATTGGCTAAATAAGTATTTACTAAGTACCAAAACAGTAAAATATATCGAAGAAAATGGAAAAGGATATCTATTAAGAAACTATATTAATGGTCACACATTAGTGGAAAAACAATATCTCGAGGATCCATGTAGACTAATTTCAATATTAAAAGGAGTTGTTAACGCACTCAGGAAATTAGACGATTGCGCTTGTCCTTTCAAATCAGAAGAAAATAATGGATCCGATTTTGTCCATGGCGATTTATGCCTTCCAAATATAGTAGTAGATGATAATGATAAGTTAATAGGTTTTATTGATGTATCAAACGCTGGTAAAGGTGATAAAGAATATGACTACTCTTGGTTATTATGGAGTTTTGAGTACAATTTAAAAACTAATGAATATAATAATTTACTATTGGAAGAATTAGGGATTACAATTAATCCTCAAAAATTTCTCTCATATACAATCCCCACTCTCTTTGAAACTCGCTCCAAAAAAGAAGAACAAAACCGAAATAAATTTCGGTAAGAACTCGCCCTGCTGGTCGAGTTTTTTTATAATTGGATTAATGGCTTATACACGTTTTAGAAACTCAGATTTAAAAATCAACACTTACTACAAAAGAT
>Ga0256407_10003729_pt1 | contig 26603 bp, 22 predicted proteins | sample RumenRJG_04DNA_FD_193489 | JGI IMG/M metagenome (GOLD analysis project Ga0256407, IMG submission 193489) | Bovine rumen microbial communities from Lethbridge, Alberta, Canada - RJG_04 | ecosystem: Host-associated > Mammals > Digestive system > Stomach > Rumen | place: Canada: Alberta... | reverse complement strand
TGCGGGTGTTTTCTTCGCGCGACACTGGGCGAAACAGTGCGAGTCAGCTTTTGTAGCTGCTCATAGTTTTGCTTTGGCTGCGCCGCTTTCATCACATCTTTTTACATTTATCCCTCCAATATCATCAACAGAGCCATTTTGAATCTGCTGTCTGCTTTTACCCAATGCTTACCTCCTGCGGCGAATTTGAAGTTTTCGCCTGCCTAAATCGGGTAAGCCTTTCCTTCGTAGCCAATAACGCCCTTGCCGTCTAGAGCGAAGATCAGCGCTTCACCGGGTGCGGCGTGTTCGGCAAGTCCTGTGCCTTCATCGAAGCTCATAATGACAAACGTCATCTTTTCGTTATGAGCGACGTCCATATTGATTATTTTGTCGTCCTGATACGGAATAAGCTCTGCTAACTTAAAAACCTCTCCTGCTTTGACCGCGTTATTCATAGTGTTCCTCCTGATAGATATTTCTGTGTAAATTGCCTTTGTGCCTGTTCTCATCCCGAAAGGAATATCCGTAGGCGTGAGGATCGCGTCGTCTTGGTTCAATGTCCATACCTGTTTATCGGTATAAACCTCCATACTACCCTCGTGGAGAATCAACAGCTTGTGATAGCCGTAAATCTCCGCGCTGATGTCAGTGTCCTGCACAAGCGAGAAATAGGAGATGTAATCCTGTCCGCCGGCGTAAACTTCCTTTGAGATGGTGCAGTCTGCTACGGGTTGATTATCCTTTGCGATACTGAATACCGCGCCTGTTGTTTCTCGCACAACGTCACTTCCCTTCGTTGGAATAAATTATCTCATTCATTTTACTTATCAGAGCATTCTCATCTATGCCTGATTTCTTGCTCATATCTGCGACAGTTGCCTTCTTCAACATTATTTTACCCATAGGTGTTTTTGCCATTTTGAATTTGTCGTTTACCTTAATCAGCTCTTTAAGCAGCCACGGATACCGTTTTAGGATGTCAGATAGTATTGTGTTCCTGTTGATTGTCATTACATCACCTTTACATCGGGATTCTTTTCTCCGAATTTTTCCATAAGCACAGCGGCTATATCCTCACGTTTCTTGCCTTTACGCTCCATATTCTTGATAGTCTTGTATGCGGCGAATAGCGTTGACGGTCCAATCTCGGAGCTGAAATATCCGATACCCTGATTCCACGCAAAAAGTTCAAACATATCATCGAGCGCTGCGGAATCCAAACCGTGAATATAATCCTTGACGAGCTCTCTTGTAGCCTGACGCATTCTTCCCGCGCCGACGGCGTTAGTGAGCGAAAGCAGAAGACGGATCTCATACGGTAGATGACGCTTGCCGTCGTTCCAAGTCAGATCCCAGAACTGTACCGCAATCTTGCCGAGTTCCTCGTCAATCAGCGGCATATTGGTAAGAGCCGCGGGGCGCATCGGAATATCGCCGGTATCTTCTTGGTTTTCGGTGCGATAGAAATAAGCGTGAAACTCGTTTGCGTTGACCTCTTCGGTGTGGCGCTCAAATCCTAAGCCTTCCATCACATCATAGAGGGGGATCGGATCAAAGCTCTGGACGATCTCCAAGCCCTCTCCGACAGGGGTGTTCATCGCCTGTTTCTTCAAGCCCTGAAAGAAGTTGCCCTGAATACCTCTTACGTCGATTTTCTTGAAATCGGTCGTTTTATTTTTCCAATCTGCGTAGCTCATAGTATCCTCCCTGAATCCGTGAAAATCGACTGTTAAAAAACGCTTGAACTCCGCATGAAATCAAGTATTTCAGGCATTTTATTATATATGATTTTCTGCACCCATTTGGTGCAAATTCAAGCATTAAAATTTTTGCAGAAAAAGCAATGTTTATCAGTCTATCAGCCATGATTTACAATTTGAATTTTACGGATTCAGGTATAATAAAAAGCACATGCCGGCAGTTTCCGGCTTGCTGTTCCGCATGAAGCACAATGCAGTAGGGCTGGCTTCTATCGCAGTTTTAGCAACAGGTGTGCTTGTGATGATCTCCACCACCGTCAGTCTGTACAGCGGAGCGGACGATACCGTGAACACACATTATCCCCAGCATCTTTATCTTTCCGCAAACCTTAAAAACGGAAATGAAGTTACATCTGTCCCCTCGGATAGGCTTGAAGAAATCGTCAGAAAATCTGCTGATGCAAACGGTCTGGAAATCAAAAGCATCACCGGTGAACAATCTCTGACTGTTTCCTATCTTATGCAGGACAGCAGGCTGCTCACTAAAACAGAGGTAAGCGGCGGCTACGATATGGAAAACCTGACAAATGTAGTTTATATAACCAAAGATACTTACACAAGGCTTACTGAAAAAATGCTTTCTTTAGATCCTGACGAAATTGCGTTTTGCCGCATCATCACAGCCTCATACCATATCGGAGATACACCAACAAGCCTTACGATAGGCGGAGAAAAATATCACATAAAAGAGCAGCTTGACTACTTTCCGGTTGACGTCAGCTCCGGTGTGATTGTAAATACGTTCGGCATAGTCGTTTCCGATGAGGATATTCTGAGTGGGATATACCTTGCACAAAAAGAGGCTTACGGAGAGTTTGCTTCCGAATATGCAGACAGGATCGGTGTCAGCTTTACTGATGAACAGGCGGCTTTTGCAAATGGTAAGGCTCTTGAGAAAGATATTACCGAAAGAATTAGATCATTATCTTCCGAAGAACTGCAATATAATCTTGATACCAAATGGGAAGCACTACATAATATTCTTGATATGTATGGAACATTTCTCTTCCTTGGAATTTTGCTGGGGTTTGTATGCCTGTTTTCGACGGTTCTGATAATTTATTACAAGCAGATATCTGAGGGCTATGAGGATAGAGAGCGTTTTCAGATCATGGAGAAAATCGGTATGGAACAGCACGAGGTCAGAAAAACCATCGGCAGTCAGTTGATATTACAGATGTTTCTGCCGCTTGCTACGGCGGCGGTGCATATGGTATTTGTCTTTCCCATTCTGCTTAAACTGCTGAATATACTTATGCTCTCCAACACCATGCTGTTTGTTATTTGCACGGTAATTACCTTTGCAGTATTCGCCTGTGTATATACCGCAGTATATTTCATGACTTCAAAAATCTATTATAAAATTGTACACTAAAATAAATCCACCCGAGGTTTTTCTTCGGGTGGAACAGCCTTTTGAGGAGGTAAGCAATGTATAAGATTTTTCTTGTTGAGGATGATTATTCTCTTGCGGATGCAGTAAAAAGCCTCCTCGAAAGCTATGGAAGCGTGGTGACTGCCGTGAAGGATTTCCGGAATGTTACCGCAGAATTTTCAGATGCCAATCCGCACCTTGTGCTGATGGACATTAAGCTGCCTTTTAAGGATGGGTATTTCTGGACAAGCGAAATTCGGAAAATCTCATCTGTGCCCATAGTTTTCTTATCTTCCGCATCAGACAATATGAATATTATTATGGCGATCAACATGGGTGCGGATGATTTTATTGCAAAGCCTGTGGACGGCATGGTACTGAATGCAAAGGTAAATGCCGTTTTACGCAGAACATATGAAATAACGAGCAATTCGCAGACGGTGGATTTTTACGGTGCAACTCTGCACCTTTCAGATTACACAGTTACATACAGCGGCAAAAGAACAGAACTGACGAAAAATGAATTCCGCATTCTACAGATACTGCTCGATAACAGAGGTAAAATTGTCAGCCGTGATGCACTGATGACACATCTGTGGCAAAACGATATCTATGTCGAGGAAAACACTCTTACCGTCAACATGAGCCGACTGCGAAGAAAGTTAGAAGACAGCGGACTTGAGGGTGTTATCATTACAAAGCCGGGAGCGGGGTATATTATAAAGTGAAACGAAAAGTGTTTGCGTACTGTATGAGAAAAAACAAAATTGCCGTCATCCTTTTTATATTGATGACGGCATTGAATGGTGCGGTTTTTCTGCTTTATGATATTATGACAGAAGCGTTTTTTTATGCGGAATCATTGACTTTAATAATCTTTCTGATGCTGATCGGCATCGACTTCGCAGGTGAATTGAAGGCAGCAAAAAGAAGATCTGACCTGAAGAAAAGAATTCTGCTGCAAAGCAGCTTTCAAAGTAATGACGCAGATATATGCGATGAAGATTATTGTGAAATGCTCGGTCTGCTTGCCGATGAGATCAACAGGCTTCAAACCGATTTTTCATTGAAAAAACAGGCAGATAACGACTATTACACTGCATGGGTACACCAGATAAAAACACCCATTGCTACAATGAAATTACTGCTGTCGCAAAATGCAGAAGAAAACAAGGAGTTATCTGCAGAGCTGTTCCGTATTGAGCAGTATGTGGAGATGGTGCTAAGTTATATACGACTCAGAAGTGATTCAAACGACCTTGTAATCAAAGAATACTCTCTTGATGAACTGATACGGGAGACGATACGCAAATTTGCACCTCAGTTCATTGCTAAAAAGCTGAAGCTGAATTACAAGCCGACAAACAAGACCGCAGTCACCGATAAAAAGTGGCTTATGTTTATTTTCGAGCAACTGATTTTCAACGCTATCAAATATACGCCCGAAGGTGAGATAACAATATCTGTCGAAGGTAACACGGTAAAAATATCCGACACCGGTATCGGTATCGCTCCTGAGGATATTCCGAGAATTTTTGAAAAGGGGTATACCGGAGCAAACGGAAGACTGGGGCAAAAATCCAGCGGTCTGGGGTTGTTTCTTTCAAAAAAGGCAGCCAGTCTTATCTCAGCCGATATAAGTGTACAAAGTATACCCGGCTCGGGAACCGAATTTTCTGTTATACTGCCCGGCGAGAAAAAGATGCAAACATTATTATAGTTTTATCCTTTCACAACATACAATAATTACTAAATTTGATGCAACACTCGTCAAAAGGCTGACCAAAAGAATTACTGTGTTTGACGAATACTTTATTGTGAAGTTAAAGTCAGGGTAGATATTGAGATTGAAGATTAAAAGTATAAGGCTCCTCACCATAGGCATAGTGCTGGCTGTGAGGAGTCTTTGTGTTTATGATTCAAACAGGAAGTGGTCTTTCTCATTTGGCTTTTGTGGGTTTCTTTTCCCGAAGCTCTGTATACATACCATCCAGAAGTTCCAGAACAAGCGCCGTATCTTCAAATCTATCAAATACATGCATCAGTGTCTTTGAACCTTCATACGGATAACGCAGTTCGAAATCTGCAAGTAGCCTGTCCGATGTTGGCGTTCTCTTCAAAAACAGTTCATTATCGCAAATGTCACCTATCAGCTTACCATTGAGGTAATCTTCAAGATATATCATACCACACCCATACCGTCCTGCTACCCTTTTTCTCATTTTATAAAAGAAAATGCCTCGCACGAAGCGAGGCTAAAGTACATGGGTATTAAACTGATCTGAAAAAAAGCTGCTCCGGCGGTGTGTCCGCCTCATTCATTTGAATACTGACGCTCAGTTTTTGCGATTTCGTGTAGAATTCCGGAGAATTGCTCCGTTTTGCCTATCACCAGGTGGCGGGTGTCCTCCATCAGATATAGCTTTTTGCGCGGCGCATTGACTTCATCAAAATATTCCTGTGCCACTTCAAAAGACACCAGATAATCGCAGCCGCCGTTGATATTGTAATACGGCACTTCGTAATCCGTTCTGCCGACCAGCGAAAACTTGTCGAATTCGCCGCCCGTAATAAAGCGTTCATAAACCGAAAAGTCTGCCTGCGATAATTTTGCATAATCTGACAATGAATAATACGGATTGAAGAACATCGCACAGTTCTCGTTGTAATCGTGCTTGTCCTGATCTCCTGCATAGCCGTATTTCTTCATGAGCGCGAGCTTTGCATGATCATGTTCATCGGGATCATCGAGCTGCGCCAGCAGCTCTTTTCCCTCTGCGTCATCACCGACCCATTTTGCGGCTGCTTCTGCAAACGCCTGCTCATTCAGATCCTCGTCCACAACCTGCGCTGCGCCGATACAGCATTCGTAGTATTCCGGATGCGCCAGAACCAGATTGCTGCCGTAGAGACTGCCCCACGAATGGCCGAGCAGCGTGATTTTCTCCTTGCCGAGATACTTGCGCAGAAATTCTGTCATCTCCACGCCGTCCTGCATCATCAGGTCATAGGTCAGCTCGGTGCTGTTCTGGTCAGCGGAATAGCTTTTGCCGGCATTGCGCTGATCCCATGTGACAACGGTATAAACATCCGACCATTTCCGCGTGAGTGCGTATGCGGTATGGCTTGTGGCTGCACCCGGACCGCCGTGCAGAAAGAGCAGCACCGGATTATCTTTATCCTGCCCATAAATATTGATCCATTGCTTTGTGCCGTTGATGTCAACATACATCGTTTCATTGATGCCGCCGTCGGGCGTTTTGTCATTGATGCGCTGTCCGATAAACCGGACAATCAAGCCAATGATTATGATACCAAAAAGAACAATCACTATCCATTTGAGTATTTTTGTTAGCGTTTTCAGAAACTTTTTCATTGTAACCACCTCTGAATTTCGATTTTTCACTCTGACATCCAAACCACCGCCACAACATACCAACATCCAAATTGAACACTTAACTCTCCGCAAAAATCGGTTGATATGTTTCCACAGTCGTCAGTGCCACTCATCGTGCTGTTCGCTGTGCGTGCCCGCACTTGGCATGTTCGCACTGTTCGCTTCACTTCGTTCCGCTCTGAGTACAAACCGGGAATTTTCCAGCCGCGGTTGTCAGTTTATTACAATCGCGGCATCAGAAGTTATCCTTGTTGTGAACTCACAGCGCAAAATCGGGAGCGGCGGCTCGCCGCTGACATCAATACCACTGTTTCAACATGGCACAATACCTCGACATGAATGTCGGCATTCGGGAAAACATATCCAAAGATACCATATGGCAAAACAGCAAATAATTGCCTAATAGTTTACCAAAAAACAGAATTAACAATGCATTTGGATCAGCTTAAGTCTAATTTGCAGTATAACTCACCATCGTTATCTATACATTTTACATTATTGCCATATATACTCTTTAAATTTTGTGTTGTAATACAACTGTTTGCTACATCATAACACATGACAGAACCATTTTTAAGTAAAATAGTATTGCAATTCAATGACAGAGCATGGTTGGGATTATGAGTAGAAAAAATAATTGTTTTTCCCTGATGTGACAATTTTCTGAATAAAATCAATAGTTTTGACTGGTTGCTGAGATCAAGTGCTGACATGGGTTCATCAAGCAATATGACAGGGGTATCTTGTACCATAGCCCGTCCGAGCGAAACCAACTGTTGTTGACCTCCGCTCAATTCCGAAACACGTTCATTGAGCAAGTTACATAATTCCAATTGTTGTGCGACTTTCTCAACAATTAAATAATCTTTTTTTTGCGGAATTGAAAAAAAAGCTAAATGCGGTGTACGTCCTTCAACCATATAGTCACATACACATATATCATTTCCTCTGATATTTACCAATTGAGGTACAAGACTAATTATATGTGCAAATGATTGGTATGAATAATTATTTATATCCTTATTTTTAACATAAATAACATCTTTTTTTACAGGTTGCTGCTTTGATAGGCATCGGAATAATGTTGATTTGCCGACACCATTAGTGCCTACTATGGCATTCAAAGAACCGTTGGCAATTTCAAGGTTTATGTTGCTAAGTACTTTTTTATTTCCATAGGAAAAATTTAAATTATTGATTTGAATCATAGCTTTCTCCTGAATATTTTTTCAAATATCACAACAACAATAAATAATACCGCTCCGAGAAGACCACTTATGATTCCAACAGGAATCTCCGTATTGGTAATACATCGGGCAAGCAAATCGCAAGTTCCCATAAATAATGCTCCATAGATAAGTGCCAGTGGCAACAAATGTTTACCATCATTATTTACAAGTAAACGCATCAGATTAGGTATGGCTAAACCTACCCAACCTATCGAACCGCTCATACTGACTGCTGATGATGTGATGACTGTCGCTAAAATAATGCATGATATTTTTACTGCCTTAGGATTTATTCCATGTATTGCAGCATCCTCCACTCCGTGTCTAAGCATGACAATTTTCCATCTAAACAAAAATAATATAAATATTCCAATACACATAACAGGAATTCCGATTGATAATTGCTCCCAATTTACATTGTAAAATCCGCCAAGTAGCCAAAATGTGATTGAAGATAACTGGGCATCATTGGCAATATATTTTACTATTCCCATAAAAGAATTAAGCAGTCCTCCCATTACTATTCCTGATAATATCAGTGATATGGAATCATTGTCATTTCTTTCAAATACAGCAGACAGAAATAGTGTCATTGTTACAGCAATAATGCCGCCGACAAAGGAAAAGATACTTGTTATTGAAAATGAACACCCCAGCAAAATGGCAGTTGATGCACCGCATCCGGCTCCTGCAGATACACCAAGAATATCAGGTGACACCATACGATTGGCGAACATTTCCTGATATGTCCAGCCGGCTACCGACAATGCTGCACCAACAAGCAAGGCTGAAACCAATCTCGGCAGTCTGCTTTTTATTATAATACGAAAAATCATCGTGTTTTCGTCTGGGTGACACAGTGCGGATAATACATCGCTGACAGATGTTTTATAATTCCCCGAACAAACCGAAATTACAGCAAGGACAATGATTGCTGTAACACCAGTTATGGACAAGAATGCAAAAAAAAGCTGCTCATGTTCAAATCTGTTTTTTACTTTGTTTTGTTCAATATTTTTTATATTCATTTGTCCCACATCTCCGTCCCATCGGGAGCTTTGGAAGCGAACATTAAATCAAGTTCTTTATCAGTAAGGTCGATATCATAATATTTTTTATAAAATTCATGTGTCATATCTTTTAAATTGAAGTCAACTCGTTCCGGATACATACATGAAAAACAATAGTATACAAGCAATGGATATGCTGTAGCACAAGAATTCCATGCGACAGAACCTATGGGTTCAATATGGATATTTCCTTTCTTCACGGCAGTAATTTCAGACCACATATCGTTTTTCAGCAAATCCGTATATTCTTTTGTTGCATATACACCGCCGATAAAAATGATATCGGGATTTTCGGCTAATATGGATTCTTCTGTCGGCATTGCAGAACTTGTTGCATCAGCATAGTTTCTGGTTGCTAAAATCCCTCCTGCGTATGATAGCCATGCCTGATTATCACCGTAATATGTTCTGAATGGACCTTTGCCTTTATCTGCCAAAATTTCATATGCAACAGGTTTATCTTTATCATCAACATCTTTCAGTTTATCTGACATTATTTTGATAGCATTATTAAAATCATTCACCCACTGTGTGCTTTTTGTTTTGGCCTCTCCACCAAATATTTCCGCCAATAAATTTGCTGCACGAACCATTTCATCGGGATTATAATATCGGATAGTGATGGCACATATTCCCTTTTCACGCAGTGATACGGCACGTTCCTGGCTGGGAACAAAAATTATGTCAGTTCCCAATGAAATCAGAGCCTCCGCTTCGGGTTCGTATGAATCAAATGGAGTAATATTATCCGCCTGGGGATAGAATACTTTAAACCATGGATTGTTTAATACACGATAATATGTTCCCACTAACTTATCTGCTTGTCCAAATGCCACCAGCATATCCGTACATGGAACAGATGTGGATACAACCCTTTCGATTTTCTCGGGCAAAATGATTTCATCACCAGCCATATCGATAATTTTTGTTTCCTTGTCATGATTTTCATTGGTGCACCCCGTAAAACATATACAAGGCAGTAACATACATATAGCTGTAAATAAACATACGATTCTTTTTTTTAAAATAATTATTTTTTTCATAATTAAGCTCCTTTTCACAATCTGCATTCGGCTTGTTTTTACATAAAAGGCCAGCCGTTTATTTGAAATGTTTTTTCGGATATGTTTATTTCCATGGAACGAGTGTGTGTCCCATATTCTATATCGGGATTGTAAAAATTTGTTAAAAAATAAACTTTCTGATTTGAGGAACCAATCCAATCCCGTTCGGTATCATACAAGTTTTCTATAAATGGACCGTCTATCAGAACATCTGTAAATTGCAGCAGTTTCAAAACATGACAATTTTCCATTTCAAGCAGTTCATTATACAAATATCCTGTAAAGACGATTACAGAAAGATTGTTATTTCTGCACCATTGTGCTATGTATGACAATCCCTCTGCCTGAAGTATCGGTTCACCGCCGAGAAAAGTTACTCCTTCTATACTATATTTTTCTTTTGCAGTCCTGATAAGATTCACTAAATCTTCTGTATCAATAATCTTATTTTTTCTTATTTCCTGCATATGAGGATTGCAGCATCCCGGACATCTTCGCTGACACCCCTGTACCCAGACAGCTGTTCTTTTGCCGGGACCTTCGGATTCTGTACAAAGACGGATGGAAGCAAGGTTGATATAAGGCATAAATATCACTCCAGGTCAAAATCAAAAAACGCACTGTTGCCGATGGTTGAAATGATAATTTTTCTGCCAAACAACATCTCGGATTTTCTGAATATAAATTCAGAAAGCGGATTTATAATATTGCTTTCCATAATATTAAGCAAACCACGTCCGCCATTTGCACTATCGGCTGCTTGGGCAATCTTAAGGAATGCGTTTTCTTCATTCTCAAAAACGAGTTCTGCATGATAGCGTTCTCTGACAAAATCCTTGACTGCCCTAAATTTGCTTTGTGCGATTTTTGTGAATACTGCCGGATCGCTGATAAAATTGAATGCTACGATATTGTCACCGATACGGTTCAGCAGTTCAGGTCTACCAAGTTCTCTGACAAAATGATTTTTAACTTCTGATATGAATTGTTTTCTCGTTTCCGAAACAGAGAGTCCGGGGCTGACTTTTGATGCACCTATATTGGATGTGAAAATAATAATTGTTTCTGAAAAATAGACTGTCTCACCCTTACCGTCTGTCAAACGTCCGTCTTCCAATATCTGAAGGAATTTGTCCAGAATTTTTTTGTCTGCTTTTTCAATTTCGTCAAAAAGAAGTACGCAGAACGGCTTTTCTTTGACCGCATTGGTAAGCTGACCTCCGGCCTCGTAACCGACATAGCCGGGAGGTGCACCTACAAGCCTCTGATCACTGTGTGCATGATTATATTCAGACATATCAAAACGTATGCAGGCATTTTCATCACCGAATACAAATTCCGCAAGTGCTTTTGCAAGTTCTGTTTTTCCCACACCGGTCGGACCAACAAAAAATAATGTACCTTTAGGTTTTTTCTGTCTGGCAGAATGCTGCAAACCTGAAAAACCGGTATATGCACGGATAAGAACATCTTTGACTTTAGCAACGGCAAGATCCTGACCTTTGACACGTTCTTTCAGACGTTCTTCTGCATTTTCAAGTTTCTCTTTGGAAAGTTCTTCCCAAGGGCTTACTTTTTCGCCGTACTTGTAAAGATTTATCAGCTTTTCGCAGGACATTCGTTCATCGGAAACCTGACGGGACATCTGCATCAGTTGCATTATCTCACGAAGGGTAAAGCCGTCAAGTGAATCTATAAAATCATCACGGCGTGTCTTGTCGCTGCTTATGTCTGGGCTGACACGCAGAAATGAAATATTGGCATTCACATACTGTTCACGTTCATTTCGTCCGGGCAAGGGAACATTTATAAGACTTACCAACGGATTGTTCAGATAGAATGCAGGCGGAATTGTAGCATTGCTCTGAGTAACAATGATAACGATATTTCTTTTGTTTTCCATATCCAGCAGATCATAGGAACGGCTGTTTTCCAGTGCTTTGCCGAGCGTTGCAAGATATTCTCTTTCCTTTTCGGACAACGAATTTGCACTGCCAAAAAGATAGTCGGAATAATCAAGGATATAAGCCCTGTTTTCACTGCTGTGACGTATCTGTTCGAGCATATACGGAAAAAATTCTTCAGGTTCTTTGTGATTGCCGGGAGTGTCATTCAAAGTGCTTATATCCATTCCCATATCATAAGTTTTTGTATCCGCAGGTGTAGCAGAGGGATGATACGCTGCCTTATCGGATAGTGTGCTGTCGATTCCGTCTACACGATCCCATTTCGTTACTTTGAATTGTTGTTTTTTAAGGCTGTCAACGATGATATTGATGATGGGCATATACATACCGTTTTGAAATTTGCTACACATAATATCTGATGTATTTCCCGACAGTATGACGGCTGATTTTATGCCGCATTCCTGTGCAAAACGTTCCAGCCATTTATCGTATTCTTTTGCTGCCATTATTGATTTCTCCTTTTAGGTATATTTTCCGAATTTGAATCTCTGGATATTTTATCAGGGTTTTTCCATATGACACGTTCATCAGACAGCTTAACAGAATATACACGATCCAGTTCAACATTGAATTTCTCAATATCATTCAGACAGGTCATGCCTTCGTATTCATCGAATCTGTATGCCAGTTTTCCGTTAATATCAAGTTTGCACTGTACACGTTTTCCGGAAGGCTTTTTGGCTGTGATCCTGACGTAGTTATTATTATCATCTTGTATCAGCTGCGGCGGCTGAACATGAAATCCCTGTTTTCTCAAAGAGAGAAATACAGATTTGACCGCTTCACGCCGAACATCTTCACTTATCAATGTACTATCGACATCAGCCTCTGTTTTTTCAAGTTCCTGTTCCAATTCTGCCTGTGATTTGCTGTCAGAGCGTATGCTTTCCTGAAGTGCTGTGATATGTGATAAAAGAGCCTGAGCTTTTTCCTGATCTTCAACCTTTTTCTGTTCAAGCTGTTCTTTCATTATCTGAAGTCTTTCGGAAACAATTTGCTGTTGTTCTTTCTTTTTTGACTTGCTTTCCCATTCTTCGGCTTTGACACGAGCCTGTGAAATAATTGTTTCCGCCTGCTTGCGAAAATCATCAGCGGATATTGATAATTTATCACTTACTGATTTATGCAGATCGGACAGTTCCTTTGATGCAAAATTGATAACTGCCTGCTCCTTTATTCCGCAGATAAGTGTATAATAAATATCATCGATTTGTCCTTTTTGACGAAGGCGTTCTGCTCTTGCTTCTTCCTGATGCTGATGTTCCATCTCGATTGCTCTCATGCGTTGTTCTCTTTCGGCAGCATTTCCTTCTCTGAACATGGAATGTATATATTCTCCGACACGCAAACTGACATCTCTTGCAGCACCCACATCGGAATACAGCAGTGAACGTATCTGCTGCAAATCTGAAGAAAGACGTTCCATTTTGTCAGGGATATAATTTTCAAAGTTTTGTGTACGCATATCTTCATACTGCTGAAGATAACGCTCATAAAATTGTTCGGTATTATTGCGGATACGTTCCTCGTTTGCACGTCTGCGGGCTTCATATTCGGCCTGTTGACGTTCATGCCTTCTTTGATTTTCGATACCCATCAATACACCTGCTCCAAGGGTATAAACAAACTCCAATTCTGAACTCATACTCAACTCTCCTTTATTTTTTGCGTTTTTTCTTGTTTTTCTTTCCGCTGTTTTTTTCTTGCTGCATTTCACGTTCTGCCTGTCGAATATTCGCTGCACATCCTTCAGCCGTCATACTGGTAATCTCATATGATTTGGCAATATTCCTCATATTTATATCATCTGTGACCAAAACAGGATTATATATGATATATTTAAGTGCTATGGATAAGATACGATAATCGGGTTTATCGGATTCAAGATCATCTGAAATCAAAGCGGGATTGCTTTCTTCTTTCATATTGATCCATTCCAATGCACTGTAGTTGTTGATTTGACGAATCGCTGTACGTGCTTGATAAGCAATTTCTTCGTTTTCATCTTCTTTAAGTCCATCAAGTTCCGAAAGCACAGTTCTGGGAATGATAACCATGGTGTCTTTTCCATCAAACATAGGAAGAAGTTCCGGCATTTTCATTAATGCATTTGTATCTAAAATATATATCTTTCTGTATTTCATAGCACTGTTGCAGCAGAACAGACTGAGTGCAGATGAAAGTATTTGGTAGTTCTTATTAGTCAGTACCAAAACAGGACAGAAAATAGATGTTTCTTCAAAATTGCCTATGTGGGAATCAAACATATTAACAAGATCTCTCCATTGTTCGAGAAAATTTACAAGCTGTTCCAAATCCTGACGATGAAGAAATACGGCTTTTTTCATATTCACTTCACTGTTTTCATCAAACATTGACAATCCGAGTATTTCCTGTGTACGTTCTGCAAGATTTCTCATATCCTGTATGATATGTTCAGATGGCGTATATGTTTCAAGTTCATATATATTTTCATCTGCGAATTTTGAAACCAGTTCATTCAGAACTTTATCGGAATAAAGATTTTTATACAGTCCTTCCAGCTTTACGAATTTTATGTACTGCTTTCCGATATTTTGTATCTGATTCAAAAGTGCATGGACATCTGACAGATTTTCCGATATTTTTATATTTTTCAAAAGAATACGGATAAGCGTTTCTATTATACTGCTGTGCTTTTTAAAAATATCCACAGAACTGTATTTTTCCAATATACGCTGTGCACTCTGCACATCTGTCACATCAGCAGCAATTTTGTCTGCATCCAAAATCAGTTCATTTATTTTGCTGTCACTGAAACATTTGGTTCTGAAAAGCGTAACAGAATCTTCATTCAGTTTCAAAAGGCAGCGTAATTTTTCTTCAGCAGATGGTAATTGACCGACAATTTGTTCTGCATATTGAATTTCTTTCTCGGGCATACCAAGTATTCTGAAAATATGCAGCATATCGGGATACTCACCACAAAACTTTTCCACACACTGCAGAACTATGCTTTTGGGATCGATTTTTTTCTTTGGAATAAATGCAAGTTCTGCCATACGGTTCAGATTTCCTGCCGACAATGAAAATGCTCCGTATCCTACTGCTCTCGAACTGTCCAAATAGACAAGACCGTCCGGCAGAATGTTTTCTGAAGTAAATATTGTTATCATATTACGGGTAATTTTGATATTTGTTTCTTCTGCACTGCAGAAAAAACGGATATTTACATCATTTCTTTTGGAAGAAACAATATTTGTTCCGTCAATACGGCAATACTGAAGATTGGCAATGCACAAATTACTGCTGTTCATTTGTCCGATCAGCATGGAAAGTTTATCGGACGGCACGACAGTTTTAAATTCTTCATCGGGATCGTGTACAGAAATGACTTGAAGTGAACTATCAGGTTCACGCAGGTCTAAAGAAGAAAGTGCTGCCATATCAATATCGATATTTTCGTTACCCTCAACGGAACACTTCATTTCTTTTCCTACATTAAGAGCCTTCAATGTATTTTTCCATAATAATTCAGATGAATGCGGCATGAGTCCTCGAATGACTGTTTCTTCCATAAGCCAAGAGGGACGATGTGTTTGTTGTGTTTTCAAAGATTCAATACTATCCCTTACAAACGATACAGGGAATGCGATATCTTCGGGACTTTCCATTTCACGAACAGGAATACCGCTGAATTTTTCCTGATAAGATATTTTTTTTGAATCTCTGAAAATCTGATTTTCGGTTATGTTATAGTAATATTTGATTATATCGGTAGATTCCGCTCCGGGAAGTTTACGTTCTTTCTGCATGGAGATGCCAATGGGGGTAAGATGAAGCTGACGCATTTGTGTTTGTTTCATATCTGTTTGGTCATAAATTTCATCAAGCTGCAGTGCACCTATATCTCTCAGATTTATAAGACATGGCAGGATCATCCGATCAGTATCAATAATGCTGAACAATGAAGAAAAGAAGTCTTCTATGGTCATTGACTGATATTCCTGAAAGATTTGAATTTTTTGTATTGTTTCCAGTATCAGCCATTCGATTGCTGTAGAATACCTTGCTGTAAAATGCGTAACATCAACGTCATAACGTACAAATGGATAAGACAGTATTACTTCAGATAATTTCATTAATTGTCACCGCCTTGATATTCTTTGAGTATCTGTTTTTCTATATCGGAAGTTATCAGTTTTTCGCTTCCCTTGAAACAGCCGTTGGTGTACATTTCCTGCATGATATTTTGATAAACTGATACGGTACTCGTTCCGGTATTTTCCATATTCGGAAGCTCGATTTTTTGTTTCTCATAAGTATGCTTTGCACCAACGATTAAAAGAAGCTGCTGAGCACGTGAAAAAGCAACGTTAATGCGTTCAAATGTAATAACATGTTTGCTTGCCCATCCTTTAGGAGAATTGGTTACAAGACTTGTAATAATCACGTTTTTTTCCTTGCCCTGAAATCGGTCAACTGTATTGATATCTATATCCAAAGGCGAAAAATCAAATCCCATTCGTTTGGCATCACGGAATAATTCCCTTATCCTGTTGACCTGTGCCTGATAAAAGCTTATCACACCTACCGTTTTTTTGATTTTATTGGTTTGATATTGTTCTTTCCAGCTTTCAGCCATCTTTTTGAGCAGTTCAACAACCATATACTGTTCAAGCGTATTGTAAGCAGAAGTACCGCCTTCATTTTTAGTTGTGGGATTGTATCTGGAATCATAAATCGGCCGAGCGCTGGGTAATGCAGAAGAATCCAGCCAATAGGCATGTTTTGACGGAACAATAAATTCACTGCCGTCAGCACCATATATTGTCAGACCATGTGATTTATATTCTGTTTCCTGTTCGGGAGTCAATCCGTTAGAAAGACGGTTTTCATAGAAACGATTAATGACACGCATGATATCCGAATGCATTCTGTACTGTACCAAAAGTGGATGCCGGATACTTTCGTCCGCACGTTCGAAGTATTCTTTAAACAAGGATGATGTGACCATATCTCTGAATCTGCGGAAATTTTCTGTTGTCATCAGATCACTCAGTTCTTCCGGTATAGTTTCATGGTCGCTTATCAGATCATTATAGGATTGTTCATGTTCTTTGAACATGGGGGGGAGCTGGCGGTGGTCACCGACCAGAATTGCTTTTCTGGCTTTCATGAGTGGGATAAGCAATTCCGGAGGAGTAGCTTTGCTTACTTCATCTACAATAACAACATCAAAGTTATCATAACCGTTTTCTGTCAGAACACGCATATTGTCAGTGCATGAAATGCCGACTACATTGCAGGAATTTACATAAATTGGCTGATAATATCTCTGATCGCATGAAAACAGCTGTTCATCATCTAAGCGGTCTTTGAACTGCGTAAGCGTATCGTTCCATTGTTGCCTGATCATTCGGGATTCTGAAATCTTTTGTTCTGTATTATGACGCATTTGATGAATTGCTTCCAAAATGACCGAAACATCTTCTGATGATGTTTGATATTTGCGTGAAAGAACTGTAAGTGTTGCTTTTTTTTGTTCAAGTACCGAATTTGTTTCCTGCATGGTTTGTTTTTTGTAGGCTATCTGACTTTTAAAAATTTTTAATTGTTCGTTCAGAGCCGAAATATCTTTTGTTCGCAAATTGTCTGTATATTCCATTATATCTGACAGTGCCTGATGAAGTGCATTTTTGGTTTCCTGGATTGTTTGTTCAATACTGCTGCTGATACCTTCAATATTGCCGGAAATGATACATGAAGATAATCTATCCGACAGTACGGATTTTTCCGACATTCCAAGAGAAACAGAAGAACCGAACCCTTTGGCGGCTTCTATTTTTTCTTTGACGGCAGCAAGTTGTTTTCTCAGCATAAGAAAGGTTTCCATATCATCTGCGTCAGCAGCATCGGCCATTTTATTCAATATTTCATTATGCTGATTTATCAGAATTGCTATGCTGCTTTCATTCTGAACAGACTCTGTTTTGCATTCGTTTAGTTTCTTACAGATATTTTTCAAAAGCGGAAGTCTTTGAAGAATGATACGGATATAATCACTTTCATTTTCTGTTCCTTGTGTATTCAGATTGAGTTCACCCAAAGTAAGTTTGATTCCTTGTTCATATGCTTTGCGAATGACCGGATTCAGTATGGGTTCGATGATTCTGAACAGTTGTTCCGTAAGGAATATTCTTTCATCGGAATCATTATCAATTATACTTTTGAATTGAAGAGCTTTTCGTTTTTCGTCAAGTATTTGTGCATTTTGCTGATTGATCTGATGTATCTGTTCATATATGGACTTATATTTCTGCTCAAGTTCATGCAATTCCGTTATGATTTTATTCGATTTTTGCTGAAATTCGGCAATATCCTGCTGGAAATTCTGTGCATCCATTTCGTCTTTACGGTATGCGATCATCTCTTTTTCAAAATTTTCCCACGGTTCAAGCCATTTTTTCGATATACTTGAAGAAAGTGAATTATAGTAATATCTCAAGGCTTCATCTTCGGAAAATTTACGTTTATCAAGACTTATATTTTTCTTTTTTCTGCTTTTCTGACCAAGACGTATGGCACGTATCTCCGGAGTGTCGGCAAGCCGTTCAAGTGCATTATCCACAGCGTCGTTTGACTGAGAAGCAACAAGAACACGCTGTCCCTGTCTGACGAGCTGATAGATTGCTTCAGCTATGACAGTGGTTTTGCCGGTACCGGGCGGTCCCTGAATCAGACAGATATCGGGGGCAGCAATCATTTTTCTTACAGCCTCTTTTTGATTTTCATTTTCGGCAATATTGGGATTTAACCATCGGTCTATATTGATATTATTTTCACGATTCGGAAGACGAGCCTGATTGATATTAAAAAGCCATGCAGCCAAATTGGGTGAATAGCATTCATCTCTTTCAAGACTCTGTATTGCCAGTTCAAAACGTCTGATAAGTGCAAGATCACCGACTGCCGAAAGTGCAAGGAAACCATTTGAACTATAATCCGAAAGATAATCTTCTTCTACTAATGTCAGTTCTTCTTCATCAGAAGAATCTATATCCTGAAGTTTATCTTTAATATCACGGGGAAGTTCATATGCTACTTTGACAATATACGGTCTTTTGAATGCTTCACAAACATCATCTTCCGTCAGATTTTTTTTAGAATTATGAGTATTATCCGGTTCTTCATAATCTTCCTCATCATAATCATCAAACTGTTCTTCATCAGACGCATTCAGATTGCCGGTACCTTCCAGATAATAACTTTCTTTTACACCACGATATCTTCCAAGCTCTATACGGCGTAAATTTCTTATTTTTTTGCTGTCATTGGATTCAAATTCAAACTTCCAGTCATTTTTGGAATAATCGTTATCAAACACCTGCATATCACGGTTTAAATAACGTTTACGTTTTTTGAAATAGTCCTCGTTTTCGCATACAAGCCAAAACATCAACTGCTTTTTTGACGAATCATACTGAAAGCGATAATATTTGAAACCATAGACCTGACGAATACAAATCTGTTTATACCAGCGTAAATATTCTTTCCAATTTTCAAGCCGTTCACTTGTATATTTTGCAAGTGATTCCGCTTTTTCCAATATCTTGAAAAAAAAGTTATACACCACACCATTTGGATTGTTTTGGGGAATAACGGAAGCAGCAACTTCAAAATCAAGCTGTTCGGTATCTGCTGTATCATATATATCATCTACAATAAATTCACGTCCCCATATATGCCCTCTGAACATCAGAGAAATGCCTTCGGGAAACAGTTCCAACAAATAATCTCCCGGAGCAATTTCGGGGCGTATTGCCAAGACCTGTATATCTTTTTCGTCTTTTTGAAATGTCAGATTGCGTATATAAATATTTTTTGGAAAACCGTCACGAAATTCATTTTCCAAAATAGTTCCCAATCTGTTATCAGTCTGCATATTTTTAATTGCAGGAAACTTTTTGGACAATTTTTCTTCACTTATTTTGAGTCTGTTTTTGCGGTCATTTGGATTATTGTTAAGGCGAATATAAACATATCTGTTTTTATATTCACCATTCAAATCTGTATTGTTGATTTCCGAATGATCATAGTCATCGTATTTATTTTCTTCCTCACCTTCGTAACTGTTAATGTTTTCATTCAAAAATTCATCGCTCATATTACAGTTTGTATCCTTTCTTTCAATAATATCAATTATTTAGGGACAGACCTCTCATAACTGTTATGCAGTCATCTATGTGGTTTTGACTGTAATAATTTAATGGAAGCTGACTCCATGTCCACTTTTTCGTCATACTTTTCAGTATTAGATTTTCTGTCTCATCATTATTAGGCAAAACATCGTCCGAATTGTAATAATTGTCGATTTCATGCAAATTTATAGTTTTATATTCATTTTGAACTGATAAAATGAGTTGTTTTACCAATTCTACCCGCTGACTAATATTATCATATACATTTCTTTGCTTTGATTTATCCCAGAACTGATCATAAATCAATCTTGACGGATGAAGATATATGGATACAGCTTGATATCTTTCTATCTGTTCTTTTAGTTCCGAGAACTCTTTAAATGCTTCAAGCGGTTTTTCGACAACGGGAAGAATCGTAATACCCATAAATGAAAAAGGCTTGTGATAGTTTATATCGATATTTGTATATTTCATGCCGAATTGTTTCATATATTTGAAATAGGATGGAGTCCATGCAAAATTAGGGCATCTGAATATGGGACTGTCAGATAATTGTCTGAATTTAATTATTCCGCCGGGACTGTGAGGGTTAAAATCTTTTTTTTGCAGGTCAAAGCAGTGCTCCTCTGCAAAAAAAATCGAATTCATACCGTTCATCATAGGAATGGTCATAAATGAATGTGTATTGCTGTGATAGCCGAGTTTAATGTATTTTTCACAATTCATATAGGATAAAATATCCGGTGATAAGCTGTCAAGGCGGATACCGGATATATAAACATCACATGGAACAGCTAATTTTTTGAAAAACTCTGTGAAGTCCAAAAGCAGAGCATTGAGTTTTACAGTATCGCCGTAAACATCTTCAATATCCATGGATATATTTACTATCTTCTGTCCATTACTGGTATCCATATTGTTTCATCTCCGTTTATATTTACAATATCATTGACTTTATCGCTGATACAGCATATCGTTCTGATTTGTCTGACAGTGCTGTTTTTTGTTTTTTCGATTTCCCACAGCTTATGCGGCATATCTATTCTTACATTTTTGAAATACTTACCTGCCATTCTGACCGCTTTTAAACAACTGTCCGCCGTATATTGCGATATATCCAGTATTTGTGCATAATCAGCTTGAAAACCGACAGATATAAGCAATCCGTCCTTTTCTAAATAAATGATTCTTCCGAACTTCGGCGAACAGGAAATATATTGTATATATTCAGGATACATTTTTATTCTTAGTGCATTTTGGCAGTTATTCAAATAATCTGCTATTTTGTGCGTATCATAAATTTCTTCGGACAACTCATAATTTTCTGTATTGCTGAATTCATAAGTGTGATATGTTTGGAAACAGCATAGATGGGAATATACATTTTGATAAAGATATTCACTTGAGAATCCCAAACTCATATCGAATACATTATTATTGACAATATAGCCGGACAACTCGGACATAAGACCTGTATTTCTGTATTTTTCAGCGGTAGCAAAATCCATCATTGACAATACATTCAGGCTGTGTCCTGCAAAAAAAAATTCATATACACGTCCGACACATAAAGCCACAACGACATCTGCCGCATTTTTTATATAATAAAAATCACGCTTTGAACGGAACGGGTCCATGCTGTGTTTCCATAAAAAAAGTTCATAGCTTCCCCAATTCCATGGGTAACAATCCCTAATAAATTTATAATATTTTTTGTCGGGAAAATCAGTTAATATTTTATTCATTTCAAAACCCCATTGTACATTTTATCAAGTAACTTTGCCGTATCTTCCCATGAAGTAAGTTTGGTATTAAGAAGTTCTTCCTTCATGTTCTTCAGACAATCTCTGTTTGAGTATAAATGCAAAATTGCCTTTAGCTGAGATGTATAGTCATCATAATTGAATATGTAGCCGTTTTTGTTTGGTGTAATAACATTTTCAAGATTGCCGACATGAGAAACAACAGGAACGCATCCATTGGCAATAGCGTCAAGTACGACAAGAGAACGACCTTCCATTTGTGACGGAAGATATAAAACATCAGCTGTGTCATACAACTGCATGATTTCATTTCTTGAAAGTGAATGGGAAATCCAGTGGATATTTTTATGATTTACAATTTCCGCAACACGAAAATCATAAATTTTATCAAATTCCGCACTGCCTGCAATAATAAGTTTTATATCTGTGTTTTTAATATCTTCTGCCAGTCTTAATACATTTTCTATACCCTTTGTTTTATTTAGTCTGCCTATATATAAAACTGTAAAATCCGAAATTTTTTTTTCAGATTTGGCATTGCCTGAAACAGCATATCCGTTTTCGGTAATAATGGTTGAAATATCAGGAAATAAAGCTGCTACAGATTTGCTGACATTTTCAGATACGGTGCAAACAGTTTGTATGTTGCTGATTCTTTTTTTTAGTTCGTGAAAGTCTGATCTGCACTTTGGGTTTATTGCTTCAGAATGAAATGTATAAAAATTCCTTTGTTTATTTTTTGATAATGCTATTGCGTCACCAAGGAAAGCCCTGTTTGTAGAAAACGAACCGTGAAAATGATTTATATCAGCAGAATCAATCATTTCAGAAAGCATATCTCTGCCGGTTATTTTTGTGAGATATTTCAATCCATAAAAAATTTCTTCAAGTCGGTTCTCTTTATCTGCTTTTTCTATAAATTGTTTGTGTTCTTCCATATCATATAGGAGAGGCCACGGAACACAAACACGGACAGTATGTCCGTACAATACCGAAAGTCTTTCAGCCAATTCGCCCTGATGTACGGGAATCCCGCCGGGGAAACAAAAATCAGAAAAGAAATTTATTATCATTTATCATTTCTCCGTTTCTTCAAGATACTCTGACAAAGGCAAAAGATTTATATTTTCAGCAGTCGGGAGAGGAAATTTGTAATTACAATTTCTGATTTTTTCTTCAACACTTGTAGGGATACATATACTCATAAAACGGTCTATACTTTCTTTTAAATGATCCAGACCTTCAACGCATATAGTATAATCACTTAAAAGCATAAGATCTCCAAGTCCTAAAGAACGTTCATATTGATCGATTTTATCAATGATTTTTCTTACATCGGTATATGACTTTTGCGGATAAGTTCCTCTTGCGATTATCCTTTTTATTCTTACGTCATAAGCTGCTGTCAAAGCCAAAAATGTAACCCTGTCGAATCGGGATAATATTACTTCTATATCATTTATATTGATACATGAATCCCAAACAATTTTATCACTGTTCAATGAATCAAGCCGTTCTGATATAAACTCATTAAATCCGAATTTATAATACAATGAAACAGCGGCTATCAGTTCATTGGTGTCATAAAGATAATTTTTTGTGCTTTGTATCTTTTTTTTCAAATCTTTTACAAAGAAAGTTGTACTGGCAAGAGTATAATGATAGCTTTCTGACAGAATTTTTGATACAGTACTTTTTCCTCCGCCGCTTGGTCCGATCAGGCATATCAATTCTTTCATGATATTCAAACCCTTTCCGAAATAAAACGATGTTTCCATTGTTCATTTATATTATTGTTATTTATCAATTCGGGAGTAATATCGAATTTTTGCTTTATAGTATGTTTTAAATGTTCTTCATTGATTTCCCCGCTGTATATAATTTCAAATCTTGCACTGTCATTGGGATAATAAATACAGTAGCAAAATATCATTCCCTGTTCGGAATAAACAGTTTTTTTCAGCAAGTCTACGCTAAATAATTTTCCTTTGATATTGAACATGGAATCAAGTCTTCCCAAAACTTTTAATCTCGGCATAGAACACCCACAGGGACATTTACCGCTTAGTAATATACCGACATCTCCGCTTCTGTATCTGACAAGCGGCATTGCCTCAGAATACAAAGAGGTAAACACCAATTCTCCGATACCCTGATCGTTTTTATTTATCACTTCAACCATAACTTTTTCACTATCATAATGAACACCATTATTCATTCTGCATTCATTTGAGAGAAAAACCTCTGAGATACCATATCCCGAACAAACCACAGCATTAGGATATAATTCTTTCAGAGCGTTTCTTGTTTCATCATACAGATATTCACCGACAGCGAAAATGATTTTTACACATTCTCTTACATTCACAGGCAACTGAGCAGCAATTTTTATCATAAAGAATGCAAGTCCATTCAAAACAGTGGGCAATACTTCCTGTATCACTCGTATATGCTGTTCTGTTTCCATTTTTCCTGCCGGAATAACCATTGCACCAAGCCGTTCAGCTGCTCTGACTGAAATATTTCCTGCATATGTTGTATTTTTAGGTATAAGATCATAAAAAATATCATTACTTGTTACTCCGGAGATTTTGAAACTATTGCATAATATATCTATTGCTGTTTCCCAGTCATTTTTTGTGAACGCAATAAATTGAGGCTTGTCTGTCGTGCCAGATGTTGTAAATATTCTTGATATGTTTTTAAAAGGAACTGCAAATTTATCCCGAACTGAATATCCCGATAATCTTTCCTTGGTCATAAATGGTAATTCTGCAAAATTGAATTTTCCATTGTCAATATCGATATTGTTATCATTGTACAAATCATATAAGGGCTTGAATGTTTTATAAGCATTTATTATATAACTGTTAAGTCGCTGATCACTCATTTTTAATTCTCCTCGTATAATATGTTCATTCAGATAATTATAAAAAATTTGCATAATAAACTTTTCATCTGCCACAAAAACAATACTTTTTATACTGTAATATTTAAATATTGTGCAATAATCACTATAATGATTATATACTGTTAATATAAGATTGTCAACTATTATTTGATATTGCCTACGAAAATTAAAATTCTTTAAAGTTTATATAATAAAAATGCCCACGGAAAAAGTTTTTTCTTTATCCGTGAGCGTGGAGATATTCTGTTTAAATCCCGATTTGCAGGTGGGTCATAGATTATTAAAAAATGGCATATTTACATAGTTTTCCTTACTTAAAACGAGCATTTTGGAATATTGTAAATGTCATTTTGATGTTTTTCATCGGTTTACTGTGCATAATTGCGGCTGTTTTATGACCCGTGTGCAAGTCGGGATTTTTCTGTTTTAATGTTATGTTAGCCTTTTTTAATAAAACATCTCTTTTTGTAAAAGATGACACCATAGCATATCAAGTCGTAGCCTTCTTCTTCCTGTAATGATTCGGCATAACCTATGTCGTGTATCTGTGATAACGCAACATCGCACATAGATGAAATATCAGCGATATTATCAGCGACCTTGAATTCAAGAACTGCCGCCGTATTTGTTGTTCGGTTTTCTACCACCACATCGGCTCTGCCTTCTCCGTATTCACGATTGGATTTGATGTAAATACTTCCTTGTTTGCGGTTGGCAGTAATGCCTATGTCGCTGATTCCCGAAAAAAGACCTGCCAGAAAAGCGTGATAAAATGACTCGCTGTAATCATAAAAGCTGATTGTGCTGCGAAGATAGCGGCTTATAATATTTGCAAGTGTAACGGTATCACCGTTCCAGAGTGCCTTGAACAAATCTTCTCGGCTGTCTCCGTAAATTTTTTCCTTAAACCATATGGCTACGGTTTCTTCGAACAGCATCTTTATCTCTTTGTTTGGAAGTTTCAGCTTAAACGGAAGTTCATACATCCCTTTTACTTTGTCCGAGTCCGTTGATGTCATTTCGGGCAGTGAACCCGGAAGTATCGTAAGATAACCTGTCATATACAATACCGACCACAGATTTGTTTCGTCTTTTGTCAAATCTGCGTAAGTGATGTTGGGATTGATTTTCTTCTCCACATAACCTCCGGCGAGCAAAGTTTCAAAATCTTTTGTCACATTGAACTTTCCGGTAAGAAATCTTTTTATAACATCATTTCCGCTTGTGTTAGCCCAATAATTCACAGGAGGTGCATTGGGATTTTTTTGAAGTGCGTCAACATAATTCAGCACATCCCAAGGACAGTAGACCTCACGGTTTCCGAATATATATCCGTCATACCATTCACGGAAAACTGCTCTCTTATCCATCAGTCCTGTATCTGTCAGCAGTCTTTCCATTTCTTCATTGGTGAAACCGAAATATTCATCGTAATCTGTATCCACAATCGTTTTTATTGCCGGATTGTTAAGACCTGTAAATATACTTTCTTCTGCAATTCTCAAACAGCCTGTCAAAACAGCAAATTTGATATAGGGATTGTCCTTCAGTGCTTTACTGAGCATAACGCTCATGATGTCGGTTATATCTCTGTAGTATCCGTTTGCATCCCCTTTTGCCATTGGAACATCATATTCATCAATCAGCAGGATAACAGGTGTGTTTTCGTATTTATGGTACATTATGTCTGTGAGCAAATACAAGCAGTCTGTTAAATCAGCGGCATCAGCTTCTCTCATAAGAAACATATCAATCAATTTTCTTTGCATTTTGGATACTATACCAATAAATGAAAACATTTAGCAAGACTATGCGGCCTGAATCAAGCTTTTAGCAGAACACTCAAATGTATTTTCAGTGACAGATTTCATATCATCAAACAATTGAACCTTTTCTCCGATTAAT
>Ga0256407_10003725_pt1 | contig 26620 bp, 22 predicted proteins | sample RumenRJG_04DNA_FD_193489 | JGI IMG/M metagenome (GOLD analysis project Ga0256407, IMG submission 193489) | Bovine rumen microbial communities from Lethbridge, Alberta, Canada - RJG_04 | ecosystem: Host-associated > Mammals > Digestive system > Stomach > Rumen | place: Canada: Alberta... | reverse complement strand
GATTTCTCGTCCTTGTTGGTCTGACTGTCGAAAATGGAATGCAGGAATACGTAGTTCGATTGCTTCTTGGCATCTTTCAGTTCGCTGATAGCGTGACAAGTACGTGAGATATTGCCTTTATAGCCTACTGGTGGCTCTGTGTAAGCGTCATCGATATGGATACCTTTCAGGCGGTATTCCTCTTTCAGATAGAAGTGACCGTGCACGGTTATCCTGTTGCGATAGTCATCCCCTAACAGCGTCAGCAGCCGCTCCGAATACATCGGAGAGGCACCAGGCTTATATAGATGAAGATTCTCCAACCCCTCTTCAAAGAGGTTGCCAAGTATCTTATCTTCTTCCACGAAGAAGGTGGGTTTGGTCATTACGATAAGCTTCATTTTTCAGCGTCTCTTCTCTTTCTGATGTGCAAACTTACACATTTTTTTCGATATTGGCACGACTTTCGCTAAAAAAATGCTTTTGTAGGTGCATTTTTCAGAAAAATGTCGTAATTTTGCACCGCAAAAGTAAAAAAGAAGCGAAAATTTTAGTTTAATTATAAAAAAGGTAAGAAGAAAATGAAAGCATTTGTTTTTCCCGGACAGGGAGCGCAGTTTGTAGGAATGGGTAAGGATTTGTATGACAATAACCCATTGGCTAAGGAACTCTTTGAGAAAGCCAACGATATTCTTGGCTATCGCATCACCGATATCATGTTCGAAGGTACAGATGACGATCTGAAGCAGACCAAGGTGACTCAGCCCGCAGTTTTCCTTCATAGCGTGATCTCTGCTCTCTGCATGGGTGAGGCATTCCAGCCTGCTATGGTGGCAGGTCACTCTCTGGGTGAGTTCTCTGCGCTGACTGCTGCCGGCGCGCTCAGCTTTGAGGATGGTCTGAAACTGGTTTATGCCCGTGCGATGGCAATGCAGAAAGCCTGTGAGGCTCAGCCCTCAACGATGGCAGCCATCATCGCTCTTCCTGACGAGAAGGTAGAGGAGGTGTGTGCTGAGGTCAGCAAGCAGGGTAAAGGTGTAGTCGTTCCCGCCAACTATAACTGTCCTGGACAGCTCGTTATCTCTGGTAATGTAGAGGCTATTGAGGAGGCTTGTGAGCAGTTGAAGGCAGCTGGTGCCAAGCGTGCCCTCGTACTGAAGGTAGGTGGTGCCTTCCACTCTCCGTTGATGCAGCCCGCCAAGGATGAGCTTCAGGCTGCTATCGAGGCTACGGAGATTAAGATGCCGAAGTGCCCCGTTTATCAGAATGTGGATGCCAAGCCTCATACAGATCCTGCTGAAATCAAGGCCAACCTGATTGCACAGCTCACTTCTTCTGTTCGCTGGACACAGAGTGTTCAGAATATGATTGCCGACGGTGCCGACGACTTCACTGAGTGTGGTCCTGGCAAGGCTCTTCAGGGCATGATTTCTAAGATTAACAAAGAAGTATCAGCTCATGGCATCGTCGAATAAACTGATTATCTATCAGGTTTTTACGCGCCTTTATGGCAATCGGAACACCACTCGCAAGGAGTATGGAACGATTGAGGAGAACGGTTGCGGTAAACTGAATGACTTCACGCCCACCACCCTGAAACACATCAGGGAGATGGGCGTGAGCCATATCTGGTACACAGGTGTGATCCGTCATGCTACCATGACCGATTATTCTGCCTATGGAATCCCCCGTCAGCACCCAGCAGTTGTGAAGGGTAGGGCAGGTTCGCCTTACGCCATCACCGACTACTACGACATTGATCCCGATCTGGCCACCGATGTCAGTCAACGCATGCAGGAATTCGAGGCTCTGGTGGAGCGCACTCATCAGGCAGGCATGAAGGTCATCATCGACTTCGTGCCTAACCATGTGGCACGCCAGTATCACTCCATCTGCAAGCCAGAGGGGGTGAAAGATCTGGGTGAAGAGGACAATCCCCAGAACGGCTTCGATCCTCAGAACAATTTCTATTACTGTCCGGGTCAGCGGTTCACACCCTATTTCGACCTCTATCATGGCGAGACGGAACCCTATCTCGAAGAACCTGCTAAGGCCACAGGTAACGACTGCTTCCACAATGCCCCAGGCATGAACGACTGGTATGAGACGGTGAAGCTCAACTACGGTCTCGATTATTATGCGGGTCGAGTGGGGCATTTCAGCCCCATCCCCAATACCTGGGATAAGATGACTGACATCCTGCTCTTCTGGGCGTCGAAAGGTGTCGATGGTTTCCGTTGCGACATGGCTGAGATGGTGCCTGCTGCCTTCTGGCATTGGGCTACCGACAAGGTGAAGTTCCGCTATCCTAAGATGCTCTTCATCGGTGAGGTGTATAATCCTGCCGAATACCGCAACTACCTCGCTGCAGGTTTCGACTACCTCTATGATAAGGTTGGTATGTATGATACCCTGCGTGAAGTGATTTGTGGCCGTCAATCTACCCATGCCATCACGGGTGCCTGGCAACAGACCGATGATATCCGCGACCACATGCTCTATTTCCTCGAAAACCACGACGAGCAGCGTGTGGCTAGTGGCTTCTTTGCAGGTACTGGTAGCAAGGGAATTCCCGGACTGGTGGTCTCAGCCTTGCTTCAGCAGAATCCGCTCATGATCTATGCAGGTCAGGAGTATGGCGAGCGTGGTATGGACAAGGAGGGCTTCAGTGGGCACGACGGACGTACCACGATCTTCGACTACTGGAGTGTTGACACTCTCGTGCGTGCTGCTACCCGTAAGCTCACGGCTGAGGAGAAAGCACTCAAGGAGATATATAATAAGGTGTGCCAGATAGCCGTCACCGAAAAGGCTGCCGTTGATGGCGCTTGTTTCGATCTGATGTATGTCAACGGTCATCTTCATCGCCAGTATGCCTTCATCCGCAAGGCTGGCTCTGAGATGCTGCTTGTGGTGGCCAACTTCGATGAGCTGCCTGTCAGGATTGATGTCACGATTCCAGCTCATGCCTTCGATTTCCTGAAAATCAAGGAGAAGAATGCGACAACCATCGAACTCCTCTCTGACAAGAAAGGAAAGATCACTCTGAAGCGTGATGGTGCCATCCCGTTGGAGCTTGAACCCCTTGGTGCTGTAGTCCTGAAATTCAAGGCATAAGCCCCAGTAATCCCGTACTCCCACATTGTCATCTCGACTAAGCGAAGCGCATGGAGAGACTTCTCCACTCACTCCGCTTAGTCGAGATGACAGTTGGGGGGATGTCGAGATGACAGAGGGGCTTACTTACATCTCACTGATGTTTCCTATGCCTGAGCGGTGCTTTTTCACTTGTTTGGGATGCCCTGCATAATTCAGCGATCCTACACCCGACACAACGCCATCCAACTTCTCTGACGCATAGCAGCTGATGCTGCCCACACCCGATACTTTGGCTTTAACATTCATGGCTTTCAGGTCTTCGGCAACAATGCTGCCCACACCACTGCAGAGCAGGTCTGCATCGTCAGTGATACCTGCCACCTTGATCTCACCCACACCGCTGTTCACCACCGTCAGTTTGTCGGTATCCAACTTGTGCATCGTGATGCTGGCAGCCCCGCTGTTCTGTATCTTGATCAGGTCGTTTGTATAGACCTTGATTTTGATCTTGTGACCATCTATGTTGATATGCCGCTTCGTGAAGTTGATGTCGAGTCTGCTGCCCTTGCTCTCAAACTGATAAAAATCAATATAGTTCTCAGGAGCCATCAGCTCCACGGTACCATCCTTATCGTCGCTCTGAATCAGCTCCACACTGCCAAAACAATTCATGTTTACCTCCTCGAATGGCGACAGCTTATAGGTCTTGGTTACAATTTCCTTACTCGGTTCAATACGTTCACCACTTCCCCAGTTGCCAGCATCGATTTTGCACGATGTTAGCACCAGCACACTTAACATTAAAAACAATACTTTTTTCATATCGTTCTGCTTTTTTATTGATTAATCTTTGTTTGTTTGACTTAATAACTGCCCAAAAAGTTGCAAAACATTTGTTTTTTCTCGATTTAATTTGTACTTTTGCGCCAAAATATTTAGAAATATGGCCGATTATATACTCAATGAGCATAACAAAGAGGAGTTTCCTCCTGCGCATACAGCGGAGCATCTGCTGAATCAGACCATGCAGCGTATCTTTGGCTGTGAGCGTTCCTATAATGCCCATATCGAGCGTAAGAAAAGCAAGATGAGCTTTCATCTCGATCAGAAGCCAAGTCGTCAGGAAGAGAAGGAGATAGAGCGTCGCATGAACGAGCTGATCGAAGCGGATCTGCCTGTAACGTTTGAGTTCGTTACCCGTGATGAACTGCCTGAGGAGATCGACCAGACGCGTCTGCCTGACGATGCCTCTGAAACCATACGCCTTGTGCGTATCGGCGACTATGATGTTTGTCCCTGCATCGGCAAGCATGTACGCAGCACCTCACAGATTGGTCGTTTCGAGATGCTTGGTACTAATTGGGACGAACACGAACGCTCTTTCCGCGTCCGCTTCAAGATTGTCTGAATATAGGCGATTATTTAAATGGGAATTTCATCTTGTCTTTCATAATCTCCTTCGCCGTCTCTTTGTCTAAGGTGAAGACGTGATTCAGGATTCCGAAAGAAATCATTTTGATATCGTCTTTGTATTTGATGTATCCTGTATTATAAAAAGTGTGATCCCTTATGATCAGATTGGTGTTGAGATAGGAGTCTGCCATGTTGATGGTCAGCATGGTGCTGATAGAAGCAAGTTCTGTGGTAAAGATATTGCTCTGATCCACTTCTGAATTGACAACTTCTGATACGACGCTTTTGATAGCCTCTTTGTGTGCCTCACGGTCTGGACATGTAGCGATGAGCCCTACAGCTACTGCAACTAAGAATATGAGGAGGAACAAAAACTTTTTCATTTCCTGTTATCCATATTTACGGAGGTAAAACGGAACTCAGAAGCGTCGATATAATGCACATCGTATTGGCCGGCACGCTTCTCGGTATATTCTTTCTTCATCTTGGCATATTTCTTCTCAATATCTTTGCGGCTAAGGGATGAAACCACTACAACGGTGCGGTTCTTTAACCCCAAACTGTCGGCACAGAAGTTGCGCAGCTGGTATGAATAGTTGCTTTTGCCTGCCAGTAACTTCTTCTTTGGCATAACCCATACGCTGTCAACTTCCTGGATGTCTGTGAAGAAGACGATGGAGTCATTGAATGAAGCGGCAAATCCGAACATATATGCTTTGGGTACTACGCGATTCTGAGCTACAGAGGGCAAGTATGCCATTGCTACCATCAGGGCGGCAGCGATCATGATGTGTCTGATGAATTTCATTTATCCTAAATACGATTTTAATATTTTATTCTTTGTACATGTGCGGAGTTTGCGGATGGCTTTCTCCTTAATCTGACGGACGCGCTCACGGGAGAGACCGTATTTCTCACCGATTTCCTCGAGGGTGAGCTCCGTCTGGTTGATGCCATAGGAGGCTTCGATAACGTTACGCTCGCGCTCGTTGAGCACACCAAGTGCATCTTGTATCTCCGCCCTCAACGACTCTTCCACAAGGGCTATGTCAGTCGAGGGGTTGTCATCGTTTGTCAAAACATCGAGCAGGCTGCTGTCTTCATCACTCGTAAAGGGTGCATCCACCGATACGTGACGTCCGCTGATATTCATGGCCTCGTCGATCTTTTCCTGCGGCAGATCGATGTTGTCAGCAATCTCTTCCACGGAGGGACGACGCTCATGGGCCTGCTCGAACTTATTGATCTCCCGATTGATTTTGTTGACGGAACCTACCTGATTGAGCGGGAGTCTCACGATGCGGCTCTGCTCAGAGATGGCCTGCAGGATGCTCTGCCTGATCCACCAGACGGCATAGGAGATGAATTTAAAACCACGTGTCTCGTCGAAGCGTTCTGCTGCTTTCAGCAGACCCATATTGCCTTCATTGATAAGGTCACTCAGGGTGAGCCCCTGATTCTGGTACTGCTTCGCTACAGATACGACAAAACGAAGGTTGGCTCGTGTGAGCCTTTCCAACGCTTTCTGATCACCATTCTTGATGCGCTGGGCGAGTTCTACTTCTTCCTCCGCCGTTAGCATTTCCTCCTTACCGATCTCTTGGAGATACTTCTCAAGGGAGGCGCTTTCGCGGTTGGTGATCGATTTAGTGATTTTAAGTTGCCGCATGATAGTTCCGTTTTTTAGCCAATTTGCAAAAGTAGGGCTTTTTCCTGAAACGACCAAAAAAAAAGCCACGAAATTTCAAAATCGTGGCTTTTTTCCTGTATATTTGCTTATTCGTTTTGCAAAGGCACTGCAAAATAGCCTTTCTTTCCAGTGGGATAGATTCCCTGGATGTAGAGCACAGGCTCCTTGCTGGTAGAGGCTTCTTTCACCACATTCTGCAGGTCGTCGATGGTCTTGATGCTCTGGTCGTTAACCTTCTGGATAACGAATCCCTTAGGTACGTTTGCATCCTTTAGCTTGCCACCGCTGATCTTCATTACTTCGAGACCGTAGCCGATGTTGAGCTGTTCTTTCTGTGCATCGGTGATGGCGCGGAAGCTGCCTCCCAAGATGTCGAGATCGGCATTCTTCACAACCTTTGTGTTGCCCTGCTCGTTCTTCAGTGTGGCACTGACGGTGTGACTCTTCTTGTTACGCAGATAGGTAAGACTAACTTTATCACCAGGACGCTTCTTAGCGAGGATGCCCTGAAGTTCACCGAACTTAGTGACTTTCTGACCATCTACAGCGGTGATCACATCACCTTCCTTCAGACCGGCAGCTTCTGCAGCTCCGTCTTCAACAACCTTTGCCACATAGATACCTTCCATTGTTCCGAGATCGACTTCCTTGTCCTTCTCTTTCTCAGCATCCACATAGTTCTTGACGTCGGTGCCCTGAATACCGATCATGGCACGCTGTACGTTACCAAACTGCTTGAGGTCGTCAACCACTTTATTCATAATGGTGGTGGGGATGGCGAAACCATAGCCGATGTTCGAGCCTGTCTGTGAGTACAGCATGGCGTTGATACCAACCAGTTCACCACGAGTGTTGACGAGGGCGCCACCAGAGTTGCCTTGATTGATGGCAGCATCGGTTTGGATGAATGACTCTACGCCGTTGGCACCGAGTGTACGGGCTTTTGCGGAGATGATACCTGCAGTGACGGTATTGTTCAAACCGAGCGGGTTACCTACGGCGAGTACCCATTCGCCGACACGCACATCATCGCTGTTGGCAATGGTGATGGCTGGCAGATTCTTACCGTCGATCTTGATAAGAGCCAGGTCGGTAGTCTTGTCAGCACCAATCACACGTGCGGAATATTCTTTATTGTCAGTCAGACTGACTGTCAATTCGTCAGCACCATCCACTACATGGTTGTTTGTGACGATATAACCGTCGGCAGAGATAATGACACCAGAGCCTGCTGCTGCACGCTTCGGGGTCTGCACCTGACGCTGACGCTTGCCGTTGTTACCTTGTCCACGTCCGAAAAATCCGCCAAAGGGATCTGAGAAGAAGTCCTCAAATGGATCGTTGTATTCAACGGTCTGAATCTTTGAATTCTGTACTGATTTGATATACACCACAGAAGGGAGTGCCTTCTCTGCTGCGAAAGTCAGATCGACAGGCTGTCCGGCTGGAGCTGATGCTACGACGGGAGTGGGAGCTGTAGCAGCATTGGTGTTGGAGATGGCAGCTACAGAAAGAACTAAAGCAACGACGCAAACGGCAGGCGTTGCTACATTTACAATCTTTTTCATATTCTCATTCATTTTATAATGTATTTAAATTCAACTTTGGCAGCAGGGCTGCATTAACACACTCACGTAGTTTGACGATGCAAAGATAGGGTCAAAAATTGGTTTACTGACAAAATGTCGTGAATATTTGTCCCAATTTAACAATTTTGCCAAGACGCTTAACGGGCATTTGCGATTAACAGTTGAAATCTTAAATAACTGACAAAATTAAGAGTCTTGTCTTATTTTAGTTGCAAATAATTAATTATCCATACTTTTTCGATGTTTAGATTTCTCTTTTCCAAATAAATCAATTACCTTTGCATCCGAAAGCACTGTCACGGTCTGCCGCTGGTGCCGTTATGGCACGAGAGGAAAGTCCGGGCAGCATAGGGTACCCCACTTCTGAAAGTGGAAGCTATTGGTGACAGTAGGTGAGGGCAGAAGAAAATAACCGCCGCAAGGTAAGGGTGAGAAGGTGGTGTAAGAGACCACCAGCCGGTGGGTGATCATCGGGCTGTGTCTGCTGGGGGCTGCAAGTTCGCGTAAACCGTCGTCTGAGGGTTACCCGCCCGATTTTACGATGGAGGGTAGAACGCTTGAGCTATGGGGTGACTCATAGACTAGATAAATGACAGACGCCATCTTTGGGTGGTACAGAACCCGGCTTATAGGGACAGTGCTTTCTTTTTAATGGATATTGATCGTGGATAGTGAGTCTTTTATCAAACAGGTAGTTCGGAAGATGATTCTGACGGTCCGTTTCTTTACAGAGAAACGGGTGATGGCTGAGGCAGCTGCCTTGACTTATTCTTCACTATTGGCTATTGTCCCCATCCTTGCAGTAGTGTTTGCCATTGCAAGAGGTTTCGGCTATAATAAGTATATAGAGGTGTGGTTTCTCAATGCGTTGTCGTCGCAGCCTGAGGCGGCTAATGTCATTGTAGGCTTCGTTAACAGCTATCTGGTGCATATCCAAGGTGGTGTCTTTCTCGGTATCGGTTTGATCTTTATGCTCTATACGGTGCTGATGCTGATGAACAATGTGGAGGAGACTTTCAATCAGATCTGGCAGGTCAGCAACACGCGTCCGATTATCCGTTCGTTGACAAACTATCTGGCGATGTTTCTGCTTTTCCCCATCATCATCATTGTTTCTACGGGCCTTTCAATCTTTATGGCCACGCTTGCCGACAAGGCGGAGAATTTCGTGCTTTTGGGTACTGCCGTCGGAAAATTGCTCGATCTGTCGCCTTTTATCCTGTTGTCGATATTGTTTGTGATTCTCTATGTGTATATGCCGAACACTAAGGTGAAGCTATCTTGTGCCATCGTACCAGGAATTCTTGCGGGTATCGCTATGCAGATTTTACAGTTGGTCTATATCTATGCCCAGTTATGGGTGACGAGCTATAACGCCATCTATGGATCGTTTGCAGCCCTGCCTTTGTTTATGCTCTGGGTGCAGTTCTCATGGACTATTTGTCTGTTTGGTGCGCAACTCACATATACCAATCAGAATCTAAACCGTATCGGTATCAACCTGGAACCGCTTGATATTCATCCAAAGATCGACATGGGCGATGATGAACGAGGTCCTGAGGCTACGGCCATCTACGCAGATACCATCGACTCTCTGTAACAAAGAACTTATTTGCGGGCCAGTTCCCAGAAGGCTACAGCAGCAGCTGCAGCCACGTTCAAGGAATCTACCTGATGTGACATGGGAATGCGGATCACATAGTCTGCATCGCGGATAGTCTGTGCTGGTAAGCCGTCGCCTTCTGTTCCCATAATGATAGCAAGTTTCCCGACAGCTTTCAGACGAGGATCGTCAAGTGCGATGGAATCATCAGTTAACGCCATTGCAGCAGTGGTGAAACCTAAGTCGTGTAGGGTGGCGTAATCATCGAGCCAAGTCCAAGGCACCAGGAATACACTACCCATCGAGACGCGTACAGCCCTGCGGTTCAAGGGGTCACAGGCATTTCTGGTCAGTAGTACAGCATCGATGCCTAAGGCTGCGGAAGAGCGGAAGATAGCCCCGATATTCGTGGTATCCACAACGCCATCGATGACAACAATCCTGCTGGCTTTCTTGATGATATCTGCCACAGCAGGCTCTGGGCGACGATACATCGCACAAAGTACACCCCGTGTCAGTGTGTAACCCGTAAGTTGAGCCAACAGTTCGCGCTCGCCAGTATAAACAGGTATATCGCCGCATCTTGCTATGATGTCGGCAGCATCACCTGTGATATGCTTGCGTTCACAGAGCAGTGCTTGAGGCTGATAACCGGCCTCCAAAGCCACTCGGATCACTTTCGGACTTTCTGCGATGAAGATGCCGCGGGAAGGATCCAACCGGTTACGCAACTGTGATTCCGTGAGTGAGGCGAAGATTGCCAGACGAGGGTCGGAGAGGGTGGTTATTTCGTATATCATTTGTCGGTTGTCGGTTGTGTATAGAAATCGATCAGACGGGTGAGTGCCCGACGACAGACGATGCAGAAATCAGGTTCTTCGTTCGTACGCATACGACAGTTCTCACAACCTCGCCATACGCCGTTGGTGAGATATCCGCCGCCCTCAAAAAGACCAGCCTGACCTTCCTTCACTAAATCCTCCCATTTCCCGATAAAACGGTGCTGGGTGGTCAGATTGGGTTCCCAGGGCTCTGTGTCTGCAAAATACATCGGATCATCATTCCCATAGGCGTACTCATCGCCCAGACCTCCGAAGGAATGACCGAATTCATGTACCACTACTGGCAGGAAGTATTTGCCTCCTGTATAACTGAGATTATAGGAGTTGAAGATACCGCCACCGCCATAGTGCTCTGTATTTACGAGGATGATGATATGCTCATATGGCGTACCTGCCAACAAATTATGCAACTGCTTGAGGTGCAAGGTGGTTAGGTAACGGTCGCTATAAAAGGTGTCAAAGTGTGAAGCAAGGGCAGTATGCTTCCAGATGCCCTTTGATGGTTCGCTGGTACCTGACTCTTCTGATACTGATTTAAGGGCAATCATGTTAAAGCGGTCTTGCAACGACTTGAAGGGCTCATGGCGGAAGAGAGCGCTGATAGCCTGTTGGCAGTCATTCAGGTAGTGTTCCATTTCGTCGGCTGTATATCCCTCTGCCACAAATGCGATATGGATGCAGTTCGACGAGTCTTTGGCCTGCTGCAATACATCGTAGGGGGTGACGTCACGCTCTCCGGCCTTTCGGATCAGGATATCCGTAGGAATAACGGTGTGGGTCATGGAAACAGCCGTTTTGTCGTGATAGTCATAGAGTTCTACGGTGATATCAATGGTATCTTTTGGGAATGGAACTAAAAAGATATTCTCAAACGACTTCTTCGTGTGTTTAGCCTCTTCTGTGGACATCCACTCCTGAAAGAGTGTTGAGAAAGAATGACGGTAGATCACTTCTTCCTTCTGGTGAGACCGCATAATGATCTGTCCGTTTCCTTTTAGGGGCACTTCGTTGAGACGATAACGCTTACCATACCAATGAGGCAGGGATACCAGTTCATCGACATAGATGGACGATTGCGAATTGTCGCCTGCAAATGTATAGTCGATTCTGAGTGTACGATCCTCGAAATAATCTTCGAAACGTTGTGCACTTAACGATGAAGATAATAACAGTAAATAGCTAATAACCAGTAATTTATTCATAATTCTTTAATTAAATTCTTTACGTAGCTTCTGCTCCAGTCTCTAAGGTGATATTGCGTCTCGTCGTATTGTAACAAGTCGAGGTCGATCTTCACGATACCGTCTTCATTGTGGGTGCGGCCTAATCGCTTTTCCGTTTCTTTCAGCACTTCATTCAGCAGGTTGATACTGAATGCCGTTGTTGCTTTGCAGAGCTGGTTGAGATAAGGCTCCTGACGGATGGAGTTGATGGGATCCGTCCAGATCGCTGAGGTGAAATGCGCTTCGGAGAGCAACTGAGTCAGTTGTTCTCTGGCTGCCTGAAGGTTCGCCTCTTGATTCTCGTTAGAGGCGAGACTGATGATAATTTGGTGTTGCTTTTGAGTCATAACGAATGCAAAGATAATGAAAAAAGTAAAACGGTATAAAAGAATAAGGGTAAAAAATGTAAAAAGGGTAAAAACTAACGGAGAAAATCTTCATCTATCTGTGTTTTTCTTTGTATCTTTGCACCGCAGTTGTTTGAAAACTGACATGTGGGGTTGACAAAATGAAAGAAAATGCTCTTATTTTGTGAATTTCTGCTCAAAAATTTGGTGAATTGAAATTAAAAGTGTAATTTCGCAGCGTTTTTCAGAAACATGAACGTATTAACATTATAAAAATAACAATCAAAATGAAGAAGTACAACTTTAATGCCGGTCCCTCTATCCTTCCTCGCGAAGTGATTGAGAATACCGCAAAACAGTGTCTTGATTTCAATGGATCTGGTCTCTCTCTGATGGAGATCAGCCACCGTGCAAAGGATTTCCAACCCGTTGTAGATGAGGCTGTGGCTCTGGTTAAGGAGCTGCTGCAGATTCCTGAGGGTTACTCAGTGATCTTCCTTGGTGGTGGTGCCTCTCTGGAGTTCTGCATGATCCCTTACAACTTCCTGATTAAGAAGGCTGCCTACCTGAACACAGGTGTCTGGGCTAAGAAGGCCATGAAGGAAGCTAAGCTTTTCGGTGAGGTCGTTGAGGTTGCTTCTTCGGCTGATGCCAATTATACCTTCATCCCCAAGGACTGGAGCGTTCCCGCTGATGCAGACTATCTGCACATCACCACTAATAACACCATCTATGGTACTGAGATTCGTAAGGACCTCGATGTTCCCGTTCGTCTGATTGCCGATATGTCATCAGATATCTTCAGCCGTCCTATCGACGTAGCTAAGTATGATGCCATCTACGCTGGTGCTCAGAAGAATATGGCTATGGCTGGTGTGACCATCGTGATTGTGAAGGACGACGCTCTGGGCAAGGCTCCTCGTGAGATTCCTACGATGCTCGACTATCGCACACACGTTGACAAGGGTTCTATGTTCAACACGCCTCCAGTAGTGCCCATCTACTGTGCTCTCGAGAACCTGCGCTGGCTGAAGAAGCAGGGTGGTGTAGAGGCTATGGACAAGCTGGCTCACCAGCGTGCTGAGATCGTCTATGGCGAGATCGACCGCAACAAGATGTTCGTAGGTACTGCCAAGGAGGAGGATCGTTCACTGATGAACCTCTGCTTCGTGATGGCTCCTGAATATAAGGAGTTGGAGAAAGACTTCCTCGACTTCGCCGTATCTAAGGGTATGGTTGGTGTGAAGGGTCACCGTTCTGTAGGTGGTTTCCGTGCTTCTTGCTACAACGCCCAGACCATCGAGGGTTGCAACGCACTCGTAGCTTGCATGAAGGAATTTGAGGCTAATCATTAATATTAATAAGGTAATATGAAAGTATTAGTTGCTACAGAGAAACCTTTTGCAGCTGCTGCTGTAAATGGTATCAAGGCAGAGATTGAGGCAGCAGGCAATGAGTTGGTGCTGCTCGAGAAATATACAGAGAAAGCCCAGTTGCTGGATGCTGTGAAGGATGCCGACGCGCTGATTATCCGTTCGGATAAGGTGGATGCAGAGGTGCTCGACGCTGCTAAGCAGTTGAAGATTGTGGTTCGTGCCGGAGCTGGTTACGACAACATCGACTTGGCAGCTGCCACCGCTCACAACGTTGTAGCTGAGAACACCCCAGGTCAGAACTCTAACGCCGTAGCCGAGTTGGTATTCGGTCTGCTGGTAATGGCCGTTCGTGGTTTCTACAATGGTAAGAGCGGTTCAGAGCTGTTGGGTAAGAAGCTGGGTATCCTCGCTTTCGGTAATGTAGGTCGTAATGTGGCCCGCATCGCCAAAGGTTTCGGTATGGACGTTTATGCTTATGATGCATTCTGTCCTGCTGAGGTGATCGAGAAGGCTGGCGTTCACGCTGTAGCTAATCAGGATGCACTCTTTGAGACCTGTGATGTGGTTTCACTCCATATTCCTGCTACACCTGAGACCAAGCAGAGCATCAATGCCGCTTTGGTTGGTAAGATGAAGAAGGGTGCTGTTCTGGTGAACACAGCCCGTAAGGAAGTCATCAATGAGCCTGAGCTTATCCAGTTGATGGAGGAGCGTACCGATCTGAAGTTTGTGACAGATATCATGCCTGATGCAGATAACAAGTTCCAGAAGTTTGAGGGTCGCTACTTCTCTACACCTAAGAAGATGGGTGCTCAGACGGCTGAGGCCAATATCAACGCAGGTATCGCTGCTGCTAAGCAGATCAACGCATTCTTCAAGGATGGTGATACGAAGTTCCAGGTGAACAAGTAAGTGATACGCTATAAAAGAAGAAATCCCTCGCCGATTGGCGGGGGATTCTTTTTTATTTGGCAATAAACTTCTTTCCGTTCTGAATATAGATACCCTTGTCAGGTTGGGAGGTTGGTGTCCCGTTTAGGTTGTAGATGGTTCCATTGGCGGATTGCTGGTAGGTGGAAGGTCTTCTGATAGCGGTATAGCCCTGATCTCCGTAGTAACCTTTGATAATGGCATCTTTCAGATCCAGCTGGTTGAACTCTGGCACAGAACGATGTTCTCCATCCGACAGCCCCATCCAGTAGAAGGTTCCTATATCATTGGCTTTGGTCTTTTCCACGAAGTAACGGGCGAAACTCAGCATATTCTGACGATAGAGCCCATAGCCATTCTCCGTACTCGTTCCCCATTCGCCGATAATCACAGGTGCACCTTTAGCCACCAGATATGATTTGAGTGAAAGGATCATCTGATCTACTATACTCTTGGCTTTGCTGAGGTCCTTGATGTCGAGATACGAGTGGACCTCGAAGATGAGGTGGTTCTCCACCTTGTCGCTGGGACATTTCATGTTTCTCAGCGGATCTTGCAGATGCGGGCTCCAAGTGTCTGCACCACTACAAGCACCGTAGGTCGTGACGATAAGGTTGCGTTGGCTGTTGTTCCCACCTGTTGCCCTTACCACGTCCACAAAACTCTGAGCATAGTTGTTGATGGCGTTATAGGCCGCTGTGGCTATCGTATTGTCATAACCTGAAGGGGTTGCCATCGAGGCATAGTTCCACGAGTGGTAGGAGTCGAGCATCTCGTTATAGCCCTCAAAGAGCAGATGTTCGTCATAATCCTTGAATTCCTCTGCGATCTGTTGCCATATCGCTTCGAAACAGTCCTTCTGTTTGGCATAGTCCGACTCGCTGGCTATCAGCCAGGCGGTGTTGGCACTTCCTGTATCGTGATGAATATTGAGGATGCAGTACATACCTTGACTGATCACATAGTCAACCACTTCATGCACACGTTGCATCCACGATTCCTGAATCTTTGTACCGATGGGGTCGTTCGCACGGTCCCATGGGGTCAGCGTATTGGTGCTGCTAATGAGTTTTACGCTATTGAAGGTGGCTTCCATGTGCGGATACCAGGTTACTGGCACTCGGATGGCGTTGAAGCCGGCATCCTTCATCATCTTAATCAGTTCGGGCTTAGTGATAACTTGCCCCCATGACGTCTCATAATCAGATGGTGTCCTGTTGCTCCAATACTCAATCCACATATTGTTGATATCACCAGAGTTACTGTCGAGTGTGTTGCCAAGGTTCCAGCCCACACACATATTCTTGACAGCTTCATTGGCAGTCTCAAAATCTGCGCCTTTACTGTTGATACACACCAACAGTCCGCAGACGAAAAAAAGCAATTTCTTCATAAATCCTGGTCTTTATTGATAGATGGTTTTGTTATCGGTTGCAAAAATACGATTTATTTTTGAAATAAGGAATTAATAATAGGAAAAGATTTTGCAGATTCAGAACTTTTGCGTATTTTTGCACCACTAAAGAGCAATAATCAATTAATAATCAAAATAGTATGGCAATAGTAAAACCCTTTAAAGGTATTCGTCCACCTAAAGACTTGGTGGAGAAAGTGGAGAGCCGTCCTTACGACGTGCTCGACAGTGAAGAGGCTCGCGCCGAAGCAGGTGACAATGAGATGAGTCTCTATCATATCATCAAACCCGAAATTGATTTCCCTGTTGGGACGTCAGAGTACGATCCTCGCGTGTATGAGAAGGCCGCCGAGAACTTCCAGAAGTTCCAGGATAAGGGTTGGCTGGTACAAGACGCGCAGGATCATTATTATATTTATGCGCAAACGATGAATGGAAAGACGCAGTATGGTCTCGTGGTATGTGCTCATACCGACGACTATATGGCTGGTCGCATCAAGAAGCATGAGTTGACCCGTCGTGACAAGGAAGAGGATCGTATGAAGCATGTCCGTGTGAACAATGCCAACATCGAGCCCGTGTTCTTTGCTTATCCCGACAACAGCGTGCTTGATGCCCTTATTATGCGTTATGCCGCCACGAAACCCGAATATGATTTCATAGCGCCGATTGATGGTTTCCGTCATCAGTTCTGGGTGATCTCCGATACTGCCGATATGCAGACCATCACCGAAGAGTTTGCCAAGATGCCGTCGCTCTATATTGCGGATGGACACCACCGTTCTGCAGCTGCTGCCCTCGTGGGTGCAGAGAAACAGAAGCAGAACCCCAACCACAAAGGTACTGAGGAATACAACTTCTTTATGGCTGTCTGCTTCCAGGCTTCACAGCTCACCATCCTCGACTACAACCGAGTGGTGAAGGATCTCAACGGTATGTCGTCTGAGGAATTCCTTGCTGCCCTGCAGGTGAACTTCATCGTAGAGGATAAGGGTACTGAGATCTACAAGCCCCAGCAGCTTCATGAGTTCTCGCTCTATCTCGATCAGCATTGGTTCAGTCTGAAGGCTAAGGAGGGTACTTACGACAACTCTGATCCGATAGGCGTACTTGATGTAGATATCTCCAGTCGTCTGATTCTCGACGAGATTCTGAATATCGGCGATCTGCGTTCTTCACAGCGCATCGACTTCGTAGGCGGTCTTCGTGGCTTGAAGGAGTTGAAGCGTCGTGTCGATTCTGGTGAGATGCGTGCAGCGTTGGCGCTCTATCCCGTCTCGATGCAGCAGATCATGGATATTGCCGACAGCGGAAAGATCATGCCGCCGAAGGCCACTTGGTTCGAGCCAAAGCTGCGTTCCGGACTGGTGATTCACAAGTTAAGCTGACTTTTTTCTTAAAACTAACGTATCAACTATGAAGAGATGGATGTTATTCGGTCTGTTGCTTGTCGGTATGATAGCGCAGGCACAGACAGCGAGGAAGTTTACCCTCGATCTGACTGACGACGGAAAGGCACAGATGGTGTGCTTCCTTCCTGAGACCCCTTCGGGCAAAGCCATTGTGGGTGTGCCTGGTGGCGGTTACTCTATGCTTTCGAATACCCATGAGGGCTATCTGGCTTCCGACTGGCTCAACCAGCAGGGCATTGCCTATTTCGTGGTGAACTATCGTCTGCCCAACGGTGACCGTACGTTGCCGATGGGTGATGTGTGGAAAGGTATCCGCATTGTTCGCGATTCTGCAGCCGTCTGGGGCATTAATCCTCACGATGTGGGTATCATGGGCTTCTCGGCAGGTGGTCATCTGGCTTCCGTCATCTCCACCCATTCCGAGTTTGATCTGCGTCCCGACTTTACGATTCTGTTCTATCCTGTTATCTCGATGGATGAGCGTGTGTCCCACAAGTGGTCGTGCGTCAACTTCTTAGGAGAGGAGGGACAGAAGAATCCAGATCTCGTGCATGACTTCTCTACGATGAATGCTGTGCGTCGTCATCTCACACCGCCTGCTATCATCATCACTGCCAATGATGATCGTCTGGTGCCTTTTGTCACCAACGGTCTGGAGTACTATAAGGCCATGCGTAATGCTGGTAACGAGTGTACGGTGCATGTCTATCCCACAGGAGATCATGGCTTCGGATTCGGACCTTGGTTCAAGTATCACGATCAGCTGTTGACGGATCTGGGCAACTGGTTGAAAAACCGTGTGGCTCCCAAACCCGATGCGATCCGTGTGGCTTGTGTGGGTAACAGCATCACCGACGGACATGGTATCGAGCTGGCCCCACAGTTTGGTTATCCGGCTTTGTTGCAGAAGGCTTTAGGCAGCGACTACTGGGTGAAGAACTTCGGTGTAGGCGGACGTACCATGCTGAACAAGGGCGATTATCCTTATATGAACGAGCAGGCTTGGCGCGATGCTCAGGCTTTTAATCCCGACATCGTGATTATCAAGTTAGGCACCAACGACTCCAAACCTCAGAACTGGCAGTATGCCTCAGAGTTCAAGCAGGATTTGCAGCAGATGATCAAGTCGTTGGGTAAGGCGAAGATCTTCCTTTGCACACCGATTCCTGCTTTCAAGAGCTCTTGGGCTATCAATGACTCCGTTATTGTCAATGGTGTCATCCCCATTCAGAAAGAGGTGGCTCGTAAGAACGGCCTGCAGCTGATCGACCTGCACACGCTGATGGCTAATGATGAGGAACTGGTACAGCCTGATGGCATCCATCCTAATGAGAAGGGTGTGGCCAAGATGGCTGAAATTATTTCTGAGGCTATTAAGAAAACAAAGTAAGAGGTATGAAGAAGTTATTATTGACGACTTTGGTATTCTTCGCAAGTCTGGGGCTGATGAATGCCCAGACGGAGAAAAGACAAGTAGTGGAAGAAGGTGGCACAGGTCCCTTTAAGTCTGAAGTGGTAGGCGATGCCTCCTGTCCTGGTTTCACGGTGTATCGTCCGCAGAACCTGAAGGAGATTGTGGCGAAGCAGGGCACACTGCCCGTGATTGTCTATGCCAACGGTGCCTGCTTTAATCATAACGTGGAGATGCGCCTGTTGCTGAGTGAGGTGGCATCCTACGGATATGTGGCAGCAGCCATCGGTCCCTACGATGAGGCAGATGTGATGGCTCAGTGGCGCGGTGTGCTGAAAGCGGCCTATCCCGAAACCAAGGGTGACGTCATCATGGCCAATGGTGAGAAGATCCTGCCTCTGACCCCTGAGGAGAAGAAGGCTCGTGAGGAGCAGGAAGCCAAGCAGCGAGAGCAGGCTGCCAAGAATGCCAAGAAAGCCAAGAAGCAACAGCCTGCAGCCCCGCAGTTCAGCACTTATCCGAAAATGTTGCTCGAGGTGCTCGACTGGTTGACGGAACAGAATGCCACTCAAGGCTCAGAGTATTATCACTGTCTGAATCTCGACAAGGTGGCTGCTATGGGACAGTCATGCGGTGGTGCTCAGGTACTGGCTGTGGCCTACGATCCTCGCATCAAGACTTGCGTGATGCTGAATACGGGTATCGGCGATATGGAGATGATGGGTGCCACGAAAGAGTGCCTGAAGAACCTCCACACCCCGATGTTCTATATGATCGGCGGTCCTGCTGATATCGCCTACGCTAATGCACAGAAAGACTATGAGCGTATTGCCGATAACATCCCCGTAGTGATGCTGAACTCGAAGGACGGACACAGCGGTACCTACTACGAAAAGTATGGTGGCAACTATGCCAAAGCCGTTGTCAAATGGCTCGACTGGCAGCTGAAAGGTTGTGTTGGTCAGTCTGCACTCTTCCTCGATGACGAATATCTGAAGATGAAGTTCCCCGAGTGGCAGGGTGTACGTAAGAATTTCTAAGAGCCCGTCGTATAAGCTCAAACAAAAAAGAGAACCGAGAAGGTTCTCTTTTTTAATTTCTTGCGGAAAGTGAGGGATTCAAACCCCCGATACCCGGAAAGGGTATACCGGATTTCGAGTCCAGCGCATTCGGTCACTCTGCCAACTTTCCAAAGACGTGCTTATTATTTCATTTAAGCGGATGCAAAGGTAACACAAAATCCCGATACCACCAAAAGAATTGTAGGAAACTTGCGAAAATTATTCGAAAGTGAGTTTTTCCAGGCGGTTTCTCAATTGTTCAGCCTCGCTCTTGCGGATACTTAACTTGATCTCACAAGTGTTGTCGTAAGTCTGTGAGATAATTCTCGGCTGCATCTCTTTTACAATCCGCATCACGTCGTTCATCATGGGGTAGGCGAAAGAGTAGGTGATGACTTCCTCCACCTGACGCGTCTCTATCTCACAGTGGGCGATCGCATCAGCCGCAGCCTCGCGGTAAGCCACAATCAGTCCGCTGGTACCGAGATTCACACCACCGTAATAGCGCACCACCACAATCAGAATATCCGTCAGCTCATTGCTGTTGATCTGTCCGAGAATCGGTTTCCCTGCTGTCGATGAGGGTTCCCCGTCGTCGTTAGCTCTGAACTCAGTGCGCTCAGCGCCCAGCATATAGGCGTAGCACACATGGCGTGCATCGTAGTATTTCTTCCGATAGCCTGCCAGCAGCTCTTTGATCTCCTCGACTGTTGACACATGATGAGCGAAGGCGAGGAACTTGCTCCGCTTCTCGGTGTAGTAGCCCTCGCCTTCGGTCTTGATCGTTTTATATTCGTCGTTAATCATCAATTATTATACTCCTGCCAGCTCTTGATCTTCACTTCGTCGAGACTCATGGCGGTGAAGGCCTCGATGAAGGCTTTTGCCAGACGAACATTCGTCATCAGCGGAATATTGTGATCGATGGCACCACGACGGATCTTGTAACCATTGGTCAGCTCACGGCTGGTGTGGTTCTTCGGCACGTTGATCACCAAGCCCACCTTGTGCTGCGAGATCAGATCCATCACGTTGTTGTCACCATCCTCATCAGGCCAAGCCACTGCCGTAGCCTTCACACCATTGTCGTTGAAGAACTTAGCGGTTCCGGCTGTTGCATAGATGGTGTAACCCTTCTTAGCCAACTGCTGTGCGGGCTCCAGCAGACTCACCTTACCCTTGGCGCCACCAGAAGAGATCAGTACAGCATCCTTCGGGATTGAGTAGCCTGTGGCAATCAGTGAGTTCAGCAATGCCTCATTCAGATCGTCACCCAGACAGCCCACCTCACCGGTAGAGCTCATATCCACACCCAGCACGGGGTCGGCATTCTGCAGACGGGCGAACGAGAACTGCGAAGCCTTCACACCGATGCGGTCGATGTCGAACTCGCTCTTCTCGGGCTTCTGATAAGGAGCGTCCAGCATGATCTTCGTAGCGGTCTCGATGAAGTTGCGCTTCAGGATCTTCGAAACGAAGGGGAACGAACGAGAGGCACGGAGGTTACACTCGATCACCTTCACCTCACGGTTCTTTGCCAGGAACTGGATATTGAACGGACCGCTGATGTTCAGTTCGGCAGCGATCTTACGGGCAATCTTCTTGATCTGACGGATGGTAGAGAAGTAGATGTGCTGAGCGGGGAACACCATCGTGGCGTCACCAGAGTGAACACCTGCATACTCCACATGCTCAGAGATAGCGTACTCGATCACCTCGCCCTTATCGGCAACGGCGTCGAACTCAATCTCCTTGGTCTCCGTCATAAACTTAGATACCACTACGGGGAACTCCTTCGACACCTCTGTGGCCATGCTGAGGAAACGGTGCAGCTCCTCATCATCGTAGCACACGTTCATCGCAGCACCAGAGAGCACGTACGACGGACGCACCAGAACGGGATAGCCCACCTTATCTACAAACTCTTTCACATCGTCGAATGAGGTCAGAGCCTGCCAAGAAGGCTGGTCGATACCCAGCTTGTCGAGCATCGCAGAGAACTTGTCGCGGTTCTCGGCGCGGTCGATATCCACAGGACTGGTTCCCAGTACGGGCACACCCTGACGATACAGCTTCATGGCGAGGTTGTTAGGAATCTGACCACCCACAGACACGATCACGCCACGTGGCGACTCCAGGTCGATCACGTCGAGCACACGCTCCAGCGACAACTCGTCGAAGTACAGACGGTCGCACATATCATAGTCGGTAGATACGGTTTCAGGGTTGTAGTTGATCATGATACTCTTGTAACCCAGTTTGCGGGCGGTGTTGATGGCGTTCACCGAACACCAGTCGAACTCTACCGACGAACCGATACGGTAGGCACCAGAACCCAGAACCACCACCGACTTCTCATTATTATAATAATTAATGTCGTGGGCAGCCTGATACTTCTCACCCTGAGGATTGCCGAATGCGGGCACGTGGGTGTAAGTGAAGTAGAGGTAGTTGGTCAGCTCGGGATGCTCAGAGGCCACCGTCGGAATACGCTTCACAGAGGGAACGATGCCCTTCTGCTTACGATACTTACGCACCTGCAGGTTCTCCTTCTCCATATTCGTGGATTTCGACTTCAGCACGAAACGGGCAATCTGGAAGTCACTGAATCCGCAACGCTTCACCTCCAGCAGCAGCTCGTCGGGCAGCTCCTCAAGGGCGTTGTATTTCAGCAGCTCATGCTTCAGATCTACGATGTGCTTCAGACGCTCCAGGAACCACACGTCAATCTTCGTCAGTTCCTCGATGCGCTCGATGGTGTAACCCTCTTCTAGCGCCTGAGCGATGGCGAAGATACGCAGGTCGGTAGGATTAGCCAGCTCCTCGTCGAGGTTCTCGAACTTCGTGTGGTCGTTGCCCACGAATCCGTGCATACCCTGACCGATCATTCGCAATCCCTTCTGTATCATCTCCTCGAAGCTGCGACCGATACTCATGATCTCACCCACAGACTTCATCGAAGAACCGATCTGACGGCTCACACCAGCAAACTTCGTCAGGTCCCAACGAGGTATCTTACAGATCATATAGTCGAGCTGCGGCGCCACATAGGCCGATGAGGTTGTACCCATCTCACCGATCTGATCCAGCGTGTAGCCAAGTGCGATCTTTGCAGCCACGAAGGCGAGGGGATAACCTGTAGCCTTTGAAGCCAGAGCAGAAGAACGAGAGAGGCGGGCGTTGATCTCGATGATACGATAGTCGTTGGTCTCTGCGTTGAAGGCGAACTGGATGTTACACTCACCCACGATACCCAGATGCTTCACACACTTGATGGTGATCTCCTGCAGCATCTTCACCTGCTCCTCCTTCAGTGAGCAGGTAGGAGCCACCACGATACTCTCACCCGTGTGGATACCCAGTGGGTCGAAGTTCTCCATCGAAGCCACCGTGAAGCAACGGTCGTTGGCATCGCGGATGCACTCAAACTCAATCTCCTTCCAGCCCTTCAGACTCTCTTCAACCAGAATCTGCGGTGCGAAGGTGAAGGCGCTCTCTGCCAGCTCGATAAACTTCTTCTCGTCTGGACAGATACCAGAACCGAGACCACCCAGGGCGTAAGCCGAACGGATCATGATGGGGAAGCCGATCTCGTGGGCTGCCTTCAGGGCATCCTCCATCGACTCCACAGCGTGGCTTACAGGTACCTTCAGATCCACCTCACCGAGCTTCTTTACGAAGAGGTCGCGATCCTCAGTGTTCATGATAGCCTCTACGCTCGTACCTAATACCTCTACACCATATTCTTTCAGTGTGCCGTTCAGATAGAGCTCCGTACCGCAGTTCAGGGCAGTCTGTCCACCGAAAGCCAGCAGGATGCCGTCAGGGCGCTCCTTCTTGATGATTTCGGTTACGAAGTGTGTATTCACGGGTTGGAAATACACCTTGTCTGCAATACCCTCACTGGTCTGGATGGTAGCGATGTTGGGGTTTACGAGTACGCTCTTGATTCCCTCTTCGCGAAGGGCCTTCAATGCCTGTGAACCTGAGTAGTCAAACTCACCGGCCTGTCCGATTTTCAAGGCACCCGAACCGAGTACCAACACCTTTTTCAGTTCTTTTTTCATACTATTTTTGTTGTTTGACGATTGATTTCTTTTTTGTCGCGTGCAAAGGTACAAAGAAAACGTGAAAAATTGCTCAAAAAAGAAAGAAATCTGCGAAAGATATTTGAAGTTTAAAATTTATTGTATAATTTTGCAATATGAATGTAATTATCGCAATTGACTCCTTTAAAGGCTGCCTCACGTCCGCCCTTGCCAACCAGTCGGCAGCAGATGGTATTTTGTCGGTGTCGCCAGATGCCAAAGTGATTCAGATGCCCGTCAGCGATGGGGGAGAAGGATGGCTCTCAGCCTATCATGCCGCCATTGGTGGCGAGTTAATCACCGTGCCCGTCCGCGATCCGATGATGCGTTGGATCGAGGCTCAGTATTTGGTGCAGGATCAGACTGCCGTCGTGGAGATAGCCCAAGCCAGCGGACTCCCGTTGCTCACACCAGAGGAGCGTAATCCGATGGTAGCCACCAGTTACGGCACGGGGCAGCTCATTGTCGATGCGGTGCGTCGGGGATGTAAGGAGATCATTGTCGGTCTTGGCGGTAGTGCCACCAGCGATTGTGGTAAGGGCATGTTGCGTGCCCTCATTGATGCCTTTGCCAATCAGGGTTCATGGGATGATATCACCGAGCTTCAGAAGGTGCGTTTCACCATTGCCACCGATGTCACCAATCCGCTTTGCGGTCCTGAGGGCGCCGCTCATGTCTTTGCCCCTCAGAAAGGTGCTACGCCAGAGATGGTGGAAGCGCTCGATGCGATCGCCCAGCGCTTTGCAGCCCTTTCTGCCAAGCATTTCGGCTTCGACCGTCAGAACGAACCGGGTGCTGGTGCCGCAGGCGGTCTCGGTTATGCCTTCCTGCAATACATGAATGCAGACTGTCGCTCTGGTATCGAACTGCTGTTGGAGGCTGTCGGTTTCGATGCGTTGTTGCAGGATGCGTCGCTCGTCATTACGGGCGAGGGCTCTGCTGATCGTCAGACGTTGATGGGAAAGTTGCCTTTCGGCATCCTTCAGAATGCAAAAAGCCACCAAGTGCCAGTGGCCTTGGTGGCGGGTCGTATTGGAGATCGCCAGATACTCCTGGATGCAGGTTTTACTTATGTGGAATGCATCAATCCCCCGGGTCTGCCCTTAGAGGAAGCCATGAAGCCCGAAGTAGCCCAGCAGAACATCAAGACCACCGTTCAACGGCTGCTCAAAAAATAAAATAGGTTCGCATTTCGCGAACCATTTTTTATGAATCATTGTTTGGGGTTGTCTATATTCTCAGCATTGTAACTTGCTGAAAATCAGAGCTCGTTGTTCTTAAAAACCTATATGGCGACCTATATTGACTTGTGAAGCCGATGAATCATGTGTAATTTTGCAATGTCAAAGTTTTAACCAATAATTGCAAAAAATGAAAAAGAAAACCATCTTGTTACTGGCGACTCTACTCATTACCGCCACTTCGTTTGCTGAGATTTCTCAGAATAAAAATTATGTACGCGTGAGCGGACCAGATCTCATTCAGCCCAATGGGCAGAAGCTGTATATCCAAGGCACTAATCTTGGCAACTGGTTGAATCCTGAAGGCTATATGTTTGGCTTCAGTCGTACCAATTCAGCCTGGATGATCGATCTGCTTTTCAAACAGGCAGTAGGTCCTGACTTCACCGCTAAGTTCTGGCAGACGTTTAAAGAAAACTACATCACCCGCGATGACATCCTGTTCATCAAGCAGCAAGGCGCCAACACCATCCGTCTGCCCTTTAACTATAAACTGTTTACCGATGAGGATTATATGGGACTCTCGTCACAACAGGATGGTTTTAAGCGTATCGACGATGTGGTAGCCTGGTGCAAGGAGGCTGGACTCTATCTGATTCTTGACATGCACGACTGTCCGGGTGGACAAACAGGTGATAACATCGACGACGGTCACGGTTACCCTTGGCTCTTCGAGAGTGAACCCAGTCGGCAGCTCTTCTGCAGTATCTGGAGAAAGATAGCTGACCGTTACAAAGGCGAGCCGATTATCTTAGGCTACGAACTGGCTAACGAGCCTATCGCTCACTATTTCGAGAACAAAGAAGAACTCAACCAACAGTTGGAACCGCTTTATAAACGTGCAGTAAAAGCCATCCGCGAAGTGGATCCTTACCATATCATCCTCTTAGGTGGTGCCCGTTGGAACAGCGATTTCTATATGTTTACCGACTGGACGTTCGATCAGAACATCATGTACACCTGTCACCGTTATGGCGGTGAGGCAACCAAGGAGGCTATCAAAGACTATATCGACTTCAGAGACAAGACCAATCTGCCAATGTATATGGGAGAAATCGGACATAATACCAACCAGTGGCAGACCGATTTCGTGAAAGTGATGAAAGAGGTGAATATCGGTTATACGTTCTGGCCTTATAAGAAGATCGACGGTTCGTGTATGATGGGCATCCGTCGCCCCGAACTCTGGGATAGCATTGTGGTGAAATACAGTGAGACCCCACGCGGTACCTATAAGGAATGGCGTGAGGCCCGACCCAATCAGCAGCAGTTCAGGGAGCTGTTGATGCAATATGCGGAAAATAGCCGATTCAAGAACTGCCAGCCACAGAAGGACTATATCCAGACGATGGGACTGAAATAAGACATCCTTGTACTTCACTAAGCCGCTTTCAAAGTTAATATTTCTTAAAGAATGCCTCCACTAAGGGAAGGCATTCTTTTATTTCGTTTTATTTGATAACTTTGCAGATATTAACGGAGATAAATCTGTATATGCATTCTAGAACAATCAGTTGGAATAAGAACATGACAGTATGGATGAAAGTCTGCGCATTCCTTCTTTTGCTGGGCATGAGTGGCTTGAATTCCTACGCAGCCGACGATGATATCATAGAGTTTTTGGGCGACCGGTATGTGATCCATGTTGACAAGATGAATCCCGACAGCGAGATGACCTTGCTCGACGTGTTGAATACCTGTCCCGAATATCTGTCGATTCATGGAAAGAAGATCGACCAGGTCTATACCTTACGTATCGACAATATCGATCTCTATGTGGATGGTGAGACCTTCCTGGCAAATGTGAAGGCCCGCGAGATCGATTATATCCAGATCACCAACAATAGCTCTGTGGCTAAATCAGTGGCAGGCACGAAAGGTGTCATCGACGTGTATTACCGT
>Ga0256407_10003724_pt1 | contig 26629 bp, 33 predicted proteins | sample RumenRJG_04DNA_FD_193489 | JGI IMG/M metagenome (GOLD analysis project Ga0256407, IMG submission 193489) | Bovine rumen microbial communities from Lethbridge, Alberta, Canada - RJG_04 | ecosystem: Host-associated > Mammals > Digestive system > Stomach > Rumen | place: Canada: Alberta... | reverse complement strand
TGTTCATATACACTTAAAATCGATTTTTTGTTTTTTAAAGGTCTAGAAACCTCTGAGGTAATTCCATCGAATGAAAAACTAACTCCAACGTTATTAATAAGAAGATAATCTCTAATTCTTTCTGTTAATAGCGTTAAATTAGATATTAAAACGATTTCTTTACAAAATTTATCTTTATTTAATATATTAACAATTTGTTTAATTAAATCGAATTTAAGTAAAGGTTCTCCACCGAACAATGATATTGAATATCCATCTTGAGATGACATTTTCATATATTTGTGGATTTTTGGAATGCTTGCTTTAAAAGCATCTAAGGTCAATGATTTTGGATTTTGTTTAACATAGCAGTACGGACAACTTAAATTGCAGTCGTTAGTTAATATTAATTCAACGTTAAACATTTAACCTCCAAAACGAAATAAAGCCAATAAGTTATCTTATTGGCTTTATTTATTTGCAGTAATTCTCTAAGCTTTTACCACATTTTTTAATGCGTAATAAGCTTGCTGATAGTTATCAAATTTTTGTCTACGCTCTCGATTAGATTTGAAAACGTAACCTTTTACTAATGTTATGATAAAATTTGTACAATTTCCCTCCCCAACGCTTGAACGTTCATTATCGACGTGACAGCTTACTCCAGAAAGTAGATGTTCAAATTTATTAAACATATTGTTCTCCCTTTTGTTAAAAAGTATATTGAATATAGACTATTTTTAAAAAATGTCAAATCATACGTCACACAACAGTTGTTTTATTTAAGATTTGGTTATAAATATATAAAACCGCTGTTTACAGCTAAGATGGGAAATGATGGAAATAATATTATGGATTTTCTCGGCAGTTTTTATACTGTTGGTTCTTTATACTTTCTTAGAATGGTATGATCACTGTGACCGAGAAGAATTTAAAGAGGTTATTATTCTGGCTTTTACAGTGTTGTTGATTTTTGCAAGCATTGTAGGACTAGATTGGATCTTGTTTAATATCTTTAAGAAAATTTAAAGGCGATCAATTGATCGCCTTTTGATTAAATTCCTTTTAAACAGCACAATTTTTCAAGACCTCGTTTTTTAAGCTGTTCTAACGATACTCCGACACCTTCCCTAAAGCCACAACGTGGACATTCATCACCGATGATTCCTGTATATCCACAGATTGGACAGCGGTCTACCGCATGGTTGATACTGAAATATGAAATACCGCATTCACCAGCGTACTTAACAATATCCTCAAAAGCTTGGACATTTTTGGTTAGGTTTCCATCCATTTCAATGTAGGTGATAGCACCAGCATTGCATAACTCATGGAACTTACCCTCAAGTTGCATCTTTTTGTAAGCAGGGATCTTAAAGTACACAGGAATATGGAATGAGTTGGTGTAGTATTCTCTATCAGTAACCCCTTCAATAATGCCATAACGCTTTTTGTCTAATCGTGTGAATCTCCCGCTCAATCCCTCTGCTGGCGATGCAAAGGTTGAAAAGTTCAGATTGTACTGCTTTGTAAAGCCATCTGTCTTAGCTCTTAAATGCTGAATAATCTCTAAACCTTTCTGATAAGCTTCCTCAGATTCACCATGATGTTTGCCCATCATAGCTTTTAAACACTCAGCTAGACCAATAAAGCCGATAGAGATTGAAGCATTCTTTAACACTTCACCGATTTCATCATTCAAATCAAGATTATCTGAATCAATCCAAACACCTTGTTGCATCAAGAATGGATAGTTGTAAACATGCTTATGAGAAATCATTTCAAAGCGATCTAATAACTGATCTTTAGCCAAATCAATCATATGATCAAAGTCTTTGTAGAACTTATCCCAATCGCCTTTAGCTTCAATTCCTAATCGTGGTAAGTTAATTGTTGTAAACGAGAAGTTGCCACGACCTGTATAAACTTCATTTTCAGGTTTTGCAGAATTTCCTATTACTCTCGTCCTGCAACCCATAACCGCAATCTCAGTTTCAGGATGTCCTTCCTTATAATACTGTAGATTGAATGGAACATCTTGAAATGAGAAGTTAGGGAATAATCTCTTAGCAGATACTGCACAAGCGTACTCAAACAGATCGTAGTTAGGATCTCCCTTTTCCATGTTTATTCCCTTCTTTAATCTAAAGATTTGTACAGGGAATATGGCAGTTTCGCCTTGTCCTAGTCCTTCATCTGTTGCTTTTAGCACAGACTTGATAATCATACGGCATTCTTCGGTTGTTCCTGTTCCATAGTTGATCGAACTGAATGGTGTCTGTGCTCCAGCACGACTCTGCATGGTGTTAAGGTTATGAACCAAAGCTTCCATTGCTTGATAAGTATCATTCTCAGTCATTGACTTAGCTTTCTTTAAGCAGTAATCAACTTTGTCTTTGACAATAAAGCTGATGAACTTTCCAATCTCTTTCTGAGATTCTTTAGAAAAAACTGTTTGATTTTTTTCATATAAAGCATCAATAAAAACAGCTAAATCATTATCGGCAATATCTCGACCGATAATAATCTCAATAACTTTTTTAAGATTCTTGGCATAAGATTTTGCAACGTATGGAGCTAGATCGTATTCAAAAGTTGCTACACCTTGACCACCGTACATATCATTCTGATTAGACTGAATAGAGATACAACATAATGAAGATGCAGATGGGATTGATTTTGGTGTTCTTAAAAATCCATGTCCAGTGGAGAATCCTTTCTTTAATAATTTTCCTACTGGCACCTGACAGCAATTGAATGTTAATAAACTGAAGTCTAAGTCATGAATATGCATATCGCCATTCTTATGAGCATAAGAATACTCAGGCTTTAAAACGTACTCATGAGCAAAATTCTTGGTTGCTTCAGTACCGACTCTTAACATTGTACCCATGACAGAATTACCATCAATATTGGCATTTTCTCTCATTAAGTCCATGTCTTGAGCTTTAGAGGTCAGCATCTGACGATAGGTCTTATTTAATGCACTGTTATAGTCACGTTTAGCAGTTCTTTCATTTCTATAAGTAATGAAATTCTTAGCTTCTTGAATTAATCCATTGTTAATTAAAACCTTTTGAACAATGTCTTGAATCTGTTCAACTGAAAGTTCATCTTTAATTGTAAAAATCAGATTGCATGTATCTTGGGTTAAAGATACGGCTAATCTTTCCTCATCGTTACTTAAAACATCATCAGGGTGAGTAGAGTTCAGAACTCTTTTAAAAACGTTTGTAATCTTTTCTTGTTTGAACAAGACTTTACGACCATCACGCTTTTTAATATATCTAGTCATGGTACACCTTTATTTGAATGAAATTACTTATATATGAATAATTTCATTACGAATTTTCTTACGTGGATTTTTGATTTAGGATCGAAATAAAAAATAGTATTACTGAGGTCAACCTTTCGAAAATTGGTTTTTAAAAATGAATTTATTTTTTGAACCAATTCTTGGTGCATTTCATGTCGTTCTTCTTTACTTAATGAGTTATACAAATTAATTAATTGTATATAGATGGAATAAAGATTGATATGATGTTTTTCAAGAAATTCGCCTTTATCAGATTCAATCCAAATGATATCATGATCCTCGATATGATCGATTTTGATATCGTGGTCTTTACGGTACTCTTGGATTTCTTGGATTTCTTTCGCAAATGCGTTACTGATTCTATCAAGTATTTCAGACATGATTAAACCTTCTTGTAACCAATCAAAGATTGATAATCTAATAACACAAAAATACCATCTTTAAATTTAAGATCGATTCCCTTTGTTGAAACCCAAATCGCATAGTGACCAACTTGAACTCCAGTCTCTTCGGAAGCTTTTTTACCGATGGCAAGAACATCTCCTGAGCATGGTCTATCTACAACTGATCGTTTCTGTTCTACTATTAACCCGAAATCAGTTTTAACCTCAGATTCGAGTACTTTAGGTTTAACTAATAAAAACTCTGACAATGGCTGAAATTCATATGAATACAGCTCTTCAGTCTCTTGGACATAACCTTGTGCGCCATTATTCATCTACGCTCTCCTTGTTTGTTTTCTTAGCGGTTTTTGTGGTCTTTTTAGATGCCTTCTTTTTTGGGGAATCTGGTTTAACATTATCATCGTATTTTTTAGCAGTATTTAATTCGTCAAAAAGCTGATTTAAATACTTAATTTTAATGTCTAAGTCGTTTAAATTTTTGCTGATGCCTTTGACGATATCTATAAGTTCATTGATATGATTATAATTAGCGTTTACTTTAGTTTGTAATTCAGAATTTAAGCATTCTAATGTATAACACTTTAATTCTAGATCTTTGATCTTTTTAGTATTAAATAGATCCATTCATATCGCCCTCATGGTTGTTTAAAAAAATTTCATAGCATGACGTCAATTGTCCGTTGACGGTCTTTTTACGACCGTTTAGCCGTAGGTATTCTTCGATTTGATTTAACTTTAATTCTTGTCGTTTGATTTTAGTTTTTAAGAAATCAATTTCTGTTTGAAGTTCAGAAACTTTTTTAGAATTGAATAAATCCATAAAAACCTCTAAAATCTAAATTTAGTGATTAATAAGCACATCAACACAAATCCTAGCACCGCAATCAAAATAAATGATAACGCAATCAAAATTGGTAGTAATAACGTATCCCAGTTTTGAATAATTATCCCATTTGATCTTAAGATTGTTACTGTTATCAAATAAAATACGGCTATTGTGGATAAATGTTTAATAACTAACTTTGTGATTTTCATTTTGTTAATTGTCTTTCAGTAAGTATTTTATTTATTAGAACCTTTTTTGCCTCGTAACGTTGTTTCATTTTTTTGTCTTTTTTGCGGTTCGCATAAATATCCGTTACTAATCGAGGAATAACACCTTGTTTATCTCGTTTAAAACACGCTCCATTGATAGCCATAGATAAATTATACTTTTTTAGTAACGTCGTTATTTGGTTCAGTATCTTTGGATCAACATTAAGTTTATCAACGTCCTTTTGACCACTAAAATATTTATTTACTAAAATTTTTAAATCGTTAGGAAGTTTTTCTTGAGGAACGTAGGTCTCTGGGCTCATGTTAAACGATGCCATTGCTAACATTGGGTACATTGAGTTAACGTCAAAGTTTACCACCCATTTATGCTTACCCTTTTCTGGAGGCATAACATATCCACCGATCAATGAGAGTTCACCGTCAACGGTTTTCATCAATTTTTTATCTTGACTCAAAATGCTTAAGTTCATTTTTTGTCGTCTTGGTAAATTATGATCCGCTAAATACTGCATGACTTTTTGCTGAGTATCGTAGCATACAAAATTTAAATCAAAATCATCGGATTCGACCTTTTTAGGCATTACTTTTTTGTCTTGTAATACAACATTCGATAAGTACTGCGACCAAGGTTTAATTGTAGCTAAGACTTCTGACGGTAAGATTCCCATCATCTGTGCAATCATCACAATCTGATTAGTAAAATTCAGTTTATCGTCAATTTTTTTCAACAAAATGACATCCACAATTCCATAATATACGAATTGAAAATTGATATTGTAGATTAGTTCTTTTTCATTTTGTGTAATCTCATTTGAGAGGTCGATTTTTTCACTTGCTTGACGAGCTTTGAGGTTTTTTCGTTTAATCATTCCTTGTCTAATCAATTCACGATATTTTTCTTTATACGGTTCATCAGAGATAGTATATTTTTCACCGGTATAGAATGAATCAAAAGTATTGAACTCTGGGTGCTCAATTTTATTGGCTTTGACTTCAACCTTTGAAATGTAATCTAATGAATAACTAGATCTTGGAGCTTTTACAAAAAACTTATATACATCGATTAAATCATAATAACAATGTCCATTTGCTTTAAAAGTCGCTTCACCTTGTTTATTAATAAAGCTGTCTACAGCACCGTAATTTGACATTGACTGACCGTTCAGTCCTAAATTATTTAAACGATTGTAGATATATGGAAAGTCGAAGTTTACTCCGTTCCATGCGTAAACAATCAATGGGTTTAAGGTTTTAAAGATTTTTAAATAACCTTTCAAAAGCTCAGTTTCTGAATCAAATTTTATATACTTTACTGGATAATCTAACTTGTAATCAGAATCAGCATTCCAATCCCTTAATCCTAGAACGATCATCGTTTTTAAGAAGGAATCTAAAATCTGTATCAACACAATAGGGTACGGTGCATTGTGAGGATCAATCGCTCCAAGAGCGCGTGTCTCAATATCCAAATACCATACTCGTGGAGTCTTATTGTATAGATTATTATTCCAATAATTATCACGAATGTGATGATATATTGGTGAACTCACTCCATAGTGATTCTGAGCGTCTTTAGATTTACCGTAACATTTTCGAACCTTAATATTATCAATTAAAGTACAGTACTCGCCGTTAGTATCTTCAACAAAATATTCATACTGCGATCCAATTTCCTTTGAAACCGATTTGTTTGTATTTTCATCAAATAAACGGACGCAGTATTTAAAATCATCCTTATTAAACCAAGCCGTTTCGAATTTCATTTTATAACCCTAATTTCTTTTCTTTAAACTTCACAATCTTTGAAATGGACTGATCGTTTAGATAACTTTTTTCGCCGTCAGCTGATAAATTTGAACATTTCTGAATCGTTGAACCAAGATCTGATGCTAACACGTTGCCTTTGAATTTTTGTTTAAAAAGATCTTCATCGAGTCCAGAGTTCTTCCAAATTTTCAAGGCTTCATCATTCTTTAAACGTCTAAGCTCAAGTATATCAAACAATCTGCCTTTACGCATTAGAGCTTGATCAATATCGTCAATCTTTTGATTAGTCGTGATAATAAACTTAGTTTTATTTTTAACTACACCATCGGTAAAGGTTAAAAAATTGTTAAGGAATGAATTTTTAATAACATCGGATTCCGATAGCTCTTCGGCACTTCTTCGAGTTAACATGAAATCTAAATCATCAATAATGACCAAAGGATTGTTATGTAAATCCGTCCAAAAATATTCATTAGATAATAATTTAATGGATTTTGTATATACAACGTCGATATAGTTATCGTAAACAAGGGAATTCATATCCGTTGCATATTGTGGATGTTCTTTTAAATACTTTAATCCTAAAGTTGCAAACTTTGATTTTCCTAAACCGCTTTCTCCACTTAGTAGTAGAATGTTTTCGCTAGATTCAAAAAACTGTTTAAACAACTCGTCTGTATTTATGTATGGGTAATAATCCGCTGAAGCATTCAAGCGACTTTCGATTTTATCTAAGGTCTGATAATTACAACATATATCACCGTTGTTATAAGTCATAGTTTTAAGATTTATTACTATGTTGCGATCATTATGCTTACTTACAAAATCAATGTACTTATTCCAAATATCTAGAGTAATATCATCTGATTTCGCTACTAACGAGCAATTAAACCTATCAGTATCCGGTGCTTTGCTTGAATATAATTTAAAGTCGTCTGATACTAATTTAACTAAATGCACAACGTCTTGTAAATTATTAGACTTAAAAACTTTTTTGACAAATTTATAAGATTTTGACAGCTCGTTTACAAACTCTTCAAAATTGCTTTCATTACAAAATGTAATGCTCTGAATATTTTCCTTATAACCTTCCTCGTAATCCTTAAACACCAAAAAAGATTCTTCAACTCCACCGAGAGAATTCAGTTCAGGATTAAAATTAAAATTAAGCATGGGTTACCTCTGTTTGTCTAATTTTTTAAGAGCTTCTTTTTCTTTAATATTTTTTATTTGGCTCTTAGTGTACTGTAAACGAAACTTTATCGAATGATATATACCGGAGATTGTAACGCCGATCAAATACAAATAAGTTACTGGGAATAGCAAACTATCCACATAGTCTCTAAAAGTTAAACGTTGCTTACATAACCCAGCAATAAAAGCGTTCAAAAATAATGTAACTATAAAAATTATAAAGTACCAAATAACAAATTGGATTAGGTTATCGGCAGTCAGATATTCAATCACTGTAGTACCTCTTTAGTTGGCATATCAGCGATATCTATTTTTGAAAGATCCCATTTATACAAGTGATACCATTCAATAATCATCATTTGAACGCAATATAAAACGCAGTCTTGTTTGGATTCAGCATAAAAACATAAAGGATCATATTTATCGAAAAACACTTCTAGATGTTCATCGACGTTTTCGGCTTTAGACATGTACTCTTGCATAAATTGTGCAATGTCTGATCTATATTGATCAAAAATTTTTGCACATTTAAAGGTTGAGTCGAAATCTTTAAGGTTTAAGTTTATAAATTTATTTTCAATGTTTCTAGTCAAAAAGGATTCAATACTTTCTTTATCAGTTGCAGTGCGGTCGACGATATCGTTATAGACAAGATTTCTAAATTCAGTATTACAGTAATTCTTTAAGAATAGGATATCCGGATTCCAACTATTACGCTTTTTAGCATTCATAATTTAGTACTACCCCACGATCAAATATCTCGTTTAAAAACTTATCAAAATCTTCAAGGTTATTTATTAGCCTTGAATTCTTGACGCAAAATTTCATTTTGGAAATATTTGCAACAAAGATATCAGAATCATGTTTTAAAAGGTAGTTATATTGATATATGCTAGACAGATCAGTAATTAAACATACATCGCAATCTTTAATATCATTCTCAATATTATAATTAAAGAAATCTTTATCGTACTTAGTAAGTTCTTGTACTAATGACGTATATATTTTTCTAAAATTTGTAAACTTTTTATATGAATTCGAATCTCTGTATGAAATATTTCGTTCATCGATCAAAAAGGACTGCAAAAGTTTGACATTAATGTTAAGTACTTTTGCAGTCAACATTAAAGACTTAAAATTAAGGGAGTAAATTAAGCCTTTTATTTTTCTCTTTGAACACATTCGTTTAAACGCGCTCTCGTATATTGATGAGTCGATGCTGTTTTGAGTACTCAGCAAGATAATCATTCTTACAGATCGTCCTCTTCACATTCGTAATCGTCAATTTCACGTTCATCATCATCATCGAGTTCGGATTGGTATGCCTTTATTTCATCTTCGATCTCTTGACGTCGGTCGTCATAAAATTCGTTTATATCAAGTATAGCTTGAACATCTTCGTCCGCAGGGTCGTCAGCATCTATTCCAACTTCTGCAATTTCTATTCGTTGTTCTTCATCAAGGTCGATTAAAGATTCACGTAATTGTTCAATCTTATCAATAATTTCCTGTCTATGTTCGGCATCGCCTTCAGCAATAAAGTTCTCAAAATCTCTGTCGATGTAATCGTTGCTGTCACTCATGACTTAACTCCTTAAGTAAATATCAAATAAAACAATACCACTTTTGCAGAAAATAAAAAACATTCTAGGATGAAATCTGCTAAAAGCCTCACTATTATTTTTAAAAATTGATTTTTTAGAATTTTTTAATGAATTTCGATGTCTTTTATAGATTTTTATCGAAAATATTGGAAAGTTTTTAGAAAAATTAAAAGACTTGCGCTAGCGCAAGTCTTCAAAAGTTAAAATTAGGTTATATTAGTTATAAATATCTTTTGGATTATCATCAACATCAACAATAGAGTTAAAATCTTTGGCTTTTAACTTTTTATGTAAAGATCTTGATACTAGATTGATTTTATTATCAACGGTGGCAACGTCTGCGGAATCAGTTCCGGATGATTCATCCTCCCCAAGTTCCTTAATTTTTTGCTTTATCTCCTTTGAATTCTTTGCAATAACAGCATCAGGATCCCTCAATTTGCCCTTTTTAGGTTTTTCCGGATGTTCTATTGGTTTTGGTGGCTCTTCGGAATCGTCTTCATCATCTTGATCGTCTTTATCGTTGTCCTGCTCTTCGTCAGAATCGTCCGACTTTTTTGAATTTTTTTCAAAATTAAATGGTTTTTTTGACTTTTTATCGTCTTTTTCTGGTTCTTTTTCAGAATCCGAATCAGAATTAGCATCCTTTACTTTATCCTGATCGTCATCTGGTTGTTTTTCGTCTTGCTCAGCAAGCCATTCTCTAAAACTTAGCATTTACTGTCCTCTATGAAAATATAAGTAACTTTCTAAAAGTGTTTTTATTTTATCCACATCCTTACGGACTTCGTCAATTTCTAAATTATTGGTTCTTGATGAATGCTCTAAAGTTTCAACAAGTTTTTCAATAATCATTAATTTATTTAGAATATCATCGTGTACAGTATGTTGGTACGTATCTATTTGTTTTATACCGTCATTTAGATCTTTATCAACTTTTTCAATATCCTTTTCTTGAGCAAACGCATTAAACTTAGAAAAAAGAGGAGATAACCACGATCTTAACATATACAGCAGAAAGAACATTGCGGTTATGATGCCAACTGTGCCACCAAAACCCTCTCTAGAATAAGCGTTGATAAAAAATTCAAATATTTTATCAGTCATATCACACACCTAGTCAAGAATAATTTTTCTTAACGTATAATTAAATGTTGAATTTACATCAACGTATAAAATAGCTTTTCCGATTATTGAGTAGGTAAGATACCCTGATCCAATTTTTATTGGTTCACCGTTATATTTATTAAATTTAATTGCCGTCAATAATCTTAAGTCGCTTAATTTATCTTCAGTGTAATATAGCTCACATTTTGTACCGTCAATGTTCACGAGTTTAATGTACACATCATCAGCGTCAGTACTTATTGAAATGGTATCATTATTTCTGATAACATTAAGCTTAACGTCTTTTTCAGCGTTTTCTCTTGTAACTATGAAAAATTTATCATTTGTGACTATATAATAATCATCTAATGATTGATATTCGGTTTCATCGGTATACAGATAATAATCAGAACCGATCACACTGATATCAAAATCATCGTAAGCGTATCGAGTGGAGTCCATTACAATAAAGTCTGTACATGGAATATCTTTATAACTATAACCTTTATTAATAAAGGTACATTCATATATAGTTCGATAATCTTTATTGTAATCTTCGCCTTCGATGATATTGCCTTTAATAATTTTATCTTTTAGCACTGAATTTTTAATATTAATTATTTCGTCAGTACTATAATCCTCAAGTTGTTTATCTTTATCATCAAATGATAACGATGAAATTACATCCGGCAAATATTCATCTTGTTTATAAAAACCTTTAATGGTTTTGCCGATTATTTGTCCATCAACTGTTGAACGGATTCCGACCATGTTATCTGTACCAAAAGTTGGCACACTTTTTGCATGTTTATCTAAAAATATTGCGTAGTCTAAAATTCCAATATTTGCAGGAGTAACATCAAAAGAATTTAAAGTATCAAACTCTATAAAACATTTAAACTCTTTCTTCTTATTTATTACCGCGTATGCGTCAACTCTACATTTGCCTTTTAATAACTTAGTGGTATCAAATTCAAGATTGAAATAACCTTGTTGTACAATCTTGTAATCTTTTCTAAGAGTTTCATCGCTTAAAATTATGAACGTATTGTCAAATGGAGTGTAACCACTTACTCGGACGCCGTATTTTTCAGATGTTGTATACGTATATACTCTTGGGACGTTTAATTTTATTTCTTGGTCAAAATTTAGTCCTGATGCACGGTAGTAATATCTAGGATTGATATTATCATAGAAATATACAGAATAATTTTTACCTCTTAAGCTGTAAGTATCTAAAACGTCTGCACCACGTTTATCTTTACAAGGAATGATCATAAAATTGTTATAATCATCTTTAATCAATAAAGTTCCATTATAATCTTGACTATAAGTCAATCTTGCTAGATGTTTGTATTCATCAAGATCGAATTCAGTTACTTTATCAATAGATTCATCATAACCTGGTACGAACTGATATTCAGAACCAGTAACGTTTAACGCATTGGCGTTATTGTCTTCAAAATATTGAGAATCCGCAATTTGATGGTTATCATCACGAATTCGAGAAATATCAAAATATTTTTCAAATTCTTCGATTACATCTGTATATAAGAATTTAATATCAGTTGTGACTTCAGTTATTAAATAATGTTCGTTGAAAACGGACTTAGGATTCTTTAAACCTAATACATAATCCTCGTAAGTTGTGTAATAAATAACCCCTGTACGTCCATTTAAGTAAATTACTGTGTCATCATCAAATGTTATTAAACGATTGACGTAAACGCCGTCTTCCCAGTACTGATAATCGATGACTTTTTTAATAAAAATCTGAACGTTTTTAGCAATTTCATCATCAGTGAATGGATAATTGGTACTAGGATTTATTCGCTGTCTAAAATCAGCGTATACATCTTCAGAAGTTTTATCTGTAAATACAATATATGACCGACCATCTTGGCTAACAATCTCAAGTTTAGTAAAAATGTACTTAACTTCAATTCCAAAATAATCGTGGAGCATAACCGTAAACATTGTGGTATATGTATAACACCATCCGATAGGATGGGATAATGGGCGCGTTATACTATCGAAAATCTGACGGTTTAACGCTCCTTCATAGTGAATGATAAACGGCTCTCCTGTTTTCTGAATCTCTAGATCATTTTCAAGAGTTCCAGTTTCCAAGTACCTTGCAAACGTGTACATATAATCAATTGCATTTTCAGTACCAACCATTTGAGTAAAATTTCTGAATGACGATATAAATTCTGTATTGATGTTCTCGTCAGCAGGTTTAAACAACTTGGATTTGTCGTAACCGAATTTTTTAAGGGATGATTGTATGGATTTCGATTGGGTTAAATTATTTAAACAATGGTATAAATTACTTGTATAGTACATATACAAGCCTTGTTTAATTTTTTCCTTGGCTCGTATAATCTTAGGATCGTCATCTGGTCGTAATTCATTATCATATAATGAACGAATTTTACGAGATATTTCAGAATTTTTCTCCAAAACATTAATAAAGATTTCCATTCCAATTCTAACAACAGGAATATCCTTAATATTCTCTGGAGTAATAGCTTCAAAAATCGATTTTAAACTAGGAATTGACATATTGAGACCCTTTCTTTTTCTATATTTATAAATATAACAAAAAGAGGTCATCTGATGGAAAAACTCTATTTTATTGTATTTGTGTTATTAACATTAATAGTGGTTCAAAATATGTTTATTAACAATATTTTGAATGTTGATTCTCATAACAATGACGTCACCGATGATATTCTGAAATTCTTCAATACCAAGACCTATCTTGGTCAAACGAAAACAAATGTTGCTGATGTCAGCGTAATTTTGAAGGTTTATCAAGGTGAACCATCGTGTGCTTTTTTATTGATTGATGACAACTTTACATGCTTTGTATGTGGAGAAAATGAACCCCAACGAAAAACTTTGCTTGAGATTATTTCAAGCACTATTAATAACACTGAATATCCTGAAGAAAAAATCTTTTGGATAAAACCTAACAGTAACACATCATTTGAGGCTTAATATGATTTCTGCTGTCCAAGAACTTTCTGACTACATCAATAAATACACTGATAACAGTGTCGATATTACAGGAAACGAAAAACTTATTCGTGAAAGATATTTACAAAAAATAAAAAAGATTTTAGATGACTTTAAAACCGAATATATTTCAAAAGAACTTTTTTATAAAAATATACGTAAAAAATTAAACGATAAATTAAACGAATTAATCAAACAAGATGAATACTCTTACGGCGAAGAAACTGGCATCAAAACCTCTTTGAATATTATTGATAAAGAATTTATTAATACAATGAATAATGTTCAGATTGATTCAGATATCTCGGATTTAGTTAATATAACTGAGTACCTAGAAAGCATTAAAGATAAATTTGATGATTCGATACAATCAAGAATCGAAATCGTGATCATTCTTATTAATAAGATATTATCAGAATTAAATTTAAAACCATCATTATTTTTAAGCTCTGATAATTTCCCTTACGATAAGGTGATCGTATCAGATGGTGAAACTGAATTTGAATTAAATCCAAACACTGTAACGAGTATTAAAATTGAATGAAATTCATTACCTTAGATCCGTATTATAATAATAAATTCTACAATGAGTGTCGCGAAGCTCTTAAAAACAATGGAATTGAATTTAAGGAATTCGTATGCACTAAAGCACCGTACAATTTCTATTTTGGAGTCGATGATTCATTAACGCCGATGTTCGTTAACTACGACATTATCAATAAGTCGGATGAACGTTACCTTGTGAATGTGGTTACACCGGTAATTCCGATGGACTATTATATTTTAACACGAAAAGAAAATGATTCATCGGCAAAATCGATACGCAAATTTGTTGAAAACGAACCTTTGAGACAAGCTATACAGTCTGAGTACGCTTGCTTTTTCAATGCACCGTCAAGAAATTTTGTGGAACAAATTACCAAGATATACCCATTTAGAGTATGGTACATGGGTAAATATTTCAGTAATAAATACAGAATATGTTTGACTTGTGACGAATCAATAAAAAACTTTATTCGAGCAGAAGATATTCTTGTAGAAAGATATGGGGATCAGTATAAAGAGGTTGGAAAATTTGAAGCCGTCCTTAACTATAAAATATTTACTTTAAGAGATCATTTAGTCAAATATACTTTAACCCCATATATTGAAAACGGATTGTACGTTAAAACCAATTATAAAACATATGATAATTTTAATTAAACAATAGCTCTGGTCTTTTCAGGATTTTTAATAGCTCTTAGCTTATCAACTAACTTTTTGGTTTCACGATCCTCTTTGAACTTTTTTACTTTTTCTTTTGCCCAATCTAAGAAGCTTCCAGTGTGTTTACCTTTGGTTATCTTGCCAGTCTTTGGATCGTAAGCCATTTTCCGACCATCTTTTGTGGTGAACCATTTCTCTTCTTCAGCAAGTTCTTGTTCAACCCATTCTCTAAACGATTGTTTCATAAATGCTCCTTTTTACTATTATTTATAAATAATTAAAAATTATTTGGGAGCTTCAATGATTATTTTAATATCTGGAAAAAAGAGATCCGGTAAAGATTACGTTGCAAATCTATTACATCAGAAAATAACTAATTCAAAAGTTATCGCGTTTGCGGATAAAATGAAAGAAATCTTATCCATATCATTAAATATTCCGATTGAAGAATTGAATGAATACAAAAATAAAAATAAAGGTTTATATGTACATAGTGGATGTTTGGAATTCACCTTATTAACTGATTTCCGAAAGCTTTTGCAGAATTTTGGAACTGACGCTATGCAAAAGGTATTTGGAAAAAATGTATGGACGGACTTAGTATTAAAAGAATATGACGGAAATCCTTTAATCATATCAGATCTGAGATTTAAGCATGAGTACAATAATTTAAAGCATTTAAATCCTTACACTATACTTGTAGAAGGTGGAGACAATTCTGACACCCATATATCTGAGCATGATTTAGATAATTTTGATTTTAATTTTGTTATAAATAATAAAGAAAAAGGAGATTTATCTGTTCAGATAGATTCGGTTTTAAAAGATATTGATATTTTTTATAGGAGATAAACAATGTTTACATTCGAAGGTGGCGATGGCAGTAAGAATCCTGAGTTATTTTATGATAAGACCAAGATTCCAGTAACCTTTACATATGATGATGGTACTACTGAGACTATTGAGTATTCAAAGTCTGAGCCAGTTACTGTTAATTATGATGATGGCACTTCCGAAACCATTACTTTACAAGAATTAGCCGATGCTTTTGATAACGCTGAGACTGCATAATTTTTTAAGCCTTTTAAAACGCTAGCGTTCGCTAGCGTTTTTTATTTCTAATTTTTTTCAAAAATTTACAATTTTTTATGAATTTTTCTCAAAAGTTTATTGAAGTTTTGAGAAAAATTTTTATACTTGGTATATAAAAGATTATTTTAGGAGAAATTTAGGAGAAATTTGCATGAAAGAACATGAAAGATTGGAATATAATTTTGTAAAAGAAATGTACGCCGAGGAATATCCGATGGATAGTACGTACAGCTTTAATTGTGCGATGGATGATTATCAAAACAATATTGTTACTGAAAAAACTCAGCTGATTAAACGCGCAAAAGCTACATATGCATTCGACCAAGCATTTAGGATGCTCGGCGTTGATAACTCATCTAAGTTATTTACTGAGCGAATGATTAAACTGACTCAACGTACTGATATTGATATCAAAACATCCAATATCGATATTAATGATATTAATTCAATGTATACTATTCGATTTGATATTCGAGGATTAACATCTGATCTATTTGAATTCAGTACTGAAGGAAATTCATGCATCTTAGTATATAAACCACAAGGTTTAAAGTTGGATGAGGATTCATTCAAGGCTTATATTTCTAATCTAGGATCGCCTTGGGATTTTGACAGTTTAATCAAAGAGATTCATTTAAAGGTTTCAAAAGCTCTTAATGTTTATGATGTTTATGTAGCGTTAAATAATATTAAATACAACAACAGCGTAAAAAGTTTTGAGACTTTTAGTGGAGCATTCAATGATCCAAACTGTAGAGCAGGAATTTTTAACTCATGAAAATCTTGATAACTGGGGCAGATGGATTCATTGGTAAACATCTTCAAACCGTTCTCAGTGGTTATGACCTAATCACTGCAGATTTAAAAAGTGGAACTGATCTAACGGATATAACCTTTTGGGATAAACTAGGATCAGTCGATGTAATAGCGCATCTTGGTGCAATAGTTGGCGTTGAAAATTTTAACGATAAAAATGCGGTATCTTCATATATTAATAACAGAAGAATAAATATAAATGTTTTGAAATACGCTGAAAAATACCACCCTTATGTTTTATTTGCATCAAGTTCAGAAATCTATGGGGAATGCAACAACTCGCTAGAGAGCGATAATTTTGAAATCTTAAATTCACCACGAGGATTATACGCCTTAGATAAAATCATCATGGAAAATGATCTTAACATATTTGGCATTAGACATTCATCATGTCGGTTATTCAATATCATTGGTAACGGACAAGATAAAGATAAAGGAGTTGTACCTAAATTTATCTGCGAGATAACTCATGGAATCAAATCAAAAATATCTAGGGATGTCCGAACCTTTACGTCAGTTATTGATTGTGTAAATGCTTTTAAGGTCTTAATTGATAATCAGACAGTTGGCAGTTTTAACATATCTAGCGATTGTACGTTATCAATTGAAGAACTATACAAAAAGTTATGCGATAAATTTAATTCTCAATATAACTATGATATAATCGAAAAATCTGATATATCTTATAGAAAACCTAATACAGATAAACTAAAATCAATCTATAGTATAAAATACTCGATTGATGATGTAATTAAAAACTTATAGGAGATTCCAATGGAAATTGGTACTGAAAATAAAACCGATAGTCTCGATGATCTGTTCGCTGATCTTGATTCAAATCCAAAAACTGAGACTCCAAAAACAGCTGAACCATCTCAAGAGGCTCAAAGTGATCGAGAGCTTGCTGAGAATGTCGTTAAAGTTGTCGAAAAAAATATCGAACCATCTAAGCAAGATATGATTATTGATTTTGCCGTTCGATACTTAGAGCTTCAAAGACAGAAAAAAGTTATTGATGTTGATATAAAAGCACTAAAACAAGAGTACGCTGAACAAGGCATTGCTTATCAAAATACCTTAAAGGCATTAACATCTCTTCAGAAACATAAAAAGATGTCTGACAATGTAAGATTTGAGGTCGAAGCTATCGAAAGTACTTTAGAGCAATCTAAAAAGGTTCAAGATGCTTTGGAGTCTTTATCTAAAGTAGAATAAAACCTTAATAAAACCCACTCGATGAGTGGGTTTAATCTTTTCTTATTATATATTATAGTTATGTATTATTCACCTGATGATTCATCATCTAATGAGCCTTGATCGATGATAAATGAATCTGCATCCTCATCAAATACAATACCTGCAACCTCTAAGATTGCAAATACAGTTGCTGGGGTTGTAAACTTATCAGTAACTGGGTTAGCAGGATCAAGATCTGCTGAAGTAGCAGTTGCAAAGTTATCAACATTACCTAAACCAACATCTGACTTGGTTAGCTGAACAACGCCAGTGTAGCCGTTAACGGATAGAACAGCATTTGAAGCGGTTAACTCTACCCATCCACTAGCTGATCTAATGAAAGTCTGAGCTGAGATAGGATTACCATCGCCGTCTGACTCGTTCTCATTGGTTACGATAACGAAGTCACCCTCTTGAACGTTGGTTAGAGCGTCACGAGCAGTTACATCAGCAACAGTCTGTACAGAGGTAATTGCTAAAGGTGGTAACTGTGAGGTTGGGATTAAGCCATTTGAATCAAGAGTTGCTACACCTACAGTAGTAACCTCTTCACCAGGCTCACCAGTAGTGGTGGTTGCTACACCTAGCTGAGTCTTTAGAACATAGTTATTTAAAGACTGAGAGATAGTCTCTAACTCATTGCCAACAGCAGTGTCCCAATCGGTGATGTCAGCGTGGGTTAGTACAACGTCACCTGAACGACCAGCAACAGTGTTAACAACACCTTCGCCACCAATAGCAGTTGAGATTGCGGTTGAGATTGCGGTGTTGATAGCAGTAGTATTTGGTAACTCAAAACCACCAGCGGTTACACCATCATGTAGTCTTAAAGCCTTTTTGGTTAAGTCAACGGTTAATGAACCTTCTTTACCAGTGAAGGCATCATTCTGTGCGGTAGTACCGCGTCTGAACTGAATTTGAATAGTCTTATTATCAGCCATTTTATACTCCCTTAATTTTCAGATATCTGAATTCATTCATTTATTTTTATTTATAAAAAATTGAAACTATTTTTTAAAAATTCAAAATAAATAAAGATAAAAGAGGGATTAAAAATGTCCGATGTATTTAAAGAACACCATTTAAATTTACTTGATGCTGTATATAGACAAGATAATGAAATTATTGTTAAGTTAAGCGAAAACCTTAAAATTGATTTTAATAACTTAACCGAAGATGACATTAATAAATTACGTAGTTTTGAAACAAAAAATCAACAATATCTTATTAATAAGATACGATTGAATGACGTTCATGAAAAGCATCGAATGCGATTAGATTGGTTTATTCTAGGATTCGCTTTCATTTATCTTCCTTCAATAACCTTCATTCCGTTGACGGAAACCGGATACCGAGTAGCAGATACAATTTTAGGCGTAGTGGTTGGAGTCTTAATTGGATCGGTTTTAGGATATTGGTACGATGGAGTAGCTCATAAAAAAGAAGATTAAATGCTAGATACTATACATAAACTCTCGGATTAAATATTTTTCACGGTTGTATGACGTTTCAAGACGATGTTCATATGACCGATAAAATACTCCAGATTTTACTTTTCTTAGTCCTGTACAATCTACAATATCAAAAACGTTAAATCTAGTTTTATCCTTGGATAATCTTAAACCACGACCGATTGATTGAGTAATTGAATTATATGACTTCATAGGGGATGCAAAAATCATATTATGTAAACGTTTGATATTAACTCCTGTTGATAAGATTGCGTAATTTGATACCAATATTTGCGGTACTTCGTTTATAATAATTTCATTGGTTATTTCATCGTCAAATCTTAAACCTTTATCAGTTTTGAATAATTTATGTTCTAAGATTTTTCTAGTACATTCGCGAGTCTTTGAATCATCCGATCCACTTAAAAAATAAACTCCGTACTGTTTTTGAAATTCGAACGAATGTTTACCTGTAATATCTTTATTTTCAATCTCTGCAACATCAGGATATAATTTTCTCATAATACTAAGATACATATCTTTCATATGATTAATATGTTGACCTAACACTAGAGTATTTCCTTTTAATTTACATGATAGATCGGTAATGAATTTTAACCGATTTTGATGCTCTTTTATCATTTGAAGCATCGTTTGATAATTTCCTGAGTTACGTAACAGAACTTTAAAATCTCTTGAGTAATCTAAAAATATGGTATTGATTTGAGCATTAGTAGCCAATCCTCGATCAATCAATTGTCTTGCCGTTATATGAAATGTAGGATATGTAAATAATCCAATGATAGTCATCTTGGCACACATATCCTCTGGCAAGGTTCCGGTAAAACCGTAACGTATTTGTATATCTTTGGCTTCTTTTATAATTGATGATGAAACATCACCACTGATTCGATGTACCTCGTCACATACAATGTAGCTGAACCGACTTAATTCATTCAAATGTTTTACCATAGACTGCCATGTAGTGATTAATAAATCACAATCGGCGATCTCTTGAACCCCATCTCCAAGAGTTTCTGTGCGATCATACAAAGCGTTCAAATTATACGATTTAATATCAGATTTAAATTGCGTTAATAAGTTAATATTAGGTACGATTAATAATCCCTTTAACCCATGCACTCTATAAAAATCGCAGATTAATGAAATTGTCAGTGATTTGCCAGATCCTGTACACATTACGTTTAATTTTCTGACGTCTAAGATCGATTCTTTAAAGGCTTTAATCTGATAATCATATGGTTTGAATGGTAATGATAAAGACTTTAGATATTGTTCTAAATCATTATCAGTATATTTTGAAGTGTATTTTATACTAGGAACATTAAATTTTTTAAGTAAAGACAACGTACCGTTATAAACGAGAAGCACAGTACGATCTGTGTTCCAAGTTGCAAAGTAGTCGAAAGGAGATTTCAAGCCTCTTTGCACCAAGGGATCGTGCTGTGCATTCTGTCTTCGAATCTTTAGAAAGTCATAAATTTGCATAAGTTCAAACTGCTGACCTTGTAAAAGACTGTAACTTTCATCAAGTTTAACAACAGTTATCATTAGTCTCTCACAAATTCACTGAACTGTTTAACCTCACGACAGATCTCCCAGTTCCTTTCGCCGAATCTATCAACGTCTTTATTATATACCATATACCCACAATCTAAAAGTAGTTTTTTGAATCTTTCCTTGTTTTTGACGTATATTATAGGATAAATGTCTTGGAGATTTTTTTCATTACATTTAATCATATCGTTTAAGACTTCAATATCGTCAACATTTGCTCGGTCGTACATAATAATCTGCGATATCTTGATCCTAATATCATCTTTTGTAATTAACCCTAAAGATAATTCTTTAAAAATTTTATAAAATTTACATTTTTTTATAAATTTTTTATCTTTTAGGTAATTTTTTAGCAATTCTTTTCTTAATTCTATCGAAAAATTAGGTTTTTCTTGTACCGAGTACAATTGAGCATCAACATCGGCGAGATTCTCAAGTTTCAGCTCTTTAAGCATCTCATAATTGTTTTGTAAATTAATGTACTGATCTACGGTGCTATCGATGTTATTATGTTTGTCGTCCAACATTTGTTGATGATATATATTTAATATATTGTGATCAAATTTATCCTCAATAACGGCTGGGTTATTTAAGAAATGGTATTTAGCCATAAACATAAAACCAGATAAATGATTGTATTCAAGTATATTGTTAAAACAATCGATTTTAATGCACTTCTCACCGATCTTTGATAATCTAGGTTCTCCGTAAGCGTTAATTTCAAAAAGATAATTGGTTTCGGAAGCTTTACCAACCTCGTACAAATATTTATCTCTTAAGTCATCAAATTCAGTTCTTACGTACTTAATTTTTTCAGCTATGTACATATGGATCTCTTTGGCTTTTCGAGTACGTTTGATCATTTGAATACTTGAAATTACATTAGCCGAAGATGAACTATCATAATGAAAATGATAATAAGTATTATTTAAATTTGAAACTCCGACCGTCAACGTAGGGGAGTAAATTAACACGTCCCATTTATCATTATTAGATTGTTCAAATAATTTGTAGATCAGATCTTTCTCATGTTCAGAAGTCTCGGCAGTTAGCATGATCGTTCTGAGGTTATTTTTTTCAAAAAGTTTTTGCAATGACTTTGCAAAACTTATTGAAGTAACCGAAACAGTAATTTGATGTTTTCTTGCCTTTGACAGCATTTGCACTAAAAAATAATTTTTATCTTTATAAAGATATAATGGAGTCGGATCTCGGTAACGATTGTCTAGTAACCACAAATTACTAGTTTTTTCGTCTAACAAAAAGTTTTCGTACCCTGTCAAAAACGCATCCGCGATCACGAGTTTTTTATTGAAAGCCATAAAAAATTTCGAAATATTAAATGCGTTTGAATTAATCGCTGTACGTGAGTGAGTCATTAAAGATATAAATTCATCCATGATCACTAAATCAAAGAATTTGAGATCGTATTTTCTTAAGGAATCAAATTGACAGATCAGTGAATCACCGAGGGAATAATTTCGATTGTTATATAATTTTAGACCGTATTTCTTGTTAAAGTCTTCAGCTACTGATATACGATTAGTAATAATCAGCACTCTTAAATCATTTTCTTGGGCTTCCTGAATAATATAACCAATAATGTTCGATTTTCCTGTGCCCATTGGGGATCTAATGCTAAACAATCCGTAGTCGTTATTTAAGAAATCATTAACTGACTGTTTGACTTTGTCCGATACGGTTAGATATTTTTCATTGACTTGAATTACTTTCGTGTTTACATTAAATCGTTTTAAAACGTCATCGTAATTAATTGCGTTGCTGATTAAATCTTTTGCACAACTGAGCTGTCGTACTTGATCATAAATGCTAATAGTTTTTGAAGCATTGAAATGATGCATTATATATGGAGATGTACTAAACCAATAATAACCGCCAGGAGTCTTTTTTTCCGATGGGTGTTTAAATCTTATCACGTTGTTGGTTTCAACGGACATCGCTTGAAATCCCATCTTTTGAAATACTTTTAAACATAACTGATCGATAGAATCCGCTTCAAGATCTTGAAAATCATTCGAATTTAATTTTGTTAATTCATAGATTTTGGCTTGTTTGGATATAGATAGATTTCTAGTATTTTTATACCTATAAAGTACACCGTCAGAATCTAATAAAATATCATATTTTTTAATCGGACAGTTTAAACTTACCGATCGAGCGACCGCTTCGTCAATGGTGCAGTACTGCTGTAACTGATCGTGAATTTCAGCCACTAACCACTTTAAATCCTCAAAATTTGTTTCTTCGATTAACAATACGCCCTTGAGGTTAAAGTTTTCAACTTTATCCGCACAACGAGATTCACCGATAATACAATTATATTTTTTGAAAAATTCAAGAACTTTGTCACGATTCTCCTGAGAGTATATATCATCACAGTCAATCACAACGTAGTTATATGATTTTTTATTAAACTTGCCAATCTCAGACTTTCTACGATGACAACGGATAGGTTCTTTCAAATCCTTTGGAACATTTAAAATAAAGTTATGAACCATAACTCTAAAGATTTCATCTTTAGTTTCAACGTGGACGGTTTCAAAAACAAATGTGCCGTCATCATATGGAGAAATCGGAACTTTACTTTTTGAATTATTGGTATAAAAAACTGTTACGTCAAACATACAAACATATTCTTAAATTCTTTACAACTTTTTATGTATTGTATCGTGGTTCGAATTTAAATTTGTTGACGATACATCGTATTTTCAAAAATATTATGATTTCGCAATATAACGCTTACAGTGCGATTTTTTAACTGATGTAATAGGTTAATATACAATGAGTTTAAAACGCGCTCTGTGAGCATTTAAATAGCGTTGTAGAGCTCTTTTAAGGTCATCATCTTCTCGCAGTTATCAAAAGTATCGAAAACCTCGACATAATGATCGCCACTCAGACAGGTAAAACCACGAAATGAGTCCGAACTAGGCGCACTCGTTAAAATTCGTACTCCGAGTTCATTCTTAATGAAACTTGCATTCCAAATATCAATTCCTTGCATCATCCACATCGGAAGGTTCAAAAAGATATTTTTTACGTTTGATAGGAATTCTCTGGCTAGGGTTGCTTTATTAGCACAGATTCCGATATTCATATCGTATTTGAAGTTAAACAACCACGATAAATAAATACCTGTACTTACCGATTTACCACTTTGACGTGAAAGCAGTCCCACAATAGATTCATTTTGTCCTGTGTACTCTTCATCTTTATCAGATAAAATATCCAAAAGTTCATTCTGATAATTACGGAGATCCGGAAAATTGATACCACGTTTAGTGACAATTTTTACATAATTATCTTTATAGTAACGAATATCGTCCTTACATCTTTTGATCTCGTCTAAATGAATTTGAGACAAATTCATTTTAGTATGAGATCTCTTTAAACCACGATTACCTCTAAATGAAATCTTTTTTCCAAAAGCATCTAGGTAATAACCTTCATCATTTTTTTCAGTATCTAAGATATCAAGGCACAATTGTTTACCTTTGTTGCCGTAAGATCTCAATTTTTCTAATAATTCAAAGGTTATTTGATCTTTATTATTTTTAAGGTACTGTATCTGTTCTTCAGAAATATCTTCTATATGCATTAAATAGATGCGGTCTGTTTAACAGACCGCGACTCCTTTTAGAATTTTCTTAATGATACTGGTTCGAATAAGATATAAGTATTTTCGTTTATGTTAACCTTGTATTGTGCGATCTTTTTAGCGATAGATTCGTTAAAAGACTTTTCAATTTTTTCTTTTGATAAATATGAAAGTAACGCATTGTAACCAATTTGTTCTTCAACCCCTTTATGATTTATGAAAAATTCACAATTAAGATTTGAACAAGTCATGAATAAAACTCCTTATGTTTCAGTGATTACAAAACATCTTTTACAAGATGCTATTTTAAAATATTTTTCGCTTGTCGAACTAGGCTATTGACCTGACTCTTTGCACTGTTAACGGTATTTTTAAGAGTATTTGGCATATCTTTGATCTGTTTAGCAGTGTTCATATATGTACGAGCAACTCCAAGAGCTTGACCAAAAGGTTGAACCAATGCATTGAGTTCGCTTCGTACCTCTCCAGATATCAACTGGGCAGACTTTGTAAAATCACTTGTTGCCTTTGATATTGGTGATACTGCATTTTTGACCTTTGAAATACCTTGCTGTAATATATTAGTATTTATAAATTTTGCGTTTTGTACACCTGCTTTGGCATTTGACGGTGATTGAAAAGCTGATGAGATCAGTCCAGTTTCAGAAACTGCTTTACTAGTTGATTTTGTAATTTTGTTTGAATTAAATAAACCATATTCCGTAAGTGAACTTGCTCTACCTTTAATATTCGAAAGTCCGTACGGTATGGATTTATTAGTAGCACTAACGCTAGACAACATTGGATAATTAAAAAGATCTGATGTTGATTTCGAACGCTCAATATTTTTTAAACCGTAGTCGGTATTTGCGGAATAAGTTCCTTCAACAATATCGCCAACATCCTCACTAAAATGAGAGAACGCGAAAGTAACGTCAAAAGTCAGTATTTCCCCAACGGCATCATACGATACATCAACCGTCGATACGTCCGTTGGGAAACAATTATGAAGAACATAAACAGAAGTTTCGTTATCTTCATTAAATGACAATTGACGGAGTTTAATATCGACGGTATACCGAGATGTAGAATTTCTTTCAAGCATCGCTGATGCATTAGTGCCAATATTTTCATTGTAATGAACGGTTTCATCCAATGCTTCGATCCAATCTTCGAAAGCACGTTTTAAAGCATGATCTTCAGTCATGTAAAAAGTGCAACGCCATTCGGATGGGTACGATACTTGACCACGAATTGGTACTGTACGCCCTTTATACATGAACTCAATTTTTTTGTTGCTTTTAGCAGGAAACTGCGTAGCTTTAATAAGCATAGCCGTGCTACGCTCCAAGTTTTGACTATCAGGATGAGTATGGAGACTCATGATAGCCTCAAACTTGGTTGAGCGCGCACCATCCCCTAAAACATCTTCAAAAAACTGATGAACCGCCATAAATTTTCCTTAACGGTATCTCTTACGAATGTTAAATCCGGATTTAGTCATTGCACGATCACTTCTTGCATAACTTAAAGCTTGTGGACGAGTTTGACGATATTGATGTCTACGTTTGATTCTTGATTGTCTGATTTCTCGTTTGTGTTTTGGATCGATTAAATCACGACGTCTGCGAGTCTTTAAACCACCATGAGCTTGGAAAATTTTATTTTTCTTATGGTTTGCAGATGAACGTTTACGAATTCTCGATCTTTTTTCATTTAATTCATCTGGATCATCTGATTCCTCGGATTCGTCAAACCCTGCATATTCTCGATGATCTCGGTATTCATCATAATCATAATTTGGAGAATCGTAAAATACGCCGTCATTGGTAAAGTTTCTAAGTTTAATTACACGCTCTTCTGGATCTAAGAACTCAAGAATTTCATCGTAGTACTCAGCACCTAACGCAACGACCATTCGTCTTACGTCAGAAATACAGAATATGTATTTAGGATCATCATCAAAGAATTCGGTATATAACCAATATCCGAACTCATCAATCTCATCGTCATTCATTGTTCCAATGATGTCATAGATGGCAACGAGTTTTTCAACATCGTCCATCTTTTTATCATAGAAAGCATCAATAAAACTTAACATTTTTTACTCCCTTTTTATCTTTTATTTATAAAAAATTTTAGGTTAAAAACAATTTTTTAAACGTTGTCAAAAAATATTCAAT
>Ga0256407_10003723_pt1 | contig 26638 bp, 22 predicted proteins | sample RumenRJG_04DNA_FD_193489 | JGI IMG/M metagenome (GOLD analysis project Ga0256407, IMG submission 193489) | Bovine rumen microbial communities from Lethbridge, Alberta, Canada - RJG_04 | ecosystem: Host-associated > Mammals > Digestive system > Stomach > Rumen | place: Canada: Alberta... | reverse complement strand
GGCAGTGGGATCGCTGCACACCGATGCCGGCTCTATCCTCTTCCCGTTCCAAATCAACAACCACAGTGACGACCATGCCGACAAGACCACAAAGCCTACCGACTTTGAGATCATACAGCTCGACGGCAATCACCTGAAGCTGATTTATCCGCAAAACGGCACAGGCAGCTGGCAGGAAGCCACATGGTGGGCATTCAAGAAAAAGTAAAAGGTAGTTTGCCTTCATTCAAACCGCTCCACGAAAATGGAGCGGTTTTTTACACTTTTCTAACCGTGGTTTTTTGTCCAAATCACTGATAATTGTTAACTTTGCACGATAATGGGAACAATCACTTCTGGATATGCTAAAACAACGGCGAGCGCACTTTTGGGTGTGCTGGTTTTCCTGTTTTGGTGGTTTTTTTATCCCCATGCGCTCTCTTACCAGGAGCAGTACCAGATGTTCCTGTTCACCAACGATTATTTCACGCAACGGGTGATGGTACCCGGCGGACTGGCCGACTATCTGGGTGAGTTTCTTGTGCAGTTCTATTACCTGAAATGGGCAGGGGCCTTGGTGTTGGCTGCCTTGTATGTGCTGCTGCAGTGGCTCACATGGCAACTGATGCGGTTGCAGGCCAACAGTCTGTCGTCATGGTGTTATCCGATGAGTTTCATTCCATCGCTTTTTTTGCTTTGGCTGATGGGCGACGAGAGTGTGCTGTTGTCTTATGTCGTGGCACTACTCATGGCAATGGCGGCAGCATGGGCAAGCCGATGCTGGGAACGATACCGCCTTTCGTGGCCCGACCTTGTGGTGGTGCCTCTGCTCTTTGCCGTGGCAGGGCCGTTGGCATGGGTGTATGTGGTGCTGAGGGCGCTGAGCGCTCCCCGGCGGTGTTGGTGGATGCCGGTGTGGATGGCCTTGGTGCATGGGGCTTCGGCATACGTTCTCTTGCAATGGCCGTTGAAGTCTGTCGCCCTCGGGCTCAACTACTACCGCATACCCTTGCATTACCATGTGCTGCAGGCCATCATTCCATTGGCGGTGGTCGCTCTCACTGCTCTTGGCACATGTCTGCCGGGTGCCTCACGTCGCCAATCGATGATGGCATCGGCAAAGATCTGGGGTGGGGTGTCGACATTATGCGTCATCATCCTGGCTTTCCTTGCCATCCATGCTGGCTACGACAAGGATAAATATGAACTCCTCTGGCAGGATTATCTCGTGCGGCAGGAGCGTTGGGACGAGATCATCAGCCGTGCCGACCACTATCAGGTGGAGAATGCTTTCTCGTGCAACTGCGTCAACCTTGCCCTTGCCAAGCAGCGTCGGCTGGCCGACGGTATGTTCGACTACTACCAGAGTGGCGAGGATGCGCTCCTGATGCCGATGGTACGCGACCTCACCTCCAACATCCCAACGGCAGAGGCGTTCTGGCATCTGGGTATGGTCAACTCGGCCTACCGATATATGCACGACCTGCAGGAGTCGATTCTCAATGCGCGCAAGAGCGGGCGTTTCACAAAGCGTATGGTGGAATGCCTGATTGTAAACGGAAAGTATGCCTTGGCGGCCAAGCATTTGGCATTGCTCCAGCATACGCTCTTCTACCGTGGATGGGCCAACGAGATGTGCCAACTGCTGTATCAGGACAACAAGGTCGACAGGCATCCATTATATGGAAAAAAACGGAAGATGAGATTCAAGAACGATTTTCTCTATAGTTACGATGAGATACACAAAATGCTGGGACTGCTTTTCATCGATAATGCCGAGAACACCATGGCGCTCGATTACTTCATGGGCGAACTGTTGCTCAAGGGAATGCCACAGGAGTTCATGCAGTATATGTCGTGGGTACAGCAGTATGGCGGCTATCAGTATATGCCCCGTGGCTACCAGGATGCCATGAGGTTCATTCAGTCGAATGGCACCGACAAGACATCGGCCTACGGGAAGTATGTGAGGAAAATGATGGGAGGAAACTGATATGAGACTACAACACTTCATCGTCATTGCCTGGCTCCTTTCCTTGCTGACGGCCTGCTCCAATTCTCCCGACAATCCCCAGATGGTCGGCCAACTCCCCGCTATATATCCCGATTATGTGGGGGTGACGGTGCCTGCGGACATCGCTCCGCTCAACTTCAATATGGCCGATACACGTTTCGACCGTATGGATGTGAAGGTCATCGGAAGCCGTGGAGGCGAACTGCATGTCAATGGCAAGTGGGCCGATTTTGATATAGAAGAATGGCACGAATTGACCCGTCAGAATGTGGGCGGACAACTCACTGTCACGGTGTGTGCGAGAGCCGGAGGACAATGGACACAATACCTTGACTTCACCATCAATGTGAGTCCGTATGCCCTCGATGATTATGGACTTACCTATCGGCGCATCCCACCAGGGTACGAGGTAGGTGGAAATATCGGCATCTACCAGCGCGACATCCATACCTTCGAGGAGTCTCCACTCGTTCAGGAGACGGCATTGCCAGGGAGATGCTTCAACTGCCATACACCCAACCGCACCGACCCCCGCTGGCTGACGATGCAGATCCGTGGCGAGGGGGGCGGAACAATGGTGCAGATTGACGGCCGGCAGAGTTGGCTCAACACCAAGACCGACTCCACCAAGGCGGCAGGCAGTTATGCCTACTGGCACCCCTCGGGCAACTATTGTGCCTATGCGGTGAACACGGTGCATCAGAGTTTCTTCACGGGGGCGAAGAGCAACCTCGAGGTGTATCACCGCTTCAGCGACATCGTCATTCTGGATGTCAGGACCAACCAGTTGGTCTTGTCGCCTCTGCTCCAGACCGAGGACCTGGAGATCTTCCCCGCTTTTTCAAGCGACGGCAAGACGCTCTATTACAGTTCGTCGAAACCTTGCAATGTGCCTGCTGAATATGAGAAGGTGAAATGCTCTTTGGTGGCATTGCCATTCAATGCCGCCACAGGTACTTTCGGAACAGATGCCGACACGTTGCTCAATGGGCAGCGCGACGACAGAAGTTATACCCTCGTTCGGCCTTCATACGATGGACGGTGGCTGATGTATTGCGTGTCGGGCCGCAGCAATTTTCCTGTGGCACAGCGTGATGCTGACCTCTGGCTGATGAATCTCGATACGCATGAGACGAGAAACCTGAAGGAGGTGAACAGTGACCAGACCGAGAGCTATCACAACTGGGCATCGGGGAGCCATTGGTTTGTCTTCTCTTCCAAAAGAGAAGACGGGGCTTTTACCAAACTCTATCTCGCCTGCGTCGACGATGAAGGGCGCGTGAGCAAGCCTTTCCTGCTGCCTCAGCGCAATCCACGCAGCTATTATGCCGGGATGTTCGATGCCTACAATGTGCCCGATTTCACCAAGAGCAAGGTGCACCTTGATATCCGTGAGATGCAACGGCAGGTGACCTCGGAAGAGAGAATACAAGTGAAAATAAAATAGATATGAAGAGAAATTATATGGGGCTGTGTGCCCTCATCACGGTGGCCTTGATGGCTGCTTGCAATTCAGCACCTCAGGGTAGTTGCCGCATTCATGGTGTGGTGGATGATGAACGTCTGAACGGAAAGCAGATCTTCCTCGTTCCTTTGGAGGACGATTCGGCCGAGGCCGTGGATTCCGTCTATATCAAGGATGGAAAGTTTGAGTTTGCCACCGATACTTGCCACATGGCACAGATTGTCATGGACTATCATTTCCGCGATGGCGTGGAACGCTTGCTGGTGGTCACCGAACCGGGCGACCTGAACGTCACTATCGGACGTGTGAGCAGTTCGTCGGGCACGCCAGGCAACGACTCGCTGGAGGTGTGGAAGAAGGCCACCATCAATCATACGCGTGAGATGGCAACGCTGAAAAAAGCCGCACAGGAAATGGCCAAGACCGACACCGTGAGGGCAAAGCAACTGTTGGCACAGGCCGACAGTGTGCATGTGCAATACAAACGCTATACCCGGCAGCTGGCATCATCCCTCCAGAAGGGAGCCTTGCGTGAGTTCCTCAGTGGCTTGTACCCCACCAGTTATCCCAAGCGCATGCCCGATGGCACGGTGGTGACGGTGCATGAGGAGGAGTAAGACCTGATAGAGATTTGGTAAAAGATGGCTTGAAACCATATGACTATGAGATTGATAGCGAAATTTTGGAAATTGCTGCTCTCCGTGCTCTTTGGCGTGGTGGTAGCGTTGTTCTGGGCAATACCCTACATGTCGGTGCTGTCGTTCCAGGAACAATATCAGTTGTTTCTGTTCGATTGGCATTATTTCCTCGATAGGGTGGCCGTGCCGGGTGGTCTGGCTTGCTATGTGGCCGAATTCATCACCCAGTTCAACTACATTCCGGTGCTGGGTGCTTGTCTGCTGGCATTCATCTATGTGCTCGTGCAGCGCATGGTATGGGTCTTGATGCGACGTCATGCGACAGCCGATATCTATTATCCGCTCAGTTTCATTCCCTCGCTGATATTATGGGCCCATGCTGGTGACGAGAATGTGATGCTCGGATTTTTTATCGCCATCCTGGCCTCTCTTTGTGCCATGTTGCTCTATCATGTGGTGAGCAACGACGAATTCTTCCCCAAGCGCAAATGGTGGAAAATCGCTTTCATCCTTGTAGTCTTGCCGCTGATGTATTGGTGCTTCGGTCCTTGTGTGCTGATGGTGCCGCTGTATATTTTGCTTTTCGAGACCTTCAAGGGGCGCTCTCTGCAAGGACTGGCTTTGGGAGTGGGAGCCGTTATCTTCTCCATTGCTGCCATCCTTCTGATTGCCAGAGGCCTTCAGTATCCTTGGTTCAACCTGTTCGTGGGCATTGAGTATTATCGCTATCCTGTTTACCAGCCTGTCATGCAGACGGCTATCGAGGTGGTGACGGTCTTGCTGCCGTTGGTGGCACCGTTGTTGCCGCAAATGCGCAAGAAGTCTTTGCTGGCATGGTCGCAGTGTGTGGTGCTGGTCGTTGGGGGATGGTTCTTCATCGGCCATGCTTACGATATCTTGAAATACGACCTCATCACGTATGACTTCCTCGTCAGGACCCGTCAATGGGACAAGATTATCGAGAAAGCGGAGAAGAAACAGCCATCGAAACCTTTCGATGTGGCATGCGTGAACCTGGCTCTCGCCATGAACGGTCAACTGAGTGACCGGTTGTTCGAGTTCTTCCAGAATGGGGCAGAGGGACTATTCCCTTCTTTCCAGCGTGATATGACCTCGCCATTGCCTCCGGGAGAGACATTCTATTGGCTCGGTATGGTGAACGATGCCGAGCGCTATGCTTTCGAGGCCCAGGAGGCCATACCCAACCACTGCAAGAGCGGGCGGCTCACGAAACGCATCACGGAGTGCAATATCATCAATGGCCACTACGAGGTGGCGATGAAATATCTCAGGATTTTGGAGAAATCGTTGTTCTACTGCAAGTGGGCAAAAGAGCAGAAAACGATGATCAGGGAAGGGAAAGTGAACGACGACCCGGTCTATGGCAAGTTGAGGGCCTATAGGCAGAAGAAACAGGATTTCCTCTTCAGCGATACCGAGATGGACCAGATGCTCGGCCTTCTCTTCGTGCAGAATTACGACAACCGCATGGCTTACGAATACCTGATGTGCTACGAATTGCTGCAGCGCGACCTGGAGCGGTTCAACGAGTATTATCCCTTGGGGAAATATGCCAAGTTCAGCCGCATCCCCAATGCCTACCAGCAGGCCCTGGTGATGCAATGGACACAGCAGCACGGCAGCTTCGAGGGGATGCCGTGGAGCATAGAACCTGCCACATGCAACCTGCTCACGCAGTTTGTCAATCTCTATATGAAGAACCCGAGCGATCCTTCGCTGTCGATGCCGCCGCTGGCCAACACCTTCTGGTCGTATATGCTGGTGAGCCAAGAGGGCAAGGAGAAGAAAGGAAAGCAACAAATGAAGGAGATTTATTGACATGAGAACGAGAAAGAACAATAACCTTTTGGCCTGGGGCATGATGATTTGCTTGGCAACGTGGATGATGGTGTCGTGTGGCTCGATGCCTGAGAATCCCACGGTCGTGGAGCAACGGCCGCCCATATTCCCCGACTATGCAGGTGTCACCATCCCAGCAGAGATTGCTCCTCTCAATTTCAATTGTTATGGGGAAAACCAGGCTGTGGACGTGGTGGTGCGTGGCGAAAAAGGTGGCGAGCTGCATGTCAATGGCGAGTATGCCGACTTCGATATTGACGAATGGCATCAGCTGACCTCGCAGAACAAGGGGGCTGCACTCACGTTTACCGTATGCGTGAAAAACAATGGTGAATGGGTCCAATACCAGGATTTCAAAGTTGAGGTGAGTGGCGACAGCCTTGAGGAATGGGGACTCACATACCGCCGTATACCACCAGGATATGAGGTATATGGGAAAATGGGGATTTACCAGCGCGAGCTGTCCACCTTCAGCGAGATGGCTATTCTTGAGAATACGGCAGCGCCGGGAGCTTGCCTCAACTGCCATGTCGCCAACCATACCGACCCCAATAGTTTCACGTTCCATATCCGTGGTGAACATGGGGCTACGCTGATTCATCATGGAGGAGCTACCGAACTGCTCAAAGCCAAGAACGACAGCCTTGGAGGGTCGATGGTTTATCCTTATTGGCATCCATCGGGCCGTTTCGTGGCCTATTCCACCAACAAGACCAACCAGTCGTTCCATGCTGTGGCGGCCGAGCGGATAGAGGTGTTCGACCACGCCTCCGACGTTTTGGTCTATTCGCCCGATAAGCATGAGATATTGTTCGACTCGCTCGTGGCTACGAAATCGCATTATGAGAATTATCCGGTCTTCTCTCCCGATGGAAAGACGCTTTATTTCTGCGCTGCGGAGTCGAGGATGATTCCCTCCGAATACAAGGATATCAAGTATAATTTGTGCAAAATCGGATTCGACCCCGACAAGGGTGTCTTCACAGGCGAGGTGGATACGATTTTCAATGCCCGGATGATGGGCAAGAGTGCCAATCATCCCCGTCCTTCCTACGACGGGCGGTTCCTGCTTTTCACGATGTCCGACTATGGTTGCTTCCCTATCTGGCACAAAGAGGCCGACCAATGGTTGCTCGACTTGCAGACGGGTGAGGCACGGCCTTTGGACGAGGTGAACAGCGACGATACCGACAGTTACCACAACTGGAGTAAGAACTCACGGTGGATCGTGTTTACGTCGCGTAGGGGGAATGGCTATTACACCCATCTTTATCTGGCACATGTCGACAAGGATGGCCGGATGGGGAAACCCTTCTTGTTGCCACAGCGCAACCCATGGGCGTATTACGACGAGACGCTCTTCTCTTTCAATACACCGGATTTCACCAGTGAACCAGTGAGGCTCGATGCACGGGCTGTGGCCCGCGACATCATGTCGGACAAGCGCGTGGAAACCAAAATCAGATAGTCTGGCCATGTCGTTCATCCCTATCCTTGTGCTTATCGCCCTCGTCACGTGCTGTGTTGCCGTCTTCGGCAACGCCACGCTCGATGGTGCCAGCCAGGTGTCGCTGCTGGTGGCATCGGCGGTCTCGGTGATGATAGGAGAACTCACGAAGAAACTGACGTGGAAGGACTTGGAGCAGGAAATCACCAACAAGGTGGCAAGTTGCACACCAGCCATCATCATTCTCTTGCTCATTGGCGCCATCAGTGGCACATGGATGGTGTCGGGCATCGTGCCCACGATGATTTATTATGGCGTGCAGATTATCCGTCCCGAGGTGTTTCTCATCAGCAGCAGTGTGCTGTGCGCCATGGTCAGTCTGCTTATCGGTTCGTCGTGGACCACCGTGGCCACCATAGGCGTGGCGCTCATGGGAATAGGAAAAGCGCATGGCTTCGACGACGGGTGGATAGCAGGCTCTATCATCACTGGGGCGTATTTTGGTGACAAACTATCACCGATCTCCGATACCACGGTACTGGCCTCCAGCGTTTCAGGAACACCGCTTTTCACGCATATCAAGTATATGATGAACACCACAGTGCCGGCATTCATCATCTCCTTGAGCATATTCTTCGTGGCAGGACTCATGGTGGAGGTGTCGCATGAGGGCAATGCGCTCCAGTTCATGGAGGCTCTGAACCGTAGCTTTGTGATTTCGCCATGGCTGTTGGTCGTCCCTGTGGTTACTGGCATTATGATTGCCCGGCGGTGGCCGTCACTGGTGGTGCTGTTCCTGGCGGTGTTTATCGCTGCCATCGTGGCATTGCTGGCACAGCCTGCACTTATCAGGCGCATCGCCGTGGCCGATGGCATTTCCATACACGACGTGCTGCTGCCCTATAAGGGCATCATGCAGGTGTGCTATGGCAGCACAAATATCGACACTGGGGCGGCAGAGGTCAACCAGCTGGTGGCTACAAGCGGCATGGCGGGCATGATGCCTACCATCTGGCTCATCATCTGTGCCCAGACTTTCGGAGGTGTGTTCACGGCAACAGGACAGTTGCGCGATGTCATCGGTGTCATCCTGCGTTTCGTACGTGGCACTACGTCATTGGTGGCGTCTACGGTAGGCATGAGCCTGTTTTTCAATATCGCCATGGCCGACCAGTATCTGGCCATCATGTTGTCGAGCAGCATGTTCCGCGATACTTATAAGGAGAAAGGATATGAATCGAGGCTTCTCAGCCGTTCGTGCGAGGATGGTGGAACGGTGACTTCCGTGCTGGTGCCGTGGAACACTTGCGGACTCACCCAAAGCACGGTTTTGGGGGTGTCCACGCTCACTTATCTGCCTTATTGCTTCTTCAATATCCTCTCGCCTGTGGTCAGTATCCTTGTTGCGGCATTGGGATGGAAAATCTATCGCAAGAAGAAGTAAAGTGGCTTGAATTCACCTCATTTGGTTCAATGGTCGCTAGCTGTGGTAATGTCTGAACTCCTGAACTTCTGTAAGTTCTGAACTCCTTCCAACTGGTTGAGTGTTAGTTCTTGAAATCCATGGCTTGCCCTTCCAACGCATCCTTCACGTCCTTGGCGTCGAAGGGCAGACGGCCATTCCCTAACTCGGGAGCATTGAACGACTTTAGGTTGTAGTCGTAGAAATGGGGGTCTTCTTGGGGCAACACGAAGGGCTTATGTGCCTTCCCCAACCGATCTACATAACAGAAATAGGGCTTGCCGTAGAGACCGTCATCGCGTTTCGAGGCAAATACCAACCAACGGCTGTTCGACGACCAACTATGGTAGGTGTCGCTCTTAGCACTGTTCACTAATCGCATTTCGTCGGTCTCTCTTGTCTGCAGATTCAGCATTCGCAGGTCGGATTCCTGGTGCCAGATGGGGAAAGTACCGTAGTCGGCCACGGTGAACACCAGATGACGCCCATCGGGACTTACCCGTGGATGGCACACCGAAAGACCTTTCTCCCTGCCATTGAAAAGAGTATCCACCTCAGTGCCTATCGTTCCCGTGTTCTCGTCGAAGGCGATGCGGCAAAGGCTGTAGCGCATCTCCTTGAGTCCGTCGGGCAACTTTGTGGGTGGGGCGGAGCAGAAGTAGATGTATTTGCCGTCGGGCGAGAAGGTGGGGAAGGTTTCGAAAGCCAACGAGTCGCAGAGCTGCGCACTGCTGATGATGGTGTTGGTCTCAAGGTCGGCCACATACACATCGGAGGTACGGTCGAACACCTCCAGCCGCTTACTGGGCATGGCGTGGAAGGCGGGGATGATGACATTGGTAGAGAAGGTGATGTAGCGGCCGCTCTTGCTGAATCCGAAATACACGCTGCCCGACACCATGCCGTCGGTCTTGATGTTGAGTTTGGTCAGCTGTCCGTTGCGGTTCAGGATGGCACCGCCGCCCTCGCCACGTACATAGAGCATCGAGAGTCCGGGCTGGCGGTTGGCATAGGTGTGGCAGTTCATGCAGCGGTTGCCCACCAGTCCGTAGTTGGAGATCGACCGCTCGTCGAAATTCTCCAGGCAGCGTTCCTGCAAAGTCAGGTTTTGGTAAATCTCATAGTCGGGCTCTATCAGGCGGTAGGTGAGATGACTGTCAATGCTGTCGGTCACCACGTCCCATCCAAAGGAGCGGTAGGTGGTCCATCGGCCGTTTTTCAGTGCCGTCACGCTCACTTTCACTTGGTTTCCGGTGGCTTTCTGCATCAGTGCCTTCCATTTGTCTTGGTCGAAACATACCGCATCGCCTTTGGCGTTGACCACCAATTCCTCGCCCTGGCAGCTGACTTTTGCTTCCACGGCCTCCACCTCGCCACGCACCACGAAGTTGAGGGGCGCGATGTTGCAGGGAATGGTGATGTCGGTATAGTCGGGGTAGATGGGTGGCAGACTGTTGCTCTGCGTGGCATTCTCGGGTGTGGGGGTGCAGCCGGTGAGCATGGCGGTGAGTACGGCGACGACCGCCATCATGCTATATATAATGGGGCGGTGCTTCATAGTTCTGGTTTTTTTGCGGTGTCGAAATAATACCAGTAGGTGTCGCTGAAACGCGAGTCGCCGCGATGCTGGTTGTACTCGCCGAACCGTTGCAGGAGACTTTGGTCGACGATGTATTTCTTCCATTCCTCCTCAGGGGCGTTGGTGCCGGCCAGGTAGATCATCAGGGCTTGCTGGTAGAGGGGTTTCAGGCGGGGACGTCCAGTCGACAGGCAGTAGCGGTCGTAGTCGCGCTTGAAGTTGTCCATGTCTTTCAGCAGCAGCGTGCTGCAGAGAATATAGTCGAGGGCAACCGTGTTGTCGGGGTTGGAGTCAAGCAACTCCATCATTACCATATGCAGGTTGTCGGTCAGGCGGATGGTGTCGGCCTTGTTCACGAATTGCTGCTTCTCTTTGAAATAGTGCCATGCCTTGGGCTCGTGGCGCATGATAAGGTCGGCCCAATCCCCATATACCCATGTGTGCTTCAGGATGCGTAGGTATTTGTTGGCCGCCAGCGTGTCGCCGCTCACCAGGTTGCATTCGGCCAGACGCTTCATCATCCGCACGTTGCGGTTGTCGGGAGCAAACACGTTGGTCATCATGGCGGCACGCTCGGTGAGGGTCATGTCGCCCAAGGCCCAATAGAGCTCATTCATGTTGTTGATGATGAGTAATGGGGTCTCGGGCCCTATTTTGTAGAACGTGCCCAACTGATTGGGGGTGTACCGCAGCAGGTGGTCGGGCAATTCGCCTTTCTGGGCTTTCACCAGGTTGTAGAAAAACAGTTGCATCTCGTTGGGATGCTCCTCGCTCTCCACCAGTTGCTCCACTTTCTTCCAGTTGCCGAAGTGATACTCATTGTCAACGGCGAAAACTTTCTCCAACTGGAAATCGGGCTGGCTGAATTTTCCTATCCCGGGATAGGTGAGGGCCTTGCCGGCTGTAAGGTAGTAGTTGCTCAGTCTGCCATTCCCAATGTATACGAGAAGGGGGAAGAGCAAAAGGGGGAAGAGGCGCACGAACAACTGTCGGAGAAAAACCTTTCGCACGGTATGGCAGATAGCGTCGACAAGCACCAACAGGGCAAGCGCCCATACACCATACCCAAATAGCCAATAGGTGAGCAGGGTACCGACAAGTAGTGTAAGGATTATCATCACCCAGCCTCGCTTCAGACAGCTGCTCAGCAACAGATAGGATGCCAGTCCGCCACCCAAGGCGATCACCGACGACAGGCGGTAGGTGGTCTTGAGGCAGAAAACGGCCTCAATGGTCATCAGCACGATGGCAATGCCGAAAGCCCACCAGCGCGACAAGCCTGCACGCTCGAGTGCCCGGCGGGCCAGGTCGCCAACGGTGAGCAGAGCCAGGGTGAGGATGATGGGACCCACCCAAAGGTAATAGTAGAACTGGGTGAGGAAGTCGCCTGCAAGGCATGCCAACCAAGCGGGACGGTGCAGGTAGGAGGCCATATGTCCTCCCGTGAGCAGGAAAATCTGGTTCTGCTCCTGATAGAAGAAATGATAATGGTAGAAGCCTTGGAAAAACACCATGCATGCCACTCCCCAGAGCAAGATGATGCAAGCCTGGACGATGGCGGTGCGATGAAGGGTAGGCTTTTTCGGCATTTTCTCAGTTGTTCTTACATGCCACACATTCCATCTCCACCAACCATTCAGGACGGCAGACCTTGCCTTGGAGCAACACGTGTGGGATGTTGGGATAGGCTTTCTGCAAAAGGGCCTCTACCTCGTCGCGGTCGGAAGGGTCGCGCAGATAGACGTAGAAATACTGCACGTCGCGCATCGTGGCACCACCGTCGTGGAGCAACGCGCTGATGTTCTCGAGCAGACGGCCGGTCTGATGGTGGATGTCGCCCACATAGAGGGCCTTGCCATGTTTGTCGATGCTGGCGGTGCCCGAGATGAAGAAGGTGTGACCTTGTGTGGTCTGAAGGCGGGTGCCACGCTCGAACGACACTCCATATTCATGGGTGGGGTTCAGGTGGTCGAGGGCCTGTAGGTATTTCTTGTCGCTCTCCTTGATTTTGGGATAGGTGAGGAAATCGATGGCTACCGACTCGCTGCGGGTCTGCGAGAAACCGCCGATGCCCGTACTGGCAATGAAATGGGTCTCAGGAGTGAGCCCCTGGTTGCGGAAGATGTCATTGCGCGCACGCACCATCCCCTCATAGTTCACGTCGATGTCGGCCACGTAGATCCATGTCCGCACGCAGTGCTCCTTGAGCGTGAGTCCCAACTCCTTCATTTTCTCCAGGTATTTGTTGAAAATGAGCATCGTCTGGATATACGAGTTGGCACCACGGGTCTCTTCCTCGCTCAGACGGATGCTGTGGAAGAGGAAGGGCATCTCCTCGGTCGAGGTCTTCAGCAAGATGGAAATCTTCGAACCGTCGAGAGGGGGTTGTTCGATGATGGAGGTAGGAACATGAGCGAGGATTTCGGCAAAGAGGGCCGACTCCGTCAGGTCCTTGTATTGGTTCTGGGCATCGCTGAGGAATATCTTGGCAAAGCGCAACTGCCGACCCTCGGCGCGCTCCTGGTCAAGGTAGCGGCCGATGGTGAGATATAGTTCGCCAAGGCGCTCTATGAAGTGACCTCTGCCCTTGGGGGCAAAGATGTTGTATCTATACATGATGAGTGTGATTGTAAGATGGGTTTCGAAACCGCCTGCAAAGATACTCTAAGTTTGCGACATTAAAGAGGAAAGTGCAAAATATTTTTGGCTCTTTTTACCATGTAGAGGCAATGTGTGAAACGACAAAAGATGGCTGGGCATGGTTGCACAGCCATCTTGTTAAGCTTTGTCAGAACGCCTTGAATTACTGAAGAGTCTTTGTGCTGAACTTCTGAACTTCAAAAACTTCTGAATTCTCCAAAAACCGGTGTCTTTCAGTCGCGCTCTACGTCTATCACGGCCTTCACCCTCGCCAGGTACTCGCGTAGATGGTTTTTCACCCGCCAATAGAGGAAGGGGGAGTCGGGGGCATTATATCCTATGGCGTCGAGCCCTACGTGCTCTGCTTGGTAGATGGCGCGGTTGTTGTGGAATAACTGCGAGATGATGATGCAGGAGTCCACACCGAAGGTCTTCTTCGCACGCTCTACAGAGAGAATGGTGCGGTCGCCTTTCTCGTCGAGAATCATGATGCTGTCGGGAATGCCTTGCTCTATCAGGTCGGCACGCATCGAAAGCGGTTCGTTATACCCTTCTTTGTCGCCCGCGCCACTCACAATCAACTTGTCGTATTTCCCGGCCTTGTAGAGTTCCACCGCGGCTTGGATGCGCCCAGTATAGAATGAGTTGGGACGCCCGCTCTTCGCCTTGGGGTTGGTGCCCAACAAGAGGGCCACCTTGCGGTGGGGAATCTCCGTAAGGTCGGAATAGGTCTTGCCATCGGCGGCCTTGTTGACAATATGGTTGCTGTAGAAAATGGCGACAAGGCAAAGCACTATGGGCAGGATAAGCCATTTCAGGGCCTTGCCGATGAATTTTCTCAGGCGACTTCTCCTTTTCCTTCTTCTTCTGCTACTCATGGTTATAGGTCTTCAAGTACACGTTTGAGCACAGTCTCGGCCGAAATCTCGCGGTTGGCGGCCTCGGGGATGACGAGCGAGTGATCGCTCTCTATCACATCGTCGGTCACGATAAGTCCGCGGCGAACAGGCAGACAGTGCAGGAAATAGCCATTGTCGGTCCACGACATATGCTCGCTGTCGATGGTCCAACTCATATCGCGGCTCAGAATCTTTCCATAGTCGGAGGGACAGGTCACACCCGGACAACTCCAGTTCTTGGCATAGACGAAATGGGCGCCTTCAAGGGCTTTGCGCTGGTCGTACTCCACACGGGCGTCACCCACGAACTTGGGGTCGAGCTCATAGCCCTCGGGATGGGTGACCACCAGGTCGACGTCGGCGGCGTTCATCCATTGGGCGAACGAGTTGGGCACGGCCTGGGGGAGGGCACGGCAGTGGGGAGCCCAAGTGAGCACTACCTTCGGACGCGCCACAGGCTTGTGCTCCTCGATGGTGATGAGGTCGGCGAAGGCTTGTAAGGGGTGTACCGTGGCGGTCTCCATGGCTACCACCGGACGGCCACTGTATCTCACAAACTGTCCTACAATGGTCTCGGCATAGTCGAACTCACGGTCGGTGAGGCCGGCGAAGGAGCGCACGGCGATGATGTCGCAATAGGAACCCATCACTGGGATGGCCTCAAGCAGGTGCTCGCTCTTGTCGCCATCCATAATCACGCCTCGCTCGGTCTCCAGTTTCCATGCACCGGCATTCACGTCGAGCACGATGACGTTCATGCCCAAGTTGGTGGCGGCCTTCTGGGTCGATAGGCGGGTGCGCAGGCTGTTGTTGAAGAAGATCATCAGCAAGGTCTTGTTCTTGCCAAGATGCTGGAATGCGTAGCGGTCGCGCTTCACCTCTTGTGCCTCGGCGAGCGCGGCGCGCAGGTCACCAAGGTCTTCTACGTTGAAAAATGTACGAAACTTATTGCTCATGATGGTTGTCTGATTAGTTAAAATGGGGTGATGTCAGCATCACCCCACAAAATTACGCAAAAAAATCGGAAAGAGCGATGCTCAACCTTTTTTTTCGTATGTATGACAATAAAATGAGAACGATTAGGCTCTCACTTGTCCATGTCCCTCGATGAGCCATTTGTAGGTGGTCATCTCGTCGAGAGCCATCGGACCACGCGGTCCCAGTTTCTGGGTGCTGATGCCTATCTCTGCTCCCAGACCGAGCGGGGCTCCGTCGGTGAAACTCGTGGGGGCATTCACATACACGCAGGCGGCGTCGACTTGAGACTGGAACTTCTTGGCGGCTTGGGTGTTCTCGGTGATGATACACTCGCTATGGCCGCTGCCGTAGGTGCTGATATGCTTGATGGCAGCCTCTAGGGTGGGCACGGTGCGGATGGCCATCACATAGTCCATGAACTCGGTGCCGAAACTCTCGGCGGTGGCATGATGGAGCAGTTCGGCGGGATATTTGCCCTGCAGGGCATCAAAGGCTTGCTCGTCGGCATAGATGACCACATTGCTGATGATGAGCGGTGCGATGAGTTCGCTGAGGTCTTTCAGGCGCGACTCATGCACGATCAGGCAGTCGAGGGCATTGCACACGCTCACCCGGCGTGTCTTGGCGTTGTTCACGATCAGCTTGCCAATGCCCAGGTCGGCATCGGCGTCGAAGTAGGTGTTCACCACGCCTGCGCCAGTCTCGATGACGGGCACACGGGCATTGTCGCGCACAAACTCGATGAGGCGCTTGCCGCCACGGGGTATGCAGAGGTCAATATATCCCACGGCATTGAGCATCTCGCCCGTGGCCTCATGGGTGGCGGGCAACAACTGCACCACGTCGGGGTTGAAGCCTTGTTGGACCAGGATGTCGTGGATGAGGGCAACGATGGCTTTGTTGGAGTCGTCGGCGTCGCGGCCTCCTTTCAGCACGCAGGCATTACCGCTCTTGAAACAGAGCGAGAAGACATCGAAACTCACGTTCGGGCGGGCCTCGTAAATGATGCCGATGACACCAAAGGGCACGCTCACCCTGCGCAGATGAAGGCCATTGTTGAGGGTCCTCTCAAGCAGGGTCTTGCCAAGGGGGGTGGGGAGGGCGGCCACATGGCGCATGTCGCTGGCAATGCCGGCAAGTCGCTTCTCATCGAGAAGCAGACGGTCGTAAAGGGGATTGCTGCGGTCCATCCGGGCCAGGTCGAGGGCATTGGCCTCGAGAATGGCGTCCTTGGCCTCGAGAATGGCGTCGGCAAGCTGATTGAGCAGGCTGCTCTTGCGTTGGTCGTCGATAAGTGCCAACTCGCGCGATGCGACCTTGGCGTTCTCGAACATCTCTTGTAATGTCTTGTCCATATTCTTTGTCTCCTATTCCATGTAAAGATAATCGTAGTGTATGATGGGTTTCTGGTCGTGCTGGCCGATGAGCTCGCGGGCGGTGGCGCTGTCGTAGGCCGAACGGCCAACGGCGATTTTCGTGCCCTGGGGGTCGACAATGCTCACCAGGTCGCCTTCCTCGAAGTCGCCTTCCACATCGGTCACGCCTACCAGGAGCAGACTCACGGCGCGCTGACCTTGGAGCGCCTCGCAGGCACGGGCATTCACCCGTAGCACTCCCTTTGCGAAACTGTCGCTGTGGGCTATCCATTTCTTGATGCCCGACACGTTCTCCTGCAAGGGCTCAAACTCGGTGTGGAGGGTCGTCTCGGGACGCTCCACCAGGTCGATGAGGATGTTGTCGCGCTTGCCGTTGGCGATAATCACTCGAATGCCCTCATCGGCCACCTTGCGGGCAATGTTGCATTTCGTGATCATGCCCCCACGGCCAAAGCCGCTCCTGCCTGCCTGGATATACTCGCTCAGGTCGGTTCCGCTCTTCACCTGGCGGATGACCTGCGACTCGGGCAAGGTGAGCGGACCATCGTAGATGCCGTCGACATTGCTGAGGATGACGAGGGTCTCGGCGTCCATCATAGAGGCGATGAGGCCAGAGAGTTCGTCGTTGTCGGTGAACATCAGTTCGGTGACGCTCACCGTGTCGTTCTCGTTGACGATGGGCACCACACCGTTCTCGAGCATCACGGTCATGCAGGCACGTTGGTTGAGGTACTCGCGGCGGGTAGAGAAACTTTCTTTCATCGTTAGCACCTGGCCTACGGGGATATGGTACTCGCGAAACAGGTCGTAGTAGAGATTGATGAGCTTGGCCTGACCGAGGGCGGAGAACAACTGCCGCTGGGCCACGCTGTCGAGGCGGCGCGACACCTTGATCTCGCCACGGCCACTGGCCATGGCACCACTCGATACAAGAATCACCTCGTAGTCGTGCCGACGAAGCCAGGCGGTCTGGTCGACGAGGGCGGAGATGCGTGTGATGTCGAGTTTGCCGTCGTCACGGGTCAGCACGTTGCTGCCAATCTTCACTACGATTCTTTTCTTGCTCATGGCGTCATTTCTTTTGGTTGTCGTTGGCGCGAATCTCCACCCTGCGTATCTTGCCGCTGATGGTCTTCGGCAACTCGTCAACAAACTCTATGATGCGGGGATATTTGTAGGGGGCAGTCACGTGCTTCACGTGGTTTTGCAACTCCTTGATGAGGGCATCTGAAGCCTTGTCCTTCCATTCGGCACCAAGCACCACGGTGGCTTTCACCACCATTCCGCGTATATCGTCGGGCACACCGGTGATGGCGCATTCCACTACGGCGGGATGGGTCATCAGCGCACTCTCTACCTCGAACGGGCCAATGCGGTAGCCACTGCTCTTGATCACATCGTCGATACGACCCTCAAACCAGTAGTAGCCGTCTTCGTCGCGCCAGGCCACGTCGCCGGTGTGGTAGACGCCATCATGCCAGGCTTTATGCGTGAGTTCATCGTCGCGGTAGTAACCCTTGAAGAGCCCAATGGGCTTGCCATTGCGGGTGCTCACTACAATCTCGCCCTTCTCACCATCCTCGCAGGGTGTTCCGTCGGGACGCACCAGGTCGATGTCGTACTGGGGGTTGGGGATGCCCATGCTGCCGGGCTTCGGGTCCATCCATGGCATGGTGCCAAGGGTCATGGTGGTCTCTGTCTGGCCGAATCCTTCCATCAGGCGGATACCGGTTAGTTCATAGAACTTGTCGTAGACAGCGGGGTTCAGGGCCTCGCCGGCGGTGCAACAGTAGCGCAGGGCGCTGAGGTCGTATTGGCTGAAGTCCTCGCGGATGAGGAAACGGTATACGGTGGGTGGGGCACAGAATGAGGTGACGCGGTATTTCGCCATCTGCCTCAGCATGCTGTCGGCGGTGAATTTCTCGTGGTCGTAGACAAACACGACGGCACCGGCAAACCACTGACCATAGAATTTTCCCCATACGGCCTTGCCCCATCCGGTGTCGGCCACGGTGAGGTGAATGCTGTCTTCCGACAGGTTGTGCCAGAACACTCCGGTAGTGAGATGGCCAAGGGCATAGAGATAGTCGTGGGCCACCATCTTGGGTTCACCGCTCGTGCCACTGGTGAAATACATCAGCATGGTGTCGGAGTTGCTGTTCACATGGTCGGGGCGCACAAACTGGGGCGCATGGCCAATCTCAGCCTTCCAGTCGTGGAAACCCTCGGGCACGATGGGACCGATGCTGATGAGGGTCTTCACCGTCGGACTGTCGGGCATCGCGGCGGCCACCTGACTCAGCACGTATTCCTCGCCTACGCAGATGATGCCTTTCACCGAGGCGCGCGTGTTGCGGTAAACGATGTCTTTCTTGGTGAGCATGTGGGTGGCGGGGATGGCCACGGCTCCCAACTTGCAGAGGGCAAGCATCGAGATCCACCACTCCAAGCGGCGCTTCTCGATGAGCATCACCATGTCGCCATGGCCGATGCCCAGCGACTGCAGGTAAGCGGCGGCCTGGTCGCTTTCGCGTTTCAAGTCGGCAAAGGTGAGACGTATCTCCACTCCTTTGTCATTGGTCCAAAGCAAGGCCAGTTTGTCGGGTTGTTCTGCCGCCCAGGCGTCCATCACGTCGTAGGCGAAGTTGAAGTTCTCCTTGATGATAAAACGCAGGTTGCTCTTGAAGTCTTCCACCGAAGAGAAAGAGGTCTGCTCTAAAAATCTTTCTACCATTGTGTCGTATCGTTAGAAAATGATGGCTAAAAACCTTACGGGCTTGTCGTTGAGCGTGCGCATGCCATGGGGCTGGGTGGCGTCGAAGTAGACGGAGTCGCCCTCCTGAAGGGTGAGCACTTTTGGTCCGATGGTAAGTTCCATTGAACCCTCGAGCACCATGTTGAATTCCTGACCGCTGTGCGAGTTCATCTCCTTCGGCGTGTCGATGGGCTTGGGCTCCACAGTGACGATGAAGGGGTCGGCTTTTCTGCCGCGGAAACCGCTGGCCAGACTCTCGTAGTTGTAGGCGCTGCGGCGCTCCACACTCATGCCGTGTCCCTTGCGGGTGAGGAAATAGCTGCTCATTTTGGGCTCCTCGCCAAACATCAGCACGTCGAGCGACACGCCATACTGCTTGGCTATCTTCTGTAGGTTGGCCACGGAGAGCTCGCTCTCGCCTTTCTCCATGGCAAGGTAATTCTCGAGCGAGATGCCACAAAGTGTCGCCATCTCGCTGGCTTCGATGTCGAGCACGTCGCGCAGACCGCGCAGACGCTCTCCTATCTGTCTCAGTTGTTCGTCCATAATATTGTTGATAAGGGTTGGTTGACTTATTTCATACCGGCTTTCAGACCGCGGATCACGGCACTGGTGAAACCGGCGTTCTCCATCTCGTTGAGACCTTTGATGGTGACGCCGCCTGGGGTGGTCACCTTGTCAATCTCGGTCTCGGGATGGTTGCCTGTGGCTTGTAGGAGAGAGACGGCGCCTCTCACCGTCTGCAGCACGATCTGCTGGGCGTCTGAGGCTCGGAAACCTATTTCCACGCCGCCTTCCACAGAAGCACGCACATAGCGCATGGCATAGGCGATGCCGCACGAGGCAAGGGTGGTGCCAGAGGCCAGCAGGCGCTCCTCGGTGACGATGCACTGGCCGAGTTCGTCGAACAGCCGCAGCACGGTGTCGGTCTCCTCGCTGTTGGCAGTCACGGGCACAAGGAAGGTCATCGACTCTTTCACGGCAATGGCGGTATTGGGGATGGCCAGGAACAGCTTGGGCTGCACGAGGTCGCCTTTGTCGAGCCAGGTGAGAATGCTCTCGGAGGGCACGCCGGCGGCGATGACGACAATGATTTGCCGTTGGTAGTTGAGGGTGGGCTTGATGCCTTTCAGCACGCTCTCCACCAGCCATGGCTTCACCACCACCATCAGGATGTCGGCCTCGCGGGCGGCGGCATTGTTGTTGGTGGTGATGCTGGCTCCTGATTTGGAGAAGCGGTTGAGGGCGGCCTCGCTGGGGTCGGCGATGGTGATGTCGGAGGGGACGATGGCCTCGCTTTGCATAAGGCCCTCGGCAAGGGCACCGCCCATGGCGCCCGCTCCAATGATGGATATCTTCATGATAATGCGTTTGTTAGTTTCTCGATAAAGTCATCGGCTTCGGCACGGCTGATGCACAATGGCGGCAGCAGGCGCAAGGTGGTGGTGCCCGAACTGCCCACGAAGCAATGTTGTTCGTAGACCAGCCGCTCGCGAACGGCTTTCTGGGGGATGTCGAGCTCGATGCCTATCATCAGGCCGCGGCCGCGCACTTCCACAATGTGGGGCTGGCTTTTCTGAAGGGCTCGAAGGCGTTCCATCAGGTAGTCGCCCGTCTCGCGGGCATTGTCGACGAGGTGTTCCTCCTCGATGGTGTCGAGCACGGCGAGGGCGGCGGCGCAGGCCAGGTGGTTGCCGCCAAAGGTGGTGCCGAGCTGACCGTAAACTGGGGTGAATGCAGGCGAGATGAGCACGGCCGACATGGGGAATCCGTTGGCAATGCCCTTGGCCACGGTGATGAGGTCGGGACGGATGTCCAGCCACTGATGGGCGAAGAACTTGCCGCTGCGTCCGTAGCCGCACTGTATCTCGTCGCAGATGAGTACGGTGCCGTGGGCCTTGCAGGCCTGGCTCAGGCGCTGGGCGAACTCACGCTCCACCATGCGGATGCCACCCACTCCTTGGATACACTCCAACAGACAGGCACACACATCGCCCTTGGCAATCTCGGCTTCCCAGGCACTGATGTCGTTCAGCGGCAGATAGGTCACATGGTTGTTGGCATTGACAGGGGCGATAATCTTGGGATTGTCGGTGGCTTCCACTGCCAGTGAGGTGCGGCCATGGAAGGCTTTCTGCGACACCAGGATGCGGGTGCGGCCCGTGTGGAACGAGGCGAGTTTCAAGGCGTTTTCATTGGCCTCGGCTCCGCTGTTCACCAAAAACAGCTGGTAGTCGTCATAGCCGCTAACCTCACCCAGACGGGTGGCCAACTGCCGTTGCAGGGTATTGATCACGGAGTTGGAGTAGAAGCCCAGTTGGCTGACCTGGCGGCTGACGGCCTCCATGTAGTTCTTGTGGCTATGACCGATGCTGATGACGGCATGGCCGCCATAGAGGTCGAGATACTCGGTGCCTTGGTCATCGAACACCTTACAGCCTTCGCCTCGCACGATGTTCACGTTGAGCAGGGGATATACGTCGTAGAGTTTCATTGTGGTTTCTGGGTTTAAAATGCACTTGGCTTGAGGCGCAGACCGGCCGTCTCGTCAAGACCAAACATGATGTTCATATTCTGAAGGGCTTGTCCTACAGCCCCTTTGAGCAGGTTGTCGATGCACGAGGTGATGAGCAGTTTGTCGCCGTATTTCTCGCAGTGCACCAGGCATTTGTTGGTGTTCACCACTTGTTTCAGGTCGATGGCCTTGTCCACATAGTGGGTGAAGGGCGCGTCGGCGTAGAAGGCCTTGTAGGTGGCCACGATGTCGGCGATGGGGGCATCGGTCCTCACCACCTCGGTGGCGAAAATGCCACGGGCGAAGTCACCACGGTAGGGGATAAAGTCGATGTGGGCCTCAAGGTGGCCCTGCACCTGGCGCAGACTCTGCTCTATCTCGGGCACATGCTGATGGCTGAAGGGCTTGTAGATGCTCATGTTGTTGTTGCGCCAGGAGAAATGGGTGGTGCCTGTGGGCTTCTGTCCGGCTCCGGTACTGCCGGTGATGGCGTTCACCGACACGTCGTTTTGGATGATATCCATCTTCGCGGCGGGCAACAGACCGAGTTGGATGCAGGTGGCAAAACAGCCTGGGTTGGCTACGTGCTTGGCTTGGGCGATGCGGTCGCGGTTGATTTCGGGCAGTCCATAGACGAAGTCGTTGCCAGGGGCGGCCAACCTGAAGTCCTGGGCAAGGTCGATGATACGCATGCCCTCAGGTACGTCGTGCTGGGCAAGGAAGGCCTCGCTCTTGCCATGGCCGAAGCAGAGGAAGAGCACGTCGGCCTGACCGAAGGGCATCTCGTCGGTGAACACCAGGTCGGTCTCTCCATAGAGTCCTTCGTGCACGTCGGTGATACGGTTGCCGGCATTGCTCTCACTGTGGATAAAGGCTATCTCGGCTTCAGGATGGTTGAGAAGGAGGCGGATGAGCTCACCGGCGGTGTAGCCGGCTCCTCCAAGTATTCCTATCTTGATCATGGGCAGGTGACTTTAGGTCAATGGTGGCAGTTATCGCTTTTCGTCGGGATGGATGCCGTAGTATACGCGCAAGGGGGTGCTGAGCACCTTGATGAAGCCTTTGGCCTCGTCAGAGGTCCAGCCGTGTTGCATCTCGCCGTATTCGCCGAGCTTCGACTTGAGCAGGTCGTCGGCGGAGTCTACACCCACGGTCTCGAAGCCGAGTGGACGGAGACGGAGGATGGCGGTGCCGTTGACATGGCGCTGCGAACTAGTGAGCATGGCCTCGATGTCGGGCATCACGGGCTCCAGATACTGGCTCTCGTGCAGGAACATGCCATACCAGTTGGCCACCTGGTCTTTCCAGTATTGCTGCCATTTGCTCAGCGTGTATTTCTCGAGCATGCGATGGGCCTCGATGATGAGTTTGGGAGCGGCGGCCTCGAATCCCACACGGCCCTTGATGCCGATGATGGTGTCGCCCACGTTGCAGTCGCGGCCGATGCCATAGGCGGCGCCAATCTCCTCGATGCGCTGGATGGCCTTCACCTTGTCGGCGAAAGGCTCGTCATCGACAGCCACAATCTCACCTTTCTCGAAGGTGATGCGGAGGGTAGTCTCTTCTTCTCGGGTCACATGTTTCAGGAAAGCTTCCTCGGGCAGACCCTGGGCGGAGTCGAGAATCTCGCCACCGCAGATGCTGGTGCCCCAGATGCCTACGTTGTAGGAGTACTTGAGTTTGGCGAAATCGGCCGAGAAACCGTGCTCGTTCAGGTAGTCCACCTCTTCTTGGCGCGAGAGTTTCTGGTCGCGGGTGAGGGTGATGATCTCCACGCCGGGAGCCATCACCAGGAAAGTCATGTCGAAGCGTATCTGGTCGTTGCCGGCTCCGGTGGAGCCATGGGCGATGGCGTCGGCACCTATCTCCTTGGCATAACGGGCAATGGCGATGGCCTGGAAGATGCGCTCCGAGGAGACGGAGATGGGGTAGCAGTTGTTGCGGAGCACATTGCCGAAAATCATGTATTTCAACGATTTTTCATAATACTCCTGGGTGACGTCAAGGGTGACGTATTGGGTGGCGCCAAGGGCATAGGCGTTCTCCTCGTTCTTTTTCAGTTGCTCGTCGCTGAATCCGCCGGTATTGGCACAGGCGGCATAAACGTCGTAGCCTTCATTGGCAAGGCGCATCACGGTGTAAGAGGTGTCGAGACCGCCCGAGAAGGCTACTACTACTTTTTTCTTTGTCATGACTAATGGGTTTTATTGTGGGATGGTGTCCCGTCTTTGTTGATATGGATTGTTGCGCTTGGGGCGATTATTGGTCGAGTTGCTTGATGCGCTCAAGCACCTCGTTGGGAATCTTGGCGGGCAGGTGCTCCTCTGGGTCGTAGAGCATCGCAGTGCAGATGCAATACTTGCGGTTGGTGCGTTTCAGTATGTCAACGTTCACGCATCCCTCGCAACCACGCCAGAAGGCCTCGTCGTCGGTGAGGTCGTCAAAGGTCACGGGCTGATAGCCCAACTTGGTGTTCATGGCCATCACAGCGGCACCGCTGGTGAGGCTGAATATTTTGGCATGGGGCCAACGGGTGCGCGCCAGAGAGAAGGTCATCTCCTTGATGCGCCGGGCTATGCCACGTCCACGGTAGTCGGGGTGTACAATAAGTCCCGATGTGGTGACATAGTGCTTGTTGCCCCAGGTCTCGATGTAACTGAATCCGGCAAACTTGTCGCCGTCGAGGGCTATGACAGCCTTCGCCTCGCGCATCTTCGTCACCAGATACTCATGTGTGCGGCGGGCGATGCCAGTGCCTCTCACCTTGGCGGCTTCGGAAATCGTCGACAAAATGGTATCAACATATTTCTCGTGTGAGGCATCGGCCACCACAACTTTAATATCTTCCATTTTCTTGCGTTGGGTTTTGCTTTTTCTAAATGGGGTGGTTTAGCGGATGTTGGGGATAATTACACTCAGGTCTTCTATCACGGCGTCGATGGGAGAACCTTCCTTGATCACAATGAATATCGTGTCGTCGCCGGCTATCGTACCAATGATGTTCGGACTGTCGCTGTTGTCGATGTTGTAGGCAATACTGCTGGCATAGCCCGGACGGGTCTTGATCACTCCCATGTTGCCTGAGAAACTGATCGACACAAAACCTGAGGTCTGAAGCATCTCCATTGCCGTACGGGGCTTGGTGATGCGCTTGTACATCGTGTCGTTGGGCAACACATAGACGTATTTACCATTCATACTCGCGGCTTTGGCTACCTTCAGTTGCTTCAGGTCGCGGCTCAGGGTGGCCTGAGTGAGTTTGAACCCTTCTTTCTCCAATGCCTGGAGCACTTCTTCCTGACTGCCTAATTCCATGCTCGAAATCAGCATCTTCAGGGCTTCCATTCTGCTGTTCTTGATTTTCATACGCGCATAAATATTCTTTTGGGGTGCAAAATTATGCAATATTAAGAACTTCGCAAAATAATTATGCGTGAAAATGCATATTAAATGGAAAAAAATGGGTAGAACATGCCTTTTTGAGTGTGATAATACACGATAAGCCTCCCGTGGGACCAAAAATGATGGGCGACAAATCGTCGCCCATCTGTAGTCTTTTCTCGTTTTCTGGTTTTCCCGACCTCTCTCGAAAAATCAGTTTCTCTTTCCCAGAATGCTGAGCAGATGGATAAAGAGGTTGATGAAATCGAGATAGAGGGTGAGCGAGCCGAGCAATGCCAGTTTCTGGGCATTGGTGTCGGCATAATCGAAACTCATGCACATCTGCTTGATCTTCTGGGTGTCGTAAGCGGTGAGACCCACGAAAATCAGCACGCCAAGATAACTCACTACCGTGGTCACCATGCTGTTGTGGAAGAACAGGTTCACCAACGTGGCGATAATGATGCCGATAAGGCCCATGAATAGGTATTTGCCAAGCGAGGTAAGGTCGGTCTTCGTGGTGTAGCCAATTAAGGCCATCACGGCAAACGTGCCAGCGGTGATGAAGAACACTTGCGTGATGGATTCCTGTGTGTAGATGAGGAAGATGCTCGCCAGCGTGAGACCATTGATGATAGAGTAGACAACGAACATCAGCGTGGCGGCGGTGAGCGACAACTTTCGTATGGCGGCGCTCAGACCGATTACCAATGCCAGTTCGGCAATGATCAGACCCCACATCAGTGCCGAGTTCGAAACCAATGTGAAGATGAAGTTGGAGTGGGCAACGTAATATGCGGTGAAGCCTGTGATGACAAGGGCAAGCGTCATCCATACATATACCTTGCGCATGAGGGTGGAGAATGCCGTGGGCATGTACCTTTCCCTCTCGCGTGCGTTGATGCCGCTTTCCTGCTCCCTGATGATTGATGCTAAATCTTTTTCGTTCATTTTTATAGATGTTAAGATGGTTCAACTAAATTTCTCGCAAAAAAGATGCCAAATCCTGAGTCGGCTCTCTTTGGGCGCAAAAATAAGGAGAAACGATGAAATAAAAGAAAAATCATTGTTTTTTTTCATTTATTTAATGAAACCACGGCATATACTTGACATTTGTTGGCGCTTGTTTTTTGTATACCTTATATTAATATATTTATCACGCTGCATTTGCTGTCAAGAAACCGATGATAGGCAGACGAAATATGGATTCTGCCTCTCGAAAACGTGGAGAATAGGCATTTCCCTGTTTCAAAACCATCTTTTTTCTCGCCAATCTCTTGATGTATGTCAAGAAACACGAAAAAGTTTCATTTTCCGTGAAAAAATCCCCTGTAAAATTTGGTTGGTTGGCGATGAATGCGTACCTTTGCATCCGCTTTTGGGGCTTGCGCCCCGACGAGCGTCAAGAAAAAGCGTTCTTTGGAAGATTTACATAGAAGACAAGTAGTACAAGAAGCAGCGCCGCCTGCCTTATTGAGGTAGTGTGGCGTGGGTAGAAGATACGAGCCGTCAACGCCCCTTAGGGGGTGGTAAAAGGTGCTTTTTGAACACGATGGAGACGAGGCGTCCTGAGACAAAGAAGTTTCTCTCCCCTTTTGGGGATATGAGACGACGATACATTATTTTACAATGGAGAGTTTGATCCTGGCT
>Ga0256407_10003721_pt1 | contig 26647 bp, 27 predicted proteins | sample RumenRJG_04DNA_FD_193489 | JGI IMG/M metagenome (GOLD analysis project Ga0256407, IMG submission 193489) | Bovine rumen microbial communities from Lethbridge, Alberta, Canada - RJG_04 | ecosystem: Host-associated > Mammals > Digestive system > Stomach > Rumen | place: Canada: Alberta... | reverse complement strand
CTCTTTCGGTTTTCGAACATTTCCCAGAAGATTTTCTTGTGCTGGGAGGGAACTGCTGAATCTATCTTTTTGTCAACGGAATTTTCGTCGCTAACAAGGATAAGGGTGTTGGGGCTTTCTGCCGCATTCTTGCACCAGGAAGCCAAAAGCTCTGCATCTTTGCCCTTAACAAGCTCTGCATTTTTTAGCACGATGAATGTGGCGGAAGAAAAAAGGCTCTCGTTCTGCAGCTGGGCAACAATGTCTGGAATCCTTGTCTCGGAGGCATAGTAGCTGTAATAGTCCAGCTGACCGTTAGCCTTCTCTGCCCTTGCGCGTATTGTTTCTATTGCTTCTTTTTTATCCCCTGCTTCGGGGCCCGTAAAAAGATATACTTCTGCTTCTGCCATTATATTCTACTTTTTTACCACAGCCGTACGCAAAACAGCAGAAAGCTTTCCCGCCACGCGCACGTCCTGACTGTAAACAGGCTTAAATTTTGGATTGTCACCCTTAAGGCAAATCCTTGCTTCTTCCTTAAAATAACGCCTGATAAGAGAATCCGCACCGCCTTCAATTACAGCGGCAACAACTTCTCCGTCCGCAACTTCACTGGCAGAAACATCCGTCTGAACAAAAACCAGGCAGTCTCCGGGATAAATGCCGGAACCGGTAAGGCTTTGGTCCTGAACTATCATGCAAAAATAAGAATTACCAGAAGAAACAAAAGGTTCGGAAAGAGTTATGTAATACCCAACATTGTTGGCCGTAAAAAGCTTTTTTCCCGCAAGAAGAGACTTTACAACCGGAATGGTAGTAGTAAAGAGCTGCTTTTTGTCGCTCCGCATATCCTTAAGCACTCGGAGGGAGCGTGAATGCTTCTGGGTTACGGCAAGAACGCCCTTCTTTTGCAATGCGGCTATATGGTCCTGAACGGCTCTGAGTGAAATCTGAAAGTGCTCGCCTATTTCCCTGACGGTTGGCGGAAAGACATTTTCTTCTGTAAACTGTGCAATAAAATCCAGAACCTCTTTTTGGCGGTCAGTTAGATTTTTCATACAGACAGTCCTTATTCTTCTTCAAACTTTGACTCAAATAGGTTGAAAATTGCGTCGCTGGCTTCCCTTTCATCTGGACCGTCGGCCTTAAGCGTAAGAGTTGTATTGTATCCTGCAGCCATGGTGATTACGCCCATGATGGACTTTGCGTTCACCGTAGAATTGTCTTTTTCCAAAGAAATCTCGGAAGAAAACTTGTTTGCGGTCTGTGCTATAAGTGCTGCCGGACGCGCGTGAATTCCTGCCCTGTTTCGGACTGTCAAAATCTTTTCAATCATTGTTTCCTCTTTATAAAAATTGCCCTGAAAATGCTTCCCTAAGTAAAGCAGAAACAGCGCATTCTTTGTCAGTATACATCCTCATTTCCGTAGTAGGCTGCCTGTGCCTCTCCGGATTCAATCCACTTAAGCACGTTCTGGTTGAATTCCTTGGCGGAATAATGCCCCAGAGACTTAAGGCGCTCATTCATTGCTGCCGCCTCGATAATAATCGGCAGGTTGCGCCCAGGCTTTACAGGAATAACGATATAGCGTATCTTTACCCCAAGCAAGTCTGCGGTATGGTTTTCCATGCCAAGGCGGTCGTAAACCTTTTTCTGGTCCCAGGTTTCAAGCTTAACAACCAGCTGGATTTCCTTTTGCTCGCGGATTGCACGTACGCCGTAAAGCTGGGAAACGTCTATAATACCCAGGCCCCTTATTTCCATGTGGTGGCTAATCAGCTTGTTGGGTCCCTGTCCCATAATCGTATTTCCGTTAACGCAGCGGACCTCTACCGTATCGTCTGCAACAAGACGGTGGCCGCGTTCAACCAGTTCAAGGGCTGTCTCACTTTTGCCAACACCACTGTCCCCGATAAGCAGAATGCCAATTCCGTAAACTTCAACCAAAACTCCGTGAAGAATCTTCTTGGGGGCAAAAATGTTGGAAAAGGCACGTACAAATCTTATGGAAAACTCTGTTGAATCCAAGTCGGTCTGCAAAACAGGCGTTCCCGTAGCCTCTGCAATGGAAAGAAACGTTTCGTTTGGCATAAGGGAGCGGGTAAAAATGCAGCAGGGTATCTGGTAGGAAAAAAAGCGTTCAAGGGAATCGCTTCTGTCTTCATCGTGAAGCTTCTTAAGGTAGGCAAATTCCCCACGGCCAAAAAGCTGAACCCGGGCATAGACAAAAGACTCGTAAAAACCCGAAAGCGCAAGCCCCGGCCTGTTAACATCCGCAATGGAAAGCTCACGGGAAAGGCCGCGTCTTCCTGCAATGCAACGCAGATTAAGAGAGTCATGTCCTTTTAAGTCCAAATCAAGCAGGTCCAAGACCGTAAATTTCCTTTCAGACATATGTTTAGTATACACATTGGCAGTTGAAAAGTCAAACAGTCAGTTCAGAAAGACTGCAAGGGGGGGAAGTCCGCCGAAGCTTCGCTGCGAATACCCCCTACATCTGTTACCCAAGGAGGGAGAAGTCTCCCCCTCGCTCCAGCCACGAGTCGTTCCGCAAATGCCGTAAGTGGCAAAAATTTCAAGGCAAACAACCGTCACATTGACGAAGCCCCTGTCACCCTGAGCTGCTACGCCACATTCGCACGCACTTGCTACGAATGTGGACTCAGGGTCTGTCCCAAAACAAGCCACTTCCGTCATTTGCTCCACTTTGTCGTGTCTTCCGCTACCCCCTCTGCGGGCTCAAACGCCGCCCGCAACGCCTGCTATAATTGGTGCGTGTTAACAGACAATTCCGCGAGTTTCGCAGAAACTCGGTAGCGTAAGCGGACAACGCCCCAATAATGTTACTGATTAGCAAATAAATCCGCGAGTTACGAAGTAACTCGGTAGCTCGCGAAGCGAGCGAACAAGGCCTGCTCTAATTGGTATTTCTTAACAGAAAATCCCGCGTGTAACCGTCACCCTGAGCTGCTACGCCACATTCGCACGCACTTGCTACGAATGTGGACTCAGGGTCTGTACCGCAACAAAATACCAGTTTTCAAAACAAGCCACTGCCGTAAAAGCCCCAGAAATCAAAGGAATTCAGTTTAAATTCAAACAAAGCAATATTAATTTTAACTGAAATAATCAAAAAAGCTATTTTCCTTCAATTATAACAAATTTTTCAGAAATTGGCTTTAAAAAAATGCAAAGTAGAGTTGAATTTGCAGCCCTTTTGCATCATAATCTAAATATGCTGAGAGAGATAAAACTTACAACAATCGACGGAACTCTTAGACTTACAAACAACGGATCTCTGGAAATGTTCTTCCTTGGAACGGGAAGTGCCTTTGTTAAGAAAAATTTCCAGAACAACGTAATTGTCATAAAAGGAAAAGACCATCTTCTCATTGACTGCGGCTCACAATGCCCGGGCGCACTTACTTCATACAATTTGTCGGTTCTTAACATTCATAATGTTTTTGCATCGCACAGCCACTCAGACCACATTGGCGGAATGGAAGAACTTGCCCTTATGCACCGCTACGTGGACAAAACCCGCGCAAAAATAGTAATCACAGACGAATACAAAAAGCTTCTCTGGGAAGAAAGCCTTAAGGGTGGCTTGGCATACGGAGAAAACAGGCCTACCCCCTACAATGCAGGTTCACCGGGTGGCTTCCTTACCTTTGACGACTACTTTGAACAAATTACACCAAAGCTTTTGGAATCTGAGCCCCGCCCTCTTTGGGAAGCAAACGTTGGCTCTATAAACCTAAAGATTTTCCGCACAATGCACATGCCGGACAGCGTTCCTTCCTGGAGGGAAAGCGCATGGAGCACAGGAGTCCTTATAGACAACCGCATCCTCTTTCCGGGGGACACCCGCTTTGACAAGGAACTTCTGGAATACATGCAGAAAAAATACAACATCGAATGGATTTTCCACGACGTTCAGGGCTACACTGGCGGTGTTCACGCAGGAATCGAAGAGCTAAAGACCCTGGACAGCGAAACAAAAAAGAAGATGATCCTCTGCCACTATGCAGACAACTTTGCCTCCTACGACGTAAAAGCCGACGGATTCGCAGCCCTTGCCAAGCGGGGTATCTACTACGACTTTGGTTTCTCAGAAGCTCCAGTAAAACAAGAAGAAGAAAAAGTCTCCGACATTGCAGTCTAAACGCCTGTTATGCTGACTCCCGCACTGGGGCGCTATTTGGAAGGAAATGAAAGAACAAAATATAAAAAATCGAACATTTATATTAGGATTAATAGGTTCTTCTTTAGCATTTATTTCTATTACAATAATTTTATATGTTATTTTTGGTGTAGGAACATTTAGAAAATATAATCCATTTCTTATAAATCTTAGTATTTTATTTATTTTGTCATCTTTTTTCTTGGAATAATCGGGTTAATAAAAGCTAAAAAAGGATTACTTGGAAAAAGTTTATGTGCTTTTCCAATCCTTTTGTTTTGCTTACTTGTAATTTTTGTTATATGGATTCTTATCGAAATAGCGTATCCCCATAAACTTTCTAAAAAAATGGATTTACAACGAACCTCAAAAATAATTGAAATTGATGTCTCAAGTGGAAAATATTTAAAAAGAATAGAAACGCATTGTGGTCCCCAATATGATGGAGATTATTATGCATCGATACAGTTTTCTGAAAAAGATAATATATTCGAATCCATAAAGAATAATTCACATTGGAAAAATGATGTTTTACCAAAGAGCCTTGAGTATTTGTTATACGATGATGAACCAGAAGATATATTTCATTTTATAAACGATCCAAAGATGGTCTTTCCACGAACTAATAACTATTATTATTTCTTTAAAAACCGGTCTGCTGAATTTGAAGACCCAGAAGATAGAAATCCTGATAATTTACTAAATTGGGAATATTCCTTAAATTTTACAGTAGCTTTGTTTGATTTAAATACAAATATTTTATATATCTATGAATTAGATACTTAAAAAGAACACATAACATGCACTTCAAAGCAGACGCACAGTCAGGTCGTGCGCTGTTTAAGCGCTTGTTATGCTCACGCCCGCACTGGGGCGCTCTGGAGAAAAAAATGAAAAAGAAAATTTTGTTGACTGTCGCTGTCATTATGCTGAGCTCTTGTGCACTTTTCGCGCAAAAGAAAGGGAGCGGAAAGAGAATTTCGTTTAATCGCGTTTCTATAGAAATTCCTAAGAATTGGTACTTCTCATCAAATCCAATGGCAAAAGAAGGAACTGATCAGCTGCAACTTTTTAGCCAGGATAGAAATCGAACCTTGCTTATTACGTTAACGGACGCGAGAGACGATGTTGACTGGGTGAACATAAATCATTTGGGGCATTTGCAAATGTTAAGCCGTGCAGCAAGCATTCCTGAATACAGCGAGTGTGTTATACAAAGCATCGATTTAAATCTTGATGACTGGGGTCTCAGCAAAGACGCCATTTATACAATGGACGGTTTCTTCAAAGATGATAATGAAGAAAAACCACTTATGAAAGTCTTTTATTACGGCGCGTATACGGAAAAAGGAAAAGGCGTTTTCTTTGTTTCTGCATTTATAATTGGTGAAGACAATGATGATATTCAAAAAATTGTAAAAAGCATCAAAGTCTTGAAAGAATAGCTGTGTTGTCCGCTGCGATAAGGAAAATGGATTATAACTTCATTGCAGCCTAAGATGCAGTTATGAAGACGTCCGCATTGGGCGCAAGGAGAAAAAATGAAAAAGTATTTTTTGTTAGTATTTATGCTAGTTTTTTGCAGTTCATTATTCGGTTTGGACAATGACTATTTTAAAAAGAATAAAAATATTGATATTTTATATGTGAACTCGCCGGAAGGTTTGCGTGTCAGGGACAATGCCTCTCTTAATTCAAAAAAAATTGAAACCCTATATGACAGAATGGTCGTAAAAGTTATTTCAATTGGAGATGAAGCTGTAATTGATGGAATAAAATCTAACTGGGTTCAAATTCTTCTTCCTGTAGAAACCTTTAATAGAGGCGAAAATATATACGGTTGGGTGTTTGGAGGTTATCTAACAGATAAATTACCAGCCTTTTCAACCGAAAAATGGACTGATGCCGATTTACAAAGATATCTAAGCAGATTTCCTTGGGTTTGCGGAAGGGATTGCAGAGAATTTGCTGTTGACGGAAATTATCACTATACTTTTTTGGAGGCTGCAGGCTGTGGTAGCGGAAGCTATTCAGCATCAATTAAAAATAAAACTATAACTGTATATGTTTCTTATGAAGCTATAGAATACAAAGGCCCGGTGCAAAAAGAAATATATAAAATTATAAGCATAAACGAAGATTCCATGGTATTAAATATAGACGGCAAAGAAGCTACACTTTTACCGGCATTTACAAACGGATGTTTTTCGAGCTATCTTTATCACGATAAAATTCCAGAATTTGCCCGCCCGTCAATGAATGCATTACGTTATTCTTTTGTAACATCAATGATAAATAATTTGCCTGGTGGAAACGAAAAGGATATATGGCACAATCTTATAAAAATGGGGATCAGATTAGATGATTCAGAATATATAAATGAATATAATAAAATCTGGAATGCTAATTAAATATGAATAAGAAATGGTCTGAACTAAACAAAACAATGCAAACTCAAATCAGCAAGAAAGAGAGTTTTGAAAAAGGAAAAGAAACTTTATTTTCTTTAAGAGACGAATTGTTCAGCTATCTAAAAAAAATGCAGCAGGAAGAAGCCCTTGAGAATTTTTCAAAAATGCCTTTTATGAATTCCAAAGGCTATCACAACAAATCTATCGCATACGCCCCATTATTGGATAATGCATATCGAAGCCATTTCAAGAATTCGTGAAAGACTTGGGTAAGAAATCAATCGGATAGTAGGCAGCATAAAATTGATTATTTATGGTTATAAGTAAGAAAGTGTTTTGTGGAACTTGCAAAAGCAACATCAAATGTTCAGACTCAAATGCAAGGAGTTAGGCTGCTTTTTAGGAGATTAAGATTAAAAAGATTTTTATAAAATTTATGTCGATTCTTTTTCTCATAGTTCTTTTTGCAGATTGCAAATCTACTCAAGCCGAATCAAATTCTACTGAAAGTCAAATAGATAAAAGTAATAAAACTCTTGTTCTTTATAGTCGGGATACCAGCGAGGTATATTATCTGGAAGATGAAAATGAAATAAATAATGTATTAAGTCTTTTACCTAAAACATTAAATGCAAAATATTCATCAAGGTTAAGATTAAAGAAACTTATGTTATTAAATGTCCGTGCACATCATTCCCATTTTATGTATTTAATAAATGATTCAAATATTGAAAAAGAAATTGATATCAGCTTAGAAGACAAAATCTGGGATTACAAAGATGGATTTGAATATCATTATTTTCCGCCGGAAAACATGGAAAAAATAATTTCTAAAATGCATAAAGGTATCAAAAAAATAGAGACTTTTGAAGATCCGGAAAAGAGAAGGCAGTTTGTTGAACAGTTAAGGTCAGATAGTAATGTACTGTACATAAAGCTTGAACCGGATTTTGAAATTGTTATGGGTGAATTTAAAATATATGTACCTGCTTTTAAGAATGGAATGGTGAATCAAGATGAGGTCGAAAAAAAACTGACTTTACTTTATGGTGAAACACAGAGATTTCTTTGGAAAAAAGAAAAGATTTTAAATAATTTCGCAATTTCCAGACCAAAGCGATATATTGAAGAAACACAGGAAGCGGAACTTGAAATACATGGAACTAAAGAACTTTATGATAAAATAGATATATACCGGAAAGGTGAATTTAGCGAAGATAATTATTACAAAACTGTTGAGTATTATACAAAGGATTAATACGCATTATCATATTGTCGAGTTTAATAAAATAAAGTAATATTTTATAAAGAACGTCAAGCTGTGCCACCATTTAAGCGCGTATTTAGAAAAATGCCCCAATTAGGGTAGCCAGGAGAAAAAATGAAATCATTTATTAAAACCTTTTTGCTTTTAATTTTACCATTAAATTTATATTCTCAAGAAATGATGCAGACACCAGATGTCTCTGACATATTTTCAAATAAAATTATAAATACCGAATATGAACCCGTAACACTATCTTTTGATTTTTCTAAAAAAGAAACGCTTTCCTATGACTACTCTGATTTTAATGAATCATCATCCGAGACAAGTTTATCACTTGCTACTACAAAACAAAAAAGCAATACTACAAGCAAACTCGTATTAAATATACTTGGAAATGGTTATGCGGAAGTTGTATATAAAGATGCAATTATTGATTCGCAGGTATATTTTGACATTTCCAAAGATGCTAAACCGATAAATACAAAATTTGGTCCTAAAACAACAGTATATCAATATCTGTCGGAAGATGGAAAATTTATGAATAGTCCGGATGTGGAGTTCAAGATTAAACTATTAATGCCATCTTCTGGTTTAAAAATTGAAAAAAACAAAATTGCTGAAGAAGATATCACTATACCGTTCAATTTTTACGGTTCATTTCTTCAGATTAAAGGAAAGCTATCCATAAAGGGACTTGGTATTTATCAAATAGAAGATAAGCAATATTTAAAAATCGAATCTAAATTTGAATTAAACTCCGACAATATACCTGCTGATTTAAAAGATCAATTAGAACTACTAATAGTCGCCAATGGAATATATTACTATGATATAAAAGAGAAATCATATTATGCTGGAGATATAACAACAACAACAAGTATTTCAAATGGACTTAATCTGCTTAACAGCGAAATATTTCAAAAGCAAAGCGCAACGGAGCATATTCAATATAAAAAAATTGCCACCGAGGCAGTTGAAAAATAAACTAAAAGGTATGGAAAAATCCCCTAGCGTCTTCCAAAAGCCTCAAGATTAGCCAATCCCCTCTTAAACTGTGGAATACGTGCGCATGCTGTAGTAGAAAGAGGGCTTCTGTCTCCCCGATTAAGCAGATGGTATGCAACCCCTGCAATCATAGCGCCGTTGTCTCCGCAAAGCTTTAGCGGCGGGAAGATGCACTTTATTTCAGTATGTTCTGCAAGCATTGCCCTTAGCCTTGAATTTGCCGCTACACCGCCACCCGCTACAACCGTAGTAAGACCTGTTGCCTTTACAGCCCGCAAGAGCCTTGTAACCAAAGTCTTGCATGCCGTCTCCTGGAAAGAAGCCGCAATGTTTTCCACAGTATTCTCGTAGCCTTCGTTAAGGAACATCTGGGCCTGGTGAATAACCGCAGTCTTTAGGCCGCTAAAAGAAACGTCAAATTCATGGTCGCCCTTGTCCAGCTTGGGAAGCGGAAAGCTGAATGCCCTTGCATCGCCTTTTTGCGAAAGCTTGTCTATTATAACTCCACCCGGATAGCCCAAGTCGTAGAATTTGGAAACCTTGTCAAAAGCCTCACCAACGCTGTCGTCTATAGTGGTTCCAAGGATTTCAAAATCATCAAAGCCATTTACCTTGGCAATTATGCTGTGACCTCCGCTAACAAGAAGCCCTATGTAGGGATAGGAAATGTCGTTTGCAAGGTGAGCCGCATACATGTGCCCCATCATGTGGTTAACCGCAAGGAAGGGTTTGTTTGCCGCCCAAGCCAGCGTCTTTCCAAAGGTAAGCCCAACAAGCAGAGAGCCCATAAGTCCCGGCCTGTTTGTTGCAGCTATAGCGTCCACTTGGTCCAGCTTAAGGTTTGCCTCAGAAAGTGCCTGTCTTACCACGGGAAGAATCCATTCGGCATGCTTACGGCTTGCAATTTCCGGCACAACTCCTTTGTAAATCTGATGAAAAGGAATCTGGGTTGCAACCACATTGCTAAGAATTTTCTTTCCGTCCTCAACAATAGCGCAAGCTGTTTCATCACAAGAACTTTCTATTCCCAATACTTTCATATCATGCCCCGTAAAAACTCAAATCAAGTTAATATAAAACCCCTCTGCCTACAAGCGCGACGGAGTGGTAAAAACATAGCCCTTTGCAACAAGCTCAGGATACATGTCCTCCAAAAGCCTTGGCAAAACCGCAGCGGACTTGTCCACATGGCCTATGATTACCGCAAATCCAGCCCTGTTTGCAACTTCCAGCCCCTTATAGATTTCAGCCAGCATTTCCTCACGGTTAACTGCATTGTCCAAAAAAGGAGCGTTTCTTTCTATTATATGTGTGTCCAGTTCAAGGGCAGCCTGTCTTGCCTGGGTTTGGCTCGTAGTGCGTGAATCCAAAAAATACAAGCCCTTCTGCATGGCAAGGTCTATGATAAAAGTCATCTTAAGCTTGTCTTCTGTAATCAGGGAACCTTCGTGGTTGTTAAAGCCCTTAACCCCCGGCCCAAGTTCGCCCAAGTTCTTTTCTATAACCTGCTGAATTGCCCAGCTGTCCATGTCCGGCGTAATTGCCCCGGGTCCCGGATTTATGCCCAGGTTCTTAGCCTGCATTGGCTGGTGAAGCATAAGCTCCTTTCCGTCCCTGCGCACAAGGGCCGCACATTCAGCTGTGTGTGGAAGCCCCGGAAGAACCGCCACTGTTATTGGAAAAGAAAGTGCGGTGTATTTTTTAACGTTTGCAACACTCATGCCGCCGTCGTCAATAACAAAGGCAAGCTTTGCGGCGTTTTTTGCAGGCGGAATGTTGAATTTTGGCCTTGCTTCCTGGATTCCACCGTCCGGTCCATGTGGTTTCTGAACAGAAGCCACCCCTTGGTCTGTATTTACAGCTGCACCATGTCCGCCAGAAGCGTTTTTTCCGCTGCCATCTGCATAACTGCCATTTTCTTTGCCAACATTCGCGGCATTCGTATTGCCAACATTTGCGGCATTTGCATTGCCAGCGTTTGCATTGCCTTCGCCAGAGCCTGCATTTCCCGCAGCAGAGCCCATATCAGCCCCAGACCCATTGCCAGTCTTTGCAGAGCCGTTTGCGCCAGAAGAAGCAATCGAAGGCTTTGTCCCAACCCCGCTTTTTCCAGCCGCTTTGCCAACTTCCTTTTCCGGTGCAGAAAGGCTTGCTATGTTGCCCTCTTGAACTGTCCCGCCATTTGAGCCAACAGAAGAACCGCCACCACCGTTAAGCAAAAACGTGGTTCCGAGTAAGACTGCACAGAAAAATACAATGGAAGCGCACAAGATGCAGACATACTTACTGTTAAGAAGCACCTTTGGCTTTTTTCTGCGCGGAGAGGAGCGTTTTTTCTTGGAGCGCACCGTATTTTTGTTACCCTTCGATTCCCTTTTTGCACACATTTGCCCGATTATACAAAAAAAGAGCCCTTTGTTCAATTAACCGCCACTCATGCAATTAACCGCATACGCAAGCACGCAGGCAATCACCCGCCACACAGCCACCCAAACACTAAAGCGTCTAAGCGCCTACTTCCACAGGTAACTGGAATGCAGCCCCTTAAGGTAGCCCATTGACCCGGAAGAAAACATGGCCACTCCCACGGTCAGACAAAAGTAATTGTCGGCATTGCAAAGAATTAAGTAGCCAATCATCATAAGAACATAGCTTGCCAGAATCAAGGCCGAACTGTTGGACTTTGACTGGTGGTAGTGCATAAAAAGCGTAAGAGCTGTAGCAAGCACAACCACTATTATGTAAATAATAAGAATCCCCCGGTAGCCGCACAAAATAGTGCAGGTAGTGGAAAATTCCAGGCTGTTCATAGGCAAAACGAGCCCCAAGAAAGCAGAAACTATCAGCATGATAAGAAAATTGCGCTCAAAATTCTGCCTCTGCTCGTTCTCCCTCAAAATAGCCGCAAACAGAAGGCTCATCGGGCACAAAATCCGCCCGGTAAGCACAATCCTAGCCATAAAAAGCAGAAACCAGGAAGAAGGCAAAAAATCCTTAACGCAAATCAAAAGCCTTGTCCCCTCAAAGCAGCAGCCAATCAAAAAGCCCGAAAAATAGGAAATCTCAATAGCCTGGGTCTTCTCAAACATAAGGTAAACCGCCAGAGTGCACACGCAAACGTAAAGCATAAAAAAAATGGCACAGGCCACCACCGCAGGAAAAGCAACCGGCAGCATCTTTGCAAAAATATAAAAAGGCCGAATCGCATTCACGGGCAGCCCCACCTTGGCGTTAAGAGCCTCGTACACAAAAAAAGCCACGTTAAAAACGCCGTGCAGGACAAAAAGGACAAAAAGCCCAATCAAAAAGCGGTTTCTTATTTTTAGAGTCATAATCTAACAATACCTCACCGCCCCAGATTTTTCAAGGCAAAAACTTTAAATTAGAAACTTAAAAAAATCCACTTCTTCTGAATGATACTTTTATGGACGGTAATTTTTCCGGCTCTACCATTTTACCTTTTGACTAATCCGACCGCCCATGCCCCTCGTCACCGCCCTTCCGGGGTTCCGCCCTCCGGCTCCATTGCCGTCTGTCCGTAAAAATACATTTGACCCCGCAAAGACGACCAAGTTGCCCAAGCCCCATACTACATGAGTTACCAAAAACAGCCGGCAACGCTACCGCGCCCCTCCACGGCGGCGTAGGCTACCATCAAAAAACATCATGCAAACAGCAAAATGTCATTGCCGGGCTTGACCCGGCAATCTTTAACCAAAGATAATACAAGCAAATAGACAACCGCACCAAATACTGGAATAACAATGATTTTAGAAAAGATACCACACAACTTATTTTTGCATAGATGATAATACCTTTATTTATTAAATTTCAAAAATGACTTCCTTCTATGTTTACATAATGTCAAACTATACTAATACGACACTTTATATAGGCGTAACAAATGATTTAAGCAAAACATTTGAATGAACTCCCCATCAGCCATTGCCGGGCTCACTGGAAACTGCCTTGCGAAAGCCCCGACAATCTTTAAAAACGCATGTACTTATGGCTAAAGATTCCCGCATCAAGTGCGGGAATGACAACACTTTGTCTAAGGGGTTTACCGAGCGGTACCGAACTTCCGCGAATGCGGAAGCTGTATGTACTTTCCTTGCAGGCAAGCAGACTTTACTCGGCTGAGCGAACTACACGGAAGCCAATATCGTAGTAGCAAAAGCTGGGGGTGTAGAAGTAGCAGCCGGTGTGCCTCTCTTCAAGAGGACAACCGCCACCGCGCCAGCTGCCGCCACGCCAGACGCGGGAGGAGCCAGACGACGCGCCAGTAGAAAGTGTGCTTGCGCTTATGCTGCCGTACCAGTCCCAGCACCATTCATCTACGTTGCCGCTCATGTCGTAAAGGTTAAGGCTGTTCTTTGCCTTTGTCTTTACATCATGTGTCGTTGAACTGCTATTTTCTGTATACCATGCGACATCGCCTATTGTGTTGCTGCCGCTGTAGGTAGTCTGTCCGTTGTTGGTTACGTTGCCACCGCGGGCAAAGTATTCCCATTCAGCTTCAGTAGGCAGTCGGTAGCCGTTTGCGCTAAAGTTGCATTCTGCCGCATTCCACGTTGCATTGATGCTTGTAGGAACGGACACCACGCCTGAAAAATTTACCCCGCTAACAGTATAGCATGGAGTTAAACCTTCGTTCAGACTCCGCTTGTTGCAGTAGGTTATGGCATCGTACCAGCTTACCTGCTCCACCGGCTTGTTTGTGCCGGAAAAGTAGCTTGGGTTGCTTCCCATAACAGACTGGTATTCTGCCTGCGTTACCTCGTGGTCACTGCACCACCTTGCCCAAATGGTTACTGTACGGCCGTCTATGAATACCTCCGAACCTTCTATGCCATTTGACACACTAGAAACAATGGTAGGACTTGCATCCTCATCATCAGAGCCGCCACCCCCTCCACCACCGCAGGAAACCAGCAAAAGGCTAAGGACACAGGCTACAAGTACCCCCCCCAACACCATACAGAAAACAAGTTCTTTTTCATAATGCTCTCCTAAACATTTTAATAATATAAACTTAATTATTGCACAAAATCAGTCATTTTTCAACAACTACAAATCATCTACTAAAATAACATTTGCTTCAGAAATTTGCTTAAGCTGGGAATCATTTGTAAGAAAAATATCACAGCCATAATATATGCTTGTAGAAATATGAATTGCATCCATCCCTTTCAATGATGGATATTTCGCCCGAAGTTTTGCAGCTTGCTTTGTTATGGTACGATTCGGCTCTACAATCTGAAAATCAAAATCCGCAAGAAAAGAGTCGTAAGCTTTCACTTTCCCAGAATCCCCTGATTTATATGGAAAAACAAGGTATTCCGTATCAGTGATTGAAGATGTAAAATAACAATCATCTTCATTCTGGTGATTAAAAATAAAAGAGGCAACTTTATTGGAAAATGGTTTTTCATCGTCCAAGAAATAAATAAGGGGCGTTGTGTCAAAGTAAATTCTGCTCAATCAGTCCTCTCTTAGCTGCCTAACATAATCCACGGCAGAAATTCCATCGGGAACAGACTTTGAAGAGGCATTCATATATGATTCTATTTCCGAAAGTGATTTCTTGCGTCGAACCGGTAAAAAATCGTCAAGAACCGTAATTATAACCTTTTGGTTGGGTTTTATCGCTATATTTTCCTGGGCAACATAATTGGTGCCGTCATAGTATCCATTTATAGCCAACATAACACACCCCCTTTACCTAATATCATACCACAAACACCATAAAATTCAATCGTATTTTCCTTTAGCAGCCCCAGGCGCGGCAGGGATTGGAGCACCGCCGAAGGCGTTCCCCGCTTGCGGGGAATGGAGCGAAAGCGGAAGTGCGGAAAGCCCACACACGGGGCACAGAATCTTCTTCCATAAAACTGCCGGTAAAACCATAAAAGTGCCGCCATAATAAGGAAGAAATAAAAGCCCTAAAGATAAAAATTGGCATTCCGATAAAAAAAGAAAGAATTCGTTTTATAAATTTGGGAGGACTTATGAAAAGAATTGTTGCTTCACTAGCGCTTTTTTTGTGCGCATCACTCCTTACCACTCAAACTGTCTTTGCCGGCGACGCAGCCGTTTTTTCCGATATAGGTTTTTCTTCCGACGGTAAAGTTTACGTATTCGGCCAGTACGGAAAGCTGGACAAAACTTACGAAGCCTGGGCCGAAATTTACACTGTAGACGTAGCAGGCAATGTTTTTGTAAAGAACGAAGTCTACAAGACAAAAAACAAGTCAGGTTCAGGCAAGAACGCTTACGACAGGCTCCTAAAAAGCAATTCGGCAAAAATAGACAAATACAACTGCTCCAAAAAGCAGATTCCCCTCTACGTGCGCGAAAGCAACTCCAAGGCCCCGGACGAAGAAATCGTTTTCAAAGACTTTGACGGTTCAGAGGAACTTGGAAAGGACGTCTACTATAACATAAAGCTTGTAAGCCAAAAGTCATGGGACAAAGGTTCAACGGTTCAGTCCAGCTTCTACATCAACCTGGAAAAGAAGGATTCGGAAGGCAACGTCCTCTACGCAAGAAAGGTTGGAACCCCAGACTACTGGCGCAAGAACATAACGTCCTACAGGATAGACAGAATCTTTACCGATCCTGCCGGAAAAAGCCTTGTCTTTATTGTAGAAAAGACCCTCAAGGACGACAAGGGAACTTCCATCCGCTACATGGTGGAAACAATCCGTCTTTAAATTTGTAAATCTTTTGGTGGGAGGCAACTTAAAAACCTGCTTTTAACTTAAGTTGTCGTCTAAAGATAGATTTATGCGGTATATGCGCCTGCCTTTTGCATATACCGCATTTTTTTTTGCCATTTTCTGTGAGCGGAACACATACACCGTAGCAAGTGCGTGCGGTGTACACGAAGTGTGATTTCCGTGGGCAGTCTTTTTGCGTGGAGTTGCAAAGCGCATAAAGCAGGTATATAATAGCAATATCAAACAATAGTAAACAACAAGGATAAAATATGAAATTTTACGTCATGCCACAAGGGCAGCCTTGAAGGCTATTCTGAATCGTTTACCGTAGGATATGACAACTTCATCTTCTTTGACACAAAGGAAAGCGCTAAGGAATGGAAGGACTGCTCTTTTGAAATCATAGAGGACACTGAATAGGAGGTATCACATGCCATTGATAAACTTTGTGATGGGACTGCTTGCAATCGTTGCGGCAGTCTTTATTTATTTGGAGGTGGTTACGGTACTCGTGGACGTAGCATCCCCAGTGGTGTTTACCACGGAACTTAAGAGCTGGAATCCATTTGTCAATCCGGTGTTAAAAGTATTAATGATAATCGGAATATTTGTCTGGTTTAAGTACGCGCCTCAGTTTTGGACTCACTTAATTCTTCAGCTGCGTAGGCGTATGTGCTTTAGGCCTTATCCTTTTATGCAATTTAAAATAAGCAGGCTTGCACCTGCCGTATTTTGTTTGATGGAATTAATCCGTCTAAAGAAAAGAATTTTTGGTTAAAGGAGGTTTGTTATGTATAAATTACTAAGCATTCTTTTACAATGCCGCCACCGCTCTCCAGACAATATGTTTATAGGGGAACTTATAGAATATATCATGGACAATATTTGTGTTGGATTATATTCACGGGAAATTATTAATCCTGATCGCTTCCAAGACTTTATACGCCTAAAGTTTCTTGGCGGGTCACTCGGATATATCATTATATGGATATACTTCCTCATAATGCTAGGCTGTCTTGTAAAGTATATATCGCGGTTCATCAAGAACTGGTATCACTGGTTTAAGAAGCCAAAAGAATCCACCGAAGAGCAAAAGGATATGACCAACGACCCTGCCTTCACGGTACGCCTGAATGTGCTCAAGGGAAAAGCTTCCCGTATAGGCGTCAAGCTTTGGGGTGAGCTTGAGAACATGGAAAAGGGAGGAATGGCCCATCCTGAAAATGAAGGGTATGAAGCCTACTCTAAGAATCTTGCCCTTGTAGCTGCATACGACGAAATCATCGAGGCTAAGCCGACCACAATGTTCGACCTTGAGGAACTTGAATGGAAGTTCAACAATGGAGCCCTTCGTACCCCGGACGAAGTGGAGGAGCATGAGCAGGAGATGGAGCAGGAGCTTTACAATAAGTCAGGTCTGTATGACTATGAAAGGAACCTTCTTGAAGAGGAGTTCAAGAACAAGCACATTCTTACAGGTTGTGTCACAGTAGCATTTTTTCTGTCTATATTGTGCATGAATTGCACTGCTGTAGAGGGTGGTGGCTTTGGTATGTTTTTAAGTACATTTTTCTTTACAATCCCTCTCCTCGTTCCCGTAATGGTAATAATCTTTGTAACCCTGACGTTCATTGACCTTACCTTTGAGGCAAAGTTCTTTGAGGTAGCAAAAAAGGCCGGAAAGCGATACCTTCCGCATATACAGACCATAACCGACGCGGCTGGGCTTGCAATGTCACTCCATTCACTTGGCAAAATGTTCAAGAAGAAAAAGTGACACCGTATAAAGAAAAAGTAAAAAACATATAATAATATCTGTATTTAATAAAGTATTTTTTGCGCCCCTTTACAGCGCGGGCGTTTTCCAGTAATATTGTTTAGTATCACATTATAAGAAAAGCAACCAGGGGTTTCTTATGGAAAAAACAAACCGCTCAATAAACTATAAAATCGCGCTTACGGGCGTATTCGGGGCACTCAGCGTAGTATTAAGCTTTACCCCCCTCGGCTACATACAGATAGGCCTCCTTGCCATAACCATAATGCACATTCCGGTAATCCTTGCCGTAATACTTGCAGGCCTTGTCCCGGGAGTAAGCGTAGGATTCATCTTTGGCATCTCAAGCCTTATCCGGGCAGCCCAAACAGGAAGCCCCTTCTTTATAAACCCCTTCTGCTCTGTCTTGCCAAGAATGCTTTTCCCGGTTGCGGTCTGGGCTATATGCAAACTGCTTGGAAACATCCCGGCAATCTCAAAAGTGGTATCCGGTTCAATAGCCGCTGCGGTGGGAACCCTTTGCCACACAGTAATCGTAATGGCGGCCCTTTACATTTTCTACACGGAACAGCTTCTACAGGGAATGAAGGGCGCTCTGGAACAGTTCGGATTTTCTGCGGAAGGACTTTCATCCGTCGGCGGCTACTTTGCAATACTTGCATGCACCCTTGCCACAAACGGAATCTGGGAAATAATCACGGCTACAATAATCGTTGCAACGGTCCTAACTTCAATCTACGCTGTAAAAAGCAAAAAATCAAAGCTTAGCAAAATGGAAGAAATTCAGTAAGGACAGAATTTTTGAGGACGAAGTCCTACTTGCTCTGCCAAAACCCCCTTGGCTGCAACCGGCTCTCATGCCTTTCGTCACGGGCTTTTCGGGGTTCCGGCTAACAAACAAATGTAAAACAAGTAGCACCATGGAGGGCTCGTCATTTGTTAGCACAAAGAGCAGGTGAGTTTTCGCAGAAAACTCATGGTAAAAAATTGCATGGATGCAATTTTTAAACAACCGCCCCTACAATCCCGCGTAGGCTACTTTTCCGCTATTCCACAAGTTTTTTCTTTCCCCACTCTCCCAAAAGATTGTGGGCATCCTTTGCGGTAAGAACCTTTGCAAAAAGAGGAAGCGTCATCTCAAAGACTTGGCTCATAAGAATTGCCTCGTCCCCCGCAAATTTGCCAAGAACATAATCCGCAACAGATCCATTGGTGCACTTTCCAACCCCAAAGCGCAGCCTCCAAAAGTCAGCAGTACCAAGCACCGCCTTTACAGAACGCAGCCCATTGTGCCCGCCAAGACCGCCAGACCACTTTAGGCTAACAAAACCAGGCGCAAGTTCTATCTCGTCGTGCACAATCAGAATGTCTTCCGGCGGAATCTTAAAAAAATGCGCCGCCTCTACAACCGCATCACCGCTAAGGTTCATGTAGGTAAGAGGCTTCATAAAATAAATCTTTGCAGGTGCGGAAGAAGGAATGGGCAAAGAACCGTCAGACCTCTGCTTTACAAGCCCGCTTTCCAAAAGCCAGCCCATAAGCACTTCGTAGTCAATTGCACAAAAGTCAGACTTGTACTTGTTCTGCCAGCTTATTTTATTTGCAAAAGGCAGCGAGTCTTCAAACATCCAGGCGGTATTGTGCCTTGTGTTCTCGTATTCGCGGCCATAGTTTCCCAAAAATGCAACCAGCTGAATCATGGCTAGAAAAGCCTCCTGCATTCAAGGTAAAAGCGCTTTTCGCTGGCCTCCCCCATGCTAAAGCTCTTTCTTGGCAAGGGGCCTGTCTTGTTGATTGTTGCAAAGAAAGAATCCTTGGCAACAGGCGGCAAAAGAATTGTTACGTTCCCCTCTTTTGCACCCAGGCGGAAAACTTCTCCGCTTCCGTGTATGTAGTCAATCTCTATTGCCTTACCAGAAGAATTCCTTTCTTTTATAAAGTCATCAAGAAGGGGCTGAATCTTGCTAACAAGAAGCTCCTTTACGCCAGTCTTGCAAAGAAGATAGCTTGTCTTTCCACAGGCAGTGTAGACAAGGCCAAAGTTTCCACCGGAAGATGCTACTTCTTTCTCCAGCTCCCCCTGGTCCTTTGCAAAAGAAACAGAGGCATTCATCCTGTCCTTCAAGAACCCTTCAAGTTCATCCTTATCCGCACCCAGAACAACCCTGTGAATCGGCTCAAAGGTAAGACCCTGGTCATAAATGTTAACAATTTCCGCAAGGGCATAGCGCACAGGGCAAGCTGCAATTTCTTCATCACTCTTTCCCAAAGCCTTAAGCTCTGCCTTGTATTCATCCCAAACAGCCTTAGCCGTGGCAAGAGAATGGTTTCCGTCTCCAACCGCAAACATAAAGGCACTTCCGTCAGAATCCGTATTCTTCTGTTTTAATTTGCCAAGAGAATCCTTAACCAAAGAAAGCTCAGCATCAGAAGAAAGGGCCCAGCCTGTAATAGAACCGCTTTCAAGCATAAGGTCGCCTGAATAAACAGGGGCCTTTTTCTTTGCAGCCTCCCCTGCACGCTCAACAAGAAGCCTTTGCTGGTCGTTCACCAAAAGCATTATGTGGGGGCTTTCAAGAGGTGCGCCCTTCCTAATCTCCTTACGCGGAGGAATACGGTCAACAATGGTGGCTTCCGTAGCGCGGACAAGGCTCTTGCTAAAGGGCTTCCACTCGTAGGAATCAAGGTCTACCGCACACAAAAGGCCTTTCCTTACCCTGCCAAAAGCAGTTTTTCTTTCTATATAAATGAATTCATTTTTTGGCGAATCAAAAACACCTTCCTTTAAATATGAATCCATGGCCGAATGAATTTTCTTTATGCGCTCAGCCTTGTCTGGGCTGGAAAGATAAACCTCCGGCAAAATCAGATTCAAAGTGGAAGGTTTTCCACAAGTTGCCTTTTCCGCATTTTCCCAATAAGAAATATCCTGGGTAAACTGATCACATGCAATAACGCACCAAGTCTTTAAATCCTTATCCTTTGGCAGAAGAATCTCAGGCACTGCCAGACCGTATTCAGCAAAATTATTCATGCAAAGAGTATACCCCCATTTTCAAATTTATGCTATACTATCCTTAATTTATGCAATAATGCAGGAAATCAATTTTGTGTGCAACGGAAGAAAAATATGACAGAAACGCCCTTTGCGCGGGGGAGCGAAAGCGACCTTAATACCTTGTACGCGCAACTGAGGCGTTTCTGGCAGATTTTTCTGGGAGTGGAACGTAATGGAAATCAGAGTTGTGTTACAAGCCCACATTCCTCTCAAAATTGATTTTCATAAATAGAAAATTTGGGGTTCTTAGGGGATATCCCCTAAGCCGTGCCGGGGAATGGAGGGGTTTAAGGGGAGGAAAACCCCTAGCTTCGGAGTAGGGGGGGGGTGTTCCTCCCCTTAATTTATGCAATAATGCAGGAAATCAATTTTGTGTGCAACGGAAGAAAAATATGACAGAAACGCCCTTTGCGCGGGGGAGCGAAAGCGACCTTAATACCTTGTACGCGCAACTGAGGCGTTTCTGGCAGATTTTTCTGGGAGTGGAACACAAAATTGATTTCCGGCGATTAAAGACATATGGCGGCAATAGATTTTCAGCAGACATTAAAACAGTCTCAACTTCAAGTGATGAGCCAAAAGCAGATCCAGGCCATGAATTTGCTTGCAATGGGTTCCACCGACTTGCGCGAAGAAATCTACAGGCAGGCGGCGGAAAACCCAGCCCTGGAAGTAAGGGAACGAGGCTCCTCCCTAAGCAAAAAAAAGCCAGGTTCAAACAGGACAGACACAACAAGGGTTACCGGCAATGTAAGCCAAACCGCCCAAGAAGCAAGCAACTCTTACCAACAGGCACTTGAATCAAAGCAAGAATTCAGAAAAAGCCTAAAAGAAAACCTGCTAAGCCAGCTGCACATGGAAGACCTCTCCAAAGAAGAAATGGACCTGGGCGAAAAGCTCATCTACAACCTCTCCGACAAAGGCTTCCACATGCTCTCCCCCATCTCCTTTATAGACAAGGGCCATCCAGAACAAAAAACGGAAATGCTAAACAAAATCATTTCCCTAATCCAGTCATTTTCCCCCGAAGGCTGCTGCACAAAAAATTCGGAGGAAAGCCTTTACGTACAGGCAAGGCTAAAAGACAAGAACCAGCACCTTGCCCTCTTTATCCTAAACGGCCGCCTGGACTTTATAAACCCGCCGCTTGCAGACCGGGCAACAAAAAAAATCACCTCCTACCTTGCAGAACAAAAGAAAATGTTCGCACTAAAAGAAGAGGATGAAATTTCAAAGATAGAGCTTTCAGACGTTACGGAAGACACAGTGCAAAAGGCAATAGACTTTATCCGCACCCTCACCCCCTTCCCCGCACAGGGATTCGGCATCAAGGAAGCCCATTACGTTGCCCCGGACATTTACGTAGAGGAAGTTCTTTCCGCAAACGAAAGCGAAAGCTTGCCGGAAGAAGACTTTTCCAAGGGCATGGTGGTTTACACCCCACAGGTCGGCAAAGCACAGGTCGGCAAAGCAACAGTTAGCAAAACAGACAAACCCCAAGCAACAGTCTGGAAAGTCCGCCCCGCAAAAGACAGGCTCCCTGCCCTAAGCATAGACAAAACCTTCGAACAGTACGCAGATTCAAAAAACAAAGCCGTAACAGAAGGAATAAAAAAAGCCCGCGATTTTATAGAAAGCATCCAGTACCGCCAAGACACACTCCTTAGCGCAGTTTGCGTAATCGTAAAAATGCAGCACGAATTTTTCAAGAAAGGCCCAGGCAACCTTGCAGCCCTAAAGCAAAAAGACGTGGCAGACATACTTGGAGTTCACGAAACAACAATTTCCCGAATGGCAAACAGCAAGTACATCCAGTGCCAGTGGGGCTTGTTCGAAGTAAAATATTTCTTTACAAACGCAGTCTCAGACACAAGCAAAGACCAGGTACTCTTCCAAATAAAACAGATTCTCGAAGAGCACAAAAACGACTCAAAAAAACTGAGCGACCAAAAAGTTGCAGACGCACTTGCCGCAAAAGGAATAAATGTTGCCCGCCGCACCGTTGCAAAATACAGGGCGCAGCTCAACATAGAATCATCCTACAACAGGCAGTAAAAACTCAAAGCCCACCACTATCATTATAAAAGCGCACCCAGTCATTACAAAAGCCCACCGCTGTCATTATAAAAGCGCACCGCAGTCATTACAAAAGCGCACCCAGTCATTACAAAAGCGCACCGCTGTCATTATCGGGCTTGACCCGATAATCCACCCCAGCCGCAAAATCAAAGCCCAACCTTCACGCTAACAGATTCATACCCCGCACCCTTTATCATGCTCTCCAAAAGCGACTTCACCTTCTTATCCGCATCCTTTTCAATTCCAGAATCCTTTATCTGGGAAAGCTGACTTTCCATTGCGCGCTTAATCTCTTCCATCACTTCCTTGGTATTCACGCCAACAAAAACACCGTCCTTTTCATCAAACACTTCCTGGCTAAGAAGGGCATTCTCCAAAATCTCCGAGCGCGGAACCTTTACAGAAACGCTGTTTCCATCGGGACTAATGTTTATTCCAATATCAGAAACATCGCGAATTCCAACACGGATAATTCCCGTGTACTTAACAATGCTGTAGGCCTTGCTCATTCCGCCCACCGCAGATTTTTTTATACTCACAACATCGTTGTAGGTGTACTTAATCGCAGTAAGCTCCGCAACCTCCTGAATCTGCGAAGAAATCGTAGAATACTTTCTTTCTATCTGAATCTTTGTAAATTTTTTCCAGCCATAGTAAGCGGCAAGAAGGGCAGCAAGCAAAACAAAAGCAAAGACAAAAAATTTCACAAGGCGCAAAGTCCCGGCAAAAGAAGAAGCCCTTCCCCTCTCTTCCCGGCCAGCATAGTCGCGCTCACTTTCCCTGTCTATCCTTCTATATTCATCTGCCTGAAGTGCAACTTCATTTCTTTCTTCATGCCCGGCTTTTTTCCCCGCACGACCAGCATTTTTCTTCAAAGATTTTTTTTCCATAAGTCAATCTCCTAAAAAAAATGTATCATAAATTTTCTTTTTGTAAAAGCGTATTTCTTCTTAATTTTCTGGACGGTACTATTTTATACGCTCTACAATTTTACTCTTTGGCTAATTCGACCGCCCATGCCCCTGCGCCACCGCCCTTCCGGGGTTCCGCGGGCCCCTACCCGCTCCATTGCTACGCAACGGGCTCGCGCCCGCCCCTCCACGGACGGCGTAGGTCGCATATAAAAATCCATCCATGGCTTTATATTAATTGGCAAGAAATAAAAATACCGTTCCCTGCACTCGCAGCGCAGCATCAAGCGGCTTGTCGAAGGAAACATTTCTCAAAAAAATTTACGTAAACTTCTACGTTTTTAACTTTTAGCTATGAATATATATATGTAGACCAAAGAAAAAACGGAGACAAAAATGAAAAAAAGACTCTTAGCAGTTTTATGCCTTGGGCTTGCAGTTGGCAGCGCAACATTCCCAAGCGACCTTTCTGCCCAAACAAAAAACAAAACTTCATCAATCGACGGATTTGAATTTGTAAACAAAGACATAGGAGAAATTCTCTACACGGTAAGCATGTACCGGGGAATAGCAATCGTTGCAGACGACACGGTAAACGGCAAGATGACATTCCGCTTTGCAGGCACGTCTTTCGAAAACGCCTTTGACAGTTTTCTAAAAGCCCACCGCCTTTACGTAAACAAAAGCCCGGACCTGTGGACTGTAAGCAGGGTAAGCATAAGACAAGAAGACGACACTTTCTTTGCAGACGCAATGGACTGCAAGCCTTCCATGATTGCAGAAAAACTGGGAAGCTATTTCGGTACAACGGTAACTTACGAGCAGCTCAGCGACAGCCCAATTTCCCTGCACGCAAGCTTCCGCGGAGAAGACAAAAACCTTGCCCTAAAAAACATGCTGGAAGCCCTAATCCGCCAGTGCGGAAAAGAATATGCATGCGAGGCTGTTTGCAAAGCAAAAGGACAAGACACATCCGGCTTCCACATAAAGCGAAACCTTGGCACAGGCACTTTGCAAAAAGCAGAAAGCGGGCACATTTATATAAGCCACAACAGCCAGAATCAAAATCTTTTTGACGCAGACATTCAGGATGCAAGCGCAGGTATCTGTCTGGAAGAGTTATTCTCAAAGGCAGAAAAGCAGTTTTTATTCTCCTGTGACACATCAATTCCCATAAAGAGGCTAAAGTTCACCGCAAAGAATTTCCAGGAAACTCTCTCCCTCATCTGTTCAACTTGCAACCTTGACTGCACGGAATGCAAGGGAATATTTTATGTAATCCCCCGCCAGGAAAAGGCAAACTCTGTGCGCGATGCAGGCAAAATATGGAAGAGGCACCAGTTCAAGTATTACCCTTGTGCAAAAGCAGGAAACCTCATCACGCAAAGGTTCGGCCAGCAGCAGGCCATCGTCATGGAAGAAGAAAATGCCATCCTCTACTTTGCAAAAGAAGAGCTTCACAATTCCATAGAAGAGTTTTCATCATCATTCGACACAAAGCAAAACATAAAACGCATCGAATTGCGCTACATAAAAACCGCAGACTTCTTGGCAGCCCTTCCCCCAGGAATAGACCAGTCCCAAATCGTAAAGTCAAAAAGCGACAACGAATTTTTCTTTACCGGAAGCGAAGAACAATACAAGCAGCTAAAAGAAAACCTTAGCCTTATAGACGTAAGCGAAAAGCGCATCCGCTACGACCTGCTTGTAATGCAGTACCAGTCAACAGACGACTTTTCCTTTGACGCATCGCTTAACGTAAAAAGGCTATCCCTTGGAGACAGGCACAACATGTCGGCGGCACTTGGCTCAGTCCTAAACCTCAACCTTGATGTTGTGGGAGCATTCGGACTAAAGTTTGCATCATCACTTCAAAGCGCAATAAACGAAAACAGGGCACAGGTCTTTGCAGACACAACCCTGCACGGCGTAAACGGAGGCACAATAAATTTCAAGAACACAAACACCTACCGCTACCGCGACAACAACCTGGATCCAGAAACAGGAAAGCCTGTCTACTCAGGTATCACACGCGAAATTGTTTCCGGCCTTACAATAGACATAACAGGATGGGTAAGCGGAGACGGAATGATAACAAGCAAGGTTGCCGCATGCGTTTCAAGACAAGGAGCAGACCTTTCTTCCAAAACAGGAAACCCGCCTCCCACAAGCGAAAAGACAATCACAACAGAAGTGCTTGGCAAAAGCGGTGAACCCGTAATCCTAAGCGGCCTACTGCAAAACGAAGATTCCCTCGTAGAAGAAAGGACTCCCCTGCTCTCAAAAATTCCTGTCATAGGCTGGCTCTTCAAGTCCCACAAAAGAACAAAAGAAAACACAGAGCTTGTAATCTATCTTGTTCCCCACTGGGAAAAGAACCAAAAAGAAGCAAAAGCACCTTCAGCAAAACAAACAACAAACCCTGATGATGAATCAGACAAAGAATTCAGCGCAAGGGTATTGAACAAATTTATTTTTTCAAATCCAAAGGAGCTTTAAATGCAGGCTACAAGAACAAACTTTTCACTTTCGCCGGTATTCTGCCTTCACAACGGAACAATCGTACTGGAAGCAAACAGACCGGAAAACACAATAACCTTCGGCCTCTTGGATTCTTCAAACGAAAAGCTAAAGGAAAGGCTTTGTCACGCAGTCCATTCAAACATTGACTTTGCCGGAAAAAACTGCGGAATAAATTTTAGGCAAATCAAAAAGGAAGAGTTCAACCTAAAGCTCTCCAAACTTTTCGAAAAAAAAGACAATTCTCTAAGCACAAATAATTTTTATTCTGATGAAGAAGCAAATGAAAGCAAAGACCTTCAGGAAAAAGAAGAAAACGAAGCATCCGCTTTGCTTTCAGGACTAATATTCAGCGCCCAGCACCAGGGGGCAACAGACATCCACATAGAAGCAGAAGAAGTCCGCTTCCGCATAAAAGGCCTTTTAACAAAATACGCAAGTCTGGAACACAAAAGCAGGGAATCCCTTGTTCAAAGAATAAAGCTCCTTGCAAAAATGAATGTAGTAGAAAACCGGCGTGGGCAAGACGGGCAGTTCACATTCATGGCAAACAATAATGAAAGCATTTTTATCCGCGTATCCTGCCTTCCAAGCGTAGGGGCAAGCGGAGAAAGCGAATCCGTAGTGCTAAGAATTCTGGATTCCTCAAAGACTCCTCTTTCACTAGAAAAACTTGGTTACGACCAAGAACAGATTGAAGAGCTAAAAAAATTATGCCGCCTGCAAAATGGACTT
>Ga0256407_10003720_pt1 | contig 26647 bp, 20 predicted proteins | sample RumenRJG_04DNA_FD_193489 | JGI IMG/M metagenome (GOLD analysis project Ga0256407, IMG submission 193489) | Bovine rumen microbial communities from Lethbridge, Alberta, Canada - RJG_04 | ecosystem: Host-associated > Mammals > Digestive system > Stomach > Rumen | place: Canada: Alberta... | reverse complement strand
TCCCCAATCCCCAATATTTTTTTTTGACAATTTTAAAAAAATATTTTTAAAGGAATTTAAAATATTATAAATGAAAATAGTTTTAATTTTAATTATTATTTCAAAAATTTATTAAAAATTGAAAAAAATGATAAATTTTTTAAATTTAAAAATTGAGTTTTTATTTAATTAAAAATTTAAATATTATCAGAAAATGATAATTTTTCTAATTCTTCACTATTTATATCACTATCATCTTGTTCATTCCAAATTTTTCTTTTTTTCTTTTCTTTAGTTTGCCAAACCCAATTTGCTCTATCTTCACCTTTTTGAGAATACATTTGTAAAAATTTCTTAGAATTATATAATTTTTTTAATTCTCTTTCAGTAGTTTCTTTACATTCTTTTTCATAATTTTCTTTATTTACTCTTCTTACATATTGAATTGGATTATCTTTATAATTTATTTTTTCAATATATCTTTTTGAATTTTGACTTGATAAATATATAAAAAATCCAATTATTATAATTATAATTGTAAATTTTGGTATAAATTTTTTTCTTAAATCTCTTATATCAAATTCAATTATAAAAGATGTGATTATGCAAATAATCATTAAAATATACATTAGTTTTGTTATAAAATCCCTGAATTCCATAATTTATGCTTATAAATATTTAAATTTTCAAATAAGAGAAATTAAAAATTAAAATGAAAAAAATATACATTTATAATTATAATTTTAAAACTTTTTATTTATCTTTTACTAATTTTTTAGCATTTTGATATTTAGTAACTCTTTCATTATTTGAAGAACTAAATTTATTAGTACTATTTTCATTCATAACTAATAATTCACTTTCATTACTATTTCTATATTTTTTATTTTCTTTTTTTTCATTATAAGAAGTTCTTTTATAATATTTTTTAAAAAGACTCAAATAGCAATTTTTATTCCATTTTTTTCTAGAAAAAGGATTTCCAATAATAATAAAAATTTCCCTCATTTTCAAATTAGCATAAGTACTCATATTTCTACAAACAAAATAAGTATGATAAATAATTAAAGAAGTAATAAATAACAAAGCCAAAAAAGACAAAATAATAATAACAATAGGAAAATATTTTTTCTTTTTAAAAATAAAAATAATAGAACAAATAATAATAATATAAATCAAAACATTAAAAAGAGAAAGAAAACAAAAGAAAAATTTATAATTATTTTTCCCAATACAATTTCCAACCCAAGGGCAATGATGATCAAATTTTTCAACACAAATATTACAAGTTTTACAATGAGAAACTCCAGGAGGTCTTATAATTTGACAAGTATAACAAAATTTAACTTTATGTCTAAATCCATTTATATAAAATAAACGATTTTTTGAACAAGTATTTGCATTTTTTAATTCTTTTGGTGTTAAAATATTTGTTGGCATTGCTCCAGGATCTGAAAAAGCACATAATAAACCAAATATTAATACAAAAAATGTTAATATTAAAAATAATGTTAATGATAATTTTTTTAATTTTTTTTTTTCTTTGAAATCTGTTTCTAATATTACACAGTAGATAAAACTTATTGATATTATTATTACAAATGATAATGTGCCGAAACAATTGTAAAATTTTGGGGCTACATATATTTTTTTCCCACATAAAAAATAATTTTTTCCTTTCCAAGTTTGAGATGGTTCTTTAATTTCATTTGATTCTTCCATTATTTCAAATTGGCTTTATTTTTCATTTATTATTTTTTTAAAATGTATTTAATTATTTACAAATATATTTTTTTTAACATTTTTTTTAATTGTTTTTTTATACTATCAATTTTAAAAATTTATTTAAAATATATATATTACATTCTATCATTAGGAATAAACAAATTTTAAATATTCAAATATATTTTAAACATATAATTTAAAGGATCTTAAATCAATAATAAATAAAGAAAAGAAAATATATAAATCAAAGATATGAAAATAAATATTTCAATTATTTTTGAGAATTATATTAAATTCCTTTTTTAAATCACCCCACATTTTTTTAATATCAAGTCCAATACTAGTTTTTTTCCTTGCTCCAATTCTTCTATGATTATTCAAAACTGAGCTAATATTATTTAAAGAATTATATTTAGTAGTTATTATTTTTTCAGTTTTTGAATCATCATTATTATTTTTTATTTGATTATCCTGATTTGTAGATAGAGAAGAACTATTATTATTATCTTCATTATTATTTAATTTTTCTATTTCTTTATTTATCTTTAAATTATTATCATTTTCTTTTTCATTTTTATTTTCCTTATCATTATCAATTTTAATATTTTTAATATTACTACTTTTCCTATTATTATCATCATCCTCAGAATCACTTGAATAATGAGAACTTGAATTTTCCTCATTCATTTCTTCTCTATTTTTTCTAGCTTCATCTAAATAAAATTCAATTCTAATATGTTTCTTATTAGCAACTCTTAAATCATCATTATCATAAATAGACAATAAATAACAAGCTAAAATTTCTAATTCTCCATCTTCATCAGCATCATAATAAGGAACAATAGGAATTCCATTATCTAAATGATAAGCAAAACTTAAAACTGAATTATCAATAAGAACAATATTTTTCAAATCATAATATTTATCAAAAATATTTAAATCTTTAATATAAAATTTAACCCCATTCATATTAGTTAAAACACAATCATTTCTATATAAACGATATTTAGTATATTCTTTATTAGGATCCATAAAATCTAAAACTGCATTTGCATATGATTGATGACTAGCAGTAAATATAACAATATGATATTTTTCTTTAATTAAATCTAAAGCTTCTTTCCAAAATGGTCTTATATTAATTCCAATTTCTACTTTTTTTCTTGATGGTAATGTCACTTCTACAATATTTTTATATTTTTTATCTTTATTTGAATTTATTTCTCCTGTACAATGAACTAATGTTTCATCTAAATCAAATAAAGCAATTTTTTTATATGATTCATTTTTAGGAAAATTAAAATTTACTTTTTCTTTTATTTGATTTTGCTTTGATGGTTCTAAATCTAATATCATACTCATACATTTTTCTGTATATTCATAAAAATCATTTATTATTTCTGTGTTTGTAAAATGTTTTACTTTTTCTTCTGCATGAGATAATAATAATCCAAATTGTAGAGATTTTCTTCTTAAATTTACATTATTGTTTATATCGAAAATATTATTTGTTATTGCTTTTTTTATTATGTAATATTCATTATTTGATTCTTTGGAATTATCTGGATTTGTAAAGTTTAATTTTGTATTTCTTGGGTTTAAACTTTTTGATAAATGGATATTTTTTAAATGATTTTTTATATTTTCATTTGAAATATTTTTTATATTTTTATTAATTTGTGGAGGATTGTTTTTTAATTTTTCTATTATTTCATCATAATTTAACTCTATTGAATTTGATTTATGTAATTGATTTTTTTTATATAAAATATTATATTCTTTATCTTTTATTTCTTTTTCTTTTTCTTTGTTTTCATTATTTTCAAATTTTTTACAAGAGAAAGAAACTTTTTTTGGTTCTTTAGAATTTTTTTTTTGTAATATACATTTTGTTTGAATTGATACATCAATTGAAATATCATTATCTGAATCATTATTATATTTATTATTTAATTCAATTGGACAATATGGAGTAAATTTAACATTTTTTCTTACATCTCTACTACTTTTACTTTTACATGATGTTAATAATTTTGGATTATTATAATAAATTTCTTTTTCATCGGTTAATTGTACACTACTCATTTTTTTAAGTTTAGAAAAATTTTTTAAAAAAAAAATTATTTTAATTTTATTTTTTAATTTTAATTTGATTTATCTATTTCCATTACTTTATTTGCTATTTTTTCTAATTGATTTTGGATATTTTTCATTGTGTTTATTTGATTTAAATTATTTTGATTTTGTTTTATAGTTTTTTTGTTTTTATTTTTTCTTGTATTTTTCTTATATTTTTTCATTCCTAAAATAATAGAATAAATTTTCTGTGCTTCATTAGTTAAACTATTAATTTGATTTAAAATTTGTTCTTTATCCTTTATATCTTTAATTAATTGAGTATTTAATTCGAAACAATTTTCACATAATTCAGAAGAGTCTTCATATAAATCATCTCTTTCAAAAGTACATTCAAGAAATCTTTCAATTTTAAAATAATCTAATAAATTTTCTTCTGAAAAATCTAAATTATTTAAACATAAAATATTAATATAACAGTTCATATTTTCATTTATTATAAAACTTAAATTTTCATCTTCAATATTATTATTATTGTTGATACTTATTAAATATGGTTGAAGTTTTTTTGGTTCATTACAATTTATTTCATAAAAATTTATTTTTGTTTTATATTTTGGTTTTGATAAATTCTCATTCTCCCTTAATTCAATTGAAAAATGATATAAAATAGAATAATTATCATTTTTTCCTTTTAATTGTTTCTCTTTATTTTCTATTACTTTTTCTAATTCACTTTTTAAATGTTTAAATGATGAAATATGTTTAATATAAAAATAATTATTTGGATTTTTATCCTTTTCATTTAATGGAAAAATAATATCATCAAAATAATTTTTTAAAGGAATATTATTAATATTAAAATTAGTTTCTATTAAATTATAAAATATAGAATCATCTTCTAAATCTGAGCAAAAACATCCAAATTTTAAAATAATAATATCTTCTTTTTTTTCTAATTTGTCAAAAATTTTATTATAATAAATATTTAATTTAGATAATATCATTCCAATATTAAAAGTATCATCATCAATATTATCTTTTTCTATTTGTTTTTCCCCTCTTAATAATGTTGATTTACCAGATTTAGAAGGACCATAAATAATATAAGTTATATTTTCATTTTTATTTAATTCATCTTTTTCTTTGTATTCATTTATATAAAATATATTATCAAAATTATATAAAGCTTCATAATCTTCACTTAATAATTTATTATCTTTAATAATAAAATTATATCTATTTCCTTCTTTATTTTTTTTTTCCTTTATCGATAATTCAAAATAGTGTTTATTCATAATAAAAAAATTAATTTAAAAAAAATAATAAAAAAATAAATTTTAATTATGATATTACATAAAGAAAATATTAATTAAAAAAATTTCCCATTCTATTATTATTTTTTTGCCATTCAATAGCTTTATTTAAACCATAAATCCAAGAATCTCTTTCTTGAAAAGTTTTACATTTAAAAAGATAACCAGTTCTTTCATCTTCCATTTCAATTTTCTAAAAAATATAAATATAAATAATATACAAATGAATATTCTTCTTGTGAATCATTTTTAACACTCATTATTTTATTAACTTCAATTTTTTCTGTTGGATTTATATACAGTTTTTCATTTTCAAAACTATATAAATAATTTTTTGTAAGGACACACCAACGACTAATATTAATTATTATTTTTATTAATAAATTTTATACTCTCTCCAAATTTTTCTATATTTTGACTCTTTTAAAATTTTACCTTCCATTAATTTATCATCTGGTGAAATATGAATAATTTTATTTGAAGAAGTAAAAAAATCCATTATATATATTTCTTAAATAATTATTTTTATTTTTTTACAATAAAATAGAAATATAAAAATTAAAATATTTTATTTATTATCCTTTGAATTTATATTTATATTATTATTATATTCATTATTTGATTGAAATGTAAAAGTTCTTCCACCAAAACCGTTTGAAAATTCTAAAAATGAATTTGTATTTCTACTTATTGCATTTTTATCTTCATATTTTAATTTTAATTCATTTAATTCGTCATATATTTTTTTAAATTCATCTTTTTTTTCTGACATAGTTTTTTTAATTTTTTCAATTAAATTAATAATAGAACTAATTGAAATTGAATTATTAGTTTTACTTTGATTTGATTTTTTTGAGACTAAAGTATTACTATCATCTAATAAATTAACAATTTGATTATTTGTTCCTGTAATTATATTAATTATTTCATCACTATTTTCATATACATTCTCATGTGAAACAATATTTGAATTCTCTTCAATTAATTTTTGTAAATCATTTAAAGAATTAAAAATTTCTTTTAAGTTCTTATCACTTTTTATATTATCTTTTAATTGATTTATATAATTTAATATTTCTTTATAATATATATTACTTGTTTTTATTAATTCATCTATTGAGGAAGATTCAATTATATTTAAATAGGGAATTTTACCACTATTATTCATACTATTATTTTGTGAATAGTTTATGTTTTCTTTTAATTTTAATAAAATATTTGAAAATTTTTGATTTATTTCATTAAATTCTTTATTTAATTTATTATTTTCATTCTCTGAGGAAGATAATTTAAATTTTAATTCATTTATTTCTGATTTAATATTTTCATTTAAATCTGATAAATTAGTTTTTTCACTTGATAAATAAGGATATTGTTTTACATTAAATGAACTATTATTTATAATATCTTTGGAAATAGAATATAAATTTAATTTTTTTTTTTCAAAATTTACTTTCATTTGATGTACATTTTTATCTTTTTTAACAATAGCATTTTGTAAATTTTTCATTTCTTCAAAAAAATCAATTAATAAATGTGCTAAATTTACAATATTATTAGATAAAGAATTATTCATATTAGATTGATAAATTTCAGTATTATTAACTTCAGAAATAATATAATTTTTATTTCTTGAATTTTCATTATTTTTTTTTAATTTTAGATTATTTGATTGAATTATAGGAGATGATGCTCTTTTTACTTTTTGAATATTATTTTTACCATAATTATTCAAAGATAAAACAATATTATGAAAATTTGGTGAAGTAAATAATTTTTTATTTATATTATTTTTTTCATTTGAATCTTTTCTAATATCATTTTCAAAATTTATATTTGGATTTTTATGAGATTGTGAAAAATAAATTTCTTTTTGATTTTCTTTTTTATTTTTTGTATTTGTATGAATATTTTTAATATTTTTAACTATTTCTTTACAATTATTATAAAATGTCATTAAATTGTCATTTAAAATTGAAATTTGTTCATTATTTATTGTTTTATATATTGCTCTTGTATTTAATGTATATTGTTTTAAATTTATAGAAAGTTCATTTATATTTGTAACAAATTGAATATCAAGATTTGTGATATCTTTAATTAATATATTTAAATTTTTTGTTAATTTTTTTTTAATTGAATAAATTTGTTCTAATGTTGATTGATAATATGAACATATTTCAAATTCTTGATTTTCATTTAATATTAAAGTAGATGTTTTTAAAAGATTTTCAAATTCAGTTAAAGATTTTTGATAATCAAATTCATTATTCATTAAATGTTCAAATTTATTTTTAAAACGATATAATAATTCATTAAATTTTGTATTTGTTTTTTTACCTGTATTCATTTTATTTTAAATAATTTAAATTTTAGAAATATTTTATTTTTAAAAAATTACTATATATATCCCAAAAAAATGATGTCATTTAAATTACATTATCATATATATAAATAAAAAAATTTAATATTCCATAAAAATATTATTTTATATTTCATCTTCTTCATCACTCAACTCTTCATCTGTATCATGTCTATATTTTTTTTTACAAAAATAAGATGAAAGACAAACAGTAATAATACAAACTCCAAATAAACCAATAATGGAATATTCAGAAATAATATATGCCAAAATTAAATTAGAAACAGGTTTACAAATACTATGTAATTTATCATGAGTAAAATAAGAACTTGTAATACCAATTAAAATAATTATACTTGTAATACAACTTAAACAACTTTTAATCATCATAATAAAATTTGGTATATTACTATCAAAATTAAAATAAGTAAAAATAAGTTTAATTATACTTGAAATAAAATGAAGTCCACTTGCAATTAATAGTAACCAATATAAAACTCTTCCCCAATTTGTAAGTGGAAAACATTCATATTTATATGTTCTTTTTTCAATATAAAATAAAAATAAAATACCCCATGTTAAAGAATATGCAATTGCTAATAATGTCATTACTAATGTACTAATTGTACTTAAAATTGTTGTTTTTTCACTTGGTTCTCTCATTAAAATTTTTTTTATTTTTTTCTATTATTTTTTTTATAGATTTAATTATTATAAAATTTAAATTAATTTTTATTAAAATTTTTTATGGTATTTTTAAAAGAGGAGGAAGATTTTCTGTAGAAAAGGCACATTTATTACAATAATATTTTTCAGGTTCTAAAATTGATCTATATATAAATCCATATAATTGATCATTTTGACAAACACAACACATTTTTCGATGCAATTGTGTATTAACTTTATTATTCATTTTATTATTTGCTTCAGAATTTTTTTGATATTCTAAACATTGATTTATTATTTTATTCCTTGCATTATATAATTCATTAAATACTACTTCTTCAATTTTTTTTTCAAAATTATCTGGTTTTTCATATAATGTTCCTATATATTTTTTTTCACTAATAAAAATTTCTTTTACTTTATTTGCTTTTATTGCTGCATTTAAATTATCAAACTTTTCATGTGGTTCTATTATTTTTAATCCAGGTTTTAATTCTTTTGTTTTATTATCAATTTCTTTATAACTTATCAAAAAACTATTCATTCCAAATAATTTATCATCAATAGCAAATAAATTTTTTAATAATTCAACAAATTCTTTAACATTTGAAGGTATTATAATATTCTTACAAATAACACCATCATAATTTATTGTAATTGGAATTTTTTTCATTTTTTTATTTTTTTTTGAGATTGTAATTTTAAAATAGTTTATTTTTTATTTATATTTATAATATATTTATTAAATTAAATATTTAAAAATAAATAATCTACAAAAAATCTTGTTTAATAAATTTACTTGATAATGCTTCAGAAACATCCATTCTTAATTCAATTTTTGGTTGTAAACACCCTTTAATAAATTCTTTACATTCAAAAGAAATTTTAGGTTCATTTGGAAAATTAAAAATAAAAGAAGAATGTGAAGATGATATTAAATTAAATAATTTATCTTGTGAAAAACCAACATCAATTGGTTTTTTTCCATATATTAATTCATAAGTAATAATACCTAAACTCCAAATATCAACTTTATTATTTATTTTTATTTTATTTCCCATTTCAAAACATTCAGGAGGTAAATAATAAAAAGTTCCTATTCCTTGAGAAGTTAATTCAATATTATTTGTATTTGAATCACTTTCAATAACTTTTGATACTCCAAAATCACTTATTTTAATTTCGTTATTATGAAAAAGAATATTTTGAGGTTTTAAATCATAATGTATTATTTTGTTTTTAGAATTATTTAAATATTCTAATCCTTTTAATATTTGATATACTATTTTTTTAACTTCATTTTCAGATAAATTTTTATTTAATTTCATAAATGATAATAAATCATTTCCATTACAATATTCTAATATTGTACAATATGATTGATTATCAATATTAAATGAATTTAATTGTTTTATTATTTGAGGACAATTTATTTTTTTATGTAGTTCAATTTCTCTTAATGTATGTTTTAAATAATTTTCTATTATTTCATTACTCCAATTTGAATTAATTGTAAATATTTTACAAGCAACATAATTTTGTTCTTGTAAATCAAATGCTTTATATACTTCACTATATCCTCCTTTTCCTAATAAATTTAATATTTGATATCTATTGTTTAGTAATGGATATTTTTTTTTGTTAAATATACATTTTTCTTCATCTAAATATTTTCTTTGTTCTAATAAAAATTTATTTTTTTCTATTTCTAAATTGTTTAATTGATAATTTAAGGATTTTTCTTCTCTTGATAATAAAGATAATTTTAATGAAATTGTATTTTGTTCTGTTAAATTATTATTAAAATTTTGCTTCTCTAAAATTTTTTTTTTTTCTTCTTCTATTATTTTAATTTTATTTTTTATATTTATTACTTCATTTCCATCTTCCCAATAATCTATAAATTCTCCTCTTGTCGTTCTCAATAAAGATGATTTTCCAATTTTTAATTCCATTTCATTTAATTCTTTTTTTTTCATATTTCTTTTTAATGATTCTAATTCTTTTAATACTGAACATAAATTCATATTTACTTTATTAATTTGTTCTTTATATTTTTCTTCAATTGAAATTATTTTTTCTTGATATATTTCTATTTCATTTTTTAATTCTTCAATTTCTTTATTTTTTTCTTTTAAATTATTTTCTTCATTTTTAAAATTATTAATTAAATTTTTTGGTTTAAAAAAATCAACAATACATTTATCTTTCCCATTACTTTTAAATATAATATTTCCATTTAAAGAAACAATATTTTTGTAAGAATTTTCTTTGATTTTATTAATTTTTGGCGAAAAAATTTTTCTAAATCTTTTCTTTTCTAAATATTCTTTTAAAGAATTTGATGAACATGAACTTTTACTATTATTTATTGAATCTTCATTTATTATAAGACTTTCTTTTTTGTTAATACTATTATTTAACTTATTTATTTCATGTTTTTTGATTTCAATCTTTTCTTCTTCTAAACTCATTCTATAGCTCTTTTAATTTTAAAAAAATATTAAATAAAAACTCATATACCGCGTATTTTTTTTCTTCATATGAAAAAAAATTAAAAAAAACAAATTAATAAAAAAATCTTAATATTTAAAATTATAAGAAAATAAAAAAATAAAAATTATAAAATTATAAAATAATAAAATAATATAAATGAATAATTCATATTGTACAAAAAGAGGCACTGATATTAATTTTTATAATAAATTAACAATTCTTAATTGTGATTCAGAAAGTAATTCATCTTCATCATCAGAAGATGATTATCCAAAATTAATTTTTGATAAACGTTCATCTTTAAAAAAGCATAATAAAAAAAGAAGACATTCATTAAATAAAAAAGTATCTTTTAATTCAAATAAAATTGTAATTGATAACGGAAAAGAAAAAAAACAAAAAACAAAATTTTCTACTATCCAATCAAAAAATATAAAATCAAAAATGAAAAGTTTAGAATTATTTGAACAAAATTTTGATATATTAATAGATGAAATAGAAAAAGATTACAAAAGAAAAAAAAGAGCAAAAACAACAAAAATAACCAAAAAATTCCGTCAACCATCAAATAATGAAGAAAAAATAATATCATTAACAAATATGGAAATGATATCTGATTTTTATGAATATACAGAAAATTGTATGAGACTAATAACAGAATTAGAAAGTAAAGATAAACAAAAAAATAAAATTCCTCCAAGAGATTTTATATTTGAAGATAATTTAGAAAGAAAAAAAATAGCAATATTTGATTTAGATGAAACTTTAATTCATTGTGTTGGTGATATAAGAACAAAAAAAAATGAAGAATATCAACAAAAAATTACAGTAACAATGCCAACAAAAAATCAAGTTCAAATAGGAATAAATATAAGACCTCATTGGAAAAAAAGTATAAGAGAAATAAAAAAAAAATATTATATTGTTGTATATACAGCATCACATAATAATTATGCAGATGCTGTTTTAGATTTTTTAGATCCTGAAAATAGTATTTTTGAAGGGAGATTATATAGAAAAGATTGTATTCAAGCTCAAATTGATCAAACTAAATTTTATGTTAAAGATTTAGATATTTTTCAAAATTTTAATTTGAAAGATATTGTTATTATTGATAATTCAGTTTTGAGTTTTGCTTATCATTTAAATAATGGTATTCCTATTGTTCCTTATTATGATTCTAAAGAAGATAGTGAATTAATTATTTTAAGTAAATATTTATTGTTTATTGCTGATTCTAATGATTTAAGAAAATGTAATATTGAACATATTTGTATGGAAAGTTTTCTTTTACAAGCTCAAAGAGAAAAAATTGAAGATTCTTTTAAAAGTGATGATGAAAAAGATAATGAAAATAATAAAAAGAATAATAATAATAATGAAAATGAAAATAAAGAAGATATAAAAATTGAAGAATATAAATTTAAAAATAAGACTCAAAGAAAAAAAGTTAATACTTCTAAAAGTGATTATTTAAGTATGAGAAGAAAAAAAAATCCAAAATTAAAAACTTCAGTTTTTAAAAAAAGATTATCAATAGAATCAAATAATGAAAGTGAATATAGTTTAGAGTTTAATGATGATAATAAACATTTACCTCCAAAGAATTTTAAAAGAAGAAATAAAACAATTAGATATAAAGTTCAAACTATGATGAATCAAATAAGAGAAAAATTTGAAAATAAAATATTAGATAAATAAGTTTGTAATTAAGTTGATTGTTGTTATATAAAATTAATAAAATAATTCTAAATTGTATATTTTTTGGTAATTTATATTATATTCACAAAAGGAGAATAAATCTATAATTATCAAATAATATTATAATTTAATAATAAATATATTTTTTAAAAAAAAATAATTAAACAATAATATAAAAAAATAAAATTAATATTAAAGAAATTAATTATGACAAAATAATTTTAATCAAAAAATTTTTTCATCATAAAATTATATTTTTGATTAGAAGCTTCAATACCATAATCATATTTACAAAATAATTTCCTATAACTTTTTTCTTGATTCATAAAATCATTTTTAACTAATTCAAGTGTTTGAACATAATTCATTTTTTTTTGATTTCTTGGTCTTTTTAAATGATTAAAATTTACACTTCTATTTACTTCAGATAAAACATTTGAATTATTTAAACTTTCCATTTGAGAAATTTGATTTGGTTCTGTAATATTATTATCTTCTATTCTAATTGAATTTATAGATGAACCACTTGTACTTTTTATTTTATGAAATAATTCATTTTTTTCTTTTTCTTCTTTTTCATTTAAATTATTATTATTTCCAATTAAATTCTTATGTTTATAGGGTTTTATTATACTTGGTAATGTTATTATATTATTTGAATTTGTTCTTAATGAATTATTTTTTTGTAATGAATGATTTTCAAACATATCTAAAAATAAATTTTTTGGCATTTTAACTTTGAATTTAGATGGATCAATGTCATGTACTTCTTCTTTTGATTTTTCACCATATTCATTTTGTAATTCTTCTTTTACTTTTCTTAAATATTTTAAATCTTTAAACATATAATCTTCTTCTGATTCTTTATTTTCTGCTCTTTTTCTTTCTTGATCAAATAAATTTACAATATTAAATTGACGAAATTGTTTCATTGCTCTTTTTGTTTTTTTATACTTATTTAATATATTTATAAATGCATATGATGCATTATCAAAATTAAAAAACAATTTTTTATTTCTTATAGCAATTTCACTTCTACTTAATCCTTTCTTCCACATTAGTTATAAAAAAAACTTATATATAAAATAATTTATATTTATAAATAAATAAAACATAGTAAAAAAAAAACTAATATAAAAAAAATTATAAAAATTCATTTAAATAAAAAAAAAAAAAAAAAAATGAAAGACTTATCAGAATATGATAATGATGAAATAAAATATAAAAAAAGAAAAAATAATATTCATTATAATGAAGAAGAAGAATTAATATCATCAGAACAAGAAATAAAATCATCAATACAATCATCATCAAATAATAATAATGAATCATATTCAAATTTAATAGAAGAAGAAGCTTCCGAAGAAAATTTTCCCGCCAGTGAAAAAGAAAACAATATAAATATAGAAGAAGCAGAAATTGGAGAATTAATAAATGAAGAAGAAGAAATTGACAATGGAAAATTAAACGAATTATTATTTTGTGTTCAAGGAATAGGAAAATTTAAAGATAAAGAAAAAAAAATTTATGAAAAAAATGAATTTTGTGAACCTTCATTAAGAGATATTCATAGATTTTTAAGAAGAGATGATCCACAAAATCCTATTAATAAATATGCTTTATTAGAATGGGATGCTTGTAATAGTGATATTATTCCTTGTTTATTTAAATGTGAAAATGATGATAAAATTTGTAGTTTATGTATTGTTATTTTAGTTGATTTAACTGAAAATTTATCAGATTTTGTTGAAAGAAGACAAAAATTAGAAGAAATGATTTATGAATTAAATCAAAATATTATTAGGAAAGGTGTTGTTGATTTAGTTGGAAGAATTCTTAATGATGCTTGTGATAAGTTACAAGATGTTAAAAAATTAAAGGAAATTATGAAAGAAATGGAAAGAGAAGAAAATATTATTAAAAATGAAAAAGAAAATAAGAAAAATAATAATGAAAGTAATAATGATAATAATAATGAAAATAATATTATTGAAAATGATAAAGATAATATTAATAAAAATAATAATGATGAAAATAAAGATATTAAAACTGAAAAAGAAAATAAAAAAAATGAAAATAATGATATTGAAATGAAAAATGAAGATGAAGAAAATATAATAAAAAATGAAAAAACAGGAAAAAAAGAAATAAATTTAGATACAACAGAAGAAGATAAAATAATAAACAAAAGAAAAATATCTCAAGATGAAATAAAATACACAAGAATAATAGAATTAATATTAGTATTCTTAAAGCAAATATTATCAATATCAAATTCATCAAAAATAAAAGAAACAGGAGAAGATATAATAATCCTTTTAAAAAAATTTAAAGATTTCAAAATATTTGAAGCAATAAATTATTTTTCATCAGGATTTAACGAAATACAAAAAAATAATTTTACAGAAACAATATCAAGTACATTATTATCATTAATTTATAATATAACAAGATTATTTACACCTCAAAGTATAATTGATAATTCAATTCCACCAAATAAATCAGGTGCCTTAGTAAATAAAAATAATAAAAGAGAATTACAAAAACTTTTAGAAAGAGAAAGAGAAGAAAATTTACAAAGAAAAATGTTAATGAGTTCAAGAGGAAATTTATTTGGTACTAGAATACAAGTTATAAGACCAATTGATAATTCTTCTTTTATTGTTTCTAATATTAGTAAATTATTAAATAAAAATGCTAAAAATTATTTAAATGAAAAAACTAATTCTTTTGCTCAACAAAAACATATTGGAAATAGAAAAAGAACTATATTTAAAAATAAGAAAGTTCCTAAAAGTTTAGTTTCTGGAGAAGTTAAAATGATTAATGATATTAAAATTAAAAATTATTTTAGTCATTCTAGTGAAATTTGTTCTTATGAATTTAATCCAGTAATGATTGAGATTAAAAAATTTTTAATTCAATTTATGGATATTTGTTATAATAGTTTTGTTGAATATTTTTATTTTCAAATGGATAGAGAAGAAGAATTAGATAAATATGATATTTATCATTTAATAAATGTAATGACATTTTTTATTGAATTTAATAGATTGTTAAATTATGATAATATAAAAGAAAAAGATTTTAAATTTAATTTTGAAAGAATTTGTTTGAGTTTAACACCAGATATGATTAATTGTATGTATTATAAATTATATAAAGAGATTATGTTAATTAAAGAAGATGAAAGAAAAAATTTTTTAATATATCCTATTATTAATTATTTAAAACAATGTATGTATGCATTATTTGATTCATATAAACATTCAAAAGATAATGATTTTAATTTGAATTTAAATGTAAAATTACAAGATTGTATTTTAACAAAAGATTTTACAAAAATAATAAAACAAATTTTCTATTTTTATAATGAAGTTTATCAACCTTATGATATATTATATGATTGTATAGAATTTTCAGAAGTTTATTTTATGTCATTAGATTATTTCACAAAGAAAAGAGAATTAAAAATTGAAGCTAAGAAAAAGAGAAAAGAAATAAATGATGAAGAATTATTAATTAAAAAATATCAAGAAAAAAAATTAAATGATTTATTTGAAGAAGAAAATGATTTATCATCATCTGATTCAGATGTAGAAATATTAAAAAGAGATATTGATGTTTCTTCAGAAGCAAAATGTTTAGTAGATTATACAATAATAAATAAAATATTTTTATTATTAAAAAATACATCTCAAATTGACAGTTTTAATTTGACAAATTTATTAATTGACATTAAAAATAATGATAGAAATATTTTAAAATTTTTGACAAAAATAATAGAAAGAATTTCTATTAAATGTAATTGTTATTGGATTTTTTTTAATATACAATATTTACTTTTATTTAATACTTTATTAAATAATCAATATTTTATTAATGAAAAAGATTTTAAATCTTTAAGAGAAGTTATTGAAAAAATAATAAATGAATATTTTGAAATATTAAAAACTAATAAATTTTTACCAATTGAATCTCTTTTTCAATTTAATGGGATTTCATTAATTGAAAATATAATGAGTAATTATGAAAATAAAGTAAGTATGAATGAAAATAATAAATATTATGGAACAATTTTTGATGAAGAAGAAGATAATAAAGAATATATTCCAGATGAAGGAGAAGAAATTTATAAACCAGGTGATTTTGAAAAATATGAAAATAAAAATGAAAAGAATAAAGAAATTGAAAATACAGTTAATTCTTCTAAAAAGAATAAAAAAAAGAAATTAGTAAAGAAATTTAAAGAAGAAGAATTTATTGAAGAAAATAAAGATAATGATAGTATTATTGTTCATAAAGAAAAAATTAAATGGAGTAAAGAAGATGATGAATTAATTGTTAAAATATATTTTGATTTAATTAATGAGGATAAATCAAATATTGATGATGTTATCTTTGAAATTAAAAATAAATTAAATAAAAGTTCTAAAAAAATTAAAAAAAGATTACATAAATTAAAAGTAAGAAAAGGAAAAGAAAAAGCAGAAAAGAAAATAAATAAAATACATTTAAAAAAACATTTAAAAATATCTGATTTTCAAATTAAAGATAATGAAAATATATCAAATAATAATTCAAATAATGAAAACGATGAAAATATTAATTCAAATAATGAAGAAAAAACAAATTCAATTAAAGATGAAAAAGAAAATATAAAACAAGAAGAAAAAGAAACAGAAATCCAAAACTAATAAAAAAAAACAAAAAATCAAAAAATTAAAAAATTAAATAATTAATATAAATAAAAATTAATTAATAAGAAAATTTTACAAAAAAACAATAATATTATTAACACAAAAAAAAATAAAACTAAAAATAAAAAACAAAAATAAAAAAAAAATGTCAACCCCAAAAAACACACCACAATCAGAAAATCCAAATACTAAAAAACCCCCATCTCAACTTAGTAAAATTCCTGAAGAAAATCGTAAAAAAAAACCATCAAAAAATCATATGGACTCATCATCAAACACATCATCATATTCTGAAAATGAAAAAGAACAAAAACCTGAAAAAAAAAATCAATTAGTCCTCAAAGATTTAATAGCAGAAAATTTTGTAACATTAACAATGATAGGTAAAGGTGCATTTGGTCAAATTTATTTATCATATGATATGAGAGATAATATAGAAGTATCAATAAAAAAAGAAATAAAAAAACCACAAAAAACTCCTCAATTGAGAACTGAAGCTAAACTTTATCAAAGTCTCTTAAATATTTCATCACAAGATATTACTGGTGCTAAGGCTTTAGCACAAGATGATATTCAAGGTGTTGCTCATTTTTATGGTATGGGAGAATTAATTGATTCTTATTATTTAATTATTGAATTTTTAGGTCCTAATTTAATTGAATTATTTAATTATTGTGGTTATCATAAATTTACTATTAGTACTGTTTCTTTAATTGCTTTACAAATGATTAATAGAATTGAATATATTCATAAACATCATTATATTCATAGAGATATTAAACCTGAAAATTTTTTAATTGGTTCTAAAGAAAAAGCAAATATTATTTATTTATTAGATTTTGGATTGTCTAAAAGATATAAAAATCCTAAAAATCATCAACATATTCCTTATAGAGAAGGAAGACCTTTAACTGGAACTGCTAGATATGTTTCTATTAATACTCATTTAGGTATTGAACAAAGTAGGAGAGATGATTTAGAAAGTATTGGTTATGTTTTGATTTTTTTTTTAAAAGGATGTTTACCTTGGCAAGGATTGAAAGCAGGTGTTGATAAATATCAAAGAATTATGGAAAAAAAATTACAAATTCCAACTGAGATTTTATGTTTTGGATTACCTGATGAAATTATTTTTTATTTGAATTATTGTAAAAGTTTAAGATTTGAAGATAGACCTGATTATGATTATTTAAGAAGTTTATTTATTAAATTATTAACTATGTGTAATACTGTATATGGTTTAACTAAAGATATGTTAAAATTTGATTGGAGTTTTCGTGATCCTTCAACTTCAATTTGGCAAATTTTTAATAAGAAAAATAAAGGTATTGTTAATAATAATTCTGGTAATCTAAATACTATGAGTAAAGATAGTGATGATAAAGATAAAGTAATGAATAGTGATAATTATAAAAAACAATTATCTAGTGTTAATGAAGTTCATAATGAAAAGGATTATTTTACTAAGACTAATGAAAATAATCCAAATTCACAAATTAATGAAGATGATGAAAGTGAGTCTATTTCTAATAGTGAGAATAATTTTACTAGTAAAAAAAAATCTATTGAAAATGAAAAAGAAAGTCAAAAAAATAAGCAAAAAGAAAATGAATCAGATTCTTCTTCAACTATAAAATTAGATTTTAATGGAATGAAATTGGAAGAATTTAATTTAAATGATGAAGTTGATGAAACATTAAAAAATATATATTTTATTGATAATAAAGAAGAAGAAATTGATAAATATATAAATAAATTATTATCTAAAAAAGGAATTAATAGAAATAGTTCTACAATAAGTGGAGACATTATTTCTAATTTATCTAAACATTCAGGATTAAAAATATTAGAAACTTCAAATAATAAAAATAATGAAAATGAAAAAAAAGATGAAAATAAAATTGAAGATGATAAAATAGAAGAAGATAAAAAAAAAGATATAAAAGAAACAAAAAAAAGTAATTTAAAACATGAAAAAAAAACTATGGAAATAGAAAATGATGAAAATGAAGAAGAAACAAACGAAATAAAATCAAGAAGAAAAAAAAGTAAAAAATCTCTAAAATTTAAAATAAACCAAGAAGAATCTTTAAAAAAATCTTTAATTCATGAAGAAGAACAAAAAAAATCTAAACAAGTCCTTAGCGAAACTGATTTATTTGACAAATCCAATTTAGAAATATTAAACAACAAAAATCAATTAAATATGAAAGTTTCAAAAGAAAATATAATAAAAATCATAACAGAACCAATATCAAAATATTATTTAATAATATCAGATTTAGGTCATGGTTCCTATGGTCAAGTAAAAAAAGTTCGTCATAGACAATTAAATGAAATTCGAGCAATGAAAATAACAAATAAAAAATCAGAAAGTTCAAAATCTGAAATTGAAATATTAAGAAAAATTTCTCATCCAAATATAACAAATGTATATGAAATATTTGAAGATAGTAAAAAATATTATATTATGATGGAATATTTACAAGGAGGAGAATTATTTGAAGCAATAACTAAAGCAGGTTCATTTTCTGAATTTTCAGCAGGTAAGATAATGAAACAATTATTAGCTGCTGTTAATTATTTACATAATAATAATATTGTACATAGGGATTTAAAACCAGAAAATATTATGTTAACATCAGAACCAAAAGAAGGTAATTATGAAATAAAATTAATAGATTTTGGTGCAGCAAGACAATTTATACCAGGGAAGAAAATAAAGAAATTTATAGGAACTTCATATTATATTGCACCAGAAGTATTAAAAGAAAATTATGATGAGAAATGTGATGTTTGGTCATGTGGTGTAATATTATATATTTTATTATGTGGTTATCCACCTTTTAATGGTAATACAAATATTGATATTTATCATAATATACAAACTCAAAATCCAAATTTTTCTGGTGATGAATGGGAAGATATAACATATGAAGCAATAACTTTAATTAAAAATATGCTTAATAAAAATCCTAATAAAAGATACTCAATTGATGATTGTTTAAAGCATAAATGGTTTTCTTTACTTGATGATAATGAGAAAAATTTAGGTAGTAAAAGTCATTTTAAACAAATTCAATATGTTGCTATAAGTCACATGGCAAAATTTATTCAAGAAAATAGATTTAAAAAAGCAGTTTTACAATTTATTTCTAATCAATTTGATATACAAAAAGAAGAAGGTGATTTAAGAGAAATTTTTAAATCTCTTGATACTTCTGGGAAAGGACAATTAGATCAACAAATTTTTACTGATAAATTAATTGAATTATATGGTGAAAATGATGGAAAAGTTTTAGGAGAAAGTATTTTTGCTAATTTAGATTTGGATGGTTCTGGAAAAATTTCTTATGATGAGTTTTTATCTGCTATGATTAATAGTAAAAAAGTTGTTACTGATGAAAGATTAGAAAAAGCTTTTAAAATTTTTGATAAAGATCATAATGGGAAATTATCTGTTGATGAAATTATTTCTGTTTTTGGTGGAAATAAGGAATCTTGGAAAAAAGTTATTTCTGAAATTGATTTAAATAAAGATGGTGAAGTTGATTTTAATGAGTTTAAAATTATGATGACTAATATTGATAAGAATGTTGGGATTAGTAATAATATTAAAAATAAGTTAACTGAAGTTAAACCTTCTTTATGAGTTTTTTTAATAAAAAAAATTTTTTTTGTAAATATATAATAGAATATATTTGTGTAAATTGTTTTTTTTTATTATATTTGGGTATTACTTAGAATTAAAATTAATAATAAAATTATAAATATAATATATTTTTAATTTTTTACTTTTTCGTTTTAATTAATATTTTGTTTTATTTATTATCTTGTTTTAAATTATTGATTTAAGTTTTTTTTTTAATTTTTAAATTTTGATTTATGAATATTTTACTTGGAAATTTTTTTACAGAAAAAACAACATGTTTGTTTCAAATTGGGTATAATTATTTAGATAGACAAGGAAATATAGATGATTATATTTATTATATTTCTGAAAATTTTTCTTTAGAATGTAAAAATCAACTTTTAGGAAAATATAATATAATATCAGGAAATATTATTGAAAAAATACATATTAAAGTTTGTGATAGTTTTGATGTACTTATTAATTTTTTAAAAAATTTATTTTTTCTTTCAAAAGAATTATGCCCTTCAATAATCTTAATTGATAGTCTTGATTTATTTTATAGAATTCAAAAAGGAAAATTCTCTGATGAGATTTATAATTTAAAACAATATGAAATTTTATCATCAATTTTAATATTAATGAATAAATTAAATAAAGATAAAAATATAGAATTTGTAATTTCAATTAATATGGATTTATGTATTAATTATAATAAAAATATTGAAAATGAACAAAAAGAAAATTTAAATATTTTAGATTGTCTAGTATGTTATTGTAATAAAATATTTAATTTTGTTTATACTAAAGAAAATGAAATACAATGTTATCAATTAAAATTAAATTTTAATCCAAAATATTCTATTTCATTTATTGAATATAAAAATGAAGTAATATCAATTGATGAAATAAAAAATGAAAATAATTATATAGAAAGAGCTATTCTTGAATTTGATGAACTTGTAAATAAATATTATCAAAATTTAAAAAATGAATTAAATTAATATTTAACTTTAATTTTTTTTTAATTAATATACATTGAAAAAAATAAATATAATTTAAAAAAATTAATAAAAATAAAAATTATTTTAATGATAAAAAAATCATTTACATATAATTTTTCCATCCATTCTAATATTTTTTTTTTAATGTCTTGCATTGAAAAAATAATTTTTTCTTGATTATAAATAAATGATACCTTTAATAAAAAAATAAATAAAAGCATTAAATAACCATTAATGGAAACAATATCAAAAACTCAATCAGATAAAAGAATATTTAAACCTTATAAAATACCTAATGAATTAATAACATCATCAATAGAAAAAAATGAAATAAAATATCAAATTTATTTTAAACCATCAATAATTTTATCAAATGTATCATCAGATGAAAGTGAAACATTATCAAATAGTGAAAACCATTCAATAAAAGACTATTTTCTAAATCAAAAAAGAAATAAAAAACAAACCTTATTTTCAAAATGTATTAAATGTAAAATTGAAGATTGTGAATCATTATTTGAAAATGAAATTGAATTAAAAAAACATATGTTAAAAATACATAAAAAAACATTTAAATGTAATTTCCAAAATTGTACAAAAGAATATATGATAGAAAAAAATTATAATAAACATTCAAAAATACATTTATCAATAATAAAAAAATATATTTGTCCCTTTCCAGGTTGTAATAAAAGATTTACAGCATCTTATAATCAAAAAATTCATTATAGAATTCATACTGGAGAAAGACCTTATAAATGTGATAAATGTAATAATGAATATTATGATAGGGCAAATTATAAATATCATTTAAGAACTGCTCATCTTAATTTAAATTATAAAGATACTATTTGTACTCATTTAAATTGTAATCATGAATTTAAAACTAAAAAACAAAAAATTATGCATCATGATAAATTAGAATGTGAATGTAGGAAAGAAAAAAATTATTTATTTAGATTGTTAACTTCTTTTAAAGATTGTATTGATAATATTATTTCAATTGATGAAGTTTGTAAATTTAAAGAAATGGAAGATGTTGAAAAACAATTAAAATTTACTAAAAATGCTATTAATGATGAAGAACAATTTAATGCTATTTTTCTTGATAAATATAATAAAGCTTAAATTTTTTTTTATTTTTAATATAATGCAATTATATATTTTAATTTTTAATTTTTTTTAATTGAAATTATATTAAATTTTTTATATTTTTTATTTATATTATTTTTTTTTATTTAAATAATAACATTTCTTTCTTTCTTAAATCATTTAGGAAACGATTTTTTGACCAATCTTTATCATGATAATGATATAATTTAACAGGATCTGATTTTCCATTATTATTTTTAATGTTTAATATTGTTTTTTCAAAATATTGATTTTCTTCTTCATTATCTCTATAATAATGATAATTATTTAGATTTTGAACTTTATTTTGTGAAATTTTATTTTTTTTATTTTTTTTTTTACTTTTATTTTTACTTTTGTTTTTATTTATATATAATGGTATTTTTTGTTCTAAATTTATATTTATATTATTTGAATCTTTTATAATTTGATTTACTAATTTTTGGTTATTATTATCTTTCTGTTTTTCTTTTATTATTATATTTTTATTATTATTGTTTTTTGGAGTTTTTGGAATTGGAAATTTATTTTCTTTTTTTAATATATTATTTGAATTTTCATATGGTATTATTTGTTTTTCAATGATCAAATCATTTATATTAATATTATTATTATTTGGTAAATTAGTGTTATTAGAATTATCAAAATTATTTTTATCATTTGTTATTTCTATTTTTGTATTTTCAGTTTCTTCATCTTCATCCCAAAAGTCATCTTTATATATTTTTATAAAATGACAAATATCCTCATTATTTTTTAAATTATTAATATTATTATCATTATCAACGTTGTTAATATTAATTTTTGAATGTTGATGATATTCTTTATGATTACATTTATTTATCTCTTTATTCATAATATTATCTTCAAAAGAAAAACATTTAACTCTATAATTATTATTGTCTTTATTTTCTTTATCAATTTCTTGAATTATTTTCTTATTCATTTATAAATTAAACTTAAAAAAAAATAATATATTAATTATAATTAAAGTTAGAAACCTTATTTTCATTTTTTCTTTTTTCAGCCATAAACTTTAAATATTTTTTATAACTATCTTCAGATTCATTTTGTTCATCTTTTATATATTTTTGAACTGGAGTTTTATTACATTCATTATTTTTAATATATTTATTTAATTCTTCTGCAATTTCAATATTCTTATGAGAAGGAATAAAAATAAAACTTGATTCATTAATTATTGAATTATATTCATTATCATTTTCAATATTAATTTTTTTTAATGTTGTTGATTCTTTTTTAAGTTTCTTATATTGTTTTTCTGCTTCTTCTCCTTTTTTAAAACATTTTTCTAATTCTTTAAAAGTATTTTGAATATCTAATGAAAAACTATCATTTAAATTTTCATTTTTTCTATTTTTTGAAATTGTTTTTTGTTCAAAAATATTTTTATTTATAATAATATAATCATAATATCCATTTATTGGTAAATCTAAATTATTTTCCTCACAAAATAAATTTATATCTGAAATTGGAATATTATTTTCATTAATATAATTATTAAAAAAAATTTTTATTTTATTTAATTCTTGATTATTGTTTAAATAATTTATACAATTTTTCATTATTTTAACTAAATTTTCAAAATTTATCTTTTGAAAATTATATTCGATATATAATATCCAAAATTTATAATTTCTAAATAAATTACTTCCAATTGAATTTAATGCTTTTGGTATTGGAAAATCAGAATTGATTGATTTAGTTTTTTGAATTAATTCTTGAAATTCTCTTCTCCATATCATTATTTTTTTACTTTTATTTTCAATCATATTATTATAAATTAAATTTATTTCTTTATCAATATTATATGATTTAATATTATCACTTTTTTTCTTTTTTAATATTGTAAATGTTTTTCTTTGATAATTTGAAGAAGATATTATTTTTTTTTGTGTGATTGGAAATGGAGATTTTGTAATATTAATTGTATTTTTTTTTCTATATGTTGTATTTTGAATATAATTTTTTATTAAAAAATTTTCCTTATTATTTCCTATTTTAATATTATTGTGATTGATTTGAAATGACTTATTATGTTTTGAAATATCACTCTTTCTTTTTAATTCGTTAACTTTCATAATTTGAATTCAAAAAAAAAATAATTAATTTAATAATAAAAATTAAGTAAATATATAATAATTTCATATAAATCAAATTTTTTATATTTATATTTTTTGATTCCTACTTAAATCATTATTTGATTCATTCATAGATTGATTTGTATTATTAGTATTAATTTTATCAGTTGAAACATCTTCTTTTCTTTCTTTTTTCATGTCATTTTCAACTCTTTCAATTTCTTCATTTAATGTTTTAATTTGTCTTTTCTTTTTTTCTATTGCAGAATTTAAATCTTCAATTTTTTTAGAATTTTCATCAGTTTTATCATTAAGCTCTTTAAATTCTTCTTCTGCATTTTTTTTTAATTCATTATTCTCTTCTAATTTCTTATTAACTTCTTTTAATTTTTCTACATTTTCATTTTCTAATTCATTCATAAATTTTTGTATAAAATCTGGTTTATTTTCAGTAATAAAATCAATTAATATTTTTAACTTATTATTTCCTAATCCTTTTTTATTATATTCATTTATAAAATCTTCATAATCTTTTAAATATTCATTTATATTTGATGAATTATAATATTTCTTATTTACTTTTTCTTTAATAGTTTGATAATTTTCATTTAAAAGTTTTTTATTAAATTGATTAATTGTTTCATTATTTATATTTATTTTTTTTTCTTCATTTTCTTCAATCTTTTCTTCAAGTTCTCTTTTTACTTCATTAAACCAACTTAAATATTCATTATTATTAAAAGTATCAACATTAATTTTAAATATATCATTTAATTTATCCATAGCATCAACTTTAAAATTATATAAAGATTTAATTAATTCTTCCTCATTTAAATTATCATTTAAACTTAATAAATTTTTATTATATGAATTTAAAGCATTATTTTTAAATTCATTGATGTCATTTTTAATAACATTATTCCATAAAGAATCAAAATTTGGATTTTCTCCTTTTGATAATATTGTAATATATTCTTTAAGAAAAAATATTAATGATTTACCATCAAATAATTTTCCTCTTATATTTTTAGTATGTAAATCTCTTATTATTTTATTTTTTAATAAAGTAAAAACATTTTCTTGATTATCAAATATACAATCTCTATCAGGGAAAAATTTAATAATACTATCTTTAATTAAATTAATTTCAACTTCTTCTTTTGAACGTAAATAATTATCAAGATAATCTCTTGGTAAATTTTCAATTGGATTTAAATTACTTTTTGATATATAAAATAAGCATTTTGGACTTGATTCTATTAAAATTACTTCTCTATTATTTTTATTATTCATTTCAATTGTTGTTGGTAATTTTGGAATTTCTTTAAATTTATTTATTTGAGTTTCATTTAATTCATTTTTAACACAAAAAACAAAAAGTGATGAGACTAAAAACATTAATGATAATAAATATTTATTTGATGTATGAATATTACAGAATATAATTTTTGCATTTGAATTTTTATTAGTTAATAATTTAGATATCATTGAAACACCATTATTATTTTCATCATTAATTTGTTCATTTAATAAATTTGAAATTAATTGAATTTTAATTGAATTCATATCATCATTATCATTTGTTGAAGATAAAAAAGTTACTAAAACAATTTCATCATTTATATTTTTTAAAAATTCCACAGCCTCATTATTAATATTTAAAAACCCAGAATCACTTAATTTCACTAACTCAAAAACCATCTCCATTAAAAAAAATTAAATAATAAAAAAAAATAAAAAAAAATTTAAAAAAATTAA
>Ga0256407_10003718_pt1 | contig 26653 bp, 30 predicted proteins | sample RumenRJG_04DNA_FD_193489 | JGI IMG/M metagenome (GOLD analysis project Ga0256407, IMG submission 193489) | Bovine rumen microbial communities from Lethbridge, Alberta, Canada - RJG_04 | ecosystem: Host-associated > Mammals > Digestive system > Stomach > Rumen | place: Canada: Alberta... | reverse complement strand
ATTAAATATCATTTTTTCGAGAGGGGTAGCGCAATCCCGAAAAAGCGAAGCGTTTCGGTAAGGGCGCAAAACAATTAAATAATTTTATGGGCGATTGGCACTCTGCCGAGAAAAAATGATTAAGTATCATTTTTTCGAGAGGGGTAGCGCAATCCCGAAAAAGCGAAGCGTTTCGGTAAGGGCGCAAAACAATTAAATAATTTTATGGGCGATTGGCGCAGTTGGTAGCGCACTTGAACGACATTCAAGGGGTCACAAGTTCGAGCCTTGTATCGCCCACCATAGAACCTCCGAGGGAATCGGGGGTTTTATAATGCGATACTTTGGCGAGAACTTGTAATATCAAGTTCGGCGCAAGCGAATCAATAGTTCCTCCCCAAAGGGGAGGAGTGAGCAGACATATTTTGTCGGGTTAAAACTAGACCTATAACTTTATGTTTCAAAAAATCGGTAAATGAAAGAAATTTTTTCTTCACTGAGTTTATCTATGTTATTTTTTATAACATTTTTCATTGTATCTATTGAGTGTAAATGATTGAAATCAAATAATGATTTTAATTCTTTGTTTAAACTTAATGCAATTTTTTCTAATGTGGGTAAGGAAGGAAAATGCCGTCCACTTTCTATACCGCTGAGTGATGTAGTTTCAATATTAATCATTTCTGCAAGTTGTTCTTGTGTCAATCCGGCATTTTTACGCAGTTCTTTAATTCTTTTTCCTAAAAGTTTTTTATTATTGTCCATTCAATTATGATAAATAATTTTATAATAAATTAACAGCGTAAATAATCTATAGTTTTATGTTAAATCATGTAAATAATATATACAAATCATTGAAATATACGAAAAAATATCTTATACTATTCATATAATACGCAATTTAACAGAAATTAAGGAGAATATATGAAAAAGGTAATTATCTTATCTAAAGCATTGGTTTTAGCTTTTGGCATTGCTCAAATTGGATATACATGGTGTGCAAATAATGATTATGGATGCAGAATGTCAGAAGCATTGGAAAGACAAAATATGAATTTCGGTAGTAGTGGTTATATGCCAAATGAAAATGAAATAAGATGCGATAGAGCTTTAAGGCGTCTTCAAATTGAATGCAGTCTTGATTCTAATAGCGAAGAATGTGCAAGTGCAAGACGCATTTATAATCAGATGAGAATGTTGGGCGGTTGTTAATTGTAAATACTGTAAAAGGAGTATAGTATGGGTAAAATTGAAGATTTAAAGAAAAAAGAAGAATTAATGTCAGACTTAGATATTAAATTTGAAAATGGTGCATATTATAAAGACTATTACAATGAAAAAGAAGGTCCTTATTGTTCATGTTGTTTTGATTTTAATGATAAACTTGTGAGAATGCATGAAATTTGTGAAAATGATGCTAAAAATAATATTTACAATTATATTTGTCCAAAATGTAAAACGAAAATATTAATTGAATAAGTTACAAATTTGAAAAATTACACTTGTAAAATAAAAAAAATGATTTATAATGAGAGTAGGGAGGGAGTATCCCGCAGAGATACCCCCAATGCAGTCCCTACAATAATGAAGAAATCAATAATAAAAGGTTTCCTACTACCAATAGGATGCCTTTTATTTTTTCTTTGATTTGCTCTGACATCATTGATTGACCCTCCTTTCTTACACCTTTATGCAGAAAAGTTTGTCGTGCATAAAAAGGAAAATCACGCGACTGTCCTACTCTTATTGTAAATTATTTTAATGTGCAATAACTTAATTATAATTCTATTTTATAAAAATTCCAATTATTTAAAATTTTAAATATATAAATCGTCTGATACGACAAACCTATATTGATAATTAATTGCACCTTTCCGATGGGGAGGGAATAAGCAACTAAAAAATTGCACCCCTCCTGACCTCCCCCTTTGGGGAGGAACTATCAACTATAATAATTTCGCCCTATATTTATGTTAAGATATATTAAGGACTTTACGCTCTTGGGTGAGTTTGGTCGTAAACTTCTTTCATGTGCTGCATTGAGACGTGGGTATATATTTGAGTGTTTGAAATGCTTGCGTGCCCGAGGAGTTCTTGTACGATTCTCAAATCTGCTCCGTTTTCAATGAGGTGTGTTGCAAAACTGTGGCGAAACATGTGTGGAGTAACTTTTTTGGGCAGTTCAATTTTTTCAACTGTTTCGTTAATGACATTTCTAATCATACGGGTTTGGAGTCTGAAGCCTGTTTTGTTTATAAAAACGGGAGAATTATCACTTATTGGCGGAATATCGTAGCCTTTGGCAATAAGCGGTCTTGCTGTTTCAATATAGTTTTGCAGATAGGTTTTTGCTCTGTCTGTAATTAGGATAATTCGTTCTTTTGCGCCTTTGCCGAATACGGTAATTTCGTTGTTTTCAAGGTTAAGGTTGCCGAAATTAAGGTTGCTTAACTCCGAAACTCTCATACCGCTTGCCCAAAGCAGTTCAAGTATTGCTCTGTTGCGGAAGCCTGCCGGAGTTGAAATATTTATATTGTTTAGTATATCCTCTATCTCCTCTGTTGAGAGGAATTTTGGCAAAGATTTCGGTCGTTTGGGGGAAATTATATTTTGCGCCGGATTGTTTTCAATTTTTCTTTCTCTTGACAAATATTTGTAGAAAGTCCTTATGGATGCTATCTTTCGGGCGATTGTTGTTTTTTTGTAGTCAAACTTTTGAATAAAGTGTAAGTAGTCACGAATTTTTGAAAAATCTGCCCCTTCACAACCCTCATCTCCGAGCCATATAAGATAACTCAAAATATCTGAACAGTAGGCTTTTGCGGTATGTTCGGAGAAGTTTTTTTCTACCAAAATATACCCTTTAAAATCTTCCAAATCTTTTTTTGAATTTGAATTTATTGCCATTTTTTAACTCTATTGCTTTTTTATAATAACTATTATACAATATCCTCATAAGATTTGGAATAATATTAAGCGATAAAGGTTAGGAGAAAACAATGAATTGTAAAAAGTTGTTAGTAACATCAATGATTTTGGCTTCATGTGTTCTTTTTGCTCCTGCGTCATTTTCTGCAGAACCGTTAAAAGCGGGGATTTCAAAGAATTATGTTGATATCGGCAGAATGATTGAATATACCAATTATGCAGAAGCAGATGCGAAGTTGAAAGAGATTTTGCAAAAGAACCCTAATGATTTGGAAGCAAAAGCGTTGCAATTGATGTCATTTGCAAAACAATGGAAATTAGCACCGGCGCAATCAGAATTGGACAAATTATTGGAAAAATATCCGAATAACCCTCAATTCCACTATGCACAAGGGCTTGTATATTTGATGAGAGAAACCTCATCTGATGTTGAATATATTAAAAACATCACAAATTTGTCTAATGCCGCAATTCAGGAATTTGTAAAAGCGGTTGATTTGGACAGCACATATTTTGAAGCATACAACGCAATGGGTGTTGCAACTTTAAAACTCGGTAACAAGAAAGATGCCGCTGATTTATTCAAAGTTGCATTGAAAATTAATCCTAAATTTGCGCCTGCTTATGATAATTTGGGTAATATTGCAATGCTTGACGGTGATTTGGATCAGGCAGAAAAATATTACTTGCAGTCAATCAAATGCAATTCTCACAACGCTACTTCAATGTACCATATGGGACAGGTCGAAGCACGCAGAGGAGATTATACAAAGGCCTTAACTTGGTTAAACCACTCACTTCATATCAATCCGCAGTCTTCCCCTGGCTGGAACTTGCAGGGTGAGTTATACTTAAAACAGGGTAACCAGGCAGCGGCAATCAATTCATTCAAAAAAGCAAAATATGTAAAACCTGAAAACTTCAGACCTTATGTAAATTTGGCAGGTGTTTATGAACGTCGTGCAGACCACGAATTTGCTATGGAAGAATTGAAAACAGCAATTATATTGAACCCGAATTATAAAGAAGGTATTTACAGAGTCGGTAATATGTCTTTGGAAACAAAGAAATATCAACAGGCTTTGGAATTTTATTCAAGATTATTGGGTGATGCAACATATAATAATGCTGCAATCGTAGGTCTTGCAAATACTTATTACGAAATGGCAAGAGATACGGCTGATTCAAGAGATTTCACAACAAATAAAGATGTATATTTGGCTTATGATTATGTAAATGAAGCAATTCAAAGAACTCCTAATGATTTGAAACTTCATCTTGCAAAAATCAAATTGGCTAAATTGACTCATCAGGTTGAAATGACTGAAGATAATTTGAATTATATTGTTCAGTCTGCTTCAAACAATTTGGTTGATACGGTAATCAAAGGGGAGGCATATTTATCATTAGGTCGTGAATCTGATGCGGTTTATACATTTGAAAATGCAATTAATTTTGCAAATAGTATTGATGATGAGTTGTACTTGTCAGAAATTCTTGTTCAACATAAACAGTTCAGAACAGCAAGAAAGGCTTTGGAAAAAGTTTTGATGTCAGAACCTGATAACAAGATTGCGTTAAACGGTTTGCATTATATTGATTTATGCGAAATGAAATCAAACGAATTCTTTGAAATTGCTTTAAGACAATATAAGGAAGGTAATTTTGCTTCAACTATTGAGTATTGCAACAGAGCAATTGACTTCTATCACAATGCTCCTTCTATAGCAAAACTCAAAGCGCAGGCTTATGAAGCAGAAAAGAACTACGAAGGTGCTGTTAAATACTACAAACAGTATTTGTCTTTGGCTCCAAATGCTTCTGATAAATCTGCAGTTGAACAGAGAATTCAGGTGTTCTCTCAGGAAATGTAATTATTATAATTCATAATATTGAAAAAGTTTGCGTACTTTGGCGCAAACTTTTTCTTTTTATGTTTTAATATTCTATGAGTATGAAAAAGAAAAAATTTGATATCCGAAGAACATTTGAATCTTTTTTAGCAGAACCGTTGAGTGTTTTGACAAACGGTTTGTTCCAAATAGTTAATATAGAGGGTGAAAATTTTTTTGCGAAAGAAAAATCATTCAATATTGATTTTGTAAACGGTAAAACTCAATTAACACTTGTAAATAACTCAAAAATGTATAATCTTTTTCAGACCGTATTATATAAGAAGAAACTTTTAGAACAGAAAGATAAGATGTCAAAATGAGTAATTTTATACAGGCAAAATTTATACAGAGCGCGGAAAAACTTTCACAGTGTCCGAAGTTCAACCTAAATGAATTTCCTTTATTGGGGCGTTCAAATGTAGGGAAATCATCGTTTATAAATTGTTTGTCAAATAATAAAAAACTTGCCAAAACCTCAAATACTCCGGGTAAAACAAGGCTTATCAATTTTTTTAATTTCAGTGACAAATTCATTATTGCGGATTTGCCCGGATATGGTTATGCCAAGGTTTCAAAGGAAGTTCAGAACCGATGGCAGAAGAATTTGGAAGAATATTTATTAAAAAGAGAAGATATAAAATGTCTTGTTCAACTTATTGATGCAAGACACGAAATTCAAAAAAATGATTATCAAATGAGAGAGTGGGTTAGTGCTTACAATCTGCCTATTATAACGGTTGTAACAAAAACGGATTGTATTTCTTCGCATAATAAAGTTGCGCAGGCTCTTGCCTATGTAAAAAGAGAATTTGGCGGCGAGGTGTTTCCGTTCAGTGCAAATAATAATCGCTATAATGATAAAATTTTGGAGTTTTTTACTGTATTATAATATATAATTCCTATTAAAATGTAAAAAATGTGAAAAAAGATTTTTCTTATTGTATAATAAATTCGTAGGTCGGTGTTTATATTCCGACAATTTCAAACGGAGAGTTAAATATGGAAACATTAGTTGCTTCAGTGGGTTTAATTACAAAGATTATCGGGCCGGTAATTGATGTAGAATTTCCTGACGGGAATCTGCCAAAAATTTATACGGCATTAAATATTTATAATGACAACGGCGAAAAAATCGTTGCGGAAGTTGAGCAAATGCTTGGTTCAAACAAAGTCCGAACAGTGGCGATGTCATCAACCGACGGTTTGAGACGAGGAATGAAAGTTGTTAATACAAACGAGCCTATTAAAATTCCTGTCGGAGATGCAATTTTAGGCAGAATTTTGAATGTAACGGGAGACCCTGTTGATAATGCAGGTGCAATAGAAACCGATACTTATTTGCCGATTCATAGAGATGCCCCTGCGCTTGTTGACCAAAATACTGATGTTGAAATTCTTGAAACCGGTATTAAAGCGATTGACCTTTTACAACCATATCAAAAAGGCGGGAAAATCGGGTTATTCGGCGGTGCCGGTGTAGGTAAAACAGTTTTAATTCAGGAATTAATCCATAATATTGCTATGGCGCACAACGGCGTTTCAGTCTTTGGCGGTGTAGGTGAAAGAACCCGTGAAGGCAACGATTTGTGGAACGAATTTAAAGAAAGCGGAGTTATAAATAAAGTAGGACTTATTTACGGTCAGATGAATGAACCGCCTGGAGCAAGAATGAGAGTCGGTTTGTCTGCTCTGACTGCTGCCGAATACTTTAGAGATTATTCTAAACAAGATGTATTGTTGTTTATTGATAATATCTTCAGATTTACACAGGCAGGTTCAGAAGTTTCAGCCTTGTTAGGTCGTATGCCGTCAGCGGTTGGTTATCAGCCCACACTTGCAACCGAAATGGGTGAATTGCAGGAAAGAATTACATCTACAAAAGACGGTTCTATCACATCAGTTCAGGCAATTTATGTTCCTGCGGATGACTTGACTGACCCTGCTCCTGCGACCACATTCTCACACCTTGATGCTTCTACGGTATTATCAAGAGAAATTGCTTCGTTAGGTATTTATCCGGCTGTTGATCCTTTGGAATCAAATTCAAGGGCGTTAGACCCAAATATTGTCGGGGAAGAACACTATGAAGTTACAAGAAAAGTTCTTGAAATTTTGCAAAAATATAAAGATTTGCAGGACTTAATTGCAATTTTGGGTATGGATGAATTATCTGAAGAAGATAAAGAAACTGTAAACAGAGCAAGAAAAATTCAGCGTTTCTTATCTCAGCCGTTCTTTGTTGCGGAACAATTCAGCGGAAACAAAGGTAAATATGTCAAAATAGAAGATACCGTAAAAGGCTTCAAAGAAATTATTGAAGGCAAATATGATGATTTGCCTGAGCAAGCCTTCTATATGGTCGGAACAATTGATGAAGCGGTTGAAAAAGCCAAAGGAATGGAAGAATAAAGTGAGTAGTGAATTGTGAATCGTGAGTCGTCGTTATCAGGGTTAAAGCACATTTCACAATCCATAAACTTTTAAAGGTCAATTCGTTTTTCACAATTCACGATTCACACTTAAAAGGATTTATATGAATTTAAAAATAATTACACAGGAAAAAGTTGTATTTGATAGTGATGTCGATGAAATCTACACAAGAGGTGTAGATGGAGAGTTCGGCATTTTGAAAGGTCATGTCCCTGTTATGGCGGCTTTGGATATTGGTGTTACGAGAGTTAAGATAAATAACGAAACAAAGGCTTTCACCACAATGGGCGGAGTTTTGCAATTTAAAGACGAAGAATGTCTGATCTTGACTACTCTTGCCGAACCTGGGGAAGAAATAGACGAAATGCGCGCAAGAGAATCATTAGAGCGTGGGCGCAGACTTTTAAAAGAGGCCAATGCAAAGATAGATTCCAAAAGAGTTGAAGCATCTATTGCAAGGGCAAAAGCAAGATTAAAAGCAAAACTCAATGATGCTGATGTGTAAATGTAAACTCTGATTTATCATATTTCAACTTTTGACACATCAATAAGTTCAGACAAAGAAATTTCAAATGCATTTGCAATTTTTGCAAGTGTTTCTATTGTTGGGGAAGATTCCCCTCTTTCTATTGCCCCAACAAAATTTTTACTGATATTAGAAAGGTCTGCAAGTTGTTCCTGAGATAAATCTCTCTTTATTCTCTCAAGTTTAATTTTCTTGCCAACTATTTTATTTATATTACTATCTTTATTTGTCATATTAACAATTATATTAGTTTATTGACAAACAATATACAACATGATATATTTGGTTTAAAGCACAATATATATGGTTTAATTATATGAATGAATTATTGAAAAAATTGGATAACTTATATGAAAATGCACTAAACCTAAAAGATTTTATGCAAACAATCCGTGATGCCATACAGCATAATGCAGATGAAGTTCAAGACGGGACACATGTTTTATCAGCAATGAATTATTTATTGGCTGAATTTGAAAAAATGACTGAAAACATTGAAAATTTGAGCCAAATCGTATTATTAAAGAAATAAGGCAATAATTCGTAAATGAACTTATTGCCTTGTTTCCGAATTGTTCAATTGTTTTTTATTAAGCCTGCGCTTTTCTTTTTCTGATTTTTTCAAATATTAAAAGAATTGTGCAAATCACAACGCAAATAACTGTTGCTATCATCCAGAATGAAATTGCACCGTTCCAACCGAATTTATCAACAAAGAAGCCAGTTCCGCTTGCAGATAGTGCCGCACCGACATAACCAAAAATTCCCGTGAATCCTATAGAGGCTGAAGCGACTCGCTTTGAACTGCTTTCTACTGCGCAAAGCCCGCCGATTAACATTTGAGGCCCTGCTGTAAATACCCCTATCATTGCGGCATAAACATAATCCAAAACTTCAAATATCGGTTTGCCTGTCGGGTTAGTTGCAAACAGGAATAAACTTAAAATCAACAAACATAAGAACACAATATTAACAGGTGTTCTGTTGCCTTTGCAGAGTTTATCGGATATTACCCCTGCCATAATTGCGCCTGCCGAACCTACAAGAGCGAGTGTACTCAATTTTGCACTCGCAATCGGCAATGTATTATTCTTAACTTCAACAAGGTATTTTACGAGCCAATCTTCCGTACCAAAACGAATGATATATACAAAAGTATAAGCAATTGCAAGCATCCAAATAATCGGGTTGCACAAAATATGTTTTTTAAATATCTGAACATAAGAAACATCTGCCTGCTCATCTTTTTCTTCTTCTTTAACGGGTTCGTTATTGTATTTTTCAATATCAGGCAATCCCAAAGACTGCGGTTTATCTCTGAGTCTGTTAAACAGCCAAATACCTGTGATTAAGCATATAATTGCAGGGACATAAAATGCGGCCATCCAGCCAAATCTGTCAATTACGATACCTGACAGAGCAACTGATGCAAAAACCCCGATTTGATGAGAGGTTGACCAAATAGACCATTTTGTACCTCTTTCAGAATTTGAAAACCAATATGAAAGGCTTTTTGCAACAGGCGGGAATCCGCATGATTGAAACCAACCATTTGCCCCCCAGAAAAATGACAATAGCCATAATAATATTGTTGCTGACGGCAACCCGAAGAAACTTATATGCCCCGGAGTTACAAATAACGCACTTAAGACAAAACATATATTACATATTGCAGACAAAATAAGAGCGGTCGGCAAAAATGTTCTTACATTTGATTTATCTGCAATTACACCGTTTACAAATTTCCCGATACCATAAGTTACATATAAAGTTGAACCTAAAATACCGAGTTGAGTATTTGTAAGATTTAGAGCTTGACCCATAGACGGAAGCGCTACGGCAATATTTTTTCTGCACAAATGAAAAACTACATAAGCAATAAAACTTGAATAGAAAATTCTCCATCTCCAGTGTTTATACATAGATGCGACTTTTTGTTCATCTTGTATCGGTTCTGCCGCAGGTGGTTCTGCAAAAAAAGCCCCTAATTTTTTAAACATTTATTATTTTCTCCTTGTTATAGATTAAATATATGTTATTCCGAATTTATTCCGGAATCTCTTCCTTATGCAAATTTAGGAGATCCTGAAACAAGTTCAGGATGACATAATTACAATTTATTATTTTTTACTATCTGCACATTTCTTGTTTCTGTAAGTTCAGTTCTTGCATTTTTAAGAATTTCTCTTTTCTCATCATCAATACTGTGACCGTTTGCAAGTCTGTCAATAAATCCTGTGTTTATCCTTGCTGCTTTTGATAATGCACCTATTTCTTCCAAAACAGGTTTTATTGCGTCAAAATCATATCCGAAAGTTTGTTTTGAATTATAAATGAGCAAATCTCCTTCTTCCGAAGTCAAAGGTTTTCCGCCCAAATCAAAGTATAATTTGAATACTGATTTCAAATCCTGTAATTCGGACTGTAAAGTGGTAACAGTATTTTGTATTCTTAAAAATCTTTCAAAAAGATATTCGACATTTTCAAGTTCTTTATTTGCCCAGTCGTTTCTCTGAAGATAAAGTTTTTTCAATTTCGGATAAGCAAGTGCAAGTCCCATAGTATCACCCATCGCTCTGTGGTGGTCTTTTAATTCTACTTTAAATTTATCTGTCAGGGCATTAAGACCGTGAGCATCCAAATCAGGATAAATTTCTTTGAACATTTGCTGAGTATCAATTCTTTCATTTTCAATACCTTTGCCTGTAACTCTTTTTGCGGCTTCATTTATAAATGAATAATCAAAAATTGCATTGTGGGCAACCATAGGGTAATCCCCCATGAATTCCAAAATTTTTGGCATTGCTTCTTCTTCTGTCGGAGCATCCTCTACCATTTCAGGTGTAATTCCGTGAATTGCGATACTTGATTTTCTTATATGCTGCTGGGGATTAATCAGAGTTTGAAACTGGTCTTTTATTTTGCCGTTTTCAAGTCTTACCGCCGCAAATTCGACCATTTTTTCTTTTGTGTAATCAAGCCCCGTTGTTTCAGTGTCCAAAACTATCTCAATTATCTTTTTTCTTGCCATTTCTCTATCCTAAGTATTCCTACTTTAGATAATAGCATAAAAATATTTTCTATGTTAAAATATGTCATGTTACAAAATTGTGGAGAGGAATTATGGCAGAAATATTAGAATTAACTGAAAATATCTTTGAACAGGAAGTTGAACAATCTGATATCCCTACTGTTGTTGATTTTTGGGCAACTTGGTGCGGTCCTTGCAGAAAATTAGGTCCTGTATTGGAAGAAATCGCAAAGGATTATGATGGTAAAGTAAAATTTGCAAAAGTGAATGTTGAAGAAAACAAAGAAATTGCAAAAAAATATTCAATTAGCGGTATCCCTTGTTTATTAGTTTTCGACAAAGGGCAACCTGTTGAAAGAATGGTAGGTTTGATGCCAAAATCAACTATTATTTCAAATATTGAAAAACATATTTAAAAAAAATATTTAATAAAAAAAATAATGTCGTTTTAAATTGTAACAATTTGTAACGGCATTATTTTTTTATGCTCTAAATGTTAAAGATTATGAGAATTTATGCCGTCAAAGGACATGAGTAAATATTAAAAAGGCGCGCTTAAATGACATCAACATCAGGAACATCAAGTAATTTTGGACATTTGGATTATCCAAATTTAGGAATGGGGCTATCTTCAGGCTCTACTACCGGATATAGTCGTGATGTCATTGATCTTGCAGAGAAATTAAAATATCAGCATGAATGCATAATGCACCAACAGTTTAGTGATGAATTTTATTTGCAATATGCAAAAAATATGCTGAATATGACACAAAATTCAAAATTCGACAAAGTTTTACCAGGTATAGATGCTGTACCGGACTCTGATTATGCCCAATATTCTTATGAAGAAATTATTACAATGTCCAATAACGGTGTCAACATTCCGACTGAAGTTCTTGCATGGGCGCAAGCGCAGCGAGAAGCAGATGTAATTGATTATAGCATTGTATCTGATGATGTTGAATATAATGATGTAAATTCTCAGGATAAAGAAACAGGTGAATCTGAGATAAACAAAATCAGAGCAGAAGTCAAAGATAATGCCATAAAATCCAAAAAAGCACAGGAAGATGTAGAAAAAGACAGAGAAAAATCAAGGGAATTAACTGATACCGCTATTAGTATTGCAAAAAAACAAAAAAATATTTTGCAAAATAACTCAATTGACAAAATAAAAGATATGGCTGATGAGTGGAAATCTCTTGATAAAAAGAAACAAGAAGAAGGTAAACTTGATGCTTCAGAAGAAGCAAAATATAAGAAATTATCAAAAAATCTTAAACAAGGCGGAGCAGTAATTGATGAACTTCAAAAAAATTCCGTTGATTTGGATAATTTTTTAGAATCAATTGATACCCTTACAAATGATTCAAATGAAGGTTTAATAACAGCACAAAAAACAATAGATTCGTCAAAGAACTTTAGCAAATTAGATGACAGACTTAATATTTTTCAAAAAGTTCACGCCTACAAAATTGCTGAAAAAGGAAGCGGGTTATTAGAAGATGCATTGGTCAATGTAAACGATACGCAACTCGCTTATGTTGCTGAGAAAATCGGTCAGGATTTGTTAGACATTGGTAATGAAGGAATTCTGGATGTAACAAACGAAAATACACAGGAAGCCATACAATTCTCCATAGACTATACAACAAAGGCAAAACACATTGAAAATACTTTAGGAATTGAAAATATAGAAAATTCTGAAAAAATAAGCACTCAGGAAGAAGAAAGCAAAGAATCTGAACCTGAAACAAGTTCAGATTCAAAAGAAGAACTGACTGTCGCAAATACTACTGAAGCAAGTGTTGAACCGCAGGAAGAAACTCCTGTCGCAAACGCTCCTGATGCAAGTGTTGAACCGCAGGAAGAAACCCCTGTCGCAAACGCTCCTGAAGTAAGTGTTGAACCGCAGGAAGAAACTCCTGTCGCAAATGCTCCTGAAGTAAGTGTTGAACCTCAGGAAGAAACTCCTGTCGCAAATGCTCCTGAAGCAAGTGTTGAACCTCAGGAAGAAACTCCTGTCGCAAACGCTCCTGAAGCAAGTGTTGAACCGCAGGAAGAAACATCTATTCTAAAGACACCTGAAACAATCGTTGAATCGCAAGAAGCACAGGATTCTGAAAATTCTTCTTTGTCTCAATTTTCCCCGGCGATGACAAGAGCCGCATCAGTTTCACCATCAGGAGAACCTCAGGAAGAACCAACGATTGCAAATGCACCTGAAGCCACATTTGAACTGCAAGAAGAACCAACTGTCGCAAATGCATCTGAAACAAGTGTTGAACCTCAGGAAGAAATTACAAATGAAAATCCTGTTCAGAAACCATCAGAAACTCCGACAGAAACAGAACCTATATATGTTTCTGAAAATGATACAGCATCTAATCTCACAAATGCGGCATTATCAGGTCGTTCTCCTCAGGATATCCTGAATAATCCTGCTACGACTCGCAGTGCAACTACAAATACAAGTACAAGTAATAATGTGGATGGTTCAAATAAAACTGGGCAGTCTGATAAAACTGAAAAAACAGAACAAAAAGAAAAAGAACAAATTGAAGATACCCAAAAAACAATGAAAGCGTTATATGGAACAAATGTTGATTTTACAAAGGCATTTGTCGGTGCTGAAGTTGCAGCCGCAGTTGGTATGGGTCCGGCATCTTATATAATGCAGATAGCCGTATGGAGCGGAATTGTAGCCGCTTCAGTTTTAGATTTACTTGTCAAAAATCTTATTGTAGGAAAAAGTTCTGAAATAGCAGAAAATGAAGTTAAAAATTCCGCTGATTTTGTTAAATCATTAGATACAAGTTCAAAGACCATCTTAGCAGAACATACTAAAAATATGGCTGAAGCAAAATTAATTTCAAATGAATACAAAGAACTAAATAACCAATCTATAGATTATCAGTTAGCAATGATGCAAGATCAGGCAAAATTAGTCGAAGCAGGAAAAATATCCGCGGAGGATGTAATAGAATATCCTGACCCGTTTGCAGGTAATAAACAAAATCTCGAAGCAAAACTTCAAGGATTGTCTGACAAAGATTCTCAAAAAAATAATACAATCAACGGACCATTGAAAAACAGTGAAAAAATTTCAAAACAATCAATGAAATCTAATAATGATTTTTCCGGTTTAAATGACAAATTAGGCGAAAGAAACAGCAATAACAACCAATTAGGTGATTTTATCATTGTTGATACCGCTATTGCACAGGGATTAATAACCGTAATAATGGCAGCATTGGCAGTAATGGGATTTTTCTCGGCACCTATGCTTGCGGCTTGGGCAATTGCATTGGCGAAAAACGCAGGACTTGCTGCAACCGGTGTAGGTGCAAAATTGGTAAGTAATCAAGTTGACAACAGAATAGATGCAAATAACGAAACTTTCAGCGAAGGTCAAAAATCTTTGATGCACGATGACAAAGTAAAAAATGATGTCAGAAGAGTCACAGCAAAAGCCGCTGCCGATAAAATGGGAAATATCCCTGTTCAACAAGAACAGCAAGCAGCCCAAAATGTCCAACAAAATAGCAATTCTGAAAATACCCCTGAAAACGAAAATTCTCAAAACAATTCTTCCAATAATGTCTCAGTACCTTCCCCAAGCGTTAGAAAAGAGAGTGACACTCGTTCAGGATTTGATAAATCATCTCTAAATTCAGAACTTGATATAAACAATCCTAATGATGTTAAAAAGGCTAATGAATATGCTATAGCATACACAAGAGATGTAAATGTTTATGATGAAAAATCGAAAGCGGCAGCAAGCACAAATTCAAATACCTCTGCTGCGGATTCAAATACAACCGCAGACATTAAACTATCAAGGTTCAACAAAGATGGTGCAATTAATTCAAGCAAACGCTCACAAAAAGTAAATGCTGCATCTGCAACTCATAACGGTAGAAAAAGAAGATAATTTTAAACGCATTTCAGCGTTGTAATATTGTGTTTGTGCTTACTACATCAGGCAGATGATATATACTTGAAATTTTTTTGAATGGTTATAAAATATATATATCAATTAGAATAATAGGAATTATTTATATATGACAAAAATTGAATATAAAGAAGCGGTCAGAGAGTTTGTCACTTCTTCAAAGTTTATCAAATTCATGTATTTGATATGTTTTACTCTTGTGATTACGGCTGTAATATCATCTCAAAATTTCTTTTTCCAGAATGTTATTGAAAATGGTATAAGCAAAAAAGAAATCATTGCAGAAAAAACAATAACTGTTGAAGATGTAAAAAGAACTGAAGCCCACAAAAAAGAGGTTGCAAAAAAGGTTGAACCCAAACTTGTTCCTGCAGAAGATGAATTTATCAAGACAAATCTTGAAACTTTGCATAATGCAGTATTACAGATAAGAAAAAAAGAGGGTGAAAAAGCAGAAAAAGAAGAAGAAATAAATATTCTTTTTGACCTTACCGATAACCCGAAACGCAGTTTTATCGTAAATTTTTTGTTAGATGTTGATGAACCGAGTCTTAATGAGGCATTTGAAAAAGCATCGATGTCCCTTGCAAATATTTTGCAAAAAGGTATCACCGAAAGTGATTACGACAAGGGCAACATCAAAAAAATTATAATGGAAAATCTTGTTTCTAATGTTTCAAAAAGACAAGTCGCGGTAATATGTGCAGTATTAGAACAAGTTATTGTGCCAAATCTTGTTGTTGATGAAGCGGCAACTGAACTTGCAAGAATAAATGCGCAACAATCCGTAAAACCTACTATGGTTACATTTGAAAAAGGACAAAAAATCGTATTCAAAGGTGAACCTATAACAAGACTGAAAAGAGATGCTTTGCGTGAAGCGGGTTTCAATGTTTATGAACTCAACTGGCATGGAGTTTTATCAATATATATTCTTGTATTTTTGGTCAGTTTTATTTATCTTGCGTATATCAAATTTTTTGAAAAAAGTTATAACGAACCCCGCTATCTTGCTTTATCGGCTGTTTTGGCAATAGTTACCTGTGCAATAGGAGTTGTTTTACCGACGGGATTTTCCCCTTATGTCATACCTATTCCTGCGGTTGTTGTTATTACTTCAGTATTTATGAGCCCCCGAATTGCGTTTTTACTTTCGACACTGATATTATCCGTAATGACAATAGGAATACAATATAAAGCACAATTTATTATTATATTTATTCTGTTATCTCTTATTGCAATGATTGTTACTTCAAAAATAAAATATACAAGACGCTTTGATTTAATCAGACTTGGTTTCCATCTCGGCATTTCCGGTGTTTTAATAATGCTCAGTTTGTATCTGATTGATAAGTGTCTGATAGATGTTGATAACTATTTAATAATGCGTGATTGTACATATATATTTTTGAATGCAATAATAAGTTCAATATTAGCATTAGGACTTTCGCCTTTATTGGAAAGCACTTTCCACATCATAACTCCTTACGGATTGGCAGAACTTGGCGATCATAATCAGGCATTATTAAAAAGACTGCAAATGGAAGCCCCGGGGACATATCATCACAGTTTGATGGTTTCTACTTTGTGTGAAGCGGCAGCCGAAGCAATAGGCGCAAATCCCGTTTTGGCAAGAGTCGGTGCGTTCTATCACGATATAGGAAAACTCAAAAGACCGCTTTTCTTTGTTGAAAACCAGTCTTACTTTAGTATTGAAAATCCGCATAATAACCTTACTCCAAGAATGAGTAAAATGGTTATTACGGCACACCCAAAAGACGGGGTTGAACTTGCAAAAGAATACGGTTTGCCAAGTGTGATTAATGATTTTATTCTTCAGCACCATGGAGAGGGTATTGCAAAATATTTTTACAATCAGGCAGTAGCAGAAGAAGGCAGCGAAAATGTAAAAGAAGAACAATTCCGCTACACAGGTCCTAAACCTAATTCTAAAGAGACAGCAATCCTTATGATTGCAGATGCTGTTGAATCCGCTGTTCGTGCAATGAAAGGGGCAAGTGCGGAAGAAATTGAAAATATCATTGACAAAATTATTGTTGAAAGACTTAATGACGGTCAGTTGGAAGATAGTCCGCTGACACTGAAAGATTTAAAATTAATTGCGGTGACTTTCAGCAGAGTATTAAGAGGCATGCAGCACAACAGAATTAAATATCAGGAAGATATTGCTCAGGAATTTAAGAAAAATAAAATTGAAATACCTGCAAAAGCACTTGATGCAGACTTAGAAAACAAGATAAAGGAACTTGAAGCATCGAAAACCGTTGCACCGTCAGACAAACCTGATAATGACGATGATGATTTTCATGTATTATAACTAAACTATGAATATAAATATTGAATGTACAAATGAATTTGACAGTTGGAATGTAGATTTTGATTGGGTAAAGAATACCGCAAAATCAGTTTTGGAATACTTTATGTCGCAGGAAGAAATCAGCAAAAATTCCTGCCTGAAAAATTATGATTATAATACTGTTTCGTTTGATTTTTTGTTCACTGACAGCGGTCAGACTCACAGCATAAATCTTGAATACCGCAGCAAAGATTATCCTGCGGATATTATAACATTTGCGGTTTTTGCAGATTGTGCCGAGGATGAAAGATTTGTTCTTGACGGGGATATAAACTTGGGCGAAATCATAATTGCACTTGATAAAATGATAGAGGGTGCGCATGAAAAAGGAATTTCAAAGGAATATGAACTTGCCTTTTTTATAAGCCATGGGATAATGCATTTATTGGGGTTTGACCATATAACAATGTCGGAATATAATTTTGTTGTAGAATGGCAGAAGAAAGCATTAGGAAGTATCAATATTAGTTATGACAAAATATAAGTCACAGGGATTTATAAATACATTCAGAAACGCACGCAAGGGTATGCGCTTGTCTATTAAAAGCGAACAAAATATCAGAGTGCATATTTTGTGTGGGGCATTGGCACTTGCACTTGGTTTTGCGCTTCATTTTTCGTGCGTAAAATTTTGCATTTTGTTATTAACAATAGTAATGGTAATTTCATCAGAGATGATGAATTCTGCAATAGAATTTGCACTTGATTCAATTTATCATAACAGATATTCTCGAATGGTCGGAATGGCAAAAGATATTGCTGCCGGTGCGGTTATGATAGTAACAGTTGTTGCGCTGATGGTTGGGGTTTTACTTTTCGTTCCGCCAATTTATAAAATAATGTTGGGTTAAGAGGGGTGTTGTTACATGTACTTTAGTACACGAAAATAATTTTAATATTTAAGCTCTATGCACGATGCTACCAAATGGAACTACAATGTCGGCAAAAGCGCATGGAATATTGATGTTATGGCTTATAAAAAATTGCAAAACTGCCTGAACCCGTGCAAGATAAATTTATATCCGATATGGCTCTTAATCCGCATAATAAAGATAAGTATGTAATTTGGGCAAAAAATATATTAGATAATGGATTTAAAAATGCCGATTTAGAAAAAACTCTAACTTGGTTATCCCCAACATTAATTAAAAAAGTAAAAACTGCTCCCTCTCCCAAGGGGAGAGGGGTGGGGTGAGGGGTTGATGCGCGCCGTAGTCTTTAGGCGCGCTAAGAGATTTTTGTCCGTAAGGACAAAAACACATATTACTGCGTTAGCAGTCTTATGCCGCCGTAAGGCGGTATTGTACCTTTGCGTTTTTCTCTTTCTTTGGTTCTGTTTCTTTCTCTTTTACTCGCAATAAAAGAGAAAGAAATGAACATATTAAGAATATCTTAGCGAGATATTCGGATAATATTTTTTATGTAACTAATTACTTGACATGTATAGCAATGACATAAAACTTTATCTTACAGTTTAACTTCTACTCCTGTTTTGTATGAACCAAGATAGCGGAAAAACGAGGTCTTGGGTTTAATTTCGTTGATTGCTTTTAACATATTTGTTCCCTGAACATGTCCGTCAAAATTTACGATAAATATGTACTCATCGGGGTTCGAGCGTGACGGTTGGGATGAAATATATGTCAGGTTAATATTGTGTTCGAGAAATATACTCAGGATTTTTAACAATGCGCCCGGAGTATGATTTGTGCGAAAGGCAATAGTTGTCTTATCTTTGCCTGTCGGCGTTGTTTCCATATCACCTATTAATATATATCTTGTTTTGTTATTTTTATCATCATGGATATTTTCTTTTAAAATGTTCAACATATTTTCCTGCGCAATTTTTCGGTTTCCTATTGATGCGTATGTAAGGTTGTAATTGCGCAGTTCATCAGCGGCTTCAAACATTGATGCCGCTTCTATAATTGTATGATGCATAGGAAGTTCGTTATTTATAAAATCCTGACATTTTGAAATCATACGGGGAGATGCGATTAAATTTGTAATACTGTATAATTCCGTTGTTTTTGACAAAAGACAGTATTCTATCGGCATGATAATTTCTGATAAAATTTTAATATTCGGATTTTTTGTTGCCATAAGATAATCTAATGTTTCTCTTATAGTTCCGTCTAAAGTATTTTCAACCGGTAAGACACCTAAAGTATCAGGGTTTTGTTCTACATACTCGACAACCTGTTTAATATTATTTAAAGGAGTTGTAAAGCAGTTCATATTATACATTGAGCAAAATTCATCAACTGCCATCGCACTAAAACTCGTTTCGGGTTCCAAATATGCAATATTTCTTACCGACTCAAAATTAAACATTTGCACCTCTTTCTTATTTCTATTACAATTATATCAAAAATAAAGGGAAAATAAGATGGCTGATATAAAATTTGGAACAGACGGCTGGAGAGCGATTGTCGGAGAAGATTTTACAAAAGAGAATGTGGAACTCGTATCAAGGGCGATAGGCAAATATGTTTTTGATAATTACGGAATTTACAAAACCATAATTATAGGTTATGACCCGCGCAATATGGCTGATGAATTTTCAATGCTTTGTGCTCAAACTCTTGCAAATTTAGGATTTAAAGTATTGTATAGCGATAAGGTTGTTCCGACACCTGTGCTTGCTTTTAATGCAAAATATCTTGATGCATGCGCAATTATGTTCACTGCTTCTCATAATCCGCCTGAGTATCTCGGGATAAAATTTATACCGGATTATGCAGGACCTGCGACAAAAAAGATAACAGATGAAATTGTATCAAATATCGGTTGCGAATTTGAAACAAATGTCAAAGGCAAACTAATTATGACCGATTTTTCAAATGCTTATTTCAAAAAAATTAATCAAATTATTGATTTTGAAAAAATAAAAAACGGGTTAAAAAATACTCATATACTTTTTGATGGTTTATACAGCTCAAGTATTGGTTATTTTGATAAATTACTATCAAGCCACGATATAAAATTTGACAGTATTCACATGTATCATGACCCAAATTTTGGCGGTGGGATGCCTGAGCCTAAACCACAATATATGGGGGAAGCAATTGAATATGTAAAATTCCACAATACTCCGTTGGCTTTGGGCGAAGGGAAATTTGCGCTTGAAGGCGGTTATGTTGCATTTGCAAATGACGGTGATGCAGACAGATTTGGTGTGATTAATGAAAACGGTGAATATGTTACTCCAAATGAAGTTATGGCAATTTTACTGATGCACCTGAAACAAAACAAAGGGTATGACGGCTGCTTTGTAAAAACAGTAGCAGGAAGTCTTATGCTTGATATTATCGCTCAAAAACTCGGGGTTGAAGTTGTTGAAACTGCAGTCGGATTTAAACATGTGGGCGAAGCAATGAGGAAATATAATCCGATTATTGCAGGTGAAGAATCAGGCGGACTGAGTATTCAGGGACATATACCGGAAAAAGACGGAATTTTGGCAAATCTTTTGATACTTGAGGCTATGGCTTATAATAATATATCCCCTTGCCCTTTGGGAGAGGGGACAGGGGTGAGGGTTTCACTTGCTCAAATGCAAAAAGATTTAAGAGATTTTGTCGGCTGCGAATTTATTAACACAAGAGTTGATAAAAGACTTGATAATATGGATGAAGTCAAACCAACAATCGAAAAATTTGCCCAAATGAACGATATTGCCGGCATGAATATTATCAAAAAAGACGATAAAGACGGGATAAAACTCTATCTTGACGATAACAAAACTTGGATTTTGGTGCGAGCATCAGGCACAGAACCCCTTTTGAGAATTTATATCGAAAGTGACAGTCAGGATAAAATTGATAATATAAAATCTGTATTAAACTAAAAAATATTTTTTAAATAAGTAAGTTGGGGTTTCTACCCCAACATTTAGTTTGTTGGGCTGAAAGCCCAACTTACATATTATCCAAGGATTTGAAAATAATTTCTATTGATAAGTATGCTGAATTAATAAAAATTTTTGACGGAATTTCTAAGCAGGCTTACGGCTGGCAAAAAATAAATAATAATTAATAATTCTTTACAATCATGTAAAATGCTTGTTGACAGTGAATTTTGTTTGTCATAGTATAGTTATACTCAAAAATAATGTCCGAAGTATGTAAAATAGCAATTTTGGGTACGAAACAAAGGCTTTTTCGGGGCTTTTTGTTCAAGTAGTACATAGAAAATATAAAGGAATGCTAAAGATGGCAAACAGCACAAAAAAATCAAGAATCAGAGTTTGTTTAAAGGCTTATGACCACAAACTTATTGATGTATCCGCTGAAAAAATTGTAGAAACAGCGAAAAGAACAGACGCTAAAGTAGCCGGACCTATTCCTTTACCTACAAAAAGGCGTATATATTGCGTTTTGCGTTCACCACATGTAGATAAAAAATCTCGTGAACATTTCGAAATGAGAACTCATAAGCGTATTATTGATATATACGATCCGACTCAACAGACAACTGAAGAGTTAAGTAGATTAGATTTACCTGCAGGTGTTGATATAGAAGTAAAATTATAATCAACAGCCGAAATTGAAAATTTAATAGCATTATGCAACATAATGTGATCTACGGCACCCGTAGCGGTGTGAGGTTAAATCCTCAAAAGGTAAAGAAAAAGGTAGCGCTCACAAGCGAAAAATGTGCAATTCTGAAAAAACGGATTTTATAAGAATACCTAAAAAGGTAGTAAAGTCCAAGAGGCAGATATATTCTGCACCAAGTAGGATGAGCATGGAAAGGAAAAAATTATGACAATAGGTGTAATTGGTAAAAAAGTCGGAATGACTCAAATCTTTGACGAAAACGGTTTGGCAGTTCCGGTAACCGTAATCAAAGTTGATGAAACTGTTGTTACTCAGGTAAAGACAGTTGAAACTGACGGTTACAATGCTATTCAGGTAGGAACGATTGCAGCCAAAGAAAAACATTTGACGAAGGCTCAATTAGGTCATTTCAAGAAAAACAACTTATCAAATTACAGACACTTACAAGAGTTTAGAGTTGATAATCCTGCTGATTTCAAAGTAGGTGATAAAGTTGAACTTTCTGTATTAGATAATGTTGAAAAAGTCGATGTAACAGGCAAATCAATAGGTAAAGGCTTCCAAGGTACAGTAAAGAGATGGAACTTTGGCAGAGGACCTATGGCTCACGGTTCTAAAAACCACAGAGAACCGGGTTCAATCGGCGCAGGTACAACTCCTTCTCGTGTTATCAAAGGCAAAAGAATGGCAGGTAACATGGGTAATGAAAGAGTTACAATTACTAAACTTAAACTTGTTAAAGTTGATGCTGACAACGGTTTAGTTTTAGTAAAAGGTTCAGTTCCGGGTTGCGAAGGAAGATTGGTTACAATTGTTCCTACAAGAACCAAATGGAATTAAAAGGCTAAGCCGATGTGAAGTGCCGGTGTCGGTTCGCGAGAGCGAAGCGAGCAGGGCACGAAACATAATATCTCCGCCGTTGTGAATGAAGCATAAGCGAAATGAACGAACAAATCTTTGATTTGACAGGCGGAATAACACTAACAGACAAGTTATAAAAATCCTCAAGTTGCCATATAAAACGCAAGTTGCGAAAGGGGTAACAGGCAGTAGTAAAAAGAAAAGGAAAGAAAAATGTCAAAAGAAATTTTAAGTACAAACGGTGAAAAATTAGGTGAAATTACCTTAGCCAAAGAAGTATTTGGTGTTGAACCTAATATACATGTAATGCACTTGGCATTAAGAAGACAATTAAACAATGCGCGTTCAGGTAACGCTTGCACAAAAACAAGAGCAGAAGTTTCAGGCGGCGGAAGAAAACCGTGGAAACAAAAAGGTACCGGTCGTGCAAGAGCAGGTTCTTTAAGATCACCTCTATTTGCAGGTGGTGGCGTAATCTTTGGGCCCAAGCCGAGAAGTTATGCTTTCAATATGCCACAAAAAGCAAGAAAGTTGGCTTTGAAATCTGCTTTGAGTGCAAGAGAATCTCAATTAGTTGTTGTTAAGGATTTTTCAACAATTTCCGAACCAAAAACTAAATTGATGGTTAGTGCATTGAAATCATTAAATGTTAGCGGAAAAGTTTTAATCGTTGCTAATTTTGCTGCTGATGAAAACAAAAATCTTGAATTATCAGCAAGAAATATTCCAAGCGTAAAACTTTTATTGCCTAACAATTTGAATGTAAAAGATTTACTTGAAGCCGATTTTGTTGTAATGACCGAATCTGCTGTTAATGAAATTACAGAAAGACTAAGTTAGTCGTTGCCGAAGTATGAGGCTTACGAATAACTTATCCCGAACTTGATTCGGGATCCCAAACAAAAAATAAAATTGTAAAGGAAAGAAAAATGAGTAAAGAAAAATTATATGATGTAATCAAAAAACCTTTAATAACAGAAAAGTCAGTATCAGCAACTGAAAACGGTCAATATACATTTGAAGTAAAGAAAAATGCAACAAAAATTGAAATTGCACAAGCAGTTGAATTGGCTTTTCCGGGCAGAAAGGTAAAAAGCGTAAATACAGTTTATATGCCATCTCACTCAAAGAGAATGGGTTATAAATTCGGAAGAACAGATTCTTCCAAAAAAGCCATCGTAACAATCGAAGGCGAACCATTAGAATTTATGCAAGTGTAATAAATTCTAATTTGTGTGAGGGTGTTACCCTCGTAAATAACAGGGCGTAAACGGCATAAGTCCTGAAAAGTAGTAGAAAGCCGTAAGGAGAAAATAAAATGGCAATCAGAAAAATTAATCCGACGTCTCCGGGACAAAGAGGCATGACAAGAAGTGATTATTCTGAAATCACTACTTCAACTCCTGAAAAATCATTGCTTAGATCATTAAATAAAAAATCAGGCAGAAATAACACAGGTAGAATCACTTGCCGTCACAAAGGCGGTGGAGTAAAAAAAGCATATCGTGTTATTGATTTTAAAAGAGAAAAATTTGGTATTCCTGCAACAGTAAAAACTGTTGAATATGATCCGAACAGAAATGTCAGAATTTCATTATGTTTTTACGCTGACGGTGAAAAGAGATATATCTTGACTCCGGAAGGTTTAAGTGTAGGAGATAAAATTATAAGCGGTCCTGAAGCGCCTGTTCAGACAGGTAATGCACTTCCGCTTGAACTTATTCCGTTAGGTACATTTGTTCACAATATCGAAATGACCCCGGGTCGTGGCGGAATTTTAGTCAGAGCAGCAGGTAACAGTGCTCAGGTAATGGCAAAAGAAGGAAATTATGTTACAGTAAAACTTCCTTCAGGCGAAATGAGAATGATAAGAAAAGAATGTTTGGCAACAATCGGTGTATTGGGTAATGCTGAATTTAAAAACTTATCAATCGGTAAAGCCGGCAGAAAGCGTTATTTGGGTGTCAGACCTACAGTTCGTGGTGTAACAATGAACCCTTGCGATCACCCACACGGTGGTGGTGAAGGTAAAACAGGTCCTGGTGGTAATCCTAAGACTCCTTGGGGTAAACCGGCACTTGGTTACAAGACTCGTAAAAAAGGCAAAGCGTCTGATAAATTAATCGTAAGAAGACGCAACAAGCGTTAATAAACAATAAATACTCAATAAACAAAAAGGAGAAATAAATGGCACGTTCATTAAAAAAAGGTGCATATGTAGAAGAATCTCTACAAAAGAAAATAGACAAAATGAATGCTAACTCTGAAAAGAAAGTTATCAAAACTTGGTCAAGAGCATCAATGGTAGTACCTGATATGTTGAACCATACGATAGCAGTACACAACGGAAAAACTCACGTTCCTGTTTATATTACTGAAGAAATGGTCGGACACAAATTAGGTGAATTCGCTCCGACAAGACTTTTCAAAGGTCATGCAGGTTCTGATAAAACTGCAAAAAGAGGTTAGTACAAAATCCAAAGTAATATTTATTAAACAAAAAGGATAAAAACAATGGAAGCAAAAGCAAAACAAACAGACATAAAAATGACAGCACGTAAACTTCGCAGAGTAATCAATGAAGTTCGCGGGAAATCTGTTATTGAGGCTCAGGATATGTTGCGTTTTATGCCATACTTTGCAGCAAGAGTGGTCGAAAAGAATTTGAAAGCCGCAGTTGCAAACGCAAGAGAACAGTATGGTGTTGCTCCTGAATCATTGAAGATTTCGCAAATCTTCGCTGACGAAAGTACAACTTATAAACGCGCAAGAACAAGAGCACAAGGTCGTATGTACTCAAGAATGAAGCGTACATCACACCTCACATTGGTAGTAAGTGAAAAATAGGAAATAATGATATGGGACAAAAAACACATCCAACCGGATTCAGAGTAGGTATCATTCAAAAATGGGCAAGCACTTGGTTTGCTAAAGCAAAAGACTACAGAGAATTCGTAGCGGAAGACGCTAAAATCAGAAAATTTGTTAAGAAAAAACTTTATGCAGCCGGTATTTCAAAAATCTGGATTGCAAGAAAAGGAGACAAAATAACAATTACGGTTGTTACAGCAAAACCGGGTATTGTTGTAGGCAGAGGCGGTCAGGGTATTGACGATCTTCGTAAAGAAGTATCAAAATACATTGGCAAGGAAGTTATCATCAATGTTGTTGAAGTTGCAAGAATTGACGCTGATGCACAGTTAGTTGCAGAAAATATTGCTCAACAACTTGAAAAGCGTATTGCATTCCGCCGTGCTATGAAACAAGCAATGCAAAGAACAATGCGTTCAGGCGTACAGGGTATCAAAGTTATGGTATCAGGTCGTTTGGGTGGTGCAGAAATCGCTCGTTCAGAATGGGCTAAAGAAGGAAGAATTCCTTTGCAGACATTAAGAGCAGATGTTGATTTCGGTTTTGCGGAAGCAGACACAATCATGGGTAAGATTGGTGTTAAGGTTTGGATTTTCAAAGGCAACTTGATGCCGGGTGAACTTGCTGATCAAAACATCAAATCAAGCAAAGGTAACAGAGAAAACAATTCCGAAAGACCTGCAAGACGCCCAAGACGCGCAAAAGCAGCGATTTCAACGGAAGAAACTAAGTAATTAAGGTATAAATAATATAATAGGAGCAATATAAAATGTTACAGCCTAAAAAAACAAAATACCGCAAAATGATGAAAGGCAGAATGAAAGGTACTGAAACAAGAGGTACAAAACTTGAATTCGGTCATTACGGTTTGCAGGCAGTAGAACCGGGTTGGATTACCAGCCGTCAAATAGAGGCTGCTCGTCGTGCAATGACTCGTGAAATCAAACGTGGCGGTAATGTATGGATTAAAATATTCCCTGATAAACCTATTACTGCAAAACCTGCTGAAACTCGTATGGGTTCAGGTAAAGGTAATGTGGAATATTGGGTATCAGTAGTAAAACCAAACAGAATCATGTTTGAACTTGAATACTTTGATAGAGGAATTGCAGTTCACGCTTTGGAACTTGCAGCACAAAAGTTGCCTATCAAAACCAAAATAGTCGAAAAGACAGAAGCATAATTAAAAAGGAAAATAAAAATGAAATTAAGTGAAATGCGTGAAAAAACAGTCGATG